>Ga0184634_10000326_pt1 | contig 11849 bp, 12 predicted proteins | sample PLM31_200_b1_FD_133016 | JGI IMG/M metagenome (GOLD analysis project Ga0184634, IMG submission 133016) | Groundwater sediment microbial communities from an aquifer in East River, Colorado, USA - PLM3-1_200_b1 | ecosystem: Environmental > Terrestrial > Soil > Riparian zone | place: USA: East... | reverse complement strand
TGATCGCCCTGATCGAAGCGTGTAAGAAGGAAGGCAATACTCTGGGCGGAATCTTTGAAGTCGTCACTTTGGGGCTGCCGCCGGGCCTGGGAAGCCATACGCAATGGGACCTCAAACTCGACGGTCGGTTGGCCCAAGCGCTGATGAGCATTCAGGCGATGAAAGGAGTGGAGATCGGACTGGGCTTTGAAATGGCGCGCCGCCGCGGCTCTCAGGTCCACGATGAAATCTTCTTCGATCCCAACAAGATGGTAACCGAGGGAACACCGCGCATCGTGCCGACGGGTTTTTATCGCGGCAGCAACAATTCGGGCGGCACCGAAGGCGGCATGACCAACGGCGCGCCGCTGGTTGTCAGAGTCGCCATGAAGCCGATTTCCACATTGATGAGCCCGCTGCAGTCGGTGGACTTGCGCTCAAAGCAGCCGGCCGACGCTTCCGTCGAGCGCTCCGATGTTTGCGCCGCGCCGGCCGCCGCGGTCGTGGGCGAGTCGGTGGTCGCGTTTGAGGTCGCCAAAGTGTTTTTGGAAAAATTCGGCGGCGACTCCCTGAAGGAAATCAAGCGTAACTACGAAAACTACTTAGAGCAAATTAAAAACTACTAGCCTGTTGGGGAAAGTTCCAATAGAAAACATTGCGCTCATCGGTTTCATGGCCGTCGGGAAAAGTGCCGTGGGGCGAAATCTTGCAAAAAGATTACACCGGCGTTTCGTCGATCTCGACCGGTTAATCGAGAAAACCGAAGGAATGAAAGTGCGGGAAATTTTCGCCGCGAAAGGAGAGCCCTACTTTCGCCAGTTGGAGAAACAAACGCTTGCCGAGATTCTGCAAAAAGACCGGCAGGTCATTGCGACCGGCGGCGGGGTGGTAATGGATGATGAGAATCTAGCTCTGCTCCGGGAAAAAACCACGCTGATTGGCCTCACGGCTTCCATCGACACGCTGCTGGCCAGAGCGGCAAACGGTGCCAAACGTCCCTTACTCAAAGGCGCCGATCGCCGGGAGCGGGTCGAGGATCTGATGCAGCAACGCGAGCGTAAATATGCCCAGGCCCATTTCACCATCGATACCAGCAATCTAACGATGGAGCAGGTGGCGGATAAAATCTTAGACCGAATCAACGCGGAAAATTAGCAAAGTGCAAACCTTAACCGTCAACTTGGGGGATCGTTCCTATCCTATCCATGTGGGTGAAAACCTCCTGGACCGGGCTGGCGAGTTTTTACAACAGGCCGGTTTGCGCGGCAAAGTTGCGGTTATTAGCAATCCTACCGTTGCCCAGCTTTACTTGGATCCCCTCCATGAGGCGCTCAGCAATAGCGGATTCGACGTCGCGCCGATTCTTTTGCCCGATGGTGAAGAACACAAAAATCTTAGGTCATTGGCGACGATTTTCGATGGCCTAATTAGCGCGAGGTTGGAACGAAAATCCTGCGTGCTGGCGCTTGGCGGAGGCGTGGTTGGCGATCTCGCCGGCTTTGCCGCGGCGAGTTATTTGCGCGGCGTTCCTTACGTTCAGCTGCCGACCACTTTGCTGGCGCAAGTCGATTCGAGCGTTGGCGGCAAGACCGGAGTCAATCATAAGGACGGAAAAAATCTGATCGGCGCTTTCTACCAGCCGAAACTCGTTCTCATTGATGTCGCTGTGCTGCGGACTCTGCCAAGGCGAGAACTGGTTGCCGGGCTTGCCGAAGTCATAAAATACGGCATCATCGAGGACCCGGCATTGTTCTGTCTGTTGGAAGAAAAAATCGAGCGCTTGCTCGGCTTAGACCGGGACCTACTCATTCAAGTGATTGCGACCTGTTGCGCGATCAAAGCCAGAGTGGTCGAGCAGGACGAGCGGGAAGACAATTATCGCGCGGTGCTCAACTTTGGCCATACCATCGGCCACGCCTTGGAAGCTGTGACCGGTTACAAGCAATTTCTTCACGGCGAGGCCATCGGGGTGGGAATGGCTAAAGCCGCCGCGCTATCCACACAGCTTGGTTTCTGCGACCAAAGAAGCTTGGGCCGGGTCGTTCAATTGATTAGGAAAGCTGGGTTGCCGACGGAGATACCCGGGAATGTTTCGTTGCAGAGCTTGATTCAGGGCATGGAGGTCGACAAAAAAGCGGCAGGCGGCAAGATCAAGTTCATTATGTGCGAAGGGCTCGGCAAAACAAGATTTCACTGGTTGGCTCCCGGAGAAATCCTAACCGCACTGGGTGCTTGATCATTCGTTTCACTTCCTGAGGAGCTAACGATGGCGCAGAAAAAAAAGATCTTGATGCTTAACGGACCGAATCTCAATCTTTTGGGGACCAGACAACCGGAAATTTACGGCAAGTTGACGCTGGCGCAGATTGAGAAAAAAGTCCGCGCGCTGGCACAGGAGCTGGGAGTGGAAGTCGATTTCCGCCAGTCGAATAGCGAAGGCGAGTTGGTGACCTGGATCCAGCAGGCAGCAAATACGTTCGGCGCCCTCGTAATCAATCCTGCGGCCTACACGCATACGAGTTTAGCGATGCGCGATGCGATCTCAGCGGTCGATATTCCGGTGATTGAGATTCATCTATCCAATATTCACAAGCGCGAGCAATTTCGCCATCACTCGTTTATCGCCGAAGTCGCGGTGGGCCAAATTTCGGGATTTGGACTGCAAAGCTATCTTTTGGGCTTGAGGGCGGCGGTGGAATATTTATGACAAGTCGCGAGTAGGATCGATCAGAGCGCTCCTGTAGGGATATTCTTGCTCTTCATTTCTTGAATCAGATTGTCTCGTTCCTTTTGCAAGCCGTCAATTTTAATTCTTAAGTCGGAAAGCTCTTTTTCCTTAGGGGTATAATTGGGCGCATAGGGTGAAGCGGGCGGCGTATTCGGCGGGCCACCCCCTCCCGGAACCTTCTGCGAATCATGTATTCGCGAAGCAAAATCCATTGTCCAAGCTCTCATTCCTTCCTTACTTACGTTTGAAGAAGTGCCACCCCCTTGAGTGGCCTTAAAATAATCTTGCCTGGCAGCTTCGAGTTTCTCAGTAACTTCGGCAAGTCTTTTTTGGTATTCCTTTTCTTCCTCAATATCTGCCGCAAATTTTGTTTCAGTGGGGCTCGTGGGCACCTTGGCATCGCGCGCGGGCGGAAGCGACGGATTTTGCGGAATCGAAGTTTGGCGGGTGGTAGATTCCAAGTCAATAATATTTAGCCCGGGGCGTTCGCCTTGGCCGGCCTTCGAAATGCTCTGGATTTGATCTTTGGGTATACCGAACTCACCACCGAGTCCTTGAATCTTGACGGTTGAGCCTTCTTCGCGATAACTCTGCGCGGTGATTTGCCGACCATTTTTTAGGACGATGACATGCTGCGCTTGGGCCACGCTGCTCCAGCCGCTCATGCCGATCAACGCCGCGACGAATAGAATTTTTACCATGGAGCAAATTGTACCACGCTTCGCGGCATGGTGGTATCTAACTCGATTAATCCGATGGGCGAGCCTCTTTTACCGCTCCGTCAATCGTGTTAGCGTCTGCACTGTCGGAGCGATCCCCATGAACCTGTTTCGCTTATGGTTCGTCAAGGTTTGTCTAGTTCTTTGCTTCATAGTCATATCAGATGACGTTTCGGCCGCAGAGCCGAAAGTACAAATACTCTCTCCTAAAGACGGCAGCCGGATCAGCCAAGATCAAAACGTGATCTTCGTCAACGGCAAAGTGGTTCGAGAGGCGGGACGCTCGGCAAACGTCGATATTTTTTTAGTCATAGATGTTTCGGGAAGCACGGCGATGTACGCGGGCGCCGACTTGGGGGAAGCCGACCAACCGCCGGAAAGCTCAGGATTCGGTATGCCGCAGATCAGCATCGGCGGCATGAGTCTCGGCAACCCGCCGCCGCGAAACCCGAGGAATTCAGTCCTCGCGGCCGAGGTGGCAGCCGCGCGCCGGCTGTTGGTGCAGCTCAATGCCGAGACCACGCGAATAGGAGTATTAACCTTCGGAGAGAACGCCAAATTATTGCAACCGCTTACGCATGATTTCGAGCAAGTGCGCCGCGTTTTAACCGAGATCCTGCGCGCCGGAGCCTCTGGCGGCACCAACATGGTCGAAGGAATCCGTATGGGCATCACCGAGTTGATGGGGCTCGGCAGTAGCCAGCGGCGCACCGATGCCATTAAAGTCCAATTTCTTTTGACTGACGGCTTTCCATCCTTACCGATTGGCGGAGGCAAAAGAATGACTCCCGAAGACGTGAATCTTACGATCAACGCGGCGCGTCTGGCCGGAAAGGCTGGCATTAAGGTTCACGTTTTTGCCCTGGGGGACGAGGCACTTTCCTATCCGCGCGCAGCCGTCGGCATCGCCAAAGAGAGCGGTGGAACGTATACGCCGGTCGTGCGGCCCGTCGATGTCCTAGCGGTGCTCGAAAATATCTCGGTAGTGGGCGTGGAATTTGTTCAGATCGTCAATCAAACCATCGGCCAGAAAGCGACCCAACTTCGGCTAGCCGCGGACGGATTTTTTTCATCGGCCGTGCCGGTAGCTGAGGGGCGCAACCAGATCGAGGTTTTTGCGCGCGCCAGCGATGGTTCGAACAGCCGAGATTCGATTACGATCTTCTACCAATCCGGCAATCAAAAATCTTTGGAGCTTGAAGTTTTTCTCGAAAAGGAAAGAAAGCTCAAGTTGGAGGTAGATCGTCTGGGACGAAGCCCGGCTGAAATCCAACGCGAGGTCGAGCGCAATCGGGAAGACAGCTTAAGACGACCGCAACAACTACCCCCGCCGGCGGAAGGGCCACCGCGCTAAAAGTTTTGTTTGTAAAACGGTCCAACGCCTAACGAGCCTTTCGTTCGGCTTCTGCGGCGATGGCGATCTCCGATGCTCCCGCGCGCTTGATGATCGACATGACCTTCACCGTATCTCCCAAGAGAACGTCTTTGTCGCCGCGCAGAATGACGGTTTTGTCCGGGCTCGTCGTCAACGCATCCTGAAGCGCTTTTTCAAATCCCTGCTCGCTGACCAATTTCTGATTGACAAAAATTTCATGTTTGGGAGTCAATGTCACCGTGGTTCCGCGCGACTCGGACTGGGTTGCTACCGCCTTCGGCAAATTGATTTTGCCGCCGGACTCGATCATTGCCGAGCTGGTGATCATGAAAATGATCAATAGAACGAGAAATATATCGGTTAGCGGCGTGATGTTGATCTCCGCGAAGATCTCGGAGTTCTCATCGTTGCCGCCGATGGGAGTTATCGCCATAGAAATAGCTCAGGCGCTCAGGTTGTGCACAACTTTGCCAACTTGAATGCGAAACAATCCATTGAGCGTGGAGATACGGGTTTGGAAATAATTGTAAAACATAACCGCGATGATCGCCACTCCCAGACCGAGCGCGGTCGCCACCAATGCCTCGGAAATGCCGGCGGCGACAACGGCGAAACCACCGGTGCCGGCGACCGCCATGCTTTCGAAGGATTTAATGATACCGACGACGGTTCCCAAAAGACCGATAAACGGCGCGCTGCTGGCGACGGTACCGAGAATCCAGAGATGTTTTTTTAGTTTCTGCGTTTCTTCGAACATCGCTTCCGTAGCAAAACTGTTCGCAACTTCCAACCCGCTTGTTTCTCGATCTAAAACGTTTAGAAAGATTCTGCCGGCGGGCCAATTGGAGTTCTGTTTGCAGATTGCGATCGCCAAGTCTCGCTGGCCTTTTCTGATGGGTTCGAGGATCGATTCGGTAATTCTCACAGTAACTGAACTGATGCTTTTGAGCGACCAAAGCCGTTCAAAAATAACCGTGACGCTGATGATCGACATCAGAATTAACGGATAAGTGGCGATGGCGCCTTTGTGAATGATGTCAATGAGATCGAGGCCCTGTGGCTGCATAATGGGTCCTTCCGGCTGTTCCGACGAAGATTACCTTCATAGGAAAATTTAATCAACAAAACGGTCGAAGTGAATTTAGGAAGATCTAGAACGGCTCAACTGCGCACGCGAATCGCGACTTCAAAGCGGATAATCAAGGGCTCATTGGCGAGATCTTTCAAGCTTTCTGGAATCGCCGGGAAAGGCGACGCGCGCTTCATCGCGTCTAGCGCGCTGACGTTTAACCGTGAATCGGAAGAATCCAACACTTCAGCGAGAGTCAATTTACCGGCGCGGTCGAGGGCGAAGCGAATGGCTACTTTCTGAATTCCAGTTACATTGTCGGGATATTTCCAGACCGATTTCACTCGTTTCATAAGTTGGTTGAGATACTGATCGTAGTCCGCATTTGAAATGCCTCTGAGCCCGGTTGCACTGCCGCCGCCGGTGCCGGCGCCCGTGCCGCCGCCGGTCAATCCAGTACCACTCCTGCTTCCACCCGGAACTCCGTACGGACCACTCCCCGTGCCACTGCCTTTGAGCGCCCCAGGAATCTGCGCGCCGTCCTTGAGTGCCTTGATTCCCGGTCCTTCGCCGACTCCTTTCAGCGCGGCTAGACTTCGTTGATTCGCTTCCAAGTCCGCAGCCGCGCTGCCGGGCAGATTTGTCGGACCTTCTTTGGTCGGCAGTCGTACCAACGAATCGGTAGAGGTTTCCTTGACGTTAACCGCCTCGCGAGTATCTGCGGCCAAGACTTTTGGACCAGGCAACACTATGGGCTTGGGTGTCGGCGCGGTTTCAATGGGATTATTACTGGGAACGGAACTTTCGATCGAGCCACTGTCGAGTTTGCCGGTTCTTTGTTGGGGAACGATGGGCACACCTAATTTCGGCATGGTTCGGGGTCCGCCGGGACCACTGCCCGGGCCGATGCTTTTGTTCGACGAACCGCCGTCTCTCAGCTCGAAAAGTTGCACGGAGATCGGCGTATTCGCTTCCGGTTTCGGGATAGTCAACGTCGCCGCCTTGAGTGCGAGAATTAACAGTATCCCGTGGAATAACAGAGACGAAAACAGAAATGGACTGCGCAGAAGAGAGAGGAACTCCAACTCTCCCCCATCAGCGGTGCTCTGATAAATCATTTCAGCTGCCAGGATTCGATACTCTAGTAACTTCGGCGGATGGCGCGGGGAGGTGTTCTTGTTTGGTAAGTATCTCGAGCCCGATGGCACTCACATCGCGTCGAGCCAGACGGCCATTGTCATAGTAGGACCACAAGTCGGCGATGCCGTCGCCGTTTAGATCTCGTTCCTCCTTGATGACAATTTCGCCGTCTCTGGTAACGTCATAATAGATCCATTGATCCGGCCGGCCGGTGCCGCTCGTGTCCTTTTCTACTTTGGCAATCCGGCTATTCTGGTACGTCGCGCGATAGGTCATAATTCCTTGGCCGATTTCATCGCGCTCCTCTCTCACGATCATGTTGTTGTCATAGTAGAAAACCGTGTCCGGTCGGCCAAATCCTTTGGTGTCCACATCGCGCCGTATCAGCTGGCCGTCTTTGAAATAACTCCACGTGTCGACTCGACCGTCACCTTTGGTCGATTCCTCCTGGCGCATGATTTCGCCTGGCTTTTTCGGATTATAGTAAATCCAAAGATCCGGAATGCCGTCGCCGTTGATGTCTTTGACCTCGACATTTTTAAACGGACTTGGCGCCGTCTGCGGTGGCGATGGTTTGCCGAGAGACGATAAAACAATCTTCTCCGCGGGCCTGGTGGGTTGTGGCTTGTCCGCCGGTACAGACCGGTCCGCCGACCCGCCACTTGTCACGGTTTGAACCTGAGGCTGGCTCACAGTCGATGACGGCGCGATCGCGTCGGCGATTTGATTCTCCAAACCTCGTTGCCGGGCCAGTTCTTGTTCGATGGCGGCTTCGAGCTGCTGATCCTTCTGCTGTTCCGTATTGATCTGTCGATTGATTGCGCCGTAATGTGAATCCGCCGTAATCAACCCGGCAATCAGTCCGATAACCAATCCGCCGCCGGCGCCGTAAGGTCCGCCGATCATTCCGCCCATGCTGACGCCTTCCATCGCTTTGGTCCAAGCGTGTTGCCAACGCTGGGAACCCGAAACCTGCGGGGATTGAGGCGCCGCCGGAGCATTGGGATTAGGATATGGATATTGCGCCGAGCCTGGCGGGTAATTGACGGCCACCGGATCGCAAGCAGTGACAGCGAACATTGTCCCTAACAAAATTAAGCTGTATCGCCGGTTCATGACACCTAACCCAGGGGTCAGATCTTACTTTATTTCCGTGCCGGACTCCAACCCCGAACGAGTCGTCACGATCCGCTTCTCTGCGATCGTTGACGGCGAACTACCCCTTATGCTTAGAAGTTCCTCGTCGACCCGAGCAAAGGGCGCCGAAGCACGCGGCGGCGCCGTGTTCGGCAGTTGCTCCTGATTTATCACCTGGTCGCCTTTAAGAACATACCGAGCGGTAATGGTGCCCTGATAGTTCTGGTCTTCTAGCTGTTCGACTCGCTCGCCGTTCTGAAAATTGACCCAAACGTCGACGCGGCGATCGCCGTTGGTATCGGCTTCCTGGGCGATCACCTGACCCTTATCGTATAGGATTCTCAAGTCGAAGATGCCGTCGCCGTTGGTATCGCGCTCCTCGCGCACGAGTTGATTGTCCTCAAAATAGTAAACCGTATCCCACTTTCCGGTCGCTTTGGTATCGCGCAGGCGTTTGGCGAGCCGGCCTTGGATAAACGATTCGATCATATCCATGCGGCCGCGCCGCGTCGTGTCTTCTTCGCGCCGAACGACTTCATCGCCTTGAAAGTAAACGGTGCGGCTGATTTTCGCGTCGCCGTGCAGATCTTCTTCTTGTTTAATCAATCGGCCGTTCTGATAATAGCCCCAAAGATCGACCTTGCCGACATTCTTTCGATCCAACTCTTTTCTTACCAATTGACCGTTTTCGAAATATGAAAAACTATCCGGCTTGCCGTCGCCGTTGGTATCTTCGACAACGCGGCTGATTTTGCCGTCCTGATAGTGCACCGTGCGGTTCGATGCGCCGGCCGATGTGGCGGTTTCCTCGCTCCTGATCGGTTGGCCATTTTGATAGTATACCCATAGCGTCGGTTTCCCCGAGCGATCCAAGTCCTGGCCTTTGCGTTCGATTTCGCCTCTGGCGTTGAGATAGAGCCACGTATCGATCTGCCCGTCGTTCTTGCTGGCAATTTCCTGCCGCGCCGGTCTTGCCGATTCGTAATAGATAAGGACGTCCGGTTTGCCGTCAAAATTGACATCTTGTTCGACACGTTCGGTCTGGCCTTGCCGGCTGTAATGGATCCAACGGTCCATTTTGCCATCGCCATTGGTGTCTTGCTCTTGACGAATAACGTTGCCGCGCTCGTCATAATAAAAACTCGCAACGGGCTGTTGACTGTGTACCGATGGCACTGAGAAAGCGCATGAAAGCAGGGTCAAAAGAAATCCAGCGAGGTTATTTTCGCGCAGTGTCATCGCTTCTCGATCGCCTTCGGTCTGCGCCGCGCCAGATCACGACTTTTCGTGGTTTCCCGCTGCCCTCGGTGGAGCTGAGGCATCAACAGTAATCTTCCCAGTGCCATTGAACCCTCTTCGAGCCCTTTGATTGCTTCGCCGAATGATTTGTCGAACTCGGGGAGTGTACCTGGAGCGAAGATGATTAAAGCAATCAGAAATAGGACAAGCAGATCCGGGGAACCAAGACTACCAAGCATAGTAGCACTTTGCGCCAAGCACGGCTCACGCTACGCCACGGGGTATGCGAAGTCAACGTAGGAAATCATCACCTGCGTAGAGACATGTCACCCGGCAAATACGGGAGCTGACTCGCCGCCGATTTCGCCGAACACAAATGACGGCCGAGGGAACGAATTTGCTTTTCTGGCTTGCAAATCGGCGTCTGTCAGGTAAGTTTTGAAGCTTGAAGTTCACTCTAAGCCACCGCGTGTCAAGCAACGACGCCATATTGGAAACTCAATCCTCTGAATCTGCGGCACCCCGGTCATTCGACCGTTGGTTACCCTGGCTGTTGTGTGCGTTTGTATTTGCGGTTTTGCTCTATGAATTGGGCGCGGCCGCATTATTCGACCCAGACGAGGGGCGAAACTCGGAGAAGGCGCGCGAAATTCTCGCCCTGAACGATTGGGTCACGCCCCATGAAAACTTTCACGTCGTGCTGGACAAGCCGATATTTTTTTACTGGATGATCGCTCTCTCGTACAAACTTTTCGGAATATCCGAATGGGCGGCCCGCTTGCCTTCGGCATTGGCGGCTTTCGGTTGCTTAGCTCTGGTGTTTTTCTTCACGCGCGAGCGATGGGGACGATGGACGGCGCTGTGGAGCACGCTCATCTTGCTCACCAGCATAGAATTTTTCAGTCTGGCGCGAATCGTCATCTTTGATATGTCTCTGACTTTTTTTCTGACGCTGGCTTTATGTGCTTTCTATGAGGCGGCTCATACCGAGGAGGCGCGCCGGCGGCGAATGATCTGTCTGGCCATGTACCTCGCTCTCGGCGCAGCCACCCTCATTAAGGGTCTCATCGGCGTGGTGGTCCCCGGCATGGTGATCTTTTTCTATTTATGGTTCAGCAAGCAGTGGGCGATCTTAAAAAGAATTTCTCTTGTTCCGGGCGCGCTGGTCTTTCTCGCGATGGTTCTGCCTTGGTATCTCCAAGCGGAAGCGCGCAATGCCGGTTATCTGCGTTATTATCTTTGGGATGAGCACTTCGGCCGGTTTGCCAGCTCGATGTTCCGCCGCTCGGGACCATGGTACTATTTTTTTCCCGTCGTTTTCGTCGGTTTTTTGCCGTGGAGTTTTTTGCTTCCCATTGTGGCGCGAAAGTTTTGGAAAGACCGGCTCGACGACAAGTCGCTCTTCTTGATCCTTTGGGTTTTGTTGCCGTTTATATTCTTTTCTATTTCGAAATCAAAGTTGCCCCATTACATCTTGCCGATTTTTCCGGCCTTAGCGATCCTGACGGCGACGGCTCTGGTAAGTCTTTACAGAAATACCGAATCGAAAATGCGCTTGGCTCTATCGCTCGCTTGGCTCACGCAAAGCCTGGCGGTGCTGTACTTAATTGTAGGATCAGTCTTTCCGGTGATTTTGTCTGACCCAATCCGCGAGGGCGTCAGCCGCATGCCGCATTTTCTCTGGGCCTGCGGAGCCGCCCTGGTTCTTGTTTTTCTTTACTTTGCGCTGAGCAACAATCAGCGCCTTCCAAAGACCCACGGCCAGCTTTTTCTCACGCACGCCGTTGGGCTGGTGTTATTTTTTGCTTTCAGCGTAGAGGTGATGGTTTTGATCGCGCCCGATCGTTCGGCGAAACCGGTTGCGGAAAAGGCCATGCCACTTATCAGCCCGGCGACACAAGTGGTTTTTTACGAGACTCATCTGGCCGGGATGCCATTTTACCTGCGTTCCGAGAGACCGATCTGGTTGGTTACCCATGAAAACAAGAAACGCACCTTCTTGGGAAATTATTATGCCAGCGTGAACAAAACCAATCCGATCTCTCGGTGGGGAGACGCAATTTTTGAGTACGAAGAGTTTCGTGATAAGTGGCAAACCACTAAACAGCCGCTACTGATTATCGTCAAGGAAAAGAATCTTTGGCGTTTGATAGCGAATGTCGGAGAATCGCCAAAGCGGCTCGCCGAGGTTGACGGGTACCTCTTGGTGACCAAACAATGAGGTCGGCGGCTAAACTTCTATGCACTGAGTTTGCCCAACCGGGTCGGTCACGTGAGTTCGGCTGGACCTGCCGAGAAGACCTTCATGAATAGCTTGGCGATCGCGGTAGTTTTGGGGATTGTCGAAGGCCTAACCGAATTCTTACCGGTCTCCTCGACCGGACATTTGATCATTACGGGCCATTTGCTCGGTTTTGTCGGCGACAGGGCGTCGAGCTACGAAGTTGCCATTCAATTGGGCGC
>Ga0184634_10000323_pt1 | contig 11893 bp, 12 predicted proteins | sample PLM31_200_b1_FD_133016 | JGI IMG/M metagenome (GOLD analysis project Ga0184634, IMG submission 133016) | Groundwater sediment microbial communities from an aquifer in East River, Colorado, USA - PLM3-1_200_b1 | ecosystem: Environmental > Terrestrial > Soil > Riparian zone | place: USA: East... | reverse complement strand
GGTAAAAAAATCAAATCCGCTGCAGGCGCCACCGGAAAGTTATCGGAAGGACTTTGCTGACGTGGAAATTAGTTTTCGTCCACGGGATCTGGGAGCATAGAGCAATGATACGACTCATTTTCATCGTGTTGTTTCTTTCGATCCAACCTTGGACGGCGCTTGGAGCCGTCACTGGCGAAATTGTCGGTTCCGGCGGACAGAAATTTCCAATCGCCGTCTCCCCGCTAAAAAATTTGGCGTCTCCGACGACGGATTCGGCAAGATTATCGACCGGCATCGCGGACGCGATGGTTCATGATCTCGAGTTGTCCGGCTGGTTTAGGGTGCTGGACCGGTCGGCCTATATTGAAAATGCGCAGAACAGCGGGATTACGCTCGGCACGTTCGATTTCAAAGATTGGTCGACGATCGGCGCCGAAGGATTGGTGAAGGGCGGATTTTCCGTTCAAGGCGACGATATCACTGTCGAGCTACGTCTGTTCGACGTCTACCAAAACAAGGAACGGATCGGTAAGCGCTATTCAGGGCGCGTCAGAGACTTTCGCCGCATCGCGCACAAGTTCGTCGATGAGATCATCAACCAATTCACCGGCATTCCCGGCATTTTCAACACGCGAATCGCCTACGTGTCCAACAGCGGCGGCCGGTTCAAGGAAATCTATCTGTCGCATTTAGACGGGAACGAAAAATTTCAAGTTACCGACAATCATACGATCAATCTCTCGCCCGACTGGAGCCCGGACGGTCGCTCGATTCTCTACTCTTCGTTCAAAGACCGCAGTCAAACTCTATATCTGTTCGAGCTTTCCAGCGGGAAAGAGACCAAGTTCACAGCGCGCGGCGGCGGCAGATATCTCGGCGGCAAGTTTTCACCCGATGGTCAGACGATCGTGGCAACTTTGGAGTCGGGCGGAAATACCAACCTCTATCTCTTGGATCGCAGCGGCAATGTGATCCGGCGACTAACCGAAGAACCGGGAATCGAAGTGTCCCCAGCATGGTCGCCCGATGGTAAGCAGATTGTATATGTTTCGGACCGCAGCGGTTCGCCTCAGTTGTATATTCTAGATCTACAAGGCGGTAAATCGCGCAGGCTGACGTATAGCGGTAATTACAATACATCGCCGGAATGGTCGCCCAAGGGCGATCGAATTGTTTACACCGGTCGGGTCGGTAATCGTTTCGCGATTTTCACTATCTCGGCCGACGGCGGTGAGCCGCGCAAACTCACCTCGGAATCGTCGGATAGCGAAGATCCGACGTGGTCGCCGGATGGTAGGTTTATCGCGTTTTCGTCGAATCGCGCCGGCAAATATCATCTTTATGTCATGCAAGCCGGCGGTGATAATCAACGTAGATTGACAGGTTCGGGGGGGGATGATACAAAGCCAAATTGGTCCCCTCGATTAGCAGATTAATTCTCCGTAAATTCTTGTCAGCGCTGAGAAATTTTTCACACCGAACGCGAGGAGGCAACCATGCATACAAATTTTAGAATGGCGTGCTACATTTTCATGGCAAGTATTGCTTTAATGTTGGGCGCTTGCGCTCCTACCGCGACCGGCAAATCCGACAGCGTGTCGTCAACCGGAGCGTCCGGTGCGCGCTCGCCCGGAGGCGATCAGCGAGCGGGAGAAGGTCAGCGGGGAAAGACAGGGGAGTCCGACACGGATGCTTCCAGCTTGAAACGCTTGCAGGAAGGAAAATCATCCGCCACCGCCGCTTCGAGTCCGTTGAAGGACGTGTTCTTTGAATTTGATCGCTACGATTTGACTTCCGATGGCCGCGCGACCCTGCGCGCCAACGCGGACTGGCTCAAGAGCAATCCGTCGGCTCGGGTAGAGATCGAGGGGCACTGCGACGAGCGCGGCACCAGTGAATATAACTTGGCCCTCGGCGCCAAAAGAGCCCAGGCGGCGCGCGAATTCCTATCGACGTTGGGTATCGGCGCCGACCGGCTTTCGACTATCAGCTACGGCGAAGAGATTCCTGTTTGCAAGGAGTTGATTGAATCTTGTTGGAAGCAGAACCGGCGGGCCCGCTTTGTCATCATTCAGGGGCGTTCAACCTCCTAAACTAGGAAGAAGACCGTGAATTATTCAATTGACATAAACAGGCTTAGTGGCTGCGCACTACTGGCGGCAACTTGCTGGTTTTCCGCCTGCGTTAACCCGCAGCAGGTTGAGTTGCTTGAGAGAGACCAGCGTCGACTGCGCGGCGAAATGAATAGTTTGCACTCCGACATAGATGGTTTCAGGGCTACTCTCGCCGACACGCGGGCGAATATTCAACAGATGCAAAGAGATCTGAGCGCGATCAAGGAACGCATCGACGAGACGCGAGTGCAAGTGGGTCGGCAGATCGGCCAAACCAGCAAGGATGGCGATCAACGGGTTAAGAATCTAGAGACCCGCTTGGCGAAGCTGGAAGAAGATGCCAAGGTCCAGGCCGAATTGTTAAAGGCGCGTGAGGAAGAGCTAAAGCAGCTTCGTGAATCGGCGGCTCAAGCGCTACAAGCCCAGCAAAGACTTGACAGTAACAGCTACCCCGACCTTTCCTTGGCGGAATCCGATGCCGTGCGGAGAGATTTTGACGCAGCTTGGCGTGCATACGAAAAGAAAGATTACAAGATCGCGATCGCGCGGTTCAAAGATTTTCTCAAGAAAAATCCCAAGAGCAAGTTGGCGCCCAGCGCGCAATTTTGGACCGGCGAGAGTCACTACTCGCTACGGGAGTTTGATCGGGCGATCGTTGAATTTGACGAGGTGCGGAGGCGGTATCCGCAGACAGAGAAGGTTGCCGCGGCGCTTTTGCGACAAGGCTCGGCGTTCGCGGAATTAGGAGAAAAGCTCAACGCACGTCTGGTGTTGCAAGAGTTGATCGAAAAATACCCGCAAACGCCCGAAGCCGCGAGAGCGAAGCAGAGGCTTAAAACCCTCGAGTCGTGAAGAGCCGGTCACACCGCGCTTTTAATTTCAATTTTTCCCGCCGAGACTGGGTCTGCCGATAGCATGGGCGTCGGCGCTATGGCATTGACTTTCATCCGCAGATTATGCAAATTTTTCGCCACGTAAACGACCCAGGGCTGACACTGCAGGCATCGGTCGTCACCCTGGGAAATTTTGACGGAATTCATCTTGGGCACCAGGCTCTGATCGGTGGGACCGTGGCGGAAGCCAAGCAGCTCGGCGTTCCTTCGGTGGTTTTGACTTTCGAACCGCACCCGTTGCGAGTGCTCGCGCCCGATCGGGCGCCCAAAATGCTGCTTACGTACAAGGAGAAAATGCAACTGCTGCAGGATCTCGGCGTTGACGTCGTCGTGGTGCAGCATTTCGATCTGGCTTTTGCCAAGCTCGGCGCCGAGGATTTTGTTCGTGGGCTTCTCGTCGGGAGACTCAGACCCAAAAAGATCTGGGTCGGTCGAGATCTGCGTTTTGGACAAGGACGGAGCGGAAGCGTCGATGATTTGGTACGATGGGGCGCGGAAATGGGTTTTCAAGTATCGGTCGTCGAACCGATCTTGGTCGATGGCGTCAGGGTGAGTAGTTCGCACATACGGCAATTGATCGGCAGTGGCAGCGTCGATCAGGTTAGAGCGTTGTTGGGCCGCTACCATTTCATTTCAGGAAGAGTGACGACCGGCCATCGCCGGGGCAGAGATATCGGTTTTCCTACCGCCAATATCGCTACACACACTGAAATGCTACCGCTGGACGGAATCTACGCGACGCTTTTTCACCGCGGCGCGAGAAATCTCCTGAGCGTCAGCAGTGTAGGGCTTAATCCCACTTTTGGCGAAGGACCCAGGTCGATAGAAAGTTTTATCTTGAATTTCAACGATGATATCTACGGCGAAGCAGTGCGGCTTTCGTTTGTGATGAGAATCCGCGACGAAAAAAAATTTGCATCCGTCGAAGATCTGATCACGCAAATCCGCTCGGATGTTAAGAGCGCTGAAGCGATCTTTCACGACTCACAGCTGCAAGCGTAATGCATTTCAGGATGAACTCAAGTGTCGGCTCAACGACTATTGCGACTATTAATTGATGGGCGGTCGGCTGGGGCGCGGCTCGACTTGTATCTGACGCGTCATTTCCTGGCCGAGCCGCACCCCTCGAGTATGTTGAGCCGGTCGGGAATTCAAAGACTCATTGCTGAAGGGCAGGTGACTCTCAACGGCGGGCGAGCCAAAGCGAGCACCCGACTCAAGCTGAACGATCGTATCGACATCCGTCCACTGCCGCCGCGCGAATCGACGCTTGAGTCCGAAGCCCTGCCGCTCGATATTATTTACGAAGACCCCGACTGCATCGTGATCAACAAAGCTCCTGGAATGGTCGTTCACCCTGCGGCGGGTCAACGCCGCGGTACACTTGTGAACGCGCTACTGCACCATTGTCCGGACCTGGAGGCAATCGGCGGCGAGCGCAGACCCGGAATCGTTCACCGTTTGGATAAGGATACTTCGGGCGTCATGATCGTAGCAAAGACGGTGTCGGCATTTCACACTCTCGTTGCCCAGTTCAAGCGTCGCACGGTAAAAAAGGAATATGTCGCGTTGGTTTGGGGTAAAACCCAAGCGGACAAGGGGATTATCGACCGCCCGATCGGCCGTCACCGTTCAGACCGGAAGCGGATGTCAAGCGTGCATTTTTTGAATAAATCTCGCGACGCGGTGACTGAATGGAGCGTTGAAGAGAGGTTTGCTTTGGATTCAACCTCGAATTCTCGTATCTGGCTGACAGTACTTAGACTCTATCCTCGGACCGGGCGGACCCACCAGATTCGGGTGCACCTTGCCGATCTCGGTTATCCCCTTGTCGGCGATAGAGTTTATGGGGGCAGACGAAACAAATCCGTAGTGGCGACTTCGTCCAATTCAATTGTCGATACCTTTCCAAGGCAAGCTCTTCATGCCGAAAGACTAGCCATCGACCATGTGCGTACCGGCCGGCGCGTAGAATTCTGCGCCCCCCTCGCCGATGATCTGCGCGATCTCTTGCGCCATTTGCAGGTTGCAAACTCTCCTTCACAGATCAGTCTTAGCAACTATTCGCTTGCGGGGGTTGACAAGAAAACGGCTTTAAAATAGTATTAGTTGAAAGATAAGACACTCAAGTCAACAGTTTCATTGATTTAATCCCCGCACGAATAATAAATTCGCTCAACGTTAAGCGTTCAGAACTTGATTCGTTTTTGAAAAGAGAGATTTCCGTCTGCGTCATACAGCTTGTCGCATAGGCATGCCCGTGCGTGAACCCGCGTCTAGCATTGCGAGCGTCGGATAATTTTGAAATCGATGACGCGCAGTTGGCTGCGGTTGCGACGTGATTTAATAGTTTTCACCAAAAAATTCAGCAGACGTTCTTGCCGTAGAGTGATACGCTGCGGTCGCGAAAGGAGAATTATAGTGTATGGTTCGTGGTAGAACTCGAGCCGCCGAGCCGGAGGCCATCGAAGATAATGGGTTGAATCTTAAAGCACTCAAAGAAAAAAAGATCGGTGATCTGGCGCTGATCGGGAAGAATTTCAATATCGAGGGCGCCGCCAATATGCGCAAGCAGGAACTGATTTTTGCGATCCTGCAAGCTCAGACCGAGCAGAACGGTCATATCTATGGTGAAGGTGTATTGGAGACTCTGCCGGACGGATTCGGTTTTCTCAGAGCACCCGATTACAACTATCTCCCAGGGCCCGACGACATTTATGTTTCGCCGAGCCAAATTCGCCGTTTCAGCTTGCGCACCGGCGACATTATCTCCGGCCACATTCGCCCGCCGAAGGAAGGTGAGCGCTATTTTGCGTTACTCAAAGTCGAAACGATTAACTATGAGGATCCCGAGCGAGCTCGAGAAAAAATTCTCTTCGATAACCTGACACCGCTCTATCCCAACGAACGGCTTCGACTGGAATGGCAGCCCGACGATTACACGACGCGAATCGTAGACTTGCTAACCCCCGTCGGTAAGGGCCAGCGTGGTCTGATCGTAGCGGCGCCGCGTACCGGCAAAACCATGATGCTGCAAAATGTCGCCAAGGCTATCGCTCATAACCACAATGAAGTCATCCTCATTGTCCTGCTGATCGACGAACGACCGGAAGAAGTGACGGACATGCAGCGTTCGGTGGACGGCGAGGTGATCAGCTCCACCTTTGACGAACCCGCCACGCGGCACGTTCAAGTCGCCGAAATGGTCATCGAAAAAGCGAAACGCTTGGTGGAGCACGGCAAAGACGTGGTGATCTTGCTCGATAGCATCACTCGGCTCGCTCGCGCTTATAATACCGTAGTGCCGCCGAGCGGTAAGATTCTCTCCGGCGGCGTGGATTCGAATGCGTTGCACAAGCCGAAAAAGTTTTTTGGCGCCGCGCGTAATATCGAAGACGGCGGCAGTCTTACCATCATCGCAACGGCCCTGATCGATACCGGCAGCCGAATGGACGAAGTCATTTTTGAGGAATTTAAGGGTACCGGTAACATGGAGGTCCATCTAGACCGGCGCTTGATGGATAAGCGGGTTTTCCCTGCCATCGATATCAACAAGTCCGGCACACGCAAAGAGGAGCTGTTGATTGCCAAAGAGGACCTCAATCGCATCTGGATTTTGCGCAAAGTTCTATCGCAACTGAGCGTGGTCGAAGCTATGGAATTTTTGCTCGACAAAATGCACGGCACGAAGAGTAATAAGGAATTTTTTGAATCCATGAACCAGTAATCGCCCTCGCCTGCCACGCAATCTTGCGTCGTACGCTGAACTCTGTTAGAAACGCAAGGTTATCAAGGTCTTTAACGAATTTTGAGCTCGCGGGATGGTTGCCACGTGGTTCTGGCCACCCTGACCAGTCCCGTGTCACTAGATTAATTTCACACCCTTTCCGATCCCCATCGCGGTGCCTGATCAGGTCCGGTGGCGGAGATGACGACAGGGGAGGACAAAACCAAAGGAGAGAAGCATGGGCGATATTTCAATGAAACAACTACTCGAGGCGGGCGTCCATTTCGGTCACCAGACAAGCCGTTGGAATCCAAAGATGAAGCCTTACATTTTTGGCGCCCGCAACGGCATTCATATTATCGACTTGCAGCAGACGGTGACGATGTTCAAAGATCTCGGCGCCGTGGCGCGAGACCTGGCCGCCTCGGGCGGGCATATTTTGTTTGTCGGTACTAAAAAGCAAGCTCAAGAAGCGATCAAGGAAGAGGCCCAGCGTTGCGGCATGTTCTACGTCCATAATCGCTGGCTAGGCGGAACTCTGACCAATTTCGCGACGATCCGGCAAAGTATTGAACGCTTGCGTAAACTGGAAGAGATGGAGAATGATCCGAAGATCGTCGACGCCTTGACCAAAAAAGAAATGCTCGGGCTGAAACGCGAAAAGGACAAACTCGAGCAATCGCTCGGCGGGATCAAGTCGATGCGTAAGTTGCCTGACGCCATATTCGTGATCGATCCCAAACAAGAAGAGATCGCTGTAAAAGAAGCACGCAAATTGGGTATCCCGGTTATCGCGGTTATCGATACCAATTGCGATCCCGATATGATCGACTACAAGGTGCCGGGTAACGATGACGCAATTCGCGCGATTCGCTTGTTCTGCGCGGCGATAGCGGAGGCGGTCATTGAAGGAAAGACGATCTATGAACAATCTTTGGTTAAGGGCAAAGAAGACGGCAAATCTGCGCTTGAAACCGCAACGGCCGCAGGTGAAAGTGCTGCTGCGGGAGGAGTTTAAGGTAGATGGAAGTCAGCGCTAGCACCGTAAAAGAGCTCCGCGAAAAAACCGGAGCGGGCATGATGGATTGCAAAAAGGCCCTCGCTGAGACCGGTGGCGACGTGCCAAAGGCAATCGATTATCTGCGCCAAAAGGGCTTGGCAGCCGCAACTAGGAAAGCGGACCGTGTGGCTACGGACGGCGCCGTCGGCGCCTATGTGCACGCGGGCGGTAAGATCGGCGCGCTAGTTGAGATCAACTGCGAAACCGATTTCGTTGCCCGGACCACCGAGTTTCAAACTCTACTGAAAGATATTGCCATGCAGGTGGCAGCTGCCAGTCCGCGCTACGTAAGGCGTGAAGAAATTCCCGCCGCAGAACTACAAGGAGAGAAAGAGATTTATCGTCAGCAGGCCCTCGAATCGGGTAAGCCGGAAAAAATCGTCGATAAAATTGTCGACGGCAAATTGGAGCGTTTCTACTCCGAAGTTTGCTTAGTCGAGCAGTCCTTCATCAAGGATCCGGACAAAAAAATTTTGGATGTCGTGAACGATGCGATTGCGCGTCTCGGCGAAAAAATTCAGGTGCGCCGTTTCACGCGCTATCATCTCGGCGAAGGAGTCGCGAAAGATTAACCGCTTCTTGCCTTAATCCCATGAACAACGGTACGCCGAAGTACAAACGCCTCATTCTTAAAGTCACCGGCGAGGTTTTTGCCGGCCCGCTAAATTTCGGCATCGACGGCGACACGGTCAAGGCGTTCGCCCAAGAGATCAAAGAGGTCAAAGAGCTCGGCTGTGAGCTTGCCTTGGTGATCGGCGGCGGCAATATTTTCCGCGGCGCAATCGCAAGCGAGATCGGTATGGATCGGGCCAGCGCCGATACCATGGGAATGCTGGCCACCGTAATCAACAGTTTGGCGTTGCAGGATGCACTGGAAAAACTGGGGGTTTCGACGCGTGTCTTATCCGCCATCGAAATGCGTCAAGTGGCCGAGCCGTACATCCGGCGACGCGCGACCCGTCATCTGGAGAAGGGGCGAGTGGTGATTTTCGCCGGTGGAACGGGAAATCCCTATTTTACAACGGACACGACGGCAAGTTTGCGCGCCATGGAAGTGGGCGCGGAAATTATTTTAAAGGCGACCAAAGTCGACGGTGTCTACGACGCCGATCCAGTCAAAAACGAGGGCGCGCGGAAGTTCGATGAACTGAGCTACATCGAAGTCCTCAACCGCAAGCTCAAGGTCATGGACTCCACGGCGATCTCACTGTGTATGGATAATAATCTGCCGATTATCGTTTTCAACTTGATGGAGAAAGGAAATATTAAGCGGGTCGTTTCCGGTGAGCCGATCGGTACCCTGGTCAGCGGAGGAAAGCGATGAACGAGATAATTTTCGCCCAGTTGCAGAAAGAGATGGATGGTTCGGTGGGCGCGTTGCGTAAAGAGCTTACCAAGCTCCGAACCGGACGCGCTTCGACTGCGCTGCTCGATCACATCACGGTCGATTACTACGGCGCGACGACGCCGTTATTCCAACTGGCAACGCTGAGTGCGCCGGAGCCTAGGCTGCTGGTGATTCAACCGTTTGACCGCAGCGCGATGGGAGAAATTGAAAAGGCCATTCTTAAATCCGATCTCGGGCTCACGCCAAACAACGACGGTAAAATCATCCGTATTCCGATCCCGCAGCTGACCGAAGAAAGACGCAAAGAATTGGTCAAACATGTCAAAAAAATCGCCGAAGAGTATCGCGTTTCGGTGCGCAACCATCGGCGCGTCGCTATAGAGCATCTCAAGGAGACGGAAAAGAAAAAGGAAATAACTGCGGATGATCTCAAGCATGGCCAAGATCGGGTGCAGAAGATGACTGACGAGTTCATCGGCCGGATTGACAAGATTGTTAAAGCCAAAGAAGAAGAGGTGATGGAGGTTTAAGCCCACGTCGACTTCAGATTCAAAGTTTGCAGTCTCTGCGATGGTTTAGAGATTTTAGAATCCTGCCCGCGTCGTTTTATCCGTTTCCTCATGAAATGAAACCGGCCCAGATAGCGATGGAGCTAGACGGCTTAGATAAAACCCGACTTCCTCAACATGTCGCGATCATCATGGATGGTAACGGTCGCTGGGCGAAGCTGCGCAGCAAAAGCCGCATCGAAGGACATCGGCGCGGCAAAACTTCCGTGCGCGCCATCGTCGAGATGAGCCGCAAGATCGGTATTCGTTACCTTTCGCTTTACGCGTTTTCAACGGAAAACTGGTTTAGGCCCCATGAAGAGGTGGATGCTCTCATGGGGTTGCTGGAGCATTATCTGACGGCTGAACAGGTCAAGATGATGCGCTACGGTATTCGCCTGCTCGCCGTTGGAGATAGATCCCGGCTGCCGGCGAATGTTCGCCGGATTTTGGAAAAAGTCATCGAACTGACGCGCGAAAACAAGAGGATGTCGGTTATCCTCGCGCTCAGTTATAGTGGCCGGGATGAGATCGTGCGGATGGCCAAAGGGCTTGCCCGTGACGTCCGGGACGGAAAATCCGACCCGGAGAAGATCGACGAGCAGACCATCGCCGCGCATCTCGACACGGCTGGAATGCCGGACCCTGACCTGTTGATTCGAACCAGCGGGGAAATGCGGGTCAGTAACTTTTTTCTCTGGCAGATCGCCTACAGCGAGTTATATGTGACGCCGACGTTATGGCCTGATTTTCGTGAAAAGGAATATCTTCAAGCCTTGTTGGAATATCAGCGCCGTCGACGGCGTTTCGGCCGCACCGACGAACAACTCGAAGAATTCCTATCGTCTTCGGTGGAGGCCGGTGGACGCCAATCTTAGCGCGCGACTGACAACGGCGGCAGTCGGCCTGCCGCTGCTGGTCGCGCTGATTGGATGGAGTCCGCCCTGGCTGTTTTCCGCGGCGTTTTTTATCCTCACCGTCGCCGCGTTACGCGAGTATTTCGCCATGGCGTTCCCAAAACGTTTGCTCGATCAGGGGATCGGCATGATTTTCGGCGTTGCCCTTTCGTTGGTCATTTTTCTCGATATCGATTTTGCACTGGGACGCTGGATGGGCTTGATCTTGCTCATGGTTTTTTCGGTCTATCTTTTTCGCGCCGGCAAGCTGATAGAGCGGTGGAACAATCTCCAATTGACGCTGCTGGGCGGCTTGTACGCCGGTTTTCTCTTACCACACTGGGTTACGCTCTTTCGTCAACCGCGCGGACGGACTTGGGTGTTTTGGGTTTTAATAGTCATTATGATCGGCGACACGGTGGCGTATTTCGTCGGACGGCGTCTTGGCACCCGTAAGCTAGCGCCGGAGATCAGCCCCGGCAAGACAATTGAGGGAGCGTGGGGATATCTTGCCGGTGCGCTGTTCGCCGGTATGGTTAGCGCAAGATTTTTGTTCGGCGAGATATTCTGGCTTGAAATATTGTTTCTCTCTGTGGCGCTGGGAATATTGGGACAGTTGGGAGATCTTTTCGAATCTTGGATCAAGCGGGTCTTTGAGGTCAAAGACTCCGGACACCTTTTGCCGGGACACGGCGGGATACTCGACCGGCTCGACAGTTTGATCTTTCCGGCGGTATTTACGACCACCTATCTAAGGGTATTTCATTCGTGAGGACGATCGCTCTTTTAGGATCCACCGGTTCTATCGGAGTCAGCACGCTGGCATTGGTGCGCGAGTTTCCCGACCGGTTTCGGGTGCATGGTATGGTGGCGGGACGTAATCTCCCGCGTCTCGCCAAACAGATAAAAGAGTTCAGTCCGCAGTGTGTTGCAATTCAGATTGAAGAAGACGTGCCCCGCCTGCGCAAGCTCCTCGGTCGCAAAAAGGTTGAGATCTTATGGGGGGAAGCGGGAGCGTCGACGGTCGCGACGACGCCGGAAGTCGATGTTGTTCTTGCGGCGATTGTCGGCGGAGCGGGACTGATGCCGAGTCTCAAAGGTCTTCTCGCGGGTAAAGAGATCGCCCTCGCCAACAAGGAGGCGCTCGTGATGGCCGGAGAGATCTTCGTCGAGGCAGCGCGCAAAAAAGACGTTCGCCTACTGCCGGTCGACAGCGAGCATAGCGCGATTTTTCAATGTCTCCAGGGTAATCAGCGGGCGGAGGTCGATAAACTTATTCTCACCGCGTCCGGCGGCCCATTTCTGCGCACGCCTTTTCAACGATT
>Ga0184634_10000321_pt1 | contig 11925 bp, 13 predicted proteins | sample PLM31_200_b1_FD_133016 | JGI IMG/M metagenome (GOLD analysis project Ga0184634, IMG submission 133016) | Groundwater sediment microbial communities from an aquifer in East River, Colorado, USA - PLM3-1_200_b1 | ecosystem: Environmental > Terrestrial > Soil > Riparian zone | place: USA: East... | reverse complement strand
GATGTCCACGCACCTGTCGGCAATCTTTCCTTCGATCTCTTCGATCTCCTTTTCTGTCATACCGGCTGGTGGGTAAATCCGTACATGCGGAAGTCTGGGGTCAGACCTTTCACTCTTGACAATGGGGAGAGGTTTAGATCGTTCGTGGAAATCAGAGACAGAAAACTTTTCTCACTAACCGAGACTACCAAGCCTACCTGGAGCGCCTGGCGAAGTATCGTCAGCGGTACGAAGTGACGGTCTATGCCTACTGTCTGATGCCCAACCACGTCCATCTTTTGCTTCAGTGCTCCCGTGTGCCTCTTTTCCGCTTCATGCAAGGGCTGCAGCAATCCTACACGCAGTACTTCAACCTGGTTCACCACAAAGTCGGGCATCTATTTCAAGGAAGGTACAAGGCGATTATCTGTGAGAAGGACGAGTATCTTTTGGAACTCCTGCGCTACATTCATTTAAATCCGGTCAGATCCAAGCTGGTTCGCAGGGTAGAGCAATACCGCTACAGTGGACATAAGGCTTATCGAGAAGGGAAAGGGACGGAGATTATTGATCCTGGTCCGGTGCTAAAGTTGCTGGGGGGCAGGCAGGGCTACCGGAGGTTTGTGCTGGATGGGTTAGGGGAAGGGCACAAGGGAGAGTACTATGAAGTGGAAGACCAGAGGTTTTTGGGAGCGCAAGAGTTTAGGGAAAAAGTGCGAGAGGAAGTGGAAGGGGAAAAGGAACGGACGCAAAGAGAACCGTTGGGGAGAGTGGTGGAAAGACTGGCAGAGAGATTAAAGGCTCCTATAGAGGCGCTGAGGGGGCCGGACCGAAGCTGGAAGGTATCTAGGGTGAGGAGACTGATAGCTTATGTGTTGACGCGGCGAAGGGGTTTTTCTGTCAAGGAAGTGGCAGCGCACTTCGGGAGGGATGCGACATCGATCAGTACCCTTGTTGGGCGCTTTTCGCAACAGATGGAGGCAGAGCGAGGCATAAAGGAAGAATGCGAGAGAATCTCCAAGATTGTTTAGAGTGAAAGGTCTGACCCCAATTCTAGATTTCGCGATCGCGCTCGTCACCGCTATCGAGTCGCCGCGGGTGAGGGTCTTAGAGGTTGACGGGGAGACGGCCGATAGGTTGATCTCACTTCCAGTAGGCAAATCCCATGGCGCAACCGACGCCCGTGGGAGTGCGGTAGAGGGGGGCGTATTCGACCACCGTGGCCGGGCGATCGGCGGCGGCCGCGGTCACGATCCAGTTTCTGATCTCCGAGGTCCCCTCCACCAGGACGGAAGGGTCCATGGCCTCCAGATGGCGCAGGTCATTCCCTCTCAGCGCCTGCAGAAAGGCCTCGTCCAATTTCACGTCGATCCTGGTATGGCTGAGTCCGCCGGAACCGATGACCACGACGCGCCGGGAATCAGGAGAGCGCCGGAGCGCCGCGGCCAGGGCCCTGCCGAACTGCACGCACCTTTTGGCCGAAGGCGCCGGGGGATAATAGGTGTTGACCATGACGGGAACGACCGCGTAGCGGGGCTCGGGCATGAGAAACTTGAGCACCCGCGCAAAGGCATGCCCCAGCCCTCCTTCGTAGCGCGTCTCTCTGGAATAGGCCGGATCGAATCCCATCTCCATGAGACCATAGATAAGGGCAGTGGCAAGCCCGGCATCGACCCGGTACCGGGTCCGATTGGCTGAGGGAGACTGATTCAGGTATCTCAGGCTCACGCTCGCCTCCACCTCCTCACCTATAAAGATGGTGAAGGGCGGCATGTTGTCGTCCAGCATGTTTTCGTGCTGGTCATCCCCGACCACCACCAACGTGTCGGGATAAAAAGATTCGAGCCTCTGGCGCAATTGATCGATGGCCGCCATGCAGCGCTGCCATTTTTCCCGCTTGACCTCGAGGGTCTCCTTTTCCAGTTCAGGTTTTATGGGAAGAGGATCCCAGCTCCGGGTGTGCAAAAGCCCCCACTGATCCGGGGTCAGCATTAGCTGCGGGGCATGGGACATGGCCAGGCAGCCGACGATTTCAGCCATGGCATTCCTCCCTTTCTTAACCTCGGTCGGCCCCCTCTTCGCGATAGAAGCCCAGGCCATCCATGACCGGCCGGTCGTTCATACCGAAGAGGATCGCCTCCTCGCGTGAGGAGTTGCCGTGGCGATGCCAGCGCCAGAGCGGGACGGTGAAGGAATCGCCGGTCCCCCAGTCATACCGGGTATCGCCGATCACCGTGAACCCTTTCCCTCGAAAGACGTGGTAGATGGCAGTGCTCGTATGGCGATGGGATTTGGTCTCCTCTCCCGGACGCAGCATCTGCATCTCGCAGGAGAAAGTGGGCAGGGTCGGACCTCCGGTGACAGGATGGACATAGCGCAGCAGGATGCCATCGTACGGATCTCCGGGCTTCTCGCCCAGCGTCTTGAAGACCCTCTCCGTATCTTTCCACTTGTAGCGGTAGGGAGGGGGTTGAAGCGAGCGGGTGGGGATCCAGTCGGGCCGCGCCGGACCTAACTCGTAGGTCGAGCAGTCCACGGAGCGCGAGTGGGGTTGCTGATCTTGGTTAAAGCGTTCGCCAAAGCCGATCTCGAGGTATCTGATGAGCGGCCCGTCGGCCCCATCCAGCCACAGGATCGGCTGGTCGGAGCCGTTGTAGTGGTCGTGCCAGGTCAGGCCCGGAGTGGTGATGAGATCGCCCGGCTCCATGGGAAAGGGCTCGCCATCGACCGTCGTCTGGGCACCGCCGCCGCGAATAACAAAACGGATCGCGCCCATGGTGTGATGGTGCGCCAGGGCTATCTCTCCCGGCTTTACGAGCTGGACACCGAGGAGGAGGGTATGGGTGGTGCCGATTTTTAATGACGGCGTGCGAAAGCCGATGAATCTTCTGAAGGAGTCCTCCAGGCCGAGGGTCTCCCCGGCCTTCTCGATCGCCATGGAGACATCGCTCCAGCGCCACAGGCAGGGCTCGAAAGAGGACTTCGGCTCATAGTCATCGCCCCGACCCCGGACTAGGCTCCAATAGCCCACCATATTTTTCTCTTCCAGCTCCCGGTCCAGCTCTTTCAACCGGTCCATAAAACCCTCCTTAACCTAGACTTTCACTCCCCACAGTCCAGTCCATTCTTGCCCATTTCCCGCCGGCAATCAAATGGCGCTGAGGCCGAGTCAAGATTACACTAAAGTTCCGCGCTGCTATGTTATTTTGCCAGGGATCTCATGTAATCGAGAAGCTGTCTCTGCTCCTGCTTGCTCAATCCTTTGCCTGAGGCGGGCATTTTGCCCCTACCCTGGGTAATAACCTTAGATAGCTCTTCGTCTTTCTTCTGAGTCGTCTCCTTGGTTGCGAGGTTCAGCGCCTTTTCACCGAACACCTTGGTCATGGCCGGGTTGCCCTTGCCGTCGGCTCCGTGACAGGAAACGCAGAGCTTGTCGTAGAGAGCTTTCCCACCTTTCGCTTCCGCTGACCAAACCGGTCGGCTCGACCCAAAGAAAGCAAAGAGAGAACTTGCCAGAACAACTATGGCTGATTGGCTATTGATCCATCTCATTGGCATACCTCCTCTCATGATTTGTTTTTTTCTTCTTACTATTCGCTTACAGGGAGATTGTTTTTCTGTCAACTAGTTCATGCTGCACTTTTGCCGTGTCTTTTCTTTTAGGAGGCTTTGGCGAGCTGCCGGAACTGATGGCAATCTCGACATGCCGCTCCTTCGTTATGGGTTATTTTATCTGCGTGGCAGCTAACGCAAGGGTCTCTTTTGGCCACTTTCCATTCGTGAGGAATATGACAGGTAGTACATTCCACGGCTGCGTGAGTGGGCTTGAGATGCAGCTCGGTCCGTGTGGGATGGCAGGTCGCGCAGGCCATGATCGGCTTAAGGCTCTGTTCCTTGAGATGACACTGGTTACAGGCGAAGGCCATCGGAGCGCCTGCCGGACGCGCGTGGCAGGTGGCGCACTGCGGTTCCAATCCCCTCCCCCTCCAATGACATTGATTGCAACCGAGCTGGGCATGCTTCCGTTGCAGCGGCCACGGATGCTTGAACTTTTCCGCCGCCTCGACTTCAGTCGGAGTGCGGACCCGCGTCTCCTGACCGATGATGGTGTGGCAGAGCTGGCATTCCGTGCGGATCACCTTCCCCTCCCGACTCACATGTTTCCCGTCATGACAGCGGAAACAACCCGGGTATAAAGTGTGACCGATATTGTCAGGGTGAGTGCGCCAATCCACCTTCATCTCGGGGAAAAAATTCGTCTGATAGATCCGTTGAACCTCCGTGATCGCCTTTCTGATGGTCTCTCTTTCCTTATTATAAAGCTGCGGATACTGGGTTAAATAAAAGCGATCCAGAGACGTGGCGATGCCTTCGCGCGCTTTTTCAGTGTCAGGATAGGTCTGACTGAGAACTCGAACGGCTTCTTTCTTGATATAGGGAAGCTTACGGTCGATGAGCCGCGTGAGAAGGGAGTTATCGACTGCGGCGTCTGGATCGCGAAAGATATGGCTAGGCCGGTTATGGCAGTCCATGCAGTCCATTCTTCGTACCTCGAGCCTTTTGAGTTCCTCCGGTTTCAAAGAGAGACTCGTGTCGAAGTATTCCGTTACCCTCCCCTGCATGTCTTTCACCCACACCCACGGAATCTTTTGCCTTTGCCGGTCCAAGGCGCCGTACCACACCTCGTTGGCGATGTTCATGTGCCAGTGAATCCCCGCGGTGACTCCCGTAGTGGGGCTGCCCCCTCCCGTGCGGATAAGCATCTGGATCTGTCTGACGCTGTTCTGCGCATCATACCCGAACCGGTTAATGATCTTTAGTTGGGCTCCGAAAAACTTCTCCGGCCAGTGACACTGCTCGCAGGTCTCGCGGGCGGGACGCAGGTTCTCTATGGGCGTGGCGATAGGGCGGGGAAATTTGTTGAAGGTGACGGAATAGATCTGATAGGCGCCGGAGAGCTTGGAGCGGACAAACCAAGTCGCGCCCGGCCCCACGTGGCAATCGACGCAAGCGACGCGCGAATGGGGCGAGGCCTGATAGGCCGTGTACTCGGGCTTCATCACCGAGTGACAGAGCTCGCCGCAGAAGCCCACGGAATCGGTAAACTGATAGGCGCGGTAGCTCACCGTGGAAATAAGGACGAGTATGAGAACCGTCGTTCCGGTCAGGAACAAGAAGATCCCGCGGGTCTTGGGATTGTTAAGATCGATTCGAGGAAAGGGGGGAAGCTCTCCCCCGCCGACGCGGCGCCGCCTCTCCAGAAGCGCGCCAACAGAGATGAGAAGGAGCCCAAGGACGAGAAGTCCGGGATAGACCATATAGGTGAAGACACCGATATAGGGGTTGGTCTTTGCCAAAATCGCTTCGATCAGAAGCATGGAAAGGATGGAGAAAAAGCTGAAAAAGGCCAGCCCTCCACCGACAAGGCTCAAAGGATGACGCAGGAGACTGCGCATGCGACCGTTAGGCAAAGACTACCTCCCCCCGCCCGTCAGCACTGCCAAAAGGATCAGGAAGAAAAGCAGGAGACCGATCCCGACGCTGATTGCCCCCATGATCCGTGAAAGATTTTTCATCCATAGAGGTGGAGGATCCGCTCTCAGCGCCGGCAAGGCCTCTTCCCGGCGCAGCCGCTCATACTCTGCAGGCCTTTCTTGCCGGAGCTCCTCCTCGCCTATCCGTCCAGTGAAGATGACAAGATCCATGGGGAACTTTTCCGGGCGCAGATGGGTATTGAAGAAATGGATGGTAAAAATAAACCCCGCCGCAAGCAGGGCCTCCTCGCCATGGATGAGGAGTGCCACGTTGAAGATCCATCCGGGCAGTAGCTTCGAGAAAAACGTGTGGAACCAGAGCACGTAACCCGAGGCGCCGATGATCGCCATCCCCCAGAAGACTGCCCAGTAGTCGAATTTCTCCCAGTAAGTGAACCGGTCAAAAGCCGGTCTAGGCCCTAAACCGAGAAACCACTTGATGTGCTGAAAAAACTCTGTGAGGTCACGCGACTGAGGCACCAGAGAGTCCGCTCCCCAGAGAATCCCGCGCTCTTTTCGGATCCAGGTTCGGTAAGCAATATGGAAAAGATGAATGAGAAAGCAAACAGTCAAAAGAACGGCAAAACTCCTGTGGAAGAACCCCATGACACGGAAGCCGCCGAGGGTATGGGAAAGCCAGACGGCCCAGGCTGCCTGATGATAGCGCAAAGGCATCCCCGTAGCCACGAGGCCAAGGAAGCTTACGATCAAGAGACCATGGAGGAGACGCTGGCCGAGGGAGAAGCGAAAGTAATAGTTATCCATCCTTTTTCTCCTCCCTTGGAGCCGATTCACCTGATTCAGGCGGCTCAGCTTTTTGTTCGGGAGGTTCCGCAGCCCTCTGCCGCCTCCGCAGAAGAGCGCCACCGGCCCACAGGGCAGTATGAATACCAAAGAAGACAAAGACGCCTGCCAAAAGCAAAGTCATGAAGCGGGACGAATAGAAGAGAAGCGGGTTGCGGCCGCGGTCGCTCGGGGCGGCATGAGGGTCGTACTTCGTGAATCTGACATTGGCCGAAGGATGGCATTTGCGACAGGTCGCCACGATGAGACCCGGAGCCACCGAAGAGAGGGGATCGGATACGGCAAGGATGTCATGGGAGCCGTGGCAATCGGAACAACGAGCCACTCGCGTAAACCCCAGGGCCGTTACTTGCCCGTGAAACGTGTCGCGGTAGGTGCGCAGTGACTCCGCGTGGCAAGCGCCACACTCGCGGACAATCTCAAGCTGCCAGGCCTCCATCTCCACTCGTCGTATCTCATGAGAAGTGTGGCAGTCAACGCAAACCGGCGCAACGGGATTCCCAGCGCTTGCCGCCTTGCCATGAACGCTCGTCGAAAATATTTTCAGCACCCCCGCATGACACTTCCCGCAGGTCTCAGGGACGCGGCTTTTGTGGACGGTCGACTGTGGATCAGAAGCCGGGAGGATGCGATGGTAGCCATGACAGCTCGAGCAATTAGCCGCAACCAAGAGCCCGCTCTTTGTCAGAGCCCGGCCGTGAATCGAATCCATGTAGAGCTGGTAGGCATTGGCTACGGGAATACGGTGTCGCTTGGCCAGCTCCGGATCTCCGTGGCACGCGCCGCAGGTCCGGGGAAGATTCAGCGGGTAGACTTGTGAGTCTGGATTCTTGGCCGGCAAGATGCTGTGGCTTCCGTGACAGTCGCTGCACGTCGCAGCATCTCGGTCGCCTCTCGCATAGGCCCTTCCGTGAACACTTTCGGAGTAAACCTTGGTGGCATCCGCATGGCAGTTTGAACATGAGACAGGCTTGAGCTCCGGTGCATGGGGGACTTGGGAGGCATCGCTGTGGCAGGACGTGCATCCCAGGGGAGCATGCACGGACCGAGAAAACTTCTTTTCCTCGACATAAAGGGAGACGGGCCTGCCTTCACGCTTCTTCTCCAGCCCCGTTACGCCATGACAGGCAAGACAGGCCTCCTGGGGAACTGCCTCGGCCGCTATAGGGCCCGGATATAGAGAGACCGAAACGAGAAAGGCAAGACCCAAGAGAAGATCCATCCCCTGTTTCCTATCCGGCCTTTGCATTGCCATCTCCAGGCTAGAAGTCTCCTTTAAATCCGCTAACGTCAGCTAGTTGCTTTAAGCTCAACACCCCTTCATAGCGGCGATTGTGGATAATCCAGGTGGGGTAACTCCGGATATCCTCGACCTGACACTCGAAGGCCCGTGGGCCGGCTCGTCCCTGAGGGCTGCATTCGATGTAGGGCAGGCGATGGGCGGACTCGCCGAACATCTCTTTCTGTTCCTGACAGTGCGAACACCAATAGGCGCCGTAAAACTTGGCACCGCTTCGCGCCAAATGTTCCGCCAAGGCACGAACCCCAGGGTCCTCTGGGCCTTCAGGCCTGCCCCACACTCCCGCATAGTAAAGATGAAGAGCCAATAGCACCACAAGCCCGCCAGCGACGGTCTTAAAGAGCCAGGGCCGCCAGGAGAATTTGGGGAGATCTCCGGGCTGCTGGCATAGGACGGTTCCCAGGATCACGAGCATCAGGAGAGACGAAGCCAGACAATAGGGGCAGGCAGCCTTCAGCTCGATCAGCGCGACCGAGGTCAGATAGAGGCTGTAGAGAGCGCCCCAGAGGGAGACTATCCAGGCGAGTTTCCAGTGGCGCTCAGCGCCTTTGATAAACGCGATCGCGGCTAAACTGGCGTAGGCAAGGAAACCCCAGAAGGACGTCGGCAGGCCCAAAAGCTTCGCCCACCGGCTGCTCAAGACGATATCGCATGGACTCCCTGCGCTGCATCCCGCAACGGCCTGGCCGCTCCAGGCCGAGACGGTGAGATAAGCGGTAAGCGCCATTCCGGGAAGCGCCATGGCAAAAATGGGCCAGTTGGGACGAGCCCTCATCTCTCCTTCCTTCTCCTCCACTCTTCTGAAGGCTACCTTCTCGCTCTCTGCCAGGGCAGTGAGAAACCCGCGCTACTTCTTCACATGGCATCTGGCGCAGTCCTTAGCGTCCTTCGTGGCAAAGGCCTTCTTGCCATTATGACAGGAGCCACAGAACTGCCCCTCGTTGAGCTTGGCCATGGTCATCTGCGGAGAAGCAGCCAGTTTTTTCATCTGAAACGGCTTGATGTGGCATTCCGGACATTGGAGCTTCCTCTCAGTCACATGAAATTTGTGGCTAAAAGTGACCAGACCCAGCGGTTTGGTTTCTTCATAGGAAAAATCACCTGGCACAGGGATCTGCTGACTCACGGCAGAATTTTGCGCGAGCCAGAGACCCAAAACTATAAAAATAGCCATCGAGCCTGATAGAAAAACTGTTCTCACTTTCATCGGTCTTTCCCCCTTTCTTCTTTGCTACCATTTGATTCTCCAATGAACAACCTTTTCACTTGGTCGGGCTCATGGTGTAGCCAAGGTAGGTCAGCGCCACCATGTAGGAGACGATGCCGATGACGATCCAGGTGAACAGGGGACTCGGCTCACCACGGGCCACACGTCGGTCCAAGAAGGGGACCAGCAATAGAAATAGGCCACCCAGACCGAAGCCGACGATGCCCACCATCTCTCCTTCCACCCCCAAAATGTAACTCGGCAGAAGCTTTAGCGTTTGGAACATGAACATGAAGTACCACTCGGGCTTGATTCCCACGGGCGCCGGCTTAAACGGGTCCGCCTTTTGACCGAGTTCCGCCGGGTAATAGGCCGCCAGTGCGGCAAGGAGAGCCAAGGCTGAGAGCCATCCTACCAGGTCCCGCAGCAAAAAGTTGGGAAAGAAGGGCATCGCCTGTTTACTCGCGCTTTTTTTCTCGACTCCGGGTGGAACGCTCATCCCGTGCTTCTGGACCAGGAAAAGGTGCAACCCCAAAAACAAAGTCGCCAGCAACGGCAACACGGCGACATGGATGCCGTAGAATCGTGTCAGCGTCGCTCCGGTGACATCATCCCCGCCCCGCAGCAGCCGGCGGAGAAACGAGCCCACAAGGGGCAAAACCCCAGGGATCTCGGTCCCGACTCTGGTCGCAAAGAACGCCAATTCGTTCCACGGCAGCAGATATCCTGTAAACCCGAAGGCCAAAGCCAGACCCAGTAACCCCACGCCGGACATCCAGGTGATCTCCCGCGGTGAGCGGTACGCCTGGAGAAGCAGCGCGCTGAAGAGGTGGATGAACAGCGTGAGGATCATCAAGTTAGCCGCCCAGGAGTGGATCGACCGGATCAGCCAGCCGAACTCCACCTCGGTCATCAGGAACTGGATGGACTCGTACGCCTCTTCGGCACTGGGGCGGTAGTATAATAGGAGGAGAATCCCCGTAGCCACCTGGACCAAGAAGAGAAAAAGCGTCATCCCGCCGAAGTAGTACCAGACCGTGTGCCGGTGGACCGGCACCTCCTTCTTCTTGGCAAACTTTTCTAGCTCGGCAAGGCCGATGCGCTCATTGAGCCACATCCAAAGCCGGCCGCGCTGTTTGTCGGAACCTTCCATTGTCATGCACCTTTGCTGACCACGATCTGGTCTCCCCGGACATTAACGGTGTATTGTTCTAACGGCCGCGGCGGAGGGCCGGCAATATTCAGGCCATTGAGGTCGAAGTGACCGTTGTGACAGGCGCACCAGATATGGCTGAGGTCCGCCCGATACTGGACGATGCAGGCAAGGTGCGTGCAGACGGCGGAGAAGGCCTTCAGCTCGCCGGCGGGGGTTCGGATCAGGATCGCCGGTTGATTGCCGAATCTGAAGATCTCCCCGCTGTTCGCTTTCACCTCCGCCGGTTTCAGTGACAGGGTCACGGTCCGGGACGTGGACTCCTCCGCCTTGGGAGGAATCAGATAGCGGCTCACGGGATAAAAAACGGATAATAAAAACGCGCCTGCGGAGGTGCCCAGCAGCCAATTGAGAATTTTTCTTCGACCTAGATCCGGACCGAGTGTTTCTTCCGCCATGACTCTCCCCCTGTCGAGGCGGGCCACGCCTCTTACTTGCGCCGCTCCATCTCTCTGATCTTGAAAACCAACCCCACTACGAGCGCCAAGATGACGACGACAGAGACGGCCAATCCCTTCCGCCTGAATTGAAGCTCATCCAAGGCCTTGATCCCGCGCGCCTGGGCCTTCGCGCTGATCTCCAGGCCCGGGGCGCTCTCTTTCTTAACGGCATCCACGCTGAACGCATGGACCGCGGCGCGGGCCTTGATCAGAGCATCCTTCGCGCCGTTGAGCTCGAACTGGGCCTGGCTCACCTCCATGCCGGCGCGCTCGGCCTGGAGCAGGGTGGAATGAGCCTTATCGTACTCGCCCCGGAGAGAGTCGAGCAGCGCGCGCATCTCGACGGCCGCTTTCCCGCCTCTGTCTTCGGTGGTGTGGCACCCTGCGCACACCGCCTCTTTCTCCAGTCCCAGCATGGCGTCGCTCGTCTCTTTGATCTCGTGATTGCCGTGGCAAGTGGCGCAGCCCGGCGAGCCCAACTGGGCAAAGACCTTGGCATGGCGGCTTTGGGCAAAGAAGTCCGCCATCACCGCGTGGCACTGGCCACAGACGTTTCCCACCCAGGAAACTCCCGGCGGCACGGCGCCGTGATTGCCATGGCAGTCATTACAGGTTGGCGCCGAGAGGTCGCCCTTAACCGACATCGTCCGCCAATGGACGCTTTGTCGGTATCGCTGGAGTTGATCGGTAGGGATCTTATAGGACTGCATGTATTTCGCATCGGCGTGACAACGGCCGCAGCTCTCTGCCACCTTGAGCGGATGGACCGAGGATCTCGGGTCGGAAGGCGGCCTGATCGAATGAGCGGGATGGCAGCTCATGCAGACCGCCACTTTGGGGTCTCCGAACTGCCTGAGGCGTTGGCCGTGCACCGAGGTGTAGTACTCGGCCACCTGATCGACGCGCAGCGAGGGATTGTATTGCCTCATGAAGCGCGCGTCGGAGTGGCAGCGTCCGCAGACTTGCGCCGCCTCTTTGCGCCCGGGTTTGCCGATGAAGCCCTTGGCGCGGTCCATCGCTCCCATCCCCGGGTCCTTGCCGTCGCCGCCGTGGCAGGCGACGCAGCCGAAGCCTTTGGCCGCGTGAACGTCCTGGCCGTAATCTTTGACGGGCTGCGTCAGCTTATCGACGCCGATCACCTGATGGCAGGCAACGCAACTGTCCGTCGCCTGCTGCGCGTGGGCGGAGGAAGCCATCGCTGCGAGCGCGATGACAACGAATGATAGAGTGCTGTGGCGAGTGTGCGTGCGCAAGGGATTTCTATTTTATCTAATCTTTCTCCTTCACGCCAACTATTTCTTAGGAAGGGGTTTTTCAGCAACCTGCTGGTGTAGTGAGTCTAACACTTCTTTACTTAAGCAATGTCACCCTGAACGAAGTGAAGGGTCTCATGTATTTGGAAAGACGAGATTCTTCGCTTCGCTCAGAATGACAATCAAAGTAAAGGG
>Ga0184634_10000320_pt1 | contig 11927 bp, 12 predicted proteins | sample PLM31_200_b1_FD_133016 | JGI IMG/M metagenome (GOLD analysis project Ga0184634, IMG submission 133016) | Groundwater sediment microbial communities from an aquifer in East River, Colorado, USA - PLM3-1_200_b1 | ecosystem: Environmental > Terrestrial > Soil > Riparian zone | place: USA: East... | reverse complement strand
CTCCAGCGATGGCCAGACCCATCTCGTCCCGGGGGGCCACCCCTACCCCGCCCCGCGGCCGGCCGACCTCGACGGCGACGGCAAGGCGGACATCGCGATCTTTCGGCCGGGGCCGCGGCAGTGGTGGATCCTGCGCTCCAGCGATGGTCAGACCCAGATCATCCAGTGGGGCGACCCCAATGACGTCCCGGTGCCGGCCGACTACGACGGCGACGGCAAGGCGGACATCGCGATCTTTCGGCCGGGGCCGCGGCAGTGGTGGATCTTGCGCTCCAGCGATGGCCAGGCGCAGATCGTCCAGTGGGGCGACCCGGGGGATCTCCCCGTTTAGTGTTCTGCGGTCGCTCGTAGTTACCGTCTGCTGATTGCAGAGATCGTTCGGTCTACCAATTTCGCCGAAATCCTCCGGGAAAACTATGCTATCCTGCCAGTGCTCATCAAGAAAGAGGTGCGGAGGGAGAGATTCTTCTGATCCCCCGAGAGGCAAAAGGCCTTCTACGTAATTCCGGGTCAGCTTTTCTTCTCACGGTCACCCAGACGGGGTCTCGGTTCCTAGGTTCCTTGCTCATAGCTCGTTATCTCGATTCATCTGAGTTTGGTCTGTTCGCGCTAGTTTTTACATATCTAGAACTTTTTCGAACGGTCGCAGATTTTGGAGTGGAGCCGGTTCTGATTAGGCGTATGGTTGTAGATCGCTCTGCCTGGCCAGGGCTTTTGAAGAGTGCCATTGCCCTCAAGTTGTGTCTTGCGACGACGGCCTCACTTCTTGCACTCGCGCTCAGCGGTCTTTTTGGATACGGAGACAGCTTCCGCTCCCTTCTGCCGCTCGCGATCCCGTCGCTGTTTGCGACGTCGGCGACGAACGTTCTCACAGTCCCGTACTTTGCCGGGCTCGCGCTCCACCGGATTTCCGGGATCTGGGTTGCGAGCGGCGCCCTGTATATCGCGGCGATCCTGGGGGGAGGAATCGCCGGGTTCGGAATCCATTCCTTTATTATTCTCTCGGTGGCTTACGATTGTATGAATCTGATAGGTGTCTTTCTGGTGAGTCGTCGAAAGGGCGAGATCCGTTCTGGCGCATGCACGAGAGTGCTCGTGGACATTCTGTGGGAGGCCAAAGCGCCGGCACTCGCGTCTTTCTTTGTTACGTCGTACGTTCGGGTGGGCATTCTCTTGGTTGGCGTGTGGGGGGATATGCGAACGGTAGGGAACTTCGCGCTGGCCACCCGTCTTGCCGAGGGATTCAAACTCATCAGCGGTGCCCTGGCAACATCTACCTTCCCACTGTTCACCCGATTTGCAAAATCCGGAAGTCGCAAGGAGATCAACCGATTCTTTTACACGCTCTGCGGTCTGCTTGCGGGCGGGATGGTCATTGTCGCACTGCTTGTTCAATATTGGCTGAGATCTTTTCTACCGATCGTGTTCCCCAGGTATGGAGACCTGGGGTCGCTGCTGGTCCCGCTCACGTGGGCGATGGTCTTCGTGTTCGTGAACATGCAAGCCTCGGCCCTCTTCTCCGGCTTCGGCTTCTTCTGGCTTACCACCTGCGCGGCGGCGATCAACTTCGTGATCAGCATGGTGGCGAATACTATGCTGATACCGACATACGGGGGGATTGGGGCCTCCTGGGCCTATCTCCTCACGGAAGGTGTCAACTCAAGCTTCCAGCTTGCGGCGGCGACCGCGCTGCTCGTCACCCGGCATGGTCGCCTACTTCAGCCGAAGGATATTGGGGCGCCTGAATGACAGTCCTTGACGTGGGGTGTGGGCGAGCGAAAACTCCAGGATCGGTTGGAATAGACATCGAACCTCACCCCGGAGTAGATATCGTCCATGACCTCAACCAATTCCCGTACCCATTCGGTCCTGACGAATTCGACCGCATCGTCGCAAGACACTGCCTTGAGCATTTGGAAAATGTGGTGAAGGTGATGGACGAGTTTCACCGCGTCGTGAAAGCTCGCGGGTTGGTTGAGATTGAGGTCCCACACTTCTCCTCCTGCGATGCCTATACCGACGTCACCCACAAACACTTTTTTTCGTATCACTCATTTGATTACTTCACGAAGGAGGGCCTGCACGGCGTGCACCGCTACGGGAGAGGGAGCTACGAGATCGCGTCGCGGCGCATTCACTTCTGGTCGCTAACAGGGGAGTCGAGGATCATCCCCCATCGGCTTATCGGGATCGAATACCTCGCGAATCACCATCCCGTGTTTTACGAGAAATTTCTTGCGTTCACATTTCCCGCCAAGTCGCTTTTGGTTAGGCTGGTGGTGGTCAAACCGTGAGTGGCCCCTCGTCGAGGCATGCAGAAGTGGAGAGAGGTCCACTTCGAGACCACGCGAATCGAGATCAATGGGAGGAGGAATGGACAGAATTTGTAGCCGCTGGCGAAGATATGCGTGTCCAGGAGATCATCGATGGGATGAAACTTATCCATCTTCAACCGTTCATCCGCGGTGAAAACATCCGCTGTTCGCTTGAAGTGGGCTGTGGGACGGGGAACCTGTCGTCGAGGCTGAGCGCTCTCGGATATCGGACTACCTGTCTGGACTTTTCAGGAACGGCCATACGACTTGCGCAGAAGAGATACTTTCGAGACGGACTCAAAGGGGCATTCATTCAAGGCGATGCCTTTCAGCTTCCCTTTCGGTCTGAAAGCTTTGATTTAGTTCTTTCTACGGGCCTCCTTGAACACTTTGCGGATCCGCAGCTCGTCGTGAATGAGATGGTTCGAATTCTTCGGACGGGGGGGGCGTTTTATTCTGATATTTGGCCGAAGAAGTTTTCGTTGTTCCGGGCGTTCGACGTCCTCCGGCGGATCAAGAACAGACTTCGTGGAAGAAGGGAGATGTTTGAAAGAAGGTTTGACGAGAGGACGATACAGGGGATGCTCGAGGTGGCTGGGCTCAGTGGTATCCAAGTCTTCCCGGCCGGCGTCTTCCCCCCGATTCTTCCCGTCGTGTTCCGGGTTCGAGGTGTCCTGGAGCTCTACTCCGTTCTCCTGGGGAAGTTGGCGCGGTTTTCCATGTCCTTGGACGGCTCCGGGATGGCGAAGGTCCTCGGATGTTATTATTTTGTAGCTGGATTCAAGAAGTAAGAGTTCTTCGCTCCTCCGCCGGGACCGGGATTGTTAATGGCACAAATTGGTCGTACGAAAGGCAGCTAAGGCAATAAAAGGGTTATTTAAAGATACACTGGCATCATCGAATCGACCTGGGTAATGGTATTATTACCCCGGGACATGACAATAGCGCGAGAAAGTTGAAGCGTCTCAGGATGCCCGAAAACCTGGCAGGCAAGACCGTCTTAGATGTAGGTGCCTGGGATGGTTTTTTTAGTTTTGAATCGGAGCGCCGCCGGGCCGAGAGGGTTCTGGCGACGGATTCATTTTGCTGGTCCGGCGAGGGGGGAACAAAAGCGGGATTTGAGCTCGCACGCAAAGTGCTCAATTCGAAAGTCGAAGATGTGGAGATGGACGTCCTCGATTTATCGCCCGAAAACATCGGTACCTTCGATATAGTCTTGTTTTTGGGAGTGCTCTATCACATGAGACGTCCTCTCCTGGCCCTGGAACGGCCGGGGGAGGTGGTCGGCCACCCAGAGTGGCTTCCATGCGGATAGGAATTGAGAGCTCGGTGCTCCGGGTGAGTCGCGCGGGGTCGGCCGTCTACACGGAAAATCTTATCTCGCATCTGCAGAACGTGTGTGGCGACCACCGCCTCTTCCTCTACGGATTCGGGAGGCAGGGTGAGAGGACGCCTGGGAGGCGGCTGGAGAGCGTCGTCCGCGACACCGTCTGGATGCATCTCGGGCTTCCGCTGCGGGTCTGGCGAGATCGGATCGATGTCTTTCATGCCACCGCGTTCAGCGCCCCTCTCGCGCTCCCATGCCGATCGGTGCTGACGGTCCTTGACCTTACGTTCGTGAAGTACCCTGGGTGGTTTGATCATCGGTGGTTCTACTTTTATACGAGGGCCATGCTGCCGATCCTGGCCCGGCGGGTAGACAGGATCGTGACGATCTCCGAGTGCTCGAAACGGGATCTGATGGAATGCTACGGTCTTCCCGGGGCAAAGATCAGGATCATCCCCCCGGCCGTGGACCATGAGCTCTTCCACGGCCGCCATGACCAGCGGTCCGTCGAGGCCGCCAGAGAGCGATTTGGCCTTCCGGGGAAATACATCCTGAGCGTGGGGACGCTGGAGCCTCGAAAGAACTTCTCGCTGCTGGTGGAATCTTTTGCGCTGCTTAGAAAATGGAAGATCGACGACTACCGCCTGGTCATCGCCGGGGAGAAGGGATGGAAGTATGACCAGATCTTCCGGACGGTCCGTGACCTGGGTCTGGAGGACGAGGTCCGTTTTCTCGGGTACGTCCCTACCGAAGATCTCCCCCTCTTGTACCGTGGAGCCGAGCTATTTGTCTATCCCTCTCTGTATGAGGGATTCGGCGTCCCGATCCTCGAGGCCATGGCCTGCGGGTGCCCCGTGGTCGCTTCTGATCGTGCCTCGATCCCGGAGGTCTGCGGGGCGGCCGGGATCCTGGTAGCACCGGAGGATCGCGACGACGTCGCAGAGGCCATGGGACGCGTGCTTTCGGATCCCTCCCTCGCGGACGCCATGCGCGTGCGGGGGCGGGAGCGGGCGGAAGGCTTTCGTTGGGAGACATCCGCCCGGGCGCTTCTTCTTCTCTACGAGGAGTGCGCGCGATCGTGAGGGTGTGGATGAGAAACGTTCTGTGGGTGATGCTGCTTTGTGCAGCCGTCCTCTCTCTGACTTCCTGCGCCTCCGTGCGGTTGGGGGGGGGCGACGGCTACTCCAAGGCGCCGTTCTTGATCGGGGCCTATTACTTCCCCGGGTGGATCGAAACGCCGGGCGCGCCTTGGAATCCCCCTTGGGAACGGCTGATCCCGTTTCCCGAGAGGATCCCCTTGCTTGGCTTCTACAAGGAGGGATCCACCGAGGTCGCCGAGCAGCACATTCGGTGGGCCGCTCAGTACGGGATTTCGTTTTTTGCATATGACTGGTACTGGACCAACAATGACCAACCGTACTTGGAGCACGCCCTCCGGGCCTATCTCCGCGCCAAGAACCGAGACCTTCTCAAATTTGCCCTTTTGTGGGCAAATCACCCGCCCTCTGTCACAACCCCGGAGGGGTTGCAGCGGATTGTTCGATACTGGGTCGAGAACTTCTTCCTCCAACCGGAATACCTCAGGATGGATGGCAAGCCCGTGGTGATCGTTTTCTCCCCCTTAACCCTGCGGAAGGACCTCGGTGGGCCTTCGGAAGTTCTGAAAGCCTTGGAGGGAGCGCAACAGGTGGCGAGAAGCTTTGGTTTGTCGGGGATCTACTTTGTGGCTGCCGCAGGGCCCGATCAGATTCGCTTCCTGGTGGAGGAGGGATACGATGCGGCGACGGGATACGACTACCCGTTTGCGGGCATTAACGAGCCCGGGGTGTCGCGGGGGCCGTATTCCGCTGCCATCGAGGGGTACGAGCGCATTTGGCATGCCTATGCGGCTGACGGCCGGCTCACGTATTTTGTCCCCACCCTCCCAGGCCGGGATGGCCGGCCCTGGTATGGCGAGAGGGCGATCATCAGAGATGGCAGCAGCCCTGAGGGATTCAAGCAGATGCTCCTCAAAGCCCGATCCTTCGTGGACCGCCACCCTCGCCTGACACGGAAGGTGATCCTGGTTATGGCATGGAACGAGTTCGGGGAGGGAGGATACATCGAGCCGACCCGAGGGTGGGGATTCGGATTCCTCGAGGCCATTCGGGAGGTTTTTGGACAGCCGGCGCAGTGAGCCCCTGTAACCTCTGTGGCGCGTCTGATTCGCATACCATCCTGCGGACTGCGCGGCTGGACGGCCCTTTGCTCCGCTGTGGGAGGTGCGGATTCGTCTACGTGGATTCCGAACACCCGAGGTTCCTGGTGCTGGATGGTCAGGACCAGGATGCCCGGGGGCAAACATTTGGGCGAATCAACCAGGTGGCCCAGGCGGAGCTCCATCTCGATCCGGCCGTCGAGGCCCTCGAACAATCGGTACGGCGCCGCACGCACCTCCATCGGCTCGAGGAAATCAAGCGATTTCGGCGAAAAGGGAGTCTCCTGGAGATCGGATGTGGCCGAGGAGAGTTTCTTGAGTTGGCCAGACTCGAGGGCTATTCCGTGCATGGCGTTGAGCCCCACCCCCAGCACGCCGCCCACGCGCGGGGCGTGTTGGGCCTCGACGTGTTCCCCGGGACCCTGTCGGAGGCCTCTCTCAACGACGAGTCCTTCGACATTGTGGTCCTCTTTCACGTCATCGAGCATCTCCGTGATCCCTCTCGGGAAATCAATCGAGTTTGGCAGGTCCTGAAGCAGAAGGGGCTCGTCGTGATCGAGACCCCGAACATCAACACCATCTGGTTCACCCTGCTGGGGAAACGGTGGCGGCAACTCATCCCGGAACACTATTTTTTGTTCTCCGAATCAACCATCAGACGTCTCTTGGAGTCTTACCGGTTCCGCATGTTGGAGATCAAGTCCATCGGGAAGTTCGTGAGCGTCCGTCTCCTCCTCAACCGCCTGCAGCGGATGTTTGGCGGGGTGGTCAGTCCGCTCGCGTTGACGGCGAATCTCCTCAGGCTTGGAGGGGGGATCTTGTACCTGAACCCCGGTGACGTGATGATCGCCTTCGCCGAGAAGAAGTGAGACCGATGGCAAGGTTTCGGCACGCGGCCTGCCCGGACCCAGGTGGGGGATACTGACGGGAGGCCGGTAGATCCCGGGCCATGCGTCTCGGGATCGGGTTCTACGGGAGTCTGGGCGCGGGGCGGGCCGCGGCCGCCAGGACCATCCCGGCCAGGACGACCGGCTCGATCAGAAGATACGCCAGCGCATAGAACGGCACCTTCCAGAGCTCCCACCGCCTGAGCCCCAGCCGGGGTGTGAGGGAGAGAATCCGCCAGGTGTCCTTCACCACCAGCCCAGGAAAGACGATCCACGGGGCAAACCATGGAACGACTGTGAGGAAGCGTTCCCCCGCCCTCGGTGACTGGAGCCGGGAGGCGAGGAGATGGTATCCGCGGGCCAAGGCCAGTCGAACGAAGTAGGCGAGGCTGGGGTGGTAATCGTGGATGAAGACCGCCCGAGGATTCAGCCAAATGAGCCTGCCCGAGCCTCGGATCCGCGCGGTCATCACCCGTTCCCAGACGCCCCGATGCGGATTCGGGTCGTCGTAGAAGTGCTGCTCCAGGAAGGCGCGTCGAAACGCCACATTGTTGGCGCCCGAGAGCCGGTCGATCGGGCCTTCAGGTCGGTAGGCACGAGGCCACCAAACGGCATCCCACATCCGTGAGAGGAACGAGATTCTGAACCGGTGCCGACCGTGGACCGCGCCCACGCGGTTGTCCTCAAGCAAGGGGCGGGCCATCTCCCTGACCCAGTCGGGAACGACCCAGGTGTCCGCGTCGAGAAAAGCCACGATGTCTCCCCGCGCGCGGGCCAGCCCCCGCATTTTGAGCTGATAGTACGAGCGCCCTGGAGGCGCATCGACCACCGCCACGTCTGGCATGTCGCTGACCATCTGCTCCCACCGTTCCCGATGCTCGGGCGGGATCACCACGATGATCTCGAGGCGACTCGCCGGGTACGTCTGCTGTTTTAGGGCCTGGAGCGTGTCCCGGAGCTGAATATGGCCGTTCACCTTCCACGTCGAGGTCTCGACGACGACCGAGAGGGGGGGCCAGTCAGCCATCACTGGGTTGTCAGGCTCCCAAGAGACGGCCCAGCAGGAGCGAGGCGCGGTCGAGAATCCAAAAGAGGTGGAAGGCCCGGGAGGGCGGGAGCGGGGTCCTGAGGACGGCGGCCAGCAAGCCCGCCACGAAGAGCGTGCCCGCCGCAACGCCCGCGACGGCGACGGGGCGGACCGCGGCATGGGTCAGCAGAGCGAGCATGGGGGTCTTGATGTCGATGCCCAGGAGCCGGAGCGGCCGCGCCCCGCTGATCTGGACGTGCGGGCCGTACTTGTGGTAGACGGCCGCCACGCCCCGGCCCCGACGCACCCCCCGTCGGATGACCGCCGGAACGCCCGAGACGTTCTCGTGCCCCAGCACCATCTCCGGGACGAAGCGGATTCGATACCCCGCCCGGCTGACCCGGAGGCCCCATTCGAGGTCACCGCCGTGTTTGAAGTCAGGGTCGAACGGCTCCTTCCGGAACAGCTCGTGGCGGCCGGCGAGATTACGAGTGTCACAATAGGTGAGCCGCCGCTCCCGGGCGAGCCGGAGCCAGCGCTCGTCGTCCACCATCTGGACGAGCCGCCCGACCGGATCTCTGTTGAGGGCGTGCGACGGGCCCGCGGCCGCGTCGAGCTCGTTGCCCTCGAAGAGGGCGCAGATGGTCGAAAGCCATCGCGGCGGCGGAAGCGCGTCAGCATCCGTGAAGGCCAGCACCTGGCCCCGGGCCTCTTCGATTCCGTGGTTTCTGGCTGCATAACTTCCCCTACCCGGGAAGACGAGGTATCGGGCGGGGAACTCCGCCACCGACCGACGGATCTCGTCGCTTGGGCCGTTGTCGACCACCAGCACCTCATAGGTCTTTGGCTCGATGGTCTGTTGGAAAAGACCGCGGAGGCAGCGCCCCAGGCGCCGATCGTGGGCGACCGGCACGATGACGGAGATCTTCACGAGTAGAGGATCCCCCGTGGGCGCACGAGTCCGGTCTTCCCGATCCCGTTCGTCGGATACCCATACCTCTTCAGCCCCGCCCACGTAAGGGCCGTCACGAGCCGTCGGTGGGCTCGCGCCATTCGCTCCGTCCACTCGTTATCCAGCCGGAGCTCGACCGGGCCGACGTGGAACCGCACACGACTGCCCCCCACGGTGTGATGGGGTCGAAGCTCAGGCGTTCGCTCCCTCACGGGAGAGGCCGATGTGTTTTCATCCAGAAACGTCAGGATTCGGTCGACCGCTTCGTGGGGGGCGTCTATGAAATCTTCGTACCGGAGGAGCATGGATCGACCGGGTGTGGACCGCGCGAGGGCCTCCCCCGCCAGATTCCACAGAGCCCATCGGATCGCGCTGCCCGCGGGCGCGTAGCGTTTCCTGAGTTGGCCCGGAGGGCCATCCACGACCGGTTCCTTTTTCGACCACGAGTAGGCCACGGCGCGGGAATCCCGGACGAGGAGAATCGTATATACCTCCAGACCCGGGACCTGGCCGAGGAGCGCTCCGTAGATCGGCATCTTTGACGAATCGATGATGATTCGACAGCCGGCATGGCGCCGGATGGTCCCATAGAGGGCCGCCAGGTGATCGCGATCCCGGCCGAGGCGGGTCGCGAGCCATCGGGTTCCGCCGGGCAGAAACATCAATGGAAGGTGAAAGGTGCGGGTCAGCTGCCGTGCCCGGCGCATGACGGAAAGGCCGGCGTCTCCGTCTTCGCCATCGGTCGCGTGAAGCACCCGCTTCCAGAACCCGCACTCGGAGAGTCGAGCGCGGCAACCGCAGAGGCGCTGGCTCAGCCGGCCGGGCTCCCCGATGGCGCGGAACTCGCCCACAAAGAAAAACCCTTCGATCTGCCCCAGGATCGCTCCCAGGATCGTGCTCCCGCTCCGTCCCAGCCCTGCAATGTACAGGATCTTGAGCCGATCGTCCTCCATGTCAGGTCTCGAGGGGGCAGGTAATGGGGGAGCCACGCCCGTAGCCTATCACAGGATCAGGCCCCGGGTTCAACCTCCCCTTCGGAAAGATGCCGTGGGTGAGAAATTGTGGTAAATGTACAGAAGGACGATGCATATCGGGATCGATTCGCACGCGGCCGAGCACAGCGGAGAGGGAAACTCCACCTACATCCAGAATCTGATCCTGGCCCTGGTGGGGTTCGACGGGGACCACACCCTGGCCCTGCTGGCGGCGGATCCATACCATCCGTTCTACCGTTCCCTCCCGGCCGGGGCGCGGTGCCGGATCTCCTCGATCGGACGGCACGGGGGGGTGGCTCGCACGGCGTGGGCCCTTCCCCGCGCCGCTCGGCGCGAGCGAGTCGACTGTCTTCACGTCCAGTACTTCGCTCCCCCTCTGTATCGGCGCCCGGTGGTGGTGACCGTCCACGATCTGGGATTTCTCCATGTACCCGATTCCTTCCCTTCGGGGCTGCGTTTCGCGATGCGCGTGTTGGTGCCGTGGAGCGTGCGAAGGGCGGCCCGGGTCATCACTGATTCCGAGTTTAGCCGGAATGACATTGTGGCCCACTACCAGGTGTCCCCCCAGAAGATCGTTGTGATTCGTCTGAGTGCCCCTGATCGATTTCGTCCGATGGATATGACTGAAACGTCGCGGATTCTGGCCCGATACGGTCTCAAGCCCGGGTTTCTTTTCAGCCTCGGCCGACTCAACCGTCGGAAAAACCTCGCCCGACTCTTGATGGCGTACCGCGCCCTCCGAGCTGACGGGATTCGGGATGTCCCGCTTGTTGTTGCCGGGAAGCCGGACTATGGAGCCCGCGATCTTCGCGGGGCGGCCGGGTTCGAAGCGTTCGAGGGAATCCACTGGGTCGGCCTCATTCCCGATGACGATCTTCCCGCTTTCTACGCGGGAGCGCGTTGTTTCGTTTATCCCTCGTTGTTTGAGGGGTTTGGGCTCCCGCTCTTGGAGGCGATGGCCAGTGAATGTCCCGTCATCAGCTCGGATCGGGCTGCCTTGCCAGAACTTGTGGGAGACGCAGGGCTCCTGGTGGACCCTGAGCGCGTGGAGGCCATTGCGGAGGCGATGCGTCGGGTGCTTACCGACGCCTCCTTGCGGACGGAACTTCGCGAACAGGGACTGCGACGGAGTCGGCAGTTCACCTGGCAGGAGACCGCCCGGCGCACCCTGGCGGTCTACCGGCAGGCCACGGCGCGTTGACGAATGCCAACCGCAACCACGATATCGGTGGTGCTCGAGACCGATAGCACCCATCCCTATGACAACATCAAGATTGGAGACTGCCTCGAAGCCGTGGCCCGACAAACGTATCCCCGCGAACTGACCGAGCTCATCGTGGTGGATGGCGGCAAGGTGGAGGGTTTGGAGGAGGTGGTCAAACCGCTCTTCCCCTCCGCCATCATCTTCAAGCTCCCGGGGGGAACCAAGTTCGAGATGAAGAACCTGGGGATGAAAGCGGCGACCGGAGAGATCGTGGCCTTCGTGGACGGGGACTGCGCCCCACCACCGGATTGGCTCTCGTGGGTCGTTCGGGAGCTTGCACAGGCGCTCCCTGAGGTGGCGGGGGTGCAAGGGATTACTGTCCTCACGGACGGATTTTTGGCACGGGAAATCTCCGCACTGTTCTACGGGGTTCGGAGCGACGGCAGTGGCCGCTATACGGCGCGCCTCGTCACCGATAACTGTGCCTTCCGGAGAGAGATCGCCCGCCGCTTTACGTTCGAACATACCGACTTCAGTACAGTAGTTGACACACTCTTCCTTCGTCGGTTGGAGCAGGCAGGGTACCGAATGCGCCTCTGCGAGAACCTCAGGATGGACCACAGCTTTCCGGGCGCGACATGGGAGGGAGTCCGCTGGTTCTTCGCCCGCGCCTACGGGGTGGGGTATTACATGGTCAAGGGGCGGCAGTTGGAACCGGATCTCCGAGGAAGTTGGCTGGTACGGTGGGGTGGCGTCGGGTGGCCCCTCCTGGCCCTCGGCAAGTTCCTCCTCGATCTCCATCAGGTCTGGCAGAACCGTCGGCGGCTCAAAGTCAGGCCGCTCGTCGCGTTTCTCCCGACGGTCCTGTATGAGGCGGTCCTCTTCCTTGGCGGCGTCGCGGCTCTTCTCCGATTTCCACCTCCTCGCTGGTCCTGATGGAGGTCTCCGTTGTAGTCCCGGTGGCCAATGACCCCCGCCTCGCCCGCTGTCTCGGGGTCGGCTTGGCGGCAGGGGCTACCTCCT
>Ga0184634_10000319_pt1 | contig 11932 bp, 12 predicted proteins | sample PLM31_200_b1_FD_133016 | JGI IMG/M metagenome (GOLD analysis project Ga0184634, IMG submission 133016) | Groundwater sediment microbial communities from an aquifer in East River, Colorado, USA - PLM3-1_200_b1 | ecosystem: Environmental > Terrestrial > Soil > Riparian zone | place: USA: East... | reverse complement strand
TCTCCAGAGTCCAACGCCACGTTCCGTTCTCCACCGAAACTGATTTTGAGAGGGAAACCGGCCCAACGTATATCGCTTCTCCTCTGACCCTCCAGACCAAAAGGCACCGACGATCGCGAGCAAGATCCTCGCGAAGATACAGGACCCGGACAAGGAGTTCCGGAATGACTTGTTCGAGGCGAACCTGAAGTACGTCACGACGCGTCCGTACTGGAACGAGCCGCAGGCGAAGCCGAAGCTGTACTGAGCGCAATCCCAGAATTCGGCAATCATAAAGGAAAGAGGCGAGGACGTGAAGGGTACCGCTCCTCGCTATCCGAGCGCGGTTTCGCAAGGCGGCGATTTAGCAGGGCGTAAGCGTGAAGAGGGAGGAGACCAAAGAGGAGCGGCTATGGCGACTGATTGAGGATTCCGAGCACCATCGGAGCATCCCGGAACTGAGACGTCGGACCGGGCCGAAGTGATCCACCCATACCTAGAAGTGCCCCGTGCTTTTCACGGCGGACCGTATGGAGCCCGGTTCCTCGGCGGCCCAAGCCGCTCCGCCGAAGCGTCGCCGCCTCGGCTTCTCCGACATCCCGCGGAAGGTCCGCTGGATCATCTACGTGAACGCCGCGGGTGGCGTGGCCTTCGGATACCTGATCATCTTCATCACAGCCTACTACCCGCAGGTTGGGATCGGGCCCGGCACGATCGGCCTCATCCTCGGGGCGGAAGGGGCCGCGATGGTGTTGTTCGCGATCCCCCTCGGATTGTACTCGGACCGATATGGGAGGAAACGGCCGCTCCTCGCGGCGGCCGCGGTCCTGCCGCCGATGATCCTCGTCTTCGCCTTCACAACAGACCTCGCGTGGCTCGTCCTCGCGGCTATCATTGCAGGCGTCGCGGAGGGCGGATTTCTCTCGACATGGAACGCAATCATCGCCGACCAGACGACGCCGTCGCAGCGGAGCGCCGCCTTCGCCTTGTCCTTCATCCTCGGGAGCGTCGCCGGGGGGGCAGGGTCCGCGCTCCCCATCGCCTTCCCCGCGATCGAGGCAGCCACGGGCCTGGACAGCCACACGGTCCACGTAATCGCCCTCGTCGCGACGGACGCCGTCGCGGCCCTCGTACCGATCGCGCTGTTCGTCCTGTTGCGGAACTACAAGGAGACTCTGCGGCTCCGGGAAGCTCGCCCGAAGAGCATGAACTGGAGGCCCCTCCTGAAGTTCTCCGGTTTGAATGGGCTGATTGGCTTGGGCGCCGGGTTCTTCATCCCCCTCGTGGCCACGTGGCTTTTCCTGAAATACGCTGTGGCGGACACGTACAGCGGCCCCCTCCTCGCCGTGTCGAACATCACGATTGGACTCTCGGCCGTCGGCAGCGCGGCCCTCGCGAGGCGAGTCGGCCCGGTGCGGGCGATCGTCATGGCGCAGGGCCTCTCGACTGTCTTCCTCCTGAGCCTCGCCTTCGCGGGGAGCCCGGCCCTCGCGGCGGGCCTGTACCTCGTCCGCGCGGCACTCATGAACATGTCCTCGCCGATCGCAGACTCCTTCCTCATGGGGATCGTGTCGCCGGAGCAGAGGGGCCTCGCGAGCGCCGTGAACTCGATTATCTGGCGTCTCCCGAACAGCATCACGTCGGTCGTGGGAGGTGTCCTGATGCAGGCTGGCCATCTTGACCTGCCGATCTTTCTCGCTGCGCTGTTCTATATCGTCTCGATCACGGGCTTCTACGCGGTCTTCCGCAATGTGACGCCCATCACATGAGAGGGCTTGACCCAACTCCCCTCGAGGTAGCTTCCCCAAGGGAGACCGACCACAGCGCGGATCGCGAACGCCGTCTCGTCCGACGCGACGGCCGTCGGTCGGCACCTTAAACGACATCTGATTAATTCAGCACAGGCCGTCTTCTACTCCTCCAGCATGATGACGCCAGGAACGCCCGTGAAGTGCTTGTCCCCCGTCACGAGTTCGGACTTCCGTGCTCGCGCACTTGCAAGGATGAGCGCGTCGACCATGTGCAGCTTGTGTTGGAGTTTCAGGTCGGCTGCCGACTCTGCAACGACTGCATCGACGTCAATCGTTGAGGTGCGGCTCTTGATGAATTGCAACCGGTCTGCGGGGTCGTGCCCCTCGCGCACGTACTTCGCCCTGATCTCCGCGAGGCAGATCGCGGGCGTGAACAGGACCTCCTTGCTCTCGAGGAGTTCCTTCACGCGCTCGCCCGAGTGCGATCCCCGGAAGTACTCCACCCAGGCCCAGGAATCAAAGGTCTTCATGCGCTTCCCGCTCGTCTCGCAACCCCTTCGTGGTCAGCCAGGGGTCGGCACCGAACCGGGATTCTTTCGCGCGGAATAGGCTCTTCGCGAGGATCTCGTTGATGGCGTCCGAGAGGCCGCGGGGGCCCACCTTGCGAAGTAGATGATCCTTCACGTCTTCCCGGAGCAGGATCGTCGTCTTCGCTGACATTCATTATACGTATACGTATACGTATACATATACGTTTTGTGAAAACATGGCTGTGGGGCTGGCACGATTCTCCGCGCCGCGCTCTCCGCTACCGGGCTGCGCTACAGCCATTGGTGACGATTCGGATAGAAGACAGGCCTTCGTTCCGGATACCGGGCCTTGTACCGTTTGTACTTCGCGTGCCAGGATCGGTACCGATCGTCCGAAGTCTTCAGACGCCGGTGGGGCATGCGAATCAGAGCTTGCTCCAGCGCCCACACGTTCCTCGTCGAAAGCCGCCAGTCGATCCGGACCGTCCGCAAGTCGAGCACCCCATATCCGTTGATCCGCCCGGTGAGATCCACATAGGGATCGACGTAGGAGTAGACGAGGTCGCGGAGCGACCGGAAGAGGGGCTTCCGCCCATGGAGCCCCGGGTCCCGCGATCGCGCGACGGAGCCGTACCGCGAGCCGTTCCGGAACAGGAAGACCACGTGGTCGATGTCGTCCTGGGATTCGAAATCCGAGAGGATCGGAGGGTATCCGTGCTGCTCGAGAATCGTCGCCGCGCTCAGGGCCGCTTCGAGACAGTGCGCTTGGTTCGTGCGGACCACGCCCCGAAACGTCCGGAGCGTCTCCCCGTGTTCCTCGAAGTTGTACGGGAGGGACTCGAGCCACCGTTGTACTTTCTCCGGCGTGGTCGCGACGTCGATGATCCTACGTTCGCGGGGCGTGAACGCGGACCGCGGCGGGGTTCTCATCCGAGGATGTCCCGTGCCTGCTTTTCCGTCGTCGGTCGTCCGTAGATCCGAGAGCCCGGCTGCTGGCGGCGCCCTCCGTCCCGCAGGAATCCCGTATCGACCGGCGCGAACCCGATGTCGTCGATCAGCTTCGCGACGACCGCTTTCGCCTCCGTGTCATCCCCGGCGAGGAAGATTGCCAGCCGCTCCTCGGTTCGCGGTCGGGAGCCCGTCTCGAGGGTCTTCCAGCCGATCGTGTTGAACGCCTTCACGAGCCGCGCATTCGGAATCTGCTTCGCGACGAGCTCGCTCGACGTTACATCGCCGAGGTCCATCACCCGGCCGGTCGCGCTGTAAGGATTCATCGCATCGACCGCGATTTTCTCCGCGAACAGGTCCATAGCCGGGAGTTCTTCCTTGCGCCTCCACGGAATCGCGAGGAGGATGACGTCCCCGAACCGGACCGCATCGGAGGACGACGCAGCCCGCGCATTCGGGCCCAGAGACGCGACGAAGGACGCAAGCGAGTTCGGACCCCGCGAGTTCGACACGGCGACCTGGTGGCCCGCCCGGACGAATAGGGTCGCGGCAGTCCCGCCGATGTGACCCGCGCCCACGACTCCGATCCGCATCCGGGACCCCGCGATCGGACCCAAGACACCCGCGGGCTATGGACGTTTTGGCGAAGGACGAGTGTCCGCCGGACGGATTCGCATCTCCGACTCCCCGGAGGCGCGAGTCCAAAGTCTTTTGACCGCTGACTCGTTTCTCTGCCTCCGCATGCGCCTCATCCTACTCGGCCCGCCGGGCGCGGGCAAGGGTACCCAGGCCGAGAAGCTCTCCGCGTACCTCAGAGTCCCATGCATCTCCACGGGCGACAGCCTGCGACACAACGTGGCCGAGAACACAGAACTCGGGAAGAAGGCGAAGCCGTACATGGACTCCGGTAAGCTCGTCCCCGACGAACTCGTCATCGCGATGACGGAACGGCGGCTGAAAGAGCCGGACGCGAAGAAAGGGTTCATCCTCGACGGCTTCCCGCGGACGATCGCGCAGGCGGAGGCCCTCTTGAAGCTCACCAGGCTCGACGCGGCCGTCAGCCTCTTCCTGGAGCCGGAGGAGCTGATCAAGCGAAACACCGGCCGGAGGGTGTGCCCGAAGGACGACACGGTCTACCACATCTGGATGAACCCGCCGAAGAAGCCGGGCATCTGCGACAAATGCGGCACGCCTCTCGTCATCCGCGCGGATGACAAGGAGGAGGTCGTGCGGAAGCGGATCGAGACGTACGAGAGGCAGACGGCGCCGCTGATCAAGTATTACCGGGACCGCGGGCTGCTCCGCGAGGTCTACGCGAGCGGCCTGATCGAAGAGATTTTCCTCCGGACGATCGAGGCGCTGAAGGCCTAGTCGGCTTCCCTGATGGCAGGATCAGACGCATCCGAGGATCAGATTCCAAGCGATGGCCCGCCCGGTCGGGTCCAGGATCCGGAGCTGCACGGTAACCGAGGGCGGGTCCATGAGGATGAACAAGTCACTCCCCGGGGTGAACTTACCCTCCGTAGAAACGTCGTGGAACTGCAACGGCCCCGTCCGATTGAGCGACCCCAGGGGACCGCTGCGCACGACCGTTCCAGGACCGAGATGATTGTCGCCGACCTGATACTCGGCGAGTTCAAATCGGAGATGCGAGACCGGCGCCTCCGAGGATTGTTCGGAGTATCGGAGCGTCGACTCGTCTGACAGGAACACGAGTTCCCTGTCTCCATACAACGCGCGGAGGTGGATCGGTGGAATCGGGATCGAGCAGTCGTCCGGCTGGATGACTCCTGTGCTCATGACCACGGCAATCCCCGTGGCCGCGATCAGGACGACGACCATTCCGATTTCGGCGGAACGGAGGACCATGGGCGGATTCATCGAAGGCACGTCGCGCGTAATAATCCCATGGGAATAGTTCGGTCTGCCTCGCGCGTGGATGCGGACGACATGAATTATATACGCGTCGCGATGCGACCCTGCGCCCTCGTAGGTTAGCTTGGACAGACTACAGGCCTGCGGAGCCTGAGACCTGGGTTCGAATCCCAGCGGGGGCGTCCGTCAACGCGCCGCTCCTCTCGGCGGGAAGCTCGGAGGACCCGTGGGAATCCCCGGAAAGGTATTTGCCGCCCGCCCCACCCGCGAAACCCCCCGACGAAGAAGTTCCTCTCCCTCCTGTTCCGCCAGGCGCGGAAGTACGGAGTCGGCGTGATCGTCGCGACCCAGAACGTGACGGACCTGGACTACAAGGCGCTCGGGCAGGCGAGCACGTGGGCCCTCGGTCGTCTCATGGCGAAGCAGGACCTGGACCGCGTGCGGCACGTGATCGGCTCCGTGAACGGAGGCTCTCATGAGGAGGTCCTGTCCGCCATCCCCTCCTTGCGGGCTGGCGAGTTCATCCTCCTGTCTCCCGACCATCTGCGTTCGGCGCAACGCCTCGCGGTCCGCGCCTCGCGACCCACCATGAAGTCGTCCCCGAAGAGCGGTTCCGGGTGGTTCAAGCGGCAGCGGCCCTTTCCGAATCGGATCCCATGACGGAAGACCGGATCGCCCGACGCCGGCGGGCCGCCGTCGCGGTCACTCGAGAGGCGAAGTCGAGCCTCCCCGCGAAGGTGGAGGAAGGGATCGGCCTCCGCGTGCTGAACCTCTTCGACGACGCGCCGGGTTTCTACGCCGCAGAGGAGATCCGGTCGCGGGTCGTCGTCGACGAGCGCTTCCTGTCGATCCTCCTGAGAAAGATGGTCGAGCACCGTCTGCTGATCGCGGAGCGAGTCGACGGCCGGGAGATGTATTGGGACCCCGCGGTCGGATTCGATCCACGCCGCGGGGTGTCGAAGCAACTCAGCATCTTCCCGTTGCGGTTCCCCCTCGTCCAGGCGACGAAGCGGGCGCGGGACCATCTCCGGCGGCGCATGCTCGTCATCCCGAGGGAGCGCCTAACCCGGAAAGAGTTCTACTACCTGCCCCTGTGGCGGGTCGAGGCGGAGGTCCCTCTCGGCCGGACGCAGGGTCGCGCCGCCCGTCAGTTCTACGTGAATGCGGTGACTGGAGAGCTGGCCTACCCGGTCTACGGTCGAATCACGTTCGAGGAGATCCCTCGCAAGGATGCGTTGCGCCTCGAACCCATCGCCTCGAAGTCCGTCCTGGAACGCGTCCCGCCAGCCCGCGTCGGCGAGGCAATTCCCCTTGCCAAGGTGGGGCCCGCGCAGGCTCAGGAAATTGTGCGCACGTCGTTGGGCGCGAAGCCCATAGCCTCGGAACCGGAAGTCGTCCTCCTGCCAATTTGGCGATTTGACCTTGCATCCAAGGCGGACGGCCATGTCCGCTCCCTGTGGATCGAGGGCGCGTTCGGCTCCGTCTTCCGCGAAGCGCCGTAGCCGTGGGCTCGGTCTACATCCAGCCGATGGCCCCGAGTTTCTCGGGGAGATACGTGTCCGTCACATAGTCGAGGCCGTACTTTGCCAAGGCTTGCTGCTCCGCTTTCTTGTTAATCTGGATCATCGTCTGGATTTCGTTCCGCCAGAACTCGTCGTTGAACCGCGGATCCGTCATCTCCGCGTTCAGAGCGCCTACATCTCGCGGCGTGAGCGCGTCGGTCGGCAGCTCGTAGTTCAGGATGTCGCTCGCGGTGATGCCGACGAATTCCGCAGTGGGCGTCGCGAGGTACTCCGAGATGTGCGCCGTCTTGATCGCGCCGTAGGCCACGGACGCGTGGATCCGGAACGACCAGGGGTCTCCGTCCGTAAAGGTCGCGACTTTAAGTTTCAACTCTTCATTTAGTCTTTTCAACAATCGACGTGTACTCCGACTCGGTTGGCCTTTGAGGTGCACGAGGATGCATTTCGCGTCGTCGTCGAAGCCGTTTTCCACGAGCCGGTCAAACATGCCGCCGGTCTCGATCGCCAGGACGAACTTCGCGTCCGCCTCGATGAGCTTGACTTTCTCCTTCTCCACGTTGTACGGGATCGTGTAGCCCGCATCCCCGACGTCGTCGCGGCAGTTGATCCGCTTGCGATCCCCGTTCCGCGTGACCTCCTCGAGGGTCAGGTTCCCAATCAGGCTCGCACCGCTCTCCTCGGGCCGGAGCTTGAAGTCCTCCCGCAGGAGTTGCGTGATCACCTCGAGATCTTCCGCGAGGAGGTTCGATTCTTCCTGGGCATGGAACTTCGCGATGTCCCACCCTTCCGAGATGTAGTACATCTCTCGCAGGGTCGACGACTTGTTCTCGCGAATCATGTCGCGGATGAATTCGAGAACGTGCATCGTCCGGAGGAGCATGAGCGCCCCCTTCAGCTTCTTCGCGCTCCGGACTCCCATCAGGCTGCCGTACTTCCACACCGCATGCTTCGTGTCGAAGCGGATGTTCGCTTTCGTCCGGAGGGGGATATTCATCTTCGGGATCTGGCCGCCGTCGAGTTCCTCATAGATCTCCTCGGCGATGCCGTACAGGGCGTCCACGGCCTTGCTCGAAATGGGCGCCTCCGTCTTCTTGTTACTCATCATCGAGCGCCTCCTCCGCCTCGTCGTAGTCGATCTCGCCCTCTTCCTCGGCGGCCTCCGGGGGGGCAGCTTCCTGGCCCTCGAACTCCGCGTAGTTCAGCTCCCAGTCGCCAGGCAGCGGTTCCGCCCCGATGACGAGACCGGGGTTGATCCCGCTCACGTAGATTTCGGACTCGTCGTACTCCGCCTCATCGAGGCCGTCCAAGGCGAAGGAGATGGAGCCCTTCGCGACGCTGTCGATTCGCTTCAGCTCCCACGTGATTTTGCCATCCTCCCTGACCTCCGTCGGTTTCGGGTCGATGGATTTCGCCTCGAGGCCACGCGGGAGGAGGATGTGCAGGTTGAGCTTCTTTCCCGCGGACGTGAAATTGTGCACGTTCAAGGTGACCGTGTGCCGCTTCTGCTTCTTGTCGTAGGCGATGGCCTCGTCGATCCACACGACGCCCATGATTTTCGTGATCGTCGCGTCGAGGACGGGGACCTTCTTGTCCACGATCTTCGCCGACTTCTCCGCGATGCGCGGCAAGATGAGTTGGACGATGTCGAACTTCTCTTTCGTCTTCGCGCGATGCGCCTTCTTCATCAGGTGCGTCTTGAGGCGGCGTCCGCACTCCTTCAGGGCGAGGTCGAGCTCCGTCATGATCTCGTCGACAGTGGCGACCGCCTCTTTCGCCTCCGAGGTGAAAGGGACCTTCGTCGAGCAGACGTGGACGAGGATGATCGCCGGGCCGAAGGGGAGTCCTTGCCCGCCGCGCTGCTCCAGCCCGTACCGTCTCCAATCGACCTTGGCGACGGCCTGGGTCAGGGCACAGCCGCCCGCTTGGTAGATGAGGGGAACGCGATTCGCGAACCGCAGCACTTCGACGGGTTGGTCCGGCAACAAATCCCCGCCGAACACGATCCCGACTTCGACCTGGAACGGATTGCCCGAATAAACGCCGGGGTCGCGCGTCAGCGGAGGAGCGTAGAATTCCGGCCGCAGGCTGCCGATGACGTTCTTCAAGCCTCGCTTGATCAGACGCTCCCCGATCGGACTCAGGCAATCCGTCGGCGGCGCCATCAGCTTCGCGGACTGCATCGCTTCGTGGAGCGCTTTCGCCTGATCGAGGACCAGGGACTTCGGCTTCAACTCCGGATCAAGTCCGGCCGCCTCGCAGATCTCCTTCGCCACGCGCGAGGACACGCGGACGAATTCCTCTTCGAGGAATGCCGCGAGCTTGTAGGACTTCGTCTCTTTCATCATCGCCATCAGGGCGCCCAGCTCGATGCCGTGCGGATGCAGCGGGATTTCCTTCGTCTTCGGCGGGAGATCCTCGGTCGCCCGTTCGAACGTCGTCACCTCGCCGTCCGGCGATTTGTACGTGACGCGCGCGTGGGGGTTCACGATCGCGGTCGCCTTCAGGTACTCCGCGATCGACTGCTTGCCGCCGACGTAGCGTCCCTTCAACGGTACCTCCACGCGGGTCCCGTGGCCACGCTCCCAGACGACGCGGTCCTCCAGGACCTTGTTCGGGAGGTTCTTCTTCGTGTCGACGATGAGTTCCAGGTAGTAGGCGGTGTCCTCTTCCGCCACCTTCGATGTGACCTTGGTCGGTTTGCCCGTGGTGAGTTGACCGTACATCACGGCTCCCGAGATCCCGAGTCCTTGCTGGCCGCGAGTCATCCGGCGGGCGAAGAAACGGGATCCGTACAAGAGGCGGCCGAAGACGTTCGGCACCTCCTTCTTGATGATGCCCGGGCCGTTGTCCTCCACCACCACGACGAACTCGTCCTTCTCGACCTTGTTGACCTCGACGAGGATGTCCGGGAGGACCTCGGCCTCTTCGCACGCGTCGAGGGAATTCTCAACGCCCTCCTTGACGACGGTCAGCAGCGCTTTCGTTGGCGAGTCGTAGCCGAGGATCTGCTTGTTCCGCTCGAAGAACTCGGACACGCTGATCTCGCGTTGCTTCTTCGCGAGTTCGACCGCGATCGACGTGGCGGGCATGTAATCACAGGTGTGCGACTGTGAGAACGCGAGGCGTTCCCATCCCTGCGCCCCGCATGTTTGGGAGTTCCATTTAAGGTTTCCTGAGAAACTGTGACCGGACGATTCCATGGAGGGAGCCGGGATGAAGCTGACGGGCGGGGGTCAGCGAAAGTGCGCGCTGGTTTCTTCGGCTAGTCCTCGAACGTGGCGCCGCACTTCGGGCACTTGTCGTCCGCGTCGCTGACGTCGGCGCCGCAGTTCGTGCACGTGAACGCGGCGGCCTTCGCCGCCTTCGCGCCCGGATCCCCGGTCGCTGCCGGCCGGGGCTTCGCGATGTCGGTGGGGCTGGTCTTCCGCGGGCCGCGGGCCTTCCGGGCCCGGACCGTGTACCACCAAAGGAAGACGATCGCGTAGTAGAAGATGAACGCGACGACCATGACGCCGGAGAGCGCGGTGAAGTAGACGAAAAAGCCGTAGAACGTCCATCCAGAGGCGGTCAGGGGGCCGAAGTCCGGCCCCGCGAGGGTCCAGTTCCGATTCTGGTCCCACACGGAAAACGCGTAGCCGTAGATCGTATCCGTCAGGTTCAGCTGCGTCTCATACCACGTCCCGTTCCTCGAGTTGGTCGCGCTGTCATTACCCGGACTGTACGTCATAATGTACGGGAGACGTTCGAAGCTGTACGGGAGACGTTCGAAGCCGGAGAGGCCGGTGACGATCGTGAGGTTCAGGAACACGGTGAAGTCCGCGGGCGTCCCATTCATCGCCGTCGTGAGCTTCACGCGGAAGGTGAACGGGCCGGGCGGCGGGGCGCGGTACGGAGTCACGGTCCCGTTCGAGAGGGTCATGTTCCCACTCGTCTGGAAGTCCAAGCTCCGGAGAGGGAGCGCATCGTCCTGGGAGAAGAGCGCCTGGGTCGACATCGCGGCCCCGACGAGGATCGCGATGGAGAATACGAGGAGCGCGTTCGCCCCTAAGTTCCGCATCTTCCGTTCCCCGAGCCAGTACGGGACGACGAAGACGCTGATCGGCATGAGGAACAGAACGACGCAGGCTAGGGCGGACGCGGTAAGCAGGTACAATTGGGCGACGACAAGGCCAAGGAGGACCAGGTACGTGACCCGGAACCACACCGTTTTTCGGTACCTCTGGTACAGCGTTCGAAGGGAGGCCAGGAGCTCCTGGGTGGTCACGGGACGCTGCGATGCGGGCCTTCGATAAATAGCTATGCCGCTCTCCCGGAGAGGCGCGTTCTCGCGGTCCGTTTCCAGGGCCGAACCTTGATATAGACTCGCCAAAATAGCGCGGGCCTTCCGTGGGAGGGCGTGTGTATGACGAAGCTCGTCGTCGCGATCGGCGGGAATGCGCTCCTGCCGCCCGGGGAACGCGCCGACGCGACGGCCCAGCGACGCCGGATCGATGCGACCTGCGTCTGCCTCGCGGACCTCGTCGCGGAAGGTCATGACATCGTCCTAACGCACGGCAACGGCCCCCAGGTCGGAAACATCCTCCTGCAAAACGAGGAGACGCGACATCTCGTTCCGGCGATGCCCCTCGACGTGGTCGGGGCGGAGAGCCAGGCCCAGATCGGGTATCTGCTCGCCCAGGCCCTCCGGAACGAATTCGCGGGCCGCCGGATTCCCCGCGGCGTCGCGTGCCTCCTCACGCAGGTCATCGTGGACCGCGACGATCCCGCGTTCGCGAATCCGACCAAGCCGATTGGCCCGTACTACACGCGGGAGGACGAGATCATCGTGAAGCGGGCCAAAGGCTGGAAGATGGTGTTCGACCAGCGGGGAGGCTGGAGGCGCGTGGTGCCGTCCCCGCGGCCCGTCGAGATCGTCGAGGCGGACGAAGTCCGAGGGCTCGTCGCGAATGGCGACGGCCGCGTCGTGATTGTCGCCGGAGGGGGCGGCATCCCGGTCGTCCGGAAAGAAGGCCGACTCATCGGCGTCGAGGCGGTGATCGACAAGGACCTCGCAGCCGCGGTCCTCGCCCACACGCTCGGATGGACGCACATCGTGATCGCGACGGACGTGCCCCAGGTCGCCTTTGATTTCGGGAAGCCGTCCCAGCGGTTCGTCGACAAACTCACGGTCGAGGAAGCGAAGAAGCACCTCGCGGCGGGACAGTTCCCGGCGGGGAACATGGGTCCGAAGATCGAGGCCGCAATCGAATTCCTGGAACACGGCGGGGAGCGCGTCGTGATCTCAGACCTCGAGCACCTCGTCCCTGCGGTCGCGGGCAAGGCGGGG
>Ga0184634_10000318_pt1 | contig 11941 bp, 13 predicted proteins | sample PLM31_200_b1_FD_133016 | JGI IMG/M metagenome (GOLD analysis project Ga0184634, IMG submission 133016) | Groundwater sediment microbial communities from an aquifer in East River, Colorado, USA - PLM3-1_200_b1 | ecosystem: Environmental > Terrestrial > Soil > Riparian zone | place: USA: East... | reverse complement strand
TTTTTTGTGGATGAGACTGCACTGAAACGGGCCAGGAAAGCCTTGGGGGTAAAAACTGACGCGGAGGTCGTCCGACAATCCGTGGAACGGATTGCTGAAATGGAAAAGTTCTGGGAGTTCATGGAGAAGAGTCGGCGAGGCCTTAGGCCCGGAAGTTTGGAGAGGCTGTAAGGTAACAAGGCCAGCTTACTTAACGATCAGCCGGCATCACGGGCATGCCCTGGCTACTCCGGACATCAATGTCTATATCGTGGCATCAGCAGGGGTCGGGCCTGGATGTGTTGCTGGATGCTAAGGCACGAAGAAGTGCAAAGAGATCCCTCCTCCGAGATGGTGGGCATTCAACGTGGTGCTGAGCCTTTCCCGATTGCCGCCATCGCGAAATTTCACCTCAGGGGAGTGCATGGTGAAGCGGTACTCTCCGAAGATCGCCAGGCTCTTCGTGATAAAGAGCTTCAGCCCGCCTTTCAGATCTAAACCCGGGGAAATAACCGACTCCTTTTGGCCTGACGGCGCAAAATTTCCCCTATCTTTGACCGTCGTGATAAAAGCCCCCGGTCCGATCCCGAAATAGAGCTGCGTCTGGCCATGAGGGAAGTCCGGAGTAACGGCAATCGGGCCTCGAGCCATCAGACTGAGACCGATAACTTTGACATCGAAATCTATTTTTTCGAACACGCGGCGGCCAGAAGTCCCGTCTTCGGTGAACTCCCGCACCTGACGGTCGAAATTCGGCCTAAAATGGAAAGCATCAAGGGCCACGCCCATCACCGGGGCAGCAGTATCATCCTCCGGGGCTCCCCCAAACCACCATCCTATCCGACCACCAATGCTGAAAGAGGTGTCAAAGTGCCCATCTTCAATCGTGAGTCTCAACGGAGCAGCGGAGGACTTATCCTTCACCTTCGAGTACTGGAGGATGGCCGCAGCGGAGTAGAGGTCGATGAAGGGCTCGCCGCGAGCCGGCGACGTCCATCCGCATAAAATAACCGATACGAGGAGCAGGAAGCCAAAGGCAGTAAGACTGAGCAGTTTCTTCATCTGGGCGGCACGCCTGATCACACGGACGAGATCCTAAGGCACGAAGAAGTGCAAAGAGATCCCTCCTCCGACATGGTGGGTCCTAAACGTAGTGCTGAGCCTTTCCCGATTGCCGCCATCGCGAAATTTCACCTCAGGGGAGTGCATGGTGAAACGGTATTCTCCGAAGATCGCCAGGTTCTTCGTGATAAAAAGCTTCAGCCCGGTTTTCGTATCCAAGCCGGGAAAAACGCCAAGTCTCCTTTGGTCTGACGGCACAAAATTCCCCCTATCTATAAAGCTCGTGACAAAAGCCGCTGGTCCAGCCCCAAGATAAAGTTGCACCTGGCCTTGCGGCGCCTTTGGGGTGGTGAAGAGCAGGGTCCGAACCATCAGATTGAGGCCGATCACCGTGACATCAATATCTATTTTTTCGAACACGCGGCGGCCAGAAGTCCCGTCTTTGGTGAACTCCCGCACCTGACGGTCGAAATCCGGCTTAAAATGGAAGACATCAATAGACGCACCGATGACCGGGACGGGATCACCCTCCGAGGGCTGCCCTCCAAACCACCACCCTATCCGAGCGCCACCGTTGGAATAGGTGTCAAACTTCCCATCTTGGATGGTGAGTCTAAACGGAGCGGATGACTTTTCCTTCACATGCGAGCGCTGAGGGATGACCCTGGCATAGTAAAGATCGATGAAGGGTTCGCCACGCGCCGTCGACGTCCCTCCGAATAAAATCAAATATGCTAGGAGCAGGAAACCAATGGCAGTAAGACTGTGCAGTTTCTTCATCTTCTTTTCTTTCGGTTGTTTCAAGCCTTCGGCCGCCCACGACATTGGGTCCTTTTCAAGAAACCCTGGTCAGGCGAATGTAGGCCCCGATGTTGTTATTATACAATTTGTCCGCTCTCATTAGCAATGTACGGATCTGTGCGCCTTTGCGGTGGCGGGGAGCGCGTCAAGGAGATGAGGCTTCACCTATTGCTGGCCGTTCACTCCCACTCGATTGTGGCGGGGGGCTTGGAAGAGATGTCGTAAACGACGCGGTTGACGCCGCGGACCTCGTTGATGATGCGGTGGGAAATTTTGCCCAGCAGCTCTGGAGGGAGCGGGACCCAGTGGGCGGTCATGCCGTCCTGGCTCTCCACCACGCGCAGCGCTATGACATTCTCATAGCTCCGCTCATCGCCCATGACCCCGACGGTCCGCACCGGCAGCAGGACTGCGAACGACTGCCAGACCTGGTCGTAGAGCCCGGCCGCCCGGATCTCTTGCAGAACGATGACATCCGCTTCCCGTAAAATCTTGAGTCGCTCCTCTGTGACCTCGCCCAGGATGCGGATCGCCAGGCCGGGGCCGGGAAAGGGCTGGCGGTGGATGAGCTCTGGGGATAACCCCAGCTCCCGGCCCAGGCGCCGGACCTCGTCTTTGAAGAGCTCGCGCAAGGGCTCGATGAGCTGAAAGCGCATCTCGGTGGGCAGGCCGCCGACGTTGTGGTGGCTTTTGATTGTGGCCGAGGGGCCGACAGAGGAGACCGATTCGATGACATCCGGATAAAGGGTCCCCTGGGCCAGAAAAGGGATGGCGCCGAGCTTTCCGGCCTCCTCTTCAAATACCTCAATGAAGAGGCGGCCGATGGTGCGCCTCTTCTCCTCGGGATCTTCCGTCCCTCTCAGGGCCGAGAGAAAGCGCTGGCTGGCATCGACGTAGCGGAAGCCCGGGCCGAAGCGCTCAATGAAGAGACCCGAGACCTCTTCGGCCTCACCTTTACGCAGAAGGCCGTTATTGACGAAGACCGAGACCAGCCGCGTGCCGATGGCGCGGTGGATCAAGCTTGCCACCACTGAAGAATCCACCCCGCCGCTCAGGGCGCAGAGGACCCGCTCCCTTCCGACTCGCTCACGGATCTTAACGACAGCAGCCTCGATGAAATGGCCCATCGTCCAGTTGGGCTCGCAACCGCAGATGCGGAAGAGAAAGTTCTCCAGAATCTCCTTCCCCCTAGGGGTGTGGGCCACTTCGGGATGGAACTGGACGCCGAAGAGGCGCCGGCTGGGATCGACAAAGGCGGCAATCGGGGAGTTGGAACTGTGGGCCAGAATACGCCAACCCTCCGGCAGTGAGGTCATCTTGTCGCCATGGCTCATCCAGACCCGCACCGCGTGGTTGCGCGCGAAGCCATAAAAGAGATCGCTGTCATCATCGATGTCCAGCTCTGCGGGGCCGTATTCCCGCTTCTCGGCGCGTGCCACGCTGCCGCCTGCGGCCTGGTTGATGATGTTCATACCGTAGCAGATGCCCAGAAAAGGCACCCGGAGATCAAAGATCCGACCTTCCACCTTTGGGGCATCTTCCTGATAGACGCTGGCCGGGCCGCCGGAGAGAATGATGCCCTTGGGTTTCAGCCGGCGGATCTTCTCCGGCGGAAGATTGAAGGGGTGGATCTCGCAGTAAACGTTCGCCTCACGGACGCGCCGCGCGATGAGCTGGGTGTACTGGGAGCCGAAGTCGAGAATGAGGATCATTCGATAAACTCATGACCCTGAGCTTAGTCGAAGGGTCATTCGAGCCTGTAATTGGGCGCCTCTTTGGTGATGAAGACCTCGTGGACATGGCCCTCTCTCAGCCCCGCCGTTGTGATTTGCATAAAGCGCGCCTTGGTGCGCAGCTCTTCGATAGTCCGGCAGCCGAGATAGCCCATCCCGGCGCGCAGCCCGCCTACGAGCTGCTGGATATTGAAAGAGAGGGAGCCCTTATAGGGCACCTGCCCCTCCACCCCCTCGGGCACGAGCTTCATCTGCTCCACCACTTCTCCCTGTCCGTATCGGTCGCGGCTCCCCTCCCTCATGGCACCCAGGGAGCCCATGCCGCGATAGAGCTTGTAGGCCCGGCCCTGATAGAGAATGGTTTCACCGGGGCTCTCGTCGGTGCCGGCAATGATGCTCCCGATCATCACCGAATGGGCCCCGGCAGCGAGCGCCTTGGTGATGTCGCCCGAATATTTGATGCCGCCGTCGGAGATGATCGGGACACGAGAACGCTCGGCGGCCCGGGCGCAGTTGGCGATCGCGGTGAGTTGGGGGACCCCTACGCCGGAGATGACCCGCGTCGTGCAGATGGAACCGGGACCGACCCCGACCTTGACCCCATTGACGCCGGCCTGGACCAGCGCCAGGGTGCCTTCTTCGGTCGCGGCATTGCCGCCCACGATATCGAGATCCGGGTAGCGCCGGCGCAGATAGCGGATCGCATCCAAAACCTTCTTAGAGTGGCCGTGGGCCGTATCCACGGCGATCACATCCACCCCGGCCTTGACCAGTGCCTCCACCCGCTCTTCACAATCCGGCCCCACGCCCACCGCCGCGCCCACCCGCAATCGCCCGAGCCCATCTTTGCAGGCCCAGGGGTACTGGCTCTTCTTCTCGATGTCCTTGACCGTGATGAGGCCCTTGAGATGAAAGTGGTGGTCTACGATCAGGAGCTTCTCGATCCGGTGGCGCTGGAGGATCTCTTTGGCCTCGTCGAGATCCACCCCGGGCTTGGCGGTCACGAGATTCTCTTTGGTCATAACCTCGGATATGGGACGGTCCAGCCTCTTCTCAAAGCGCAGATCCCGATTGGTCAGGATCCCCACCAACCGCCCGCCCTGGGTCACCGGCAGGCCTGAGATCCTATGCCTCTGCATGATCTCCTTGGCCTCGGCGATCTTCTGGTCCGGACGCACCGTGATCGGATCGGCAATCATCCCGCTTTCGAACTTCTTGACCTTTTCCACCTCGGCCGCCTGGGCCGCCACCGGGAAGTTGCGATGGATGAAGCCCAGCCCTCCCTCCTGGGCCATGGCGATGGCCGTGCGCGACTCGGTGACGGTATCCATGGCGGCGCTGAGGAGCGGGATGTTGAGCTTGACCCGCTCGGTCAGTTGGGTTGCCACATCGGTCTCAAGGGGAAGGACTGAGGACTCCGCGGGCACCAACAGGACATCATCAAAGGTCAGACCCAGGGGCAGGATCTCTTGATTCAACATGGCTCACCTCCGATAGAGGAAACAAAAAAACCCAGACCGGGGCCTGGGTTTTTTAAGGCGTAAGGCGCCTCCAAAGCAAACATAGAATCTTATACCAGGAAAAAAACTCCTTGGCAAGGCAGGACCACGTTCTCTCAGCCTTCTAGTTGCTGTGCCAGGCAGAGTTTGGCGCCTGGTTCTGGTGAATCACCGTAGAATTTTCCCTACCAGGGACAGAGGAAAAACTACCCTTTTGTCTGTTTCTTCGCCTGCCTTAAGCTCCTCGCCTGTCGAGATTCCTCCACTCGCTCAACACCTTACGCTCATTGGGTCTCACCCCCCTGGCCGTGGCACGCCGCTTGCTCCTGCGATTCAGTATGTTCCGCAACAAGAAAAACAGGAGACTATATGAAAATCAAATCCATTATGGCGGTGACTTTTTGGTTGGCACTGGTAGTTTGCTTGGCTTCTCCTGTTTCAGCCCAGCTAACGAAATTAAATGTCGGCTACGGCGCCATTGGCGGAGGCAATCTTCCGGCCTGGGTAGCCAAAGAGGCGGGAATTTTTGAAAAGAACGGTCTGGATGCCCGGTTGATTTTCTTTACTGGGGAAACTACAGCCATCTTCGCACTGCTCTCCGGAGACGTTCCCAATACCCAGGTAGCGGGTGCTCCACGTCGAAGAAGCCCATGATGCCGAAATCTTTTCCTCGCTTTCTGGCTGGAAACTACCTCTATGAGTGAACTCGCTCCTGACGCCGAAATAAGGTGACGCTGCGTCGGACAGAGTTGGGGTGACGGTTGACTTAGTTCACTTATTAGGCTAGAAAAAAGGCATGATTAAGCTCAACGTTCATGAGGCTAAAACTCACCTCTCGCGCTATTTGGCGCGGCTGGCGCGGGGTGAGTCGATCCTATTGTGCAAGCGTAATGTTCCCATCGCGGAAATCCGCCCCGTTCCTCAACCTCGGAAAAACAAGCGTCCTCTCGGACTTGCCAAAGGCAAGTTCAAGGTTCCACGCAAGTTTTTCGAGCCGCTCCCCAAGGAGGTGTTGGATTCGTTTTATCCCAAGGGCCAGTGAAACTTCTCCTCGATACCGCTACGTTTTTGTGGATCGTCACGGAGGCACCCGAGCTTTCAAGCCGTGCCCGCGAGCTGTTTGCTGATCCGGTAAATGATCTCTATTTAAGCTCCGTATCGGCCTGGGAAATCGCGGTAAAATACAATCTGCGTCGGCTCCCTTTGCCGGAACCACCCGAGCGTTTTGTTCCCGCGCAGCGCCAGCAGCACGAGATAGAAGAGCTGGCTCTCGAAGAAGAGGCAGCCCTACATCTCAATCGTCTTCCTCCGCTCCACAAAGACCCTTTCGATAGAATGCTGATCTGCCAGGCAATTGTGCACGGACTTGTAATTCTGACTTCAGACCCACTAATCAACCGGTATCCGGTCAAAACTGCTTGGTGATTCCCCCCTCGTAAAAACCAACCGGATTTGAGCCGATTATCAATCTTAAGACCGCTAGCGTGCCTCAGCGAGTCTTCTTCAAGGTAGGGCCGGATCTTTACGAGCCGTCATATTGGTGTCCGGTTTCTGGTGAATCACCGTAGAGTTTCCACTACCGGGGGTAGAGAAAAAACTACCCTTTGTTCGTCTCCTCGCCTGCCTTGAGGTCCGTCGCTCATCGAAATTCTTCCGCTCGCTCGACACCTTACCCTCCTTGACTCTCACCCCCCTGGCCGTGGCACACGGCTTGCTCCTGCGTTGAGACAGGTTTGCACGTTACCTTGAAAGAAAAGGAGGATCTGCCATGAGGCATCCGAGTTACATTCTCGTTGGTCTCTTGCTACATGTTCTTTTTCTCCAGTTCTCTGTCCATGCGGCAGACAAGATCAGGATCGCCATTCCCGCGCCTGGCGCGCATTTTATGACCTTCCCTTTAGCTCAGAAGAAGGGCTTTCTTAAAGAGGAAGGACTAGAAGCCGAAATGATCCGGGTGCTTGGCCCTGTCGCCTTGGCAGCGTTGGTGAATGGAGAAATCGATTACTTTACGGGCATTAGTTTTCCCGTCCGGGCGGCAATTCAGGGGCTGCCGGTGAGAGTTGTTGCCGGCTACTTTCCAAGCCATCCCTCGGTACTCGTAGCTCGGCCAGAATTCAAATCGGTCAAGGAGCTTAGGGGCCAGACTATGGGGATCGCCCTCTTCGGTGGAACCAGCGATGTCATAGGGCGGATGATACTTAGACATTTTGGCATTGATCCAGAGAAGGAGATGAAATTCCTAGCTACCGGCGGGACCGAAACCCGCCTTGCAGCTATGAAGCAGGGGCTAATGGCTGCTACTGTGGTTTCTGTCCCGATTGACTTTCACGCAAAAAATATGGGCTTTAGTGTCCTAGCGAGAGGCTACGAAATTTTTACCTATCCTGAGGGTGGCTTAGCTTCCAATATAAAGAAGATCAAGGAAAGGCCAGATGAGATCAAGCGAGTCATCAGGGCAGGCATCAAGGCTGACCGTTATATACGGGGAGAGCGCGAGGGGACGATTCAGTTTCTAATGGAGTGGCAGAAGATCAACAAGGAAATCGCCACCGCAACCTATGAATCGCTCTCGCGGGTATTCAATGATGACGGGAGCTTGCCCGAAAAGGGACTGCGCCTGGTGATCGAAGAGAACAAGAAGCTCGCGAAAGTAGAGCGTGAGGTCTCCTTCAGCGAAGTAACGGATCTTTCGATTCTCAGAGAGGCGCAAAGAGAACTCGGGATTAAAGGAAAGTAGAGTTGACCATTAGCACTCTGATTCCTAGAATCGACCATCTCGTCAGGAAGCAACAGGCAACAGTGGGGGCAAGCTCATGAGGACGAATAAGACCTTTCTCTTTTTGCTGACTATCCTGATTTTCGCTTCGGTTCATCTAGCCGAGGCGCAGCAGGCGAAAAAGCTTCCCCGGATAGGCTATCTATCGGGGGCCTCGGCTGAACGCGACCAGAGCCTTGTAGCTGCTTTTCAGCAAGGGCTGCAAGAGTTGGGATATTTGGCAGGTAAAAACATCCTCATTGAGCAACGATATGCGGGAGGACAGTCTGAAAGGCCCCCCGAACTAGCAGCGGAGCTAGTCCGTCTCAAGGTGGATGTTCTCGTAGCAATAGGTATACTTGCGGCCCATGCTGCCAAAAAGGCTACCAGCACTATCCCCATCATTATGAACGTTGCCGATCCTGTTGGGTCCGGGCTAGTTGCCAGCCTTGCTCGCCCTGGTGGGAACGTCACGGGGGTGACGGACTTTCATGCTGGCATGGTCACCAAACGGCTTGAACTTCTTAAGGAGGTTGTCCCTGTGGCATCTCGTGTCGCCGTCCTTCTGAACCCTGCTAACCCCTCGCATCTGCTCCAATTGAAAGACATCCAGGCCTCAGCCCCAGGATTGGGCCTTACAGTTCTCTCCCTGGAGGTCAGAGGACCTGAGGATATCGGCCGTGCGTTTGCCACCGCTAGAAAAGAGCGCGCCGAGGGCCTTGTGGTCTTAGGGGACCCGATGATCGGCAGCCAGCGAAAGCAGATCGTAGACCTTGCGGCAAAGAGCCGGCTACCGGCGATTTACACGCACAGCGCATCGGTGGATGCTGGCGGTCTCATGGCCTACGGAACGAACTTTCCTGAATTGTTTCGTCGTATGGCTATTTACGTCGACAGAATTCTCAAAGGTGCGAAGCCTGCTGACCTGCCTGTGGAGCAGCCGACGAAGTTCGAGCTGGTGATCAATCTGAAGACCGCCAGGGCGCTGGGAGTGAAAATTCCTGCGCATCTTTTGATGGAGGCGGGCAAGGTGATCGAGTAAATTTTGGATTGCCGATTTCCGATTTTGGATTGGCAACAGACAAAAATAGTGACAGAGCGGGGAGTGAAAGACGGCGACAAGGCTCAGGTGAGTCTAACGGCCAAGTCTTGGGCAATTACCATTCAACGCGCTTAAGAGTTTTGGCAGTAGCCATTGTGAAGATGCGGTCGAGGCTAGTATCCGTTCCTTCGCAGACCCGGTTCATGGCCTCGGTAATTGCGTCGGGGTGGTGGCGTGCCAGATACTCGGTCACGGCTTCGGTATAGAGCTGGCTTCGCGATTTCTTGAGGCGACGGGAGAGACGTTCCGCCTCCGCGTAAGTATGCTCGGGAATCGAAATTGCGGTCTTCACACCGAAAGTATAACCTCTCACTACTTGGGCCTGCAACCAACGAACGCTTGGACGAAACCAACGGCTGTGAGCCCGATCCCAACTAAAAGGACTAGAAATCAGTGGCCTCCCTAATCCAAAATCTAAAATCGAAAATCCAAAATAGGACGGCTCGGAGGAGGGGTGGCCGGTTGGTCCGCCATTACTTTGTCATCTCGGTAGTATTGATCAGCGGTGGGCTGATCACGAGCGGGGTCGTCGAGCTGTACTTCCGCTATCAGGAGAGCTGGGAGCACCTAGCCCGGCTTCAGCATGAGATTACTTCTGGCGCTGCCTTTAAAATCGAGCGGTTCATCCAGGAGATCGAGCAGACGATGAGGGCGACGACGAAGAGCCGCGAGATCACGGAGAAAGGGCTATCGCCCGAGTACCACTTCGAGCTGAGGCGGCTCCTGGTTATTTCCCGCGCGATCACCGAGGCAGTTGCCATCGACTCCGAAGGGGTGGCCCGGGTAGCGGTGTCGCGCTTTGCGACTGTTGTGCCGCGAGAGGAGGGAGACCCCGCTGCGTCACCCTCCTTCCAGCAAGCGAGACAGGGGAAGTCTTACTTCGGCCCGGTTTACTTCTTTCGTGGCTCTGAGCCTTACATGACCATTGCTGTTCCTATCGAGCGATTCGCCGGCAAGGTGATTGGGGTCCTTGAGGCCAAGGTGAACCTGAAGTACGTCTGGGAGGTGGTTTCGGGCCTCAAAGTCGGAAAGGCAGGCTACGCCTACGCTGTTGCCCGGAATAGCGATCTCATAGCCCACCCAGACATCAGCCTTGTTCTGCAGCGGCGCAACATGGCGCACCTGGATCAGGTGAGGGCCGCTTTCCGACCTCAGCCCGGTGGGCAAAAGCCGGCGGGGATCGTCGGGCAGAACCTGCACCGGAAAGAGGTCTTTAGCTCGTGGTCGCTGATCCCAGGCCTTGACTGGGCCGTCTTCGTTGAGCAGCCTGTCGAGGAGATTTACGGGCCGCTCTATGCGTCGCTGCTTCGAACTTCCGGGCTGCTTCTTCTCGGGCTCGGCATGGCGCTCCTGGCTGCCCTGTTCGTCGCCCGGCGGGTCGTCCGCCCGCTGGAGACGCTGAGGAAAGGCGTGGAGCGGATCGGCGGGGGCGACATGAGCTTGCGCCTTGAGGTGAAGACGGGAGATGAAATCGAGGTGCTTGCGGAGGAGTTCAACAGAATGACGGAGAATCTCCGCCACGCCTACACCGGCTTGGAGCAAAAAGTTGCGGAGAGAACCCAGGAGCTTGCTGTCGCCAACGAGAGGCTAAAGGAGTTGGATCGACTGAAATCGGAATTCGTCTCCAATGTCTCGCACGAGCTAAGGACGCCGCTCACGGCTATCAAAGGCTCTGTGGACCTACTGCTCCGCGAGGTGCCAGGGCCTGTCAACGAAAAGCAGAGCCACTATCTCGGTCGCGTGAGGTCGAATACCCAGCATCTAGCCGGGCTCATCAACGATCTTCTCGACCTCTCGAAGATCGAAGCGGGGAAGGCCGAGCTCAAAGCCACCCGCGTCTCCCTTGGAGGTCTGGTGCATGAGGTGGTGGAAACGTTAAGGCCCATCGCAGCAGAGAAGCCCATCGCGCTTGAAGCGACACCATCAGAACCGTCCATCCTCGTTTGGGCTGACCGCGATAAGGTCACGCAGGTCCTGATGAACCTCATCGGCAACGCGATCAAGTTTACGCCAGCTCAAGGCACCATCACCGTAGCTACAACCCGGAACGGCACCGATTGGGTGGAAGTCTCAGTGAAGGACACAGGCCCGGGGATTCCTCCGGAAGAGAAAGAGAAGATTTTCGAGAAATTCTACCAGGCCGCCGAAGTCGGAAGGCCGAAGCCCAAAGGGACCGGCCTCGGTCTCGCGATCTCCAGGGCGCTCGTGGAGTTGCACGGGGGAAGGATTTGGGTTGAATCCGAGCCGAATCGTGGAAGCACTTTCTCCTTTACCCTGCCGGTGTCAGGACCGCAGTCGAGCTAAAAGGGGGCGAAGGTGTCATTGACACCATGTAGTCTATGTGCCATCCTCACTTCGGAGGTGAGAAGATATGGCACGATCCATGGAAGCCTCAGCCAAGCGACCCCGGATCAGCATTGACGTACAGCCTGTGGTGCGCCGTCGTCTTCGGTTGGCAGCGGCAAAACGCGATCTTACAGTCCAGCAATACGTGCTTGACGCAATTGAAGAGCGGCTCCGGGAGGATCTCGGCGATGAAGGAGATGAGGTGTTGGGTCTGACGGCGAAAGCGGACCCGGTGCTAGCGGAGGTATGGGACAACCCGAGAGACGCTAGGTATGACCGTTTATAGCCGAGGCGACGTGGTTTTAGTCGGGTTCGTGTTCTCGGATGAGTCAGGAAAGAAGCTGCGCCCGGCTGTCGTTATTAGCTCCCCGGCTTACAACCGTGCACGTCAAGAAGTGATTGTGGCGGCGATCACCAGCAACGTCAGGCGGCGTTTTTTCGGCGATCATCTCATTACCGACTGGAAGGGGGCTGGATTGCTTTTCCCTTCGTTGGCTACTGGGATCTTCCGAACTGTCAAGCAGACGATGATTGATCGAAAGCTTGGGTTCATGCCGAAACCGGACATGGCAACCATTGACCGTGAACTGCGCCGCTTTCTAGGGCTGTAACTGGATAGCCCGTCTCTCAAATCACCGTAGAATTTTCACTACCAGGGGTAGAG
>Ga0184634_10000316_pt1 | contig 11993 bp, 18 predicted proteins | sample PLM31_200_b1_FD_133016 | JGI IMG/M metagenome (GOLD analysis project Ga0184634, IMG submission 133016) | Groundwater sediment microbial communities from an aquifer in East River, Colorado, USA - PLM3-1_200_b1 | ecosystem: Environmental > Terrestrial > Soil > Riparian zone | place: USA: East... | reverse complement strand
TTAAGAAAAGCTGGACTAAATGATGTAATTGTTAAGAGATCCATAACAATTAAACCAACTACAACGCTCTTGGAAGCAAGAGACATTTTATTTAAACATAAAATTAGAAGGCTGATAGTTTTAGGCGCTAAAGACAAACCTGTTGGGATAATTACTGAAAAAGATGTAGCAAAAACAGTTTACAGCATTGGTGGAAAATCCATTAAATCAATTAAAGTTGGAGATTTTATGTCAAAAAATCTAGTAACCGTCAAAAAAAATGCTACAGTGTATGATTGTGCTAAATTGATGAGTAATCGGAAAATTAGCTCAATAATAGTTCTTAACGAGAAAGGAGCTTTGGATGGACTTGTAACAAAAACAGATCTAGTTTCAGTATTTTTGACTCAAGCAACAAAACCTTTGAAGGTTTCTGATATTATGACCCGCAATGTAATTACTGTAACACCTTCTGATTCTGTTCTTTTAGTTGAAAGTTTGCTAATTAACAACAGAATTACAAGGATAGTAGTTGAGAGAAAAAGAAGACCTGTTGGAATTATTACTCATCGTAATTTTTTGCCTGCCAAAATACCTCACTGGATTGCAGAAACTGCAGACCCCCAAGAATTAGAGAGATACCAAAAAGGCCATCAACTAATGGAGCTGCAAACAAATCAGCTTAGCTATCTTCTTCCATTCAAAGCAGTTGATATAATGACATCAAATCCCATAACAGTAGATGCAAATGATGATGTATCAGTGGCCGCCCTTCTTATGATTCGCCATGACATAAGTGGCCTTCCTGTTGTTAGAAAATCATCACTGGTAGGCATCATTACAAAATCAGATATAGTCAATGCAATTGCAAAACGTTAGAGAGATTGGGAATATGACTGCACAAAACTTGATTCAAAAACCAATATCGATTCTTCGTAGCTCAACAATATCAGATGTAATCAAAAAGATTCTTGAAAATAACGTTAGTCGATTGATTGTAAAAGATTCAGGAAAATCTGTAGGCATTGTTACTGAAAAAGATCTTGGATTTTTCTTATTCAAAGAAAATACAACCCAAAGCCTTGATAAGATTCCTCTTGATAAGATAATGAAGCCAATTGAATATGTCGATGTAACTGAATCCGTAAAAAATTGTGCAAAAATAATGACAGATAAAAAAATAAGTTCTTTGGCAGTTGGCAATGAGCAAAATCTTAAAGGAATATTTACAAAAACTGATCTAACCAATTATTTTGCAAATAATTTTGCAGGAAAGAAAAAAGTAGCAGATTTTATGACACATGAATACATATCAACACATTACGGTGCAACACTTTCTCACGTAATGAAAAAAATGCTTGAAAGCCAGGTCTCAAGAATAATTACTAAAAATCAGGATAATCAACCTGTAGGGATTATCTCGCTTAGAGATTTTTTTAGAGTTTCGTTGGATTTAGGTAGCGAAGGAGATGATGTTGGAGCTTATGCATTTTCAGACAATATGAGAAAAGGATTTCTTTCAGAATCTGGCTTTGGTGGGACCACTCTTGCAAGGGATGTCATGTCAAAGGAATTGATTTCAATAAAATTTGATCAAGACCTTGCAACTGCATCCAAGATAATTATTGAAAATGGGGTAAATGGGCTCTATGTCTTTGATGACGGTGATGGTCTCGATGGAATAATTAGTAAAACAGACATTACAAGAGCTTTGGCCTCTTTAGATTAACCATATGACAGTCATTACAAAAACAATTCAAGTGAAAACAAAAGGAGAAGATGACATTATTGACATTACTGATCAAACATCAAAAGGGATTGAAGGCTCAAAAATGAAAAATGGAGTTGTGACAATCTTTGTTTCTGGCTCTACTGCAGCTTTGACGACAATAGAGTATGAACCGGGACTCTTGTCAGACTTTCCAAAGATGCTAGAAAGGGTGGCTCCTAAGAATATTGATTATGGACATGAGAAGTTGTGGCATGATGGAAATGGTCATTCTCATGTTAGGGCATCACTAGTAGGTCCTTCATTAACAGTGCCATTTTGTAATGGACAGATGATGTTAGGAACGTGGCAGCAGATTGTTCTTGTGGAACTTGATACTAGGAGTAGGGATAGAAGTTTGGTATTGCAAATTATTGGGAAATAAAAAAGAGGCGTTCATACATTGACTGTAATAAAAAATCGAAATGAGGCGGGAAAAAAACTTGCAGAAAAGATTTTTGAGATGGTAAAGGGGGAGGAACCAACAGTCCTTGCTATTCCACGAGGGGGAGTAGTAGTAGGTGAAGAAATTGCAAAAAAATTAGGATGTTCTTTGGATGTTATAATTTCAAAGAAAATTACTCCACCAAGTTCACCTGAATACGCAATTGGTGCAATAACACATGATGGAACAATATATCAAGGTCAAAATTGGGATAGATTTTCACAAGAACCAAAATTTGAAGATGAGATTAGCAAAAAGAAATCAGAGGTTAAAAGAAGACTAGAAGAGTATAGGGGGAGTGTTGACTACAAATTTGACAATAAGACTGTGATATTAGTAGATGATGGAATTGCAACTGGTTCAACAGTTTTTGTATTACTAAAATGGCTTTCTGAACGTAAAGTTAATCGAGTAATCTTGGCTGTACCAGTAATTCCGGCAAATACCTTCGAAGAAATGAGACCATTAGTAGATGCCATAGTAACCCTTGAGATACCTGTTGAGTTTTATGCTGTAGGTCAATTTTACGAAGAATTTGATCAAGTATCTGATGAAGAAGTAATGATAATACTTGACAAATTCAAAAAACCCCAGACTGTTGATAATGGAATTAGTTAAATCCATTAAAAGAGTATTTAGTAAATCATTTTGTAGTATTTGTCTTTCTGAGGGAAGATTAAGTAAATTTGACAGATTAGAGATTTGCCAAGATTGTTTTGAAAAGGTAAAAAAACTAGAATCAGAATGGCCTGTAAAAATTTCAAAAGAACAGATTGCAGGGGCATAAAAGATGAACTGTAAGAGGTTTTAATCAGAATGTATCTTGAGGAGAACCACTGTAGAAGATATAGACGTAATCTGGATCTCCAAAACCTACTCCTTCAGATCTCATTCCTTTATCGACAAAATACGATTCTACTTTCTCTGCATCATCAGGCGTATTAGCATCCCAATCTCGCCAACTATCTGGATTTCCATGTTGAATTTTGGCCTCTCCAGCATCATTTGCCGTACCTATTCTCCATTTGGAATAAACGCCATCTGTTTGTGACTTTACAATTTCATCTATCTCTGAGATAATCTCTGATGCTTTCATCTGATAACTTATTTCAAATTCCCCTTAAAATAGAGTGCAGATTAAAATCAAAACTGAAAATCGATTTTGATAATATAGATTAGCCTTCAAATAGGTTCGACGTATTTTGGATTTAGGAGAATTCATTGACACTTACTGAAAATTTTAAAAGAGAAGCTGAATTTTCGATTGAAGGCTATATTTCTCAGCTACAAAGAACTAGCTCTAAAGATTTGTTGGGAGTAAAAAAAGTTGGAAAATATGAAAACCATAAAGATTTTTGGCACGGATATTTCTTGGGGACGATTGAAGGACAATTAATGCAGACCTTTTTCCATGATTTTAAACGTAAAATGACACAGTATGAACGAGTTGAATTAGATCAAATCATATCGCTTTATGACATCCACCTCCAAGAAGCAATCAGAAAATTAAAATGAAAACTATAATTAAAAAACAAATTCAAATCTTTTTTCTTGGAAATTTTTATCTAGCTTACCAACCATGTATATCTTATTTCCACAGAATTTGCAGCAGTTGTTATCATCTAAATTCCATTGTAAGATATCAAAATTGTATCGTCGAACAACAACTTTGTTACATTCAGGACAATAGGTGTGCTCAAGTGGATGACCTGGGACATTTCCAACATATGCATATTTGAGACCTTCTTTTTTTGCAACTTCGTAATGTTTTTCAAGGGTCTCTACAGGTGTTGATTCAAAATCCATCATTTTGTATGAAGGGTGAAATTGCAGGAAATGAATTGGCATTTCTGGACCAAATAAATCATAGATAAATTTACATAATTTTTTGGCATGATCAAGATCATCTCCAACTTTGGGAACAATCAAATCAGTAATTTCAACATGAATGTTAGTTTTTTCCTTAAGCTCAACTAAAGAATCAAAAACAGGTTGTGAGCTTGGTATACCAACATACTGTCTTACGAATTTTTGTTCGCCATTTCCCTTAAAATCTACAGTGATGCAATCAAGAAACTCGTTCATCATCTTAACAGATTCTGGGGTAGCAAAACCATGGGATACAAAAACGTTGAAAAGTCCTTTTTTTCTAGCCAGAACACCACAGTCTCGTGCATATTCAAGAAATATGCTTGGCTCATTGTAGGTGTACGCTATGCCGTTACAGCGATAAAGCAACGCCTTTTCGACTACCTCTTCAGGAGAAATGTCAGCTCCCTCGACCTTTCTTCTTTGGCTAAGATCAAAGTTGATACAATATTTGCAAAGCCAGTTGCACCCAGTCGTACCAATAGAAAAAACCTTGGTTCCAGGCATATAATGGGTAACAGGCTTTTTTTCTATGGGGTCTATATGACAAGCGGCTACCTTACCATATACGAAAAGAACAAGTTTTCCTTCCTTATTGCCACGTATTCCACAAAGCCCAATCTGGTCTTTTCCAATTTCACAATACCTAGCACAGGCTAGACAACGTACCTTATGATTTGGTAATCGCTCATAGAGAACAGCCTCCTTTTCCACATTTTTCAATGTGCAGGCGACGATAAAAGACTGACAATAATTATCAAGTGTGGTAATTATCATCTGAGAGGATTTAATTGGAGTTTAGAAAAATTAGGCAACATAATGAGTGCAGGGATTTTTCTAGAGCCAATAAGGAGTATGCCTACCTTTAAAAAGAGATTTGAAATCGTTGAGCGAAAGGGGATAGGTCATCCTGATACTATTTGTGATCTTGTCATGAATCAGGTTTCAATAGAATTATCTAAGATGTATCTGAAAGAAACAGGTGCCATACAACATCACAACATGGATAAATCTCTATTAGTTGCTGGACAAAGCGAAAACAAGTTTGGAGGAGGAAAGATTACAAAACCAATGAAGTTAGTAATTGGGGATAGAGCAACATTTGAAGTTAAAGGACAGAAACTTCCAGTTGAGGATGTGACAATTTCAACTGCAAAAAAATGGTTTGATAACAATTTGAGATTTGTAAAAGAGGAACATGTAGAATATCAGCTAGAAGTTGGTACATCTTCACATGAATTACGTTCTATTTTTGAAAATCCAAAATCGTTTGTTGCAAATGATACATCAGCTTTAGTAGGTTATGCACCTTTTACAAAGACAGAATCTTCTGTGTTAGAAACTGAAGAATACATTAACTCACAAAATTTTAAAAAAGAATTTCCTGAATCTGGGGAGGATATCAAAGTTATGGGATTCAGAAATTATAATACTTTAGATCTTACAATCGCAATGGCATTTGTTGATTCCCATGTCGATTCAGAGAACCACTACTTTAAAAGAAAACAAGATATGTTGCAATCAATTTCTGAATTTCACAGAAAAAGAGGCGATTTTGATGAGGTCAAGATAACAATGAATAATCTTGATACAAAAAATAAGGGAATAGAGGGACTATATCTTACCGTTTTAGGAACATCAGCAGACAATGCGGATTCTGGCGAAGTGGGAAGAGGAAATATGGCAAATCGAGTAATTTCTCTCACTAGACCTGCAGGCTCTGAGGCTACAGCAGGAAAGAATCCTGTTAGCCATATTGGTAAAATTTACAATGCATTGTCATTTAAGCTGGCAGAAGAGATTCAGAAAGCTGTTCCTGATTTAGAAGAAGTACTTGTTTGGATGTACAATGTGATTGGAAAGCCGGTAAATGAACCAAAAGCTGTTATTATTCAACCTATTTCTGATAAAGTATTAGATGTAGCTAAATTTGAATCTGCAATTAAGGAAATAGTTGAACAGAACCTAAACAAAATGGACGAGTTTTGTATGCAGCTAGCATCTGGCAAGATAGAGATTGCCTGATTTTTTACAAATTAATACAGTCAATACTTATCGTAATGATTTCCCATCTTACAAAAATTACAAATGAATTCTTCATTTTGGTCAGCTTGCCCTTCAGTCATGCATTCACATTCTAGACATTGGCACTTTATTTGGGTCATTTTTTGACGATGCTATTCTTCTGACTCGTCGTATTCTTCGTCTTTTTCGTATCCTTCTTTGAGGTCAACCTGATGTGATTCTTCTTTCATTTCTTCTTGTTCGGTTTTTTTCCATTTTTTTTCTAATTCTTTTTTTGAGTTGTTTTTTGACATACTTTGTAATCTTAAATGGTAAATATTAGAAAACGCTAGATTATCAAAGGTGAAAATCAGACTCTATGAGATTAATTTTGATTAATGGAATTACTAGAATTGGAATGAATTCCTTTTTTACAAGCCAAACAAATTCCTCCTTCCATCTCAGCTTCAAAAATACATCGGTCGCAGTCCCTGCATTTGCATGCCAGTAGTGGCATAGGCTGTATTAGAATAAATTAAAAATAAACAGTATGAATGCATTGCACCATTTTTATATGGTAGAAATGACGAGGACTGAGTAGTTTTCCTAGCAGGGGAAATCCTGATGTAGAACATAAACAGTCCAAGGCTTTCCTCAGAACTTTCTGTTCCTAATTCAGGCGTAAACTGTATGTTTCGTCCGAACATCCTCGTCATGACAGTTACGTCATTATGATACTTAAAGCATGATCATGATTCTTAGATTTGATTTTTATTATTAGCTCACAGTAACTGAACCTGTCGCCCAGGGATGAATCATACAAAAATACCTGTATTCTCCAGATTTATCAAACATATGTGAAAACGTTTGTCCATTCCTTAAAAGACTACTATCAAAATTCCCATCTGGTCCAGTAAGGACAATTCCACTGGTTACTGTGTGGGCAGATGAATCGTCGTTTCTCCATAAAATTTCCCCACCAACAAATATAGTCACATGGGGAGGATCATAACAGAGATCCACTTTATCACATCCTGGCACAGAAGTTCCTTTGAGAATACTAACGAATTTTGCTGGAAGTTTTGCACTAACTACTTCTTTTGTAATTTCTTGTGCTTTTTCTGTTGTCTGTTTTGCTTCTTTTGCTACTTGTTCGATATCTTCAGTCACTTTTTTGGCCACCAGTGCTTCTTTTTCCAACTCACTTATTGGTGGCGATATCTTTTCAACATTTGGGGTTATATTAGACATTGAGCCTAACCCTCCAGTTGCAGTAAATGCTACAGCTACACTAGTTATTGCAATAGCAAGAATAATTCCAACCTTATCCATTGATGCCAATGTTTTGTAAAAGCAGACGAGTCTACATAAAGATGAGGTAAATTATCATTAGGAATCCACAGATGTTTCAATTTTGAATTTTAGATTTCTTCGATTGTAATTTTGATTTGTTTGCCTTCGTACTTTTTTGATATTTCTTTAACACGATCTGCTGGAACTATAATAATTCGTCTCTCATTACCGTTTGAATCACTGCCTGATTTTGCAATTTTTGTTACAAATGAGATTGTCATGCAACCATTAGTTAAAGGCACTATATAAAAATACACATTTATACACAATGTATATATATGTATGATTGTGTATAATTGTACATGAATACGAAGCAAAAAGTCATTATAATTCCCAAGGATAGATGTAACAGATGTGGCAGTGGATCAAAGGTAACTGATGCGGAAAGTGGCGAGATTTTTTGCGGCAGTTGTGGTTTTGTAATGTCAGAAAAAATTGAATCTTTTGGACCTGAACATCGTAATTTTATGGATGGGGAAGATGGATCAAGGACGGGTACAGGAACATCTTTGAGTAGACACGATATGGGACTTTCAACCATAATAGGCCCTGTAAACAAAGATGTCACGGGTAAACCACTCTCTTCTTCAATGAAACACACCATAGGGCGTTTGAGAATTTGGGACAGTAGAAGTCAGGCCCATAAATCATCTGACCGTAATTACAGATTAGCATTTAATGAACTCAGCAAATTAAAAGACAAGCTTGGACTTTCAGAGTCAACAGTTGAAAAGACAGCATACATTTACAGAAAAGCCGTAGAAAAAAATATGATTAGAGGTAGATCAATTCCATCATTATTAGGCGCATCATTATATGCTGCATGTCGAGAATCTGAAACCCCTAGAACACTAAAAGATGTCGAACTTGTAAGTAATGTTAAAAGAAAAGAGCTTGCCAAGTGTTATAGAGTTCTTGTTGAAAGATTAGATCTGAAAATGCCAGTAGTAAGTTCAGTATATTGTATTGCTAGAATAGCAAACAAAATAGGAATCTCAGAAAAATCAAAACGTTTTGCAGCAAAAATTCTTCATGATTATGAACAAAGTGGCGAAGTCGCTGGTAAAAGTCCAACAGGTTTGGCAGCAACTGCATTGTATCTTGCTTGCGTAAAGATGGACGAACATTATTCTCAGAGAGATATTTCCAAGGCAGCTAACATAACCGAAGTTACAATTCGAAACAGAGCAGCAGCTATGCGAAAAACATTGAATCTCAATGACAAATCATATGAAAGAAAATCTTCTGAGGGTGGATTTTAAAATGAAGATAAGGAATCCAGTTTCAATCTTAAAAAATAGGTATCAAGAATTAATAAAATTTACAAATCCAAAATTTTCTCTAAAAAAGAGCAAATCTACTCTAAGAATAGACCAAGAGCCTGATGCAGATTATGAGCTAGCCAAAATACACGGCGTGGGATTGGCAGATCCTTTTGCAGTACAAGGAGTTGTAGTTCTAAAAACTGATGATGGTAAAGAATTTCCAATATCGGCCTTTTCAGGAGAAGTAGCACAATACATTTCAAATTTTATTGATGAGAAACGAGATTCTCTTCCAACAATTTACAATATGCTAGAGCAGATTTGCGAAGAAAATGAATTATTGTTAGTAAAAGTAAAGTTGTATCAAAGTGGAAATGCATTACGATCAAATCTATATTTGGCAGGAAAAAAAGATATTATTTTGAGAAATTATCGTGCATCTGATGCTATTGCTCTTGCAACATTTTACAGTGCACCGATTTTAGTGAGAAAAGATCTGCTAATGGAAAAAGCCACAGTAAATTAAATCAAGCAAAAGAAAATTAGAAACAATTAGTTAACATCTGCATATCTTAATCAATCGTAAAAGTCTTTGTTTTTTTGAATTATCTGAGCAACAACCTTTGCAGTTATGTGTGGAAGTTGAAGTGTATTTGCAGTAATATGCATGCCTTTTACAGGTTCATAGATTTTTTTCATTTTCTTGTATACTGACACATCTGCATCAGACCAATCTGCTCTTCTTGATTCGAGCCTTGATATTATAACGTCTTCTGGACAAACACATTCAACGATAAAAACCTGATTAGGTGATAGACCCAATTTTTTTATTATACTTTGTCTTGAGCTTTCTTTGTTAAAGGTTGCATCAAGTATGCAGTTTTTTCTTGCTTTATGTAGATATTTTGTAATTAACGTCATCACATCGTAGATTAATTCTCTTTCATGTCTTTTGTAAGTAGGTTTTGCTATAAGCTGCTTTCGAATTTTATCAGTTGATAAAATTACTGCGTCAATTAATGGCGCAAGTTCTTTTGCAAGTGTAGTTTTTCCGGTGCCTGGGAGTCCACAAAATATTACAATCAATTCTTATCGGAATTATTTTACAACTACTACTGGGACATTAGCACGATGTACGACATAGTTTGACGTACTTCCAAAGAATAATTCTTTAGCTGAGCCCCTTCCCCTTGAACCTATTACAATAAGATCAATTTTGTTTTTCTTATCGTGAGCTACGCGGATAATATCCTGACCAGGTTGTCCTTGCATTATTTTTGTTTTAAACAAAATACCTTGTCTAGCTGCCTTTAGTTTTGCAGATTCCAAAAAGCGTTTGGCATTTTTCTTAAGCTGTTTAATAATATCAAATGATTCTAAAGCAGAATATGCAGGCATAAAATCTGCAGGTTGAATGGCGGCAAATATTGACACAGGCATCACATTAATTCCTATAATGATTGCATGGCACTGACGCGCAATATAGATTGCAGTATCTAAACCTAGAATCGAATTTTCAGAACCATCCAGTGGTACAAGAATATTCCTAACCTTCTTTTTTATCATGAATTAAAATCATTGTTCAAGTATATTTGTAGAAAAGGTCATTTCCAATAGTGAGTTTCAGTTGCGAGAATTGCCAGCGAGTTAAATTGCCTGAATGAACAAAATCTTAGTAATTATGATGTGGAAAAATATTCTTGTTCCTTTAGATGGTTCTAAAAACTCATTCAGAGGACTAGATATGGCAATTTATCTTGCTAGGCAATGCGGGGCAACGTTAACAGGAATATTTGTTCTACCACGAACACCAGAGAAAGCATTTCGTCGATTACAAAATCCAGAAAAAGAGGCATTAAAAATTGCTGATAAAATTATGGAGAGAGCAAAACTGCGCTCAGCCCAAAATGGAATTGTGTTTAACAAAAAAATTGATTTTGGAGATCCTGCTTACATGATAGTTAAATTTGCAAAATCCCTAAATTACGACATTATAGTAATCGGTGCAAGAGGACAAAGCGGCATAAAAGATATTTTTCTTGGCAGTGTATCAAATTATGTTCTCCATAAATCATCTGCTCCAGTAGTAATTGTAAAATAATTATGACTATAGAAAAAAAAGCAAAAGATCACTTAGATAGACTTCTTGAGATGTCACAAGAAAACTTTACTGAAATGTATGAACGTTGGGAGGATTTAGATAAAGATTCGTTATTTAGTATAAGAAAGTCTAAGGAGTTTCAAATAGGTTATGTATTTGGAAAGGTTGAGCACAAATTTATCTCCTGGTTTTATTCTGAGTATGGACGTGCACAAACTGATGAAGAATATGAAGAATTTTGGAATATAGTTAATAAAATAATTTCCAAAAGTAACAACACAAAATCAGGCATGAGCCACTAGTCCATGTCTCAAGAAATTAATGCCAGTTTTTGTGAAGAGGTTGTAAAAAAAATTGATAAAAAAGATCTGAAAAGACCCGTTTATGTTATTCAAGAACATCATGCAAAAAGGCTACACTGGGATCTTAGATTTGAATTTGAAAATGTTCTAAAAAGCTGGGCTTTGCCAAAATCTCCTCCACAAAAGGAAGGTGAAAAACGATTTGCAGTTGTAGTCGATGATCATCCCTTGGAATATGCGTTGTTTGAAGGAGAAATACCGGCAGGCAACTATGGTGCAGGACATGTCAAAACTTGGGATATCGGTACTTTTGACATCAAAGAAAAAAGCTCAAAGAAGATGGTTCTTAAAATCAACGGAAAAAAGTTGAAGGGTAATTATTGCCTTTTACATTTTAGGCCAGCTGAGAAGAATTGGTTATTCTTTAAAGTAAAAAATATGAAGGAGGACTAATGATGAAGTTAGAGTCAGCATGAATATGATACGGACTTTAGTTACACTTCGGTGCTATGAAGAAAATCAAAAAGTTCATTCTCATTAGTTGCAACAAAATCTGAAAAATTCACAGGCCAAGGAGTTGGTAATTCATTAGGGGAAAACAATATTACCTTTTTTCCCGATTGTTTAGCCACATACATCTCAATTCCTGTACCAAAACTTGGAATGTCATCAGAAATTGCAATTACAGTATCGGCTTTTTCTAAATAATTTAGATCGTGCTCTACAATTTTTTTTGCTAATTCCTTTTGTTCTCTAAAATCTTTGACATTAGAATAATCCATTTGTTTTTCATCAATATGATTTAGAACTTCAAATCCTTCTTTAGAGAGTTTAGAATAAAGTTCACGGATTTTGTTTATGCCCCCATATCCAATAGAAGCGCAGACCATTATTTTCATTATCTTAC
>Ga0184634_10000314_pt1 | contig 11999 bp, 10 predicted proteins | sample PLM31_200_b1_FD_133016 | JGI IMG/M metagenome (GOLD analysis project Ga0184634, IMG submission 133016) | Groundwater sediment microbial communities from an aquifer in East River, Colorado, USA - PLM3-1_200_b1 | ecosystem: Environmental > Terrestrial > Soil > Riparian zone | place: USA: East... | reverse complement strand
CTCATTCAATGGTTTACTGCCATCCATTTCAACATGAATTTCAGCCTGTGAGATCATACCTGTCTGACGCAATTTTATCGATCTTACTTTGATCATACCTTGAAACCTTTCCTCTACTAGTTTTTTCATGTAATCTGGACTGAGAGGGTTTTGCCACGCATCAACTAGTATCAGTGATGATTGTTTCAAGGAAACATAAGCCACAGAGAATATGAATCCTGCAATTATCATTCCACCTATGGCATCAGCTTGCAAGAATCCAAACTGGCTGGCTAGTAGCACACTGAAGAAACCTAAAACTGAAGCTGATCCATCTTTTATTGAATTCTTGGCATCGGTCTTTAAAGAGAGTAGATTGTATTTGTTTGCTATATTTCGCATCTGAAGCGCTCTGTGTAAGGAAATGCCGCCTGCGATCGCAAGCACTATCATTGTCAGTATTGGCTGTTGAATTTCTTTCGGCTGGATAAATCCTTCATACGAATGGTAAACTATGAAGGAGCCGATGAGGATCATTCCAATCGCTGCTACCATTGCTGCAAAACTTTCTACTTTATGGTAACCAAATTGAAATCTTCTGTCAGCTGGTCTGCGTGCAAATCGTAAACCTATCAATACGATAAATGAAATCATAGCATCTGACATAGAATCTACACCGTCGGCAGTAGCTACTACACTTCCACTCACATATCCCATAAGCAACTCTGCAATCCCTATACTGATTAGAGTCACCACAGAAACCTTGGCTATTTTTTGCCCAGCCAGAAACCCTTCATTCACGAGATGTGCAAAGGAGTTTTTGTCCTTTGAAACTCCTGAATCAGGTTCCTGGGAATTCGCATTAATAATCTCTTCTGACTTTTTTTCATCCAAATTATAAGTTAACTAACTAATTATCGTTTCAATCGTTATTAAAGATTATCAGGTGATGATTACAGGGCAAATTTGAGCAAAACTTGTAATAATCACAAGAATTATTGAATTATGATAATAAAAATACGACTTGGAATTATAAAAAATAATCTCCATATCCTTATAGTTAATATTCTAATAATTTTGAACTCAAGTAGTGAACTAATATCAATGGGCGCAGTGCTTTCTGAATCAAATTTGACACAATTTTGAACTATACTCTCTTTGAAACATAACTGTATTATTAAATCAATAATAATTATTATTCATAGCTTATTCTTTTTACCATGGCTCTTTGCCTGTTGATTTTACAAGTTCATTGAATTTCTTTGCTAATTTCCTAGCACTAAATATTTGCCATATGAACAGTACAAGATATGTAATGCCAATGGCAAGAATAACAATCATGACACCTATAGCCAGCGGTGGCGCATTGCCAGTTGGAGTATATTGTGCTTCAAAGGCTCTAGTTGAGGTTACAGAAATTATAATTGTAAAGGTAAGAACATAAAGTATGAAACCCATAATCAGTATTCCAATACCAATTCCCACTTTTCCAACGTACATGTGTCCTATACCTGGTAAAGCAAATATTCCGCCTACGAGTGCTATTAGTGCAGCCGTTCCCGGATTTTTGTATGGTAGTTGTTCTGCAATCGATGATGATAATTTACGTGTTGCACCTACTTTAATATCTGTGCCACATTTGGGACAATATTTGATTTTAGCGTTAGGATCTAATTTCTCACCACAATGACTGCAGTAATTATTTTTTGAACTCATGCGCACTTAGTGTATCGTTACTATTTAATAAAGCGTTCTGACGGATCTAATATAGTATCTAATATTGGTTTTTCAGGCATAAGATTATTTTATGAATCATTACTAACTCTTATTGCTTAGTACCATCAAATGGTAAATTCTAAAAAGTTTGATGAGATGGGTACAACTCCAAAGTATATTTGTAAGCTATCTAGAATGGGTTATGATAGAAGTATATCGTGAGCCCGTATAATTGTTTATAAACATGATTCATGAAAGTAAAATTAATAAAGTTATGAAAACTGAAAAACACTCAAGATATCTGTTAGCGTGTTGTACATTCGCGGGATTATTGGCATCAATTGCAATATCTGGATTATTATTTAGCTTAGATTTCATTTCAAAAACTCCATCTGGTACTTTTTTTGCTGTAATAGGATCATCTTTAGGATATTATGATTCCAATACATCACCATATGTTGGTCTCTTATTACATTTTGCTACAGGAGCTGTAGCTGGTAATTTACTTGGACAGGGAGCAATATTTTGGAATAGATTAATTCCATTTGGTTTCAAACGTGGTACAATTTTAGGAATAATAACTGGAATATCACTTTGGTTAGTCTTTTTTTTACCCTTGACAACGTATATTATACAACCGAAATTAGATATGTTCAACTTTTCTGCTCCAAATCAATATGTCTTTGTAATAGCACAACACTTTCAAGGATTGTACTTAGTTGTAGTAATAGGTTCCTTTTTTTTCCATGTAATTTATGGAATAATTTTAGGATTAATAGCTGGAAGGCTTATCGAATTAAAACATTCAGTATGAAAAATTCCGTTTGTCCGTTCTACTATCCTTCCTTTCTAGTTTAACCCGTTAAAATCTTGTAATTTGGGTCTTACACAGTTAACTTAGAAACTATCACTAGTCATCATCTGTTATGAATAGAACTATTTCTTTATTCATAGCATCCGGCCTGATCATATTGCTAGGAACCTTTGTCATGTACGGTATAGAATCGCAAGTACCTAATTCAAAAATAAAAACTCCTCTTGACGCATTATGGTGCTGTGTTGCGACGGTTACCACTGTAGGATATGGCGATATAGTTCCGGTGAGCAACATAGGACGAATGGTAGCATTATTTTATATGTTTTTTGGCATTTCAATGATAGCAATCATGTTATCTGTCATCACCAACACTTTCTATAAACGAAGATTTGAGAATGAAGAAAGGGAAAAGAGAGAACAAGAAGTATTTTATCTCAAAAACGAATTAATGGAGAGACTTTCAGAAATCGAAGAGAAACAAGCAAAATGTATTGACCTTATCAATCACTTGAGATGATCTCTGGACAACAATATGTGATACGAGTAATAATTTACCAGTCGCACATTACTTTCTTTTGCATGCTTTAATTTTATGTCACAATGAGGTAAGGCTATAATACAAAAAAATTAAAATGTACTAGCCAAACCTTTCCTTTACTTTAACTAGTTACATTACCAGTTGGTGTCTACTTCGTCACAGATGAGTCGGGCATCATTTTCTTGCCTGCAGCACCTACTACAATCATCTGAATTCCTGTTATCAATAGTCCTATTGCTATAATATATCCTGCAAGGGCTGCACCAAACAAAGGCGAGACAAGGACCATAATTCCTATGATTATTGACAATATGCCTACACCAACAAGGAAAAATTTTGCCCAGCCAGAATGCTTGCCTGACAAGCCCTCAACTATTCTTGCACCACCATTGAAGAGAAGTGCAATGCCGATAAAGACTGTTACAACTAACGCAGTCGCTACTGGAAACGAAATGGCAAGACCCGCAAATATGAGGACAAGTATGCCAAGGCCTATGGTGGCCCATCTTCCCTTGACAGGAAGGAAAATACCAGTAATAATCTTCTCAATTCCTACAATAAATAATACTATGGAAAGTATTACTACTACAGAGAGAAACGTATATGCGGGAAACGCGAGCGCATATATTGATAATATGACTGCAATAACCCCAAGACCAATCTGTACACCTCTCAGCCACCCGGGAGATTTGTCCATTGATGTTTTCATTTCTGAGAGTTAGAGATACATCTATTTATACTCTTGCAAAAGAAGACATGATAATTCCAAGTTCTCAATCATTCTCCAGTCAGAGATACATGCTTGGTGGCAAACTTGCGCAAATGAATAAAAAAGAAGCGGTATCGGGATAATGGAGCACTAAGATTTATACAGAACGACATATGTCAGTTTAAAGAACTCACGGGACTGTGGAACTCATAAAACGAAGCGTTGTTAATTATGATACTTTTATACAATCTCCTTTCGTTCTAGCCTGAGGATTGTACTTCAATAAAGGAAGAAAAAATTTTGGTTCTTGTTATTGGCAAGTTTTACTGCTCTATTGCAATACCTGGTGCTTCTGCTGTCTGGTTACTTTGTCCAAGCATTGCATCTAGGCCCTTCAGTTGTTCTTCGCTATATTCTGGCTCTATGATTCCCACATCTTGAGCCCATTTGTCATAGGCAGATACCATCTTTTTAAGTATGTCTGGATGTTCCTTTGACAGGTCTGTTGCTTCGCGAATGTCTTGTACAATGTTAAAGAGCTTCCATTGTCCGTCCCCTGCAGGCACTATGTTACTCCGTAGCTTCCAATCACCCATAAATACTGCACGGTTACCAAACAGCTCTTGTGAGAGTATTTCATCATCCATGTGTATCTTTTCAACAGCACCTTCGAGAAGTGGCTTTATGGATTTACCCATCATTGGACTGACTGGTCTTCCCTGATACTCTGAGCCAGGATGTGTAACACCTGCATATTCCAGGAATGTAGGAGTCATGTCACTAACATGGACAAATGCCTTTACAATATCCATCTCAGTTGAATTTGAGCTTGAAAATGGTTCCTTTATAACAAATGGTGGTCTTAGGCCTCCATTGAACGCGGAGGATTTCATTCCTGAATGAGGAGTGTTGGACATAACTGCTCCTTGCCAACCATATCCCCAATAGGAGTCTTTGCCTCCTATGGCATCAAAGCTCTCATTCATCCCAGCTATGAATTCCTCCTGCGCCTTGCTTGATGCACCTTCAAGACTTGATATCTTCACGGGACTGTCTGATGGTTCACTGCCTCCGTTGTCCGAAGTAAACATTATCAGCGTATTATCATACTCGCCTGAGTCTTTGAGGAATTGTATCAACCTGCCTATTTCATTGTCCGTCTTCTCTATCATGGCAGCATGCACTGCAAGTATCTGTGACCTTTGCTTTCTCTCGTCCTCAGCTAGTGTATCCCAGTCTGGGAAAGGTGGATAGCTCTTGGGCAACGTCAGATTAGCAGGCCATATCCCAAGTTCTTTCTGTTTTTCAAATCTCTGTTCTCTTATTTTATCCCACCCACCATCATAAACTCCTTCATATTTTTTGATGTAATCTTGTGGGGCCTGGAACGGGGTATGTGCTACCGTATATGCAAGATATCCAAAAAATGGTTTGCCAGCCTCTTGGGATTTCTTGATATAATCAATCATTATATCTGTATACAATTCACTAGAATATTTAGTGGCATTTGGTTTTTCAACTATTTTTCCGTTATCCATAAAAGTCGCAAGACCACCAGGATAGTATGGTCCATACGTGAAATGGTTGGTAGCTGATTCAAGGTACGTGAAACTTTGTTCAAATCCTCTGTCGGCGGGTCCCGTCCCATTGTGATATCCTTTTCCTGAAAGATGCCACTTACCTGCAAGTAATGTGTTATATCCACCGTCTCTTAATAATTCTTCAACAGTGACAACCCTGTCAGTAATATAAGTTTCATATCCTGTTTTATTCACCTGATTGGGCGCAATGTTTTCGTACATTGTTCCAATGCCTGCTATGTGATTGTCAACACCTGTAAGCAAAGTGCTCCTTGCTGGAGAACATACCGTGTGCGTGTAGTAATTGCTCAAGATTTTTCCATCTCTTCCTAATTGATCTAAATTAGGTGTAGAGATCTCACTACCAAATGTTCCTAGATCAGAATAACCAAAATCGTCTCCCATAATTACTAATATGTTTGGACGTTCGTTTGTTGGAGATTGTGCATAAACATCACCATACAATGATGATGTCCATGATTTCATCGCAACTCCAAAAACTAATGATACAACTGCTACAAGCACAACAAACGTTGCAACCTTTCTTCCGCACGTAATTTTCACAGGCTGAATTGTAGATGGTTTCATATAAACCCATTCATTCTCACTTGATTTTTATCTCTAAATGAGAACTATTAAAATTGCATTTATGCATCTGCGTGGGATTATTTTAAATATGTTTAATTTCACGTCAGGAGAGCTTGCACAGAGAGCCAGTCAGGATCTACATCCAAAATAATAACGCGAACCGAAGGAAATATCTCCGGAAATAAAACAAATCAAACAGTCGTAGATCCTATTACTGAATATGGATAGCAAAACAACGATCTACTTTTGATAAATGTGCATCGTATTTGTGTTACCAAGTGAAGGATTCTTGAATAATGCGGGATTGTCAATTCGTGATAGTGCTGGTGAGGGTATACGTGATGAAACCGATACGATGCTAGCAGTTAACCACCAGGACAAAAATATAAGCTAAAAAACAAGCGTGGTTTTTAAATTCATATTCAGGACTTATCTGTTTTATGCTAGTGGTTTAGGAGTATTCGAGTCTTTCGAAAGCAGTTTAGAAATACTCGATGAGCTTTTTCTTTCCGCAGGTATTCAACCTGATTTCTCGCCCACTGTTTGGAAAGCTTCAATACTTCCAGATGGTACTACTACCCCAACATCCTTTGCGAACTTGTCATAATCTGAAATAAGCTTCTTGAGTATTTCAGGATGCTGGTTGGCAAGATCTGTATTCTCACCAATATCACTTGTAATATTGAATAGATGCCATTGACCATCACCTATGGGTTGGAAATTCCTTACTGCTTTCCAGTCACCCATCCAAACAGCACTGTTGTTAAACATCTCTTGCGCGACTGGTTCGTCTTCTGCATGCACTATTGCAATTTTACCCTCTAAAAGTGGCTTTATCGATTTTCCCATTATTGGATGAACTTCCGTTCCGTTGTAAGTAGAACCAGGAGCTTGTACGCCTGCATAATCTAGAAAAGTAGGAGTCATGTCGTTAACTTGTACAAATGCATTCACTATGTCTGGCTGTGTTTGGTTGCCAGTACCTGGCAATTTCATTACCAACGGAGGTCTAACCCCACCCTCACCTTGTGTTGTTTTGAAATATGATAATGGAGAGACTGAAGCTCCAGCACCCCATGCTCCGTAATTAACGAGAGAGTCTTCATTTCCTATGTTTGCTGCGCTATTGTTAAATGTATTATAGAATTTGTTTGCTTCCTCAACTCCAACGGTAGCCAAATTTTTCATTTCGACTGGTTCACTACTTCCATTATCGGATGTAAACACAATCAAAGTGTTATCGTACTGCCCAATATCTTTTAGGTATTGTATAACCTTACCAATATTAGTATCCATATCTTCTATCATCGCTGCGTGTGCCTGAAGTATCTTTGCCTTGTTTGTTTTTTCATCAGCACTCAAAGTATCCCAAGCTGGTGATTGGGGCAGTCTTTGTGGAAGCTTCATATCTTGCGGCCATATCCCAAGCTCCTTCTGTTTCTCAAATCTCTGCTCTCTTATCATATCATACCCTACATCATACACTCCTTCATATTTCTTGATGTACTCTTGTGGTGCTTGGAATGGACTATGTGATGCTTGGAACGAAAGATACATGAACAGTGGATTACCGTTACCTTGATGCGCCTTTATTTTATCAAGCATAATACTTGTGTACATTTCATTTGAATAAGTGCCATTGTCAGGTCTCGAAACTTGGGTTCCGTTGTTCAGGAACGTTGGGTGACCCCCAGCATAATACGGATCACCATTAAAATGCTGAGCTCCAGATTCCAATAACACAAAAACATCTTCAAAGCCTCTGTCGTATGGGGTTGTACCTTTCTCCCATCCAGATCCAGACAGATGCCATTTTCCAGACATAAGGGTATCATAACCTGCATCTCCTAACATCTCTGCAATAGTTACAACTCTGTTGTTAATGTATGTCTCATAACCTGGCTTCCCTACTTGGTTGGGAGCTATGTTTTCATACATAGTACCAATACCTCCTATATGATTATCAACACCAGTAAGGAATGATACTCTAGCAGGAGAACAGACTGGATTTGTGTGATAATTAGTTAGAATCTTACCGTCTTTTGCTAATGCATCCATATTAGGTGTTGCAATTTCACTACCGAAAGATCCAATATCTGAAAAGCCCAGATCGTCTCCCATGATGACCAAAATGTTTGGACGCTTATCTTGTCCGCCTGCTGGTTGTGCATAAGTAAATTTAGAAATTGATGGTAAAACTGCAAGGCTTAACGTTATGCCAAGGAGTGCCACCACCCCAAAATAATATCTTAAATTCATTCAACCATGGCGCCTACTATATTCATTTAAGTGTTTCTTGATACATTCATCCATTATGAAAGCCGAATTTTCTATGATATTACACGCAGGTTTAGTACTGAACAATATCTCTATATGTGCTATATAATTCCTTGAAATGAAATGTTTCAATTAGAAGTGACTGTAATAGCGCATATCAACTTTGTTTGGGCGTTATCAACACACGCTAGCCGTATGTTCTACAAGATTACTCATATCTTCAGTCAAGACCATAAAAAATTATTTAAGTAGGATCTATTACCTAAAATGCTATTATGAATCGAAATGTATTGATCCTCACCTTTACTTTGCTTCTATTTACGCCTTTAGCAACGCCGGCGGTCTTTTCGAATTCAATATTCGCACAGCTGTCAGATACAGACCAAAGCAGTAACCCCGAGAACATGGCTTCAGCACCATTGTTGGAAAAAATACGTGGTGCTTCATCGCTGTCTAATATACAGATAATAAGCTGGGTTGATGGAATAGAGGTTTCGGGAGTTAACGTTGGTGACGGTGCCGCATCAATTACCTTAAAACAGGTAGGAGGGGATGGCGATAATGACTCCAACAAATCAATACCGGTAACGGTGACGGTCATAAAAACACCTGGCAGCAGTATTAAAAATTTATTGGCATTAGTGGAAGCTTCTAATAAGTTGGCTGGTAAAAATACCACAAATCCTCTAGTTGGTATGATTGGTAAATTGGGTGAATTGCCAAGTGGTTCTCCTGAATCGAATACGAGCCTATTGGCTGCTCCTGCTGGTTCTAATGTGACCGAGTCAATCAAACCGTTACAGGCTCTGTTGCAGATTGGACAAAACACACAGATAGGTATTGGAAACATAGTCGGTGGTGACTGGGAGAAACCTCGTACTGTTACAACAGGGTTATCAACATTGGGTGAACTCCTAGGTATGGGTGGTAGTCGAACTACGGACGAACGTGCTCACATCATAATGGTACTTGTAGCTCCATACTCTGGTAAAACTAGTTTTGGCAGTGTTGAACTGCACTAGCATAAATCAGTATGAACTACATAATATGAAATCACTGTATTGAAGAGAACGGTGATTGCTCACCAAATGCTCACCTTATAGTCCTGACTGTAGGCTATGATTTTTCTCAACGTACTACCAATGGGACCACAAATGGAACGTGTTAAACTCAACCTAGAATGCTGTTGAGTTGGTTTTTCGGGAAGGACGATAATCCTTAAGCCAATTAATTAGATTCATCTCACCGAGCACAGATTAAAGTAAGATATTTCTAATATATTGACTCTCTACTGGAGCCAATGACAGGTAGTCTGGAAAACTTATTAAGATCCTTTCAAAACCTCAATTTGTGGACAAGAGACAATCAATTTTGATTAGATGTGAGACTGCAACATTGATTGCTGTATTACTTCTTTTTACTGCAGGCATTCAGACGATACGATTTGAGCATGCAGAAAGCAAAGAAGCAACTTCACCGCTGGGTAAGATAGGAGACAGAATTGAGGGATTAGATTTCAATTCTGGTGTTTTTTATGGTAATTTAGAAACATGCGACGATTCGGTAACTTGTGTTGGTACTAATAATGACGACATAATTCGTGGAGGAGGTAATGAGCAGGTATTTGGTCGTGATGGTGATGATATGATATTTGGTGGACATTCTAGTCAATTATATGGAGGTAAGCAGGATGATATTCTTCTACCTGGTGCTGGAAATAATGTCGTCGATGGGGATAGTGGAGATGACACATTACTAGGAAGCTTAGGAAATGATCTTTTAGCTGGCGGTAAGGGGAGTGACAAGTTGTTTGCTGGAGCCGGTGATACTATTATGAAAGGAGGTTCAGGAGCTAATCATTATGACTGTCCTCTATCATTACTTGGGATGGCTAGAGCTATAGTACTTGACTACAACCCAGATAATGGAGATACAGTGGCAGGACAATGCAAGATAGTGAATACTGTTGTAGGAAATGACACCGGAGCGGAGAGTATTCCAAAGATTGATCTGCGAGATTAGTAATGAAGCAATATGAAAATTCCTTTTAGTACCTATCGGCACTTTAATAACAATTCCAATCGGGTTTTTCGAATGTTTGGTAAATCTACAAATCTTTTCATCGTTGGATTGATAATATCAATAGGACTGGTTGTGCCGGGAAACCAGGTCAATGCCCAGTTGATAGATTTGAGTGGGATCCAGGACATCATCGATAACATAGGTGGTGCTTTAGATAACCTTCTCAATTCAAAGTCAATAGATAAGTTATCAGATTCAGGATGCTTAAATGATGGATTAACAGGTGGCCCATCAGAGATAAAGAGAAAAGGGCACCTGATAATTGGAACTCCTTGCAGCGATAAAATCAAGGGTGATGGTGATGATGAGATAATCTACACACTTGGTGGAATAGATAGAGTATTTGCAGGTATGGGTAATGATATCATTTATGGTGGCCTTGGTGATAACAGGTTATACGGCGAACGTGATGATGACATTATCATGCCTGGAGGTGGAGCCAATCTAGTTGATGGGGGACCTGGAAATGACATACTTTTCGGAGCACTCGGAAATAATCTTTTAGTCGGCGGTGATGGTAACGATCAGCTCATCGCAGGGATTGGAACCACAATAATGGATGGCGGCCCTGGAAGTAACGATTTTAACTGTGGTGGCAGTAGCATAGTCCTAGACTACAACCCAGATAACGGAGATACGGTGGCAGGAAAATGCAAGATAGTGAATAACGTAGGAATGGATTTTCCAAGTGGCATTGACCTTACACTAGATGATTAAAGATGTTGATTGATCCGGAGATCTTGACCAGTTACTTTAACTAAATTTTATTTTTTCATCTAATATGGTTTTGTAGGTTGACATTGTATTAGAATTTGAGACATCATAACAAACCCATTTCGGATGTGATACTAAATTCAATGCTGTTAATTTCATTCATTAAGATTGCAGCTATTCAAGTCAGGTATACCCTATTTAGTTATATTCATCTTTTAATTGCCAGAACTCATTTGCATTGATGATAGACAATATTAGACTTTAGATCGGATTCATTTCTACCTTATCGTTGTTCTACTCAAATAAAACTACATGTCTATTGTATAGAGTCGAAATTACTTACATTTGTGACTTTATTACTTATTTCAAAGGAATTATTCATTTTCTGAACTACTGACAAATAATTTGAGAATAATGCCTCTTGTGATGTAAAGGTAATTAAATATACTTTATTACCAAATACGGTGTAGAGCTGCATCTTCTTGAAAAGTTCATCTCCTCCTGTTGCAGCGGAATAAACCAAGATATGAGCATCATGATTTCCTTTGAGAGTAACCGGTTTTGACTCATGGATTACAGAATTTGTATCATTTTGAATTCTATTTATACGTCCATTAATTATTTTATCTAGAGACATATTCTTGGAATCAAAAACAAATATGTCAGAGTATGGCACAAACTGGCCCGACACACCTGAAATATTCCCAAGTTGAGAGGCAGTTTTTGAAGGTGAGTAAAATCCTACAACGGTATTGTTACCAGCCTTAGTGTAAGTATAGGTTCTTGTTGACCAGCTATCTGGATATTGGATTTTAATCCCAGAAATATGGTTCTCATAAATCAAGAAACCTGTACTAGCTGCATTATTGACAGTACTGGATGTCCCATTATCTGGTAGCGCTGATAGAAGTGAAGGGACAGGTTTCTCCAAAGAATTATTGACTATATTGGATGTCCCATTATCTGGTAGCGCTGATAGAAGTGAAGGGACAGGTTTCT
>Ga0184634_10000312_pt1 | contig 12070 bp, 8 predicted proteins | sample PLM31_200_b1_FD_133016 | JGI IMG/M metagenome (GOLD analysis project Ga0184634, IMG submission 133016) | Groundwater sediment microbial communities from an aquifer in East River, Colorado, USA - PLM3-1_200_b1 | ecosystem: Environmental > Terrestrial > Soil > Riparian zone | place: USA: East... | reverse complement strand
GTGACGATGATCGCGCCGGTGTCGATGTCTTCGGGGGTCATTGCGGCATTTCGGTAAGCTTCGTGGATAAAGTCGCCCAGCTTATTGGTATCGATGGTGGTCTTGTCGATGTAAGGAGTCAAAAGGATCGGCGATTCGTGAAGGATCTCCCGGTTGATGACGACAAAACGGCTGGAGAGCGCCACTCCCTGGCGGCGTAGAGTCAATCGTGAAAAGATCAAATGCGAAGTGGACGAACCGATGTCGATGCCGACGGAATTGAGCGTAATGCGCTCCGACCGCCACATGGGATGGTTTTCATCCATAACCATCTCTTCGCCGTCATCACCAAACTCATCTTCATGTCCTTCATGCAGATCCAATACTTGCGTTTCCAAGTTATCCATTCTCGCTAACAATTCCTTTCTTTTCGGCTCATGCGGATCAAAATTGCATAGCACAAGAGGCACCGTCTTGCTACTGATCGAAACTTAACCTAGCGGGATGGACAATGGCCCCTAATCAGAGCTAAGATGTTCGTTATTCGTGCCCTATGGGACAAGAAGAATTCCAAGAACTTTCAACATTCTTGAGACGCTTCATACGACGTCTTAAGTTTCTCCAAGGCGTTGAAGGACTCTGTTTAACGGCGATTTGCACGCTGTTGCTGTTCGCTCTCGGACCGGGAATCCATCAGCTCAAGAATTATTTTCCCTACGCGCCTCTGGCGTATAGCATTATTACCGGTCTCGTACTGCTTGCGGTGATCGGCTGGTCGTTTTTCCGCTTTCTGCGCCGCGTCTCCCAAGAACGCGCGGCGCTCTTTATCGAGCAAAAGCAGCCAAAACTGCGCAACAACCTGATCAACTCGCTGCAGCTTTATCCCGAGGTCGTCGAAGCCAAAAACACGGCGGGCTTTTCTACCTCGATGGTATTGGCTTTGTTGCGCACGACCAAAAAGCAAATCGCCGGCCTGCAAATCGACGATCTGCTCGATACGCGGCGCCTAAAATCCAGCTTGCGTCTGCTCGGATTTCTCGCCGCACCGGTGGCGGCGATGGTGCTTTTTAATCCATCGTGGGTTGGCGGCACGATCAGCATGTTGACCCATCCGTTGGATCACTTGCCGCCCAACAAGACTTCGATCGAAATCGAGCCCAAGGGTTTGCGGGTGGTGCGCGGCTCCCCCGTGACGATCCAGGCCCGCACGTCCGGCGCGATCCCCGAATCGCTACAATTCGTCACTTGGACCGGCGCCAACGAGGGCGGCGAGAGGCTTGGCGAAGAAAAAGCCGCCATGGAAAATCTCGGCGCCGGTAAGTTCGCCACCAAGATCGCGCGCTTGGAAAAAACCCTGAGCTACCGCGCTGTCACCGGGCAATTTTCTTCCGCAGTTTACAGCGCCGAAGCGGTCGATCCGCCGGAGATCGCCAACGTCCAACTGATGCTTTATCCGCCGGCTTACACTGGTCTTGCTTCGGTTTCTACTCCCGAAGGCAATATCGAGGGACTGAAAGGGTCGTCGCTGCGCCTCGATGCCATGACAACCAAAGATGTCGTCAAGGCGGAAATCGTCCTGGATGACGGCAAGAAGATTGCGCTGAAGATCGACGGTCGCAGGCTGCAGGCGAATTTCGTGCTCTTTCAATCGCAGTCGTATCGGATTGTCGTTGAGGACGCCAACGGCTTTCGCAACTCGCCGATCACGTACGCGTTGAAAATAAAGCCGGACGGTTTCCCGACGGTCGATCTGCTCCGACCGACGGAAGATTTGGAAATCAACGGCGATGAAATCTTAACCCTCGAATACAGCGCCCGTGACGATTTCGGCATCGGCGAAGTCGCGCTGGTGACGAAAATCGGCGACCGTGAAGACAAGATCATCTTACAAAGAGACGAAGCTAAACGATTGATCGTGCGCGACCAGTACAAATGGGATCTCGGCAGACTGGCGCTGCGCGACGGCGACGAAGCGATCTTCGTCCTCCAGGTTTTCGACAACGATACTATTTCGGGACCAAAAATCGGCATGTCGCGTTCGGTCCGATTGAAGTTGAAAAATCTCAAAGGCGAGCATCAACAAGTCGCAGAGATGGTGCGCGACTTGAATGCGCGAATGGTCGATCTGCTCGGCGATCATCTCGAGACGCCCTTGCCCAACGAAAAGCCGACGGCGCCGACCAAGGAATTGGAACAACGCTTCGAGCAAAATCTCACCGATGTGTTAAAGCGCACCGAAGAGATCATGCGCCGCGCGGAAAAAGACCGCATGTCAGATTTCGCCACCTGGTCCGATCTCGACGCGCTCAAACGCAATCTTGAATTCACCAAGGACGAATTGTTAAAGAAACAAGAGCAGGCAGCGACCAGCGAGGAGAAAATGAAATCCCGCGATGAAATCGCCGCGGAGCTCGAGCGCATGTCGCTTTTGTCTGAAGACATCGGCAAGCGGATGAAGGCCCAGGAGGTCGCTTCCACGGCGCAAGACCTGGCGCGCAGTCAAGAACGGCTGATGGAATCGCTCGAAAAACTGCAAAGCGGCGATAAAAATCTCGACGCGATCATGAAGCAGATCGCCGAGTTGGCAAAATCGCTTTCCTCGCTGCAACAGGCGTTATCGCAGATGGCCCAGCAACTTCCGGACGATTTCATGAACGCGGAGAACATGCAGGGCCTCGGTTTCAACGACATGATGCGGGCGCTGGACGAAATCCGCAAAAAACTCATGCAGGGCGATATCGAAGGGGCGCGGCAACTGGCCCGCGAGCTGTTTAATCAAATGGCGCAAATGGTCGCCTCGCTGCAGAACGCCCAGCGCTCCGCGATGAATTCAGGCATGGGCCGGATGCAAGGCGAAATGCAGCGCCAGAGCAACGAGCTCCAAGAAATAGCCCGTGAGCAACAGGAGATCTTGGTCAAGACCGAGGGTGTCAACAACTCGGCTCTGACGGAGCGTGATGCCGCGCTCAAGAATAAGCTTGATCGATTCCTCGAGAAGTCCATTGCCGAGCTCGGCAAGTTGACCGAGCTATTTCCCGACCGTGAAGGGCCCGATGATCCTAGCTTGCTAACCAACCTCGACGACGCGACCATGAACGCGCTGTTGAAAAACCTCATTGCCAAGTTAAGCAACAAGGATTTCCCTGGTTTTAACGAAGGCGACGGTTACGCGCGCAAGGAGCTCGCCAAGAAACGCGCGGCGGCGCAGGAGGCCCGCGCCCAACGCGCTGAAAAAAGCCTAAACGACATCCAGTCCGAGCTTGAATCGCTCCTGAACGAACCGTCCAAAGCGCTGACCGACGCGGAAAGACGCGATTTGCGCGATCTCGCGCACCGGCAAGATGTTTTGAAAGAGCGCACGCAAACGCTGCACGAAAAGCTCGAAGCGCTGTTTCAGCTTTTTCCCCAACTCGATCCCAAGATCATCCAAAACATCGGCGAAGCAGGAAGCTCCATGGGCAACGCGCAAACCCGTCTTGGCCAGCTCGACTCGCGCGGCGCCGTGCCGCCGGAGCGCGCCGCATTGGAGCGCCTGTCGCAATCGCAGCAGCAGATGCAATCCGCCATGCAGCAGATGGCGCAGCGCGGCCAGCTCGGCAACATGCCGATAACCCGCTTGTTCCGCCAGGGTCGCTTCCTACCTTACGGCTCGATGATGACACTGCCGGGGATGCCGCAGTTTCCTGAGTTCGACATCGAAAGCGGCTTCACCGGCCTCGATACCGAGAAGTTCCGCCTGCCGGGCAAAGACGATTACAAAGCGCCGCGCAATTTCCGCGAAGAAATCCTCGAGTCGCTCAAACAGGGCGTCCCGCCGCAGATGAAAGAGCAGATCGAGCGCTATTTCAAAAATCTTTCCGAGTGACCGCAGTTTGAAGTACCGAGTCGCGTTTTTTTCTGCTCTTGTGCTTTTATCATTGGCGGCATCCCCGGCCGCCGCCGCCGAAGTCGACCCCAAGTTCAAAGCCGGTGAAGAGCTTTTGGAGGCGTGGCGCATCGCCCAGGCCGAAGAGTTTGCCGCCAAAGCGCTAAAGGAAAACCCCAAGTCGCCGGCGGCTTTGGACTTCGATGCCCGCGTCAAGTTTTATCAAGGCCGTTACGCCGAGGCATTGACGACCCTTGATCGCGCGTTGGCGATCGACTCCACCGATAAGAGGCGCCAGGCGCTCAAGCTGTTCACCCAATTCACCGTTGACGTGCACAAATTGTTCAAGCGCTATGAGAGCGCCCATTTCGTCCTCTTCGTCGACGATAAGCGCGATGCCATCCTGGCGCCTTACGCGCTCGATGCGCTGGAAAAAAGTTATGAAGCCATCGGCACCGAGCTCGGTTATTATCCTAAAGAAAAAGTCCGAGTGGAAATCGCGCCGGACGCGACCAGCTTCAATGCCATTTCGACGCTCTCCTTGCGCGACATAGAAGAAACCGGCGCCGTCGGCATTTGCAAGTTCAACAAGCTGATGATCATTTCGCCGCGCGCCCTGAGCTTCGGCTACCGCTGGGTCGATTCCTTGAGCCATGAGTATTTGCATTACGCCATCGTCGGGCTCACCAACAACCAGGCGCCGATTTGGTTGCATGAAGGCATGGCGCGCTTCTACGAGACCCGCTGGCGCAAAGCCGCGCCTCAGAAAGATGCCGCCGAAGATTATTTGACGCCGGCCAATCAGACGCTGCTGGTGCAGGCCCTGGAAAAAAACCAATTCGTCGGTTTTAAAAAAATGGAACCCTCGCTGATCCACCTCGAAACGCCGGAGCAAGTGCAGCTGGCCTACGCCGAAGCCGCCTCGGCCGTCGATTTCATCAATCAAAGCAAGGGTAGCAGCGGTGTCCGGGCCTTGCTCGCGACGCTCAACGACAAGCCGACGCCGGACGCCATCGAACAAGTTTTCGGCTTATCGTTCGACGCCTTTGAAACGCGCTGGAAGAGTTTTCTCAAAGCCAAAGGACTCAAGGAAATCCCCGGCAGCCGGGTGCGCAGGCTCAAGGTGAAAAAGGATCAAGGCGAGGATGAGGAAGCGGTGGAGCTAAAGGAGATCCAGTCCGCCGTCGCGCGCAATCGTACCCATCTTGGCGATCAACTGCTCGCGCGAGGACGCGCCATGGCCGCGGCCAGTGAGTATCAGCGGGCTTTGCAGGCGAGCCCGCAGTCGCCGATTATCTTAAACAAGCTCGGTCGCGTGATGATCGAAACGAACCGTGCCGACGAAGCCCTGCCGCTATTCAAGAAATCCCTGGACGTCGACCCGGACAACTCCAACGCCTATGTGCAGCTCGGCCGAGCTTATCACGCGACAAAACATTTCAAAGAAGCTCGCGGCACGCTCGAGGAAGCGATCCAGATCAATCCGTTCAACCCGTTGATCTACCGACTGCTCGGCGACGCCTATGCGGCCCTCGGCGAGCATGAGAAATCTCAACAGGCCAAAGCGATCCTGTCAAAGATCACCACCGGTAAATAAGTAGTCGAAAAGGAAACCCATGGAAGCAACCGAGATTCAGCAGCACGAAATCACAGAAATCGAAGATTTCGCAGCCAAACGTGACAGCATGCTCGGCGAGATCCGCAAAGTGATCGTCGGCCAAGACCGAGTCATCGAAGAGGTTTTGATCGCTCTGTTCGCCAGGGGACATTGCCTGCTGGTCGGGGTTCCGGGCCTGGCAAAAACGCTGCTGATCAGCACGCTTTCGGAGATTTTGGACCTCGACTTCAACCGGATTCAGTTCACGCCCGACCTGATGCCCTCCGATATCACCGGCACCGATATTCTTCAGGAGGATGCCGCCACCGGTCGGCGCACCTTTCAATTTCTCAAAGGGCCAATTTTCACCAACATATTGCTCGCCGATGAGATCAACCGCACGCCGCCCAAGACCCAGGCTGCCTTGCTCCAGTCGATGCAGGAATACAAAGTCACCGCCGGCGGCACCACCTATCCGCTCGATTTGCCCTTTTTCGTTCTGGCGACGCAGAACCCGATCGAACAGGAAGGCACCTACCCCCTCCCCGAGGCCCAGCTCGATCGCTTCATGCTGAATATTGAGATTCGCTACCCCGATTTCGACGACGAAGTGCAGATCGTCATGCAGACGACGTCGACCGTTAAACCGTCGCCTGACAAAATTATGGACGGCTCGGCGATCTTGCATTACCAGGAGCTGGTCCGCAAAGTTCCGGTCTCGCCATTCGTGATTTCCTACGCCGTCGCTCTGGCGCAGCGTTCCCGGCCGCAAAGCGCCGAGGCCTTGCAGTACGTCAAAGACTACGTCGAATGGGGCGCCGGCCCGCGCGCCTCGCAGTACTTGATCCTTGGCGCCAAGGCGCGCACGATGCTTCAGGGACGCTACGCGGTTTCCATTGAAGATATCCAGGCCCTTGCCCCTTCCGTCTTGCGCCATCGCATCGTCCCCAACTTCAAGGCCCAGGGCGAAGGTCTCTCTTCGCTCGATATCATCAACCGATTGCTCACCGACGTAAAGCCGTCGACGGACGGAAAGTCTGGTCGATAGAATCTAGCATCCCGAATTCATCGATTTCGGGATTTCGCCGATGCTTTTCGCTCGCTTATCTTCGCAGACGGTGAGCGGCATAGAGATTCACGGCGGCGCCGCGTTCATCGATCGCACCAAGGAATCTCTCGCCTTGCTCGGCGCGCTGCCGGAATTCGGAGTCGTGCGGGAAAACATCTCCGTTATCCGCCAAGGCAAGCGCAGCGGCATGAAAGCGTGGGCGTCAAAGCCCACGTTCGTCGTCGGCAAGCCGACTTGGAAACATTCCGCTCTGTGGTTCGCCAGCGCCATCATACATGACGCTTACCACGCCAAACTCTATCTCGACGCGAGAAAAAATCGCGGCGGCAGACAACCTGACGCGGACGATTGGACAGGCACGACAGCCGAAAAGAAGTGCCTGGCCGTCCAACGGCAAATCCTCTCAGCGCTCGACGCCGATCAAGCTCTGATCGAATACGTGGAGCGGTGCGCGCTCAATCCGACCTATCAGGGCCGCAACAAAGGGTGGAAAAGCTGGCTAGATTATCTTAAACGCTGGTGGTAGAAATTTAGCTGGCCGCTGATAAGGATCAAGCTCTTCGAGGATGGAAGATCGAGGATCGCTATTCTCCATCTTCAATCCTCGATCCTCGACGGTGGAACAAAAATGCCCAACGGCGACAAGAACTACTTCGATCCCAAAGTTCTCGCGGGAATCTCGAATCTTGCTCTGCGCGCCCGCTGGGTGGTCGAAGGGCTGATGTCCGGAATACATCGCAGCCGGGCCAAAGGGTTCAGCGTCGAGTTCGAAGAGCACCGGGAATATTCTCCGGGCGACGAAATCCGCCGCATCGACTGGAAAGCTCTGGGCAAATTCGACCGCTATTACATCAAGGAATACGAAGACGAAACCAACCTGCGCGCCTATCTCCTGCTCGATGCCAGCGCGTCGATGAATTATGCCTCCGACGGCATCACCAAGTTCGACTATGCTTGCACGCTGACGGCGTCATTGGCGTATCTGATTCTCAGACAGCAGGACGCCGCCGGCGTCGTGACTTTTTCCAACCGCATCGAATCGTTCGTCCCGCCGCGCGCCAAGCGCGATTATCTGATCCAGATTCTCCACGCGCTAGAAAATCGCCGGCCCGCGGGAGAGACCAACGTCGCCAAGATTCTCGAGGAGATCGCCGGGCAGATCAAACGGCGCGGCCTCGTCGTGCTGGTGTCTGATTTACTCGATGACCCGGAGCAGATTCTGAATGGACTGCGACAGTTCCGCTTCAAAGGCAATGACGTCATCGTCTTTCACTTGTTGGATCAGGCCGAGCTCGAGCTGCCCTTCGAAGGAAATATTCTGTTTGAAGACTTGGAAGCAACCAATCTACAGGTTATCACCGATCCGCGCGCTATCCGGACGACTTATCGGCAAGTCGTTCAGGAATTCATCACCAACATGCGCAAGCAGTGCCACGACAACGCCATCGACTACCAATTGCTCTCCACCGCGACGCCGCTCGACAAGGCCCTGGCCAGTTACTTGAGCTGGAGGGGTTGAGAAACGCATGTCCGTTTTCTTTCTCTATCCTACTTTTCTCTTCGGTCTGCTGGCGGCTTCTTTACCGATCCTGATTCACCTGTTAAATCGCCGCAAGTTAAAACGCGTCCAGTTTCCCGCCGTGCGATTTATTTTGCTCTCGCAAAAGCGCATTTCGCGCAGTTACCGCTTGCGCCACTGGATTCTTTTAGCGCTGCGCACCATGGCTGTGCTGTTCCTGGCGCTCTTGCTGGCTAATCCAATCTTTCAAACCGGCGCCGGGTTGTTCGCCGGCGGCGGTCCGGTCGACCTGGTGGTGTTGCTGGATAACTCACTGAGCATGACCTGGAGCGGTGACGGCGACGGTTTCAAGCAAGCTAAAGAAGCGGCGCGTTTATTGATCTCAGCCTTGAACGAAGGCGACCGTGCCGCGCTGATTCCAACCAATATCGAAGGCAAGGAACCCTTGCGCCTAAAGGGACAAAAAGATGTCCTGTTAAAAGAGTTGGATGGTATCGAAATCGCCGACGGCACCGCCAACCTTTCAGCGGCGCTGGCGAAGACCTACGAATTATTGCTGGAACCGGCCGGACAGAAGGAGATCCGTATCATCACCGACATGGGCCTGACGGGTTGGGACCAGTTTTCCGTCGCGGCTTTGAAACAGATCGATCCGTCGATTCCACTCAAACTGATTCGCATCGGCAGAAAACAGCAGCCGCTCAACGCCAGCATCAAAGAAATTCGCTTGGCGAGCCAAGGCGTGGGCGTTAATTTGCCGATTCAAATCGAAGCGACGGTGGCGAACTTTGGCGACGGCGAGATCAAAGAGTTGCTTGCGCAGCTCAGCGTCGACGGGCAAAACCGCGAACAGAAACTTGCCACCGTTCCACCGAGGGGAGAAGCATCGGTCAGGTTCCAAACACGCTTGAGCCAGCCGGGCGCGCACGTCGGCCGAGTGACGCTGAAAAAAGACGGACTCGCCGGTAACCCAACTGCCCATTTCGGCCTCGACGCCCAGGACCATCTCAAGGTCCTCGTGGTCGACGGCGATCCACAGACATCGCTCGTGCAGAGCGAAACGTTCTTCGTCAGCCGCGCGCTCAACCCGGCGGGCGAGCGCGACTCCTCGCTTTTTTTGCCCACGGTGATCCTGGCCGACGGCCTAAACTCGGCAACGCTGGACTCGTACCAAGTCGTGATCCTATGTAACGTCGCGGCGCTTTCCGACGCGGTGGCCGCAAAAATACAGAATTTCCTGCGCCAAGGCGGCGGTGTGCTGATCTTCGGCGGCGATAAATTTCAGCCGGAAATCTACGGTCAAAAATTGCCCCAGGCATTTCCCGCTCAGTTGCGCGACAAAAAGCTTGGCTTGGAAGCGAACGGTGAAAAGATCGAAAAATTCGATCTTACTCACCCGGCGTTGCAGATTCTTTCCGACAGCACGCTCCTGGAGTCGATCAAATCGGCCCGCGTCTGGGGCTACACGCGCGGCGCCCAGCCGGCCGGCTCCGTGTTGATCGCGCTCGCCAATGGCGACCCGGTGCTCATCGAGCAGAAGGTCGGCGCCGGAAAATTATTGCTGTTCACGACCAGCGCTGACCGCGACTGGAACGATCTGCCGGTGAAGACCATCTACTTGCCGTTGGTCCAATCGCTGACACAGTACCTGGCGGGCGGCAAGCGCGGCATGCTGGACGCCGGAATCATCGTAGGGACGGCGAAGGAACTGTCGCTGCCGCCCGGCTACGTCGGCAAGAGCTTGCGTGTGACCAAACCCAACAAGCAGACGGCCGAGGTTGCCATCACCGGCGTAAAAGATCGTGCCGCGGCGCTGATCGAAGGTAACGATCGCGCCGGGATTTACCGTCTCTCCTTGCCGGCCGGAGGTGAGAAGGAAAGCGGCATGCCGCAGCTCTACGCCGTCAACCCGCCTTTTTTGGAATCGCGCCTGGATGAAATCAGCGCGGCTGAGCTGCAGGCGAAACTCACCCCGATTCGCGCCGAAGTCATTTCCGTCGACGCGCTTAAAGAAGGCGGCACGCGCATGGACCTCGCTCTTCCCTTGCTGGCGTTTCTTATTGTAACTTTACTCTTGGAGGGCTGGTTGGCGCAGCGGTTTTGAGAGAAAATTAAAAATGAAGAATGCAAAATTAGGAAGTTCCGTCATGCCCGCGCAGGCGGGCATCCAGGCTGCTGTGGGGCGGAAACTCAAGAACCTGGATTCCCGCGTTCGCGGGAATGACCACAAGCAGAAAGTCGACTTTAAGTCGACACTTTTAAAATCCCTAGGCTTGTGGCCGAGGGTGATTTAATTTTGCGTTGCGAGTGAACGATGAATCGTCGCAAATTTCTACGGTTGCTCTCACAAGTCCTGCTCGGCGCGGGGCTTTTTCCAGGCGCTTCATTGGCGAATCATCCGAAAGAAAAGCGCCAGCCGCAGTTCGTCTTCGCCCAGATCAAGTATCGCGGCGGCGATTGGAGTCCCCATCCCTTATCGGTAACGCCGCTGATGGAAGAGCTCATGGCGCGCACCAGCGTCGAAGCCGCGGCCGTCCGACATGAAGTCACGCTGACCGATAACGATCTGTTCAACTATCCGTTTCTATACCTTGCCGGCAAATATGAATTCGAACCGTTCAGTCCGGACGAAGTCGAAACTCTTCGGCGCTTTCTTTCCTACGGCGGCTTTTTGCTCATCGACGACGCCCTCGGCCAGCAAGGTTACGGTTTCGACAAGTCGGCGCGTCGCGAGATGCAAAGAATCTTTCCGGGAAATGAATTGCGGCGGTTGCCTTCCGGCCATGCCGCGCTGAGAAGCTACTATCTGCTGCGCCGCATCGGCGGCGTGCGCATCGTCAGTGCCAATCTCGAAGGGGTCACCGTCGGCAATTCGACGCCGGTCGTCTACTGCCAGAACGATCTCGGCGGCGCGTGGGAACGAGACCAGTTGGGCAAATGGACCAACGCGTGTACACCCGGCGGCGAAGCGCAGCGCAAGGACGCCTTTCATCTGGGTATCAACTTGATTCTCTACGCCATGACGGAAAACTACAAAGACGACTTGATTCACGTGCCGTTCATTCGAAAGCGGCTCACCCGGTAAGCGATGACAGATCTCCATCTCATCGGCGCTCTGCCCGGCTGGCTGATCGCGCTCATCGCCCTCGCCACGGCGGCTCTGCTCGTGCAGCAGTATTTCAGCTTGAGGCAACGGCTGGCGCTCGGTCAAAGCGTTTTTCTGACAATGCTGCGGGCCTGTGTGTACGGCGTTTTGCTTTTTTATCTATTCGGTCCGGCGTTGCTCGACAAAAAAGTCAGCAAGCTGCGCCGTCCGCTCACGCTGCTCATCGACAGCTCGCAGAGCATGGGTTTTCCGGCGAGCGCCAAAAGCGCTCCCGGCGACAAATCGGCGCAGAGCCGGCTCGATCTCGTCAAAGAAAAACTCGAAGGCGGCAAACAGCCGCTGATTCAAAGGCTAAATCGCGATTACGATCTTCGCGTGATCCGTTTCGGCACCAGTCTGGAGCCGATCGCGCCGGGCGGGTTAGCGAGCTTGAAGGCGCAAGCTGCGGGGAGCCGCCTGCTGGAGCTGCTGCAAACGACAGCGCGCGACGGCGCGGCTCAGTCCGCCATCGTCGTCTTCAGCGACGGTATCACCAACGGCGAGAGGAAATCCCTTGACGGCACGCCGCTCCCGGTGCCGGTGTTCGCCGTCGGCGTCGGCGAGAGCGAAGGTTTCACCGACGTGCGCATCGCCAAGCTCGGCGCGCCGGAATTCGCTTTCCGCGGCCGCGAATTCAAGATCGAGTTGACGCTCCACGCCTCCGGCATGAAGGGCAAAACCGTGCCGCTGCTCTTTAACCGCGGTAAAAATCTTGTCACCACGCGCGCGGTGACGATCGACGCGGATCTGTTCGAACAGAAACTGACGCTCGGCTTCACGCCGAAAGACTTGGGCACCCATGGATTTTCCGTCGCCATTCCGGCGCAGCCGGGCGAACAAATCACTCAAAACAACCAGAAGGAATTTAAGGTCGACGTCCAGCGCGACAAGATCCG
>Ga0184634_10000310_pt1 | contig 12114 bp, 14 predicted proteins | sample PLM31_200_b1_FD_133016 | JGI IMG/M metagenome (GOLD analysis project Ga0184634, IMG submission 133016) | Groundwater sediment microbial communities from an aquifer in East River, Colorado, USA - PLM3-1_200_b1 | ecosystem: Environmental > Terrestrial > Soil > Riparian zone | place: USA: East... | reverse complement strand
CGGGGGGGGGGGGGGGGGGGGCGGGGGGGGGGGGGGGGGGGGGGGGGGGGGGGCTCTGCCGCGGCCCGCGCCGACGAAAGCCGCTGGCTCGCGCGCTTGCCGAGCACCAGCGTGATGCGTCCCAGCACTGAGTCGTCGGGCGCGACGTTGCCTACCGCCACTCCGAACAACCCGAGCCAGTGCTCGGGCGTCACGCCGGGATTCACGTGAATCCCCCGGATGCCGCGCGCGAACAGCAGTCCCGCGAGCTCGGCCACCTGGGTGTTCCGCGGCAGCAGGTGCTGGCCATGCCAGATCAGTCCTGTGGCGCCGATCTTCCATTCGACGGTGCCGAGAGCCGCGAGGGCAGGGAGCGCGGCGGTGATTTGCCGCATCGCCTCGAGCACCGCCGGATGCGACGGCGGGTACAGCCGCGTCAGCCGGAACGTCGTTCCGATGGCGCCGAGCGCGCGGTCTACGCCTCCAGTGTCGATGGCCATGGCTCAGCGCTTGATCCGCGTCCCCTTGTCCTCGATCGTGAAGACCCACGTCGCGAAGCGCGACGGCTCGATGGGATCATCGGCGCCGATCGCCGTCCAGTCCACGTCGCTGCCCGAACCCTCCTGCCGCGCCGCGCGCTCCTCGGCTTGACGCACCATGGCGGCGGCGCGCTTGACCCACATACCGAACTGATCGGGCCGGAGATCGACCCAGCCGCGCGGCGCGGCGGTCAGCGGATCGCACTCCGCGGGGGGCGGCACCACCACTAGGCTGCCGCGATACACCCGCTTTCCATCGGGCGCGACGATCGGCAGACCGACCGACACGATGCGTTGGCGCAGCGTCGCGTCGCTTTCCACGAGCGCATGCGCCTCCGCGGCGAGCGTTTGTGGCGTGCTGCCCGCGAGGGCCCGCACGCTGGGGCGCAGCCGGCCGCAGAGATACGCCTCGTACAGCAGCTTGGTCAGACGCGGCGGGCCCAGCATCTCGTAGGCCACGGCATGATCGCCGTGTCGCTCCTCGAGCTCCTTGAGACGCGCGATCGCGTGGTGGCGGAGGATGCCGGCGCGGTAGGTGGGCCCCGCCGTGGCGGCATCGAGCGCGGCGACAATGTCCTTCCCCGTCGCCCGCCCCTCGAGCTCCATGGCGACGTAGTCCGCCACTTCTTCCGGAGTGATGAACTCCATTTGGCCCAGCGCCGTGACGGTCTCGAATTCGTCGCGCGCGAACAGCCCGTTTTCCCCGACGTCGATGTACACGCCTTCGAGCGGCCGCCCCAGATCGCGCCACGCGGCTTTTGCCCCGGGGCGGAATGCCTCCGCGACGGGAACGGGCGTGGGACAATCCACCAGCGGGATGTGCTTGCCCTTGCGCCGCACGGGCCCGTACGCGACCTCGCGCCACGCGATCGTGGCGGTGGGTTTGATCTCGATCGTGACCGGCGCCTCCGGCGTACGCCCCAACAGGAACAGCAGCAGGGAATGCGCGCCCGCGACCGCCGACTTGGTGAGCAGCGTGCGGCTCGGTTTCTCCTCGGAGTGCGTGTACGGGATGTTGAACCCCATTCCGCCCGTGCCGCTGGTGCCGACTTTGATGTATGCCTGCGTGCCGGCGCGGCGCAGTGCCTCGGCGATGATCTGCGCGTGCCGGATCAGCTGCGGCATGGTGAGACGAAGGAGGTGCTGCTCGACGGCGGCCTGATCCGCAGTGCCCTGCTTGGCGCGGTCCAGGAGCTCGCGCGCGCTCTGAAAGATGTCCTGATACGCGAACGCGGTCGCGGTATTGATGCTGTCCACGACCGCGTCGGGCTTGTACTGGAGCAGCAGCTGGAACAACAGACTGCGCTCGAGCACCTCTTCCGTGAGATCGCCAAGCAGGTCTCCGAGCACGAGGGCGCGATGCTCGGGAGTCGCGAGGACCGTGCTCCAATCGAGCCGCGCCGTGGCCGTGGGCCTGAAGACGTTACCCCACTCGACGGCGATCGTAGTGCTGCCGCGATACGGCTCCAGCGCCTCGGCGGCGGCGCGCACTTCGTCCTCGAACAACGCGACCAGCACGAGCCGGCGGGGCGGCGGCTGCGCCGCGAGGACGCGCCGCGCCACGGCGTGGCCGACGAGGCCACTGCCGCCGAGCAGCATCACCGTCCGATCAGCCAGCTCCATGTCGTCGCTCGATCGCCTCGATCTCCTGCCGGGTGAGCTCGCGCCACTTGCCTTCAGCGAGCCGGCCCAGGCGCACAGGACCGTACGCCACGCGGTGCAGCCATTCGACCTTGAGGCCGAGCGCCTCGGCCACGCGGCGCACGATCCGCTGCCGGCCTTCAGCGAGCGTCAGCTCCACCTCGAGCGATCTGCTCACGGGGCGCACGCGCGATTCCACGACGCGCACCGGGCGGCCGTCGATCACGATCCGTTTCGCGAGCGCCGCGCGTACCGCGGCCGCGTCGGCGCCATGGACGCCGATCCAGTACGTGCGCGGTACCTCGTAGCGCGGATGCATGAGCCGGTGGGCCGCGGCGCCGTCAGTCGTGAGGAGCAGCAGGCCCGAGGTCATGACGTCCAGCCGTCCAACGTACGTGAGACCGGGCACCTTGGGGAGGAGGTCGAAGACGGTGCGCCGTCCTTCAGGGTCGGATCGGCTCACCACGTAGCCGAGCGGCTTGTTGAGCGCGAGCCAGGTGGTACGCGCCGGGGCGCGGACCGCGCGGCCGTCCACGGTGATGCGCTGCGCGTCGGGGTCCACGCTCATGCCGATCGTGGCTGGTTGCCCATCGACGCGCACGCGCCCGGCCTTGATCAAATCCTCGGCCTTGCGCCGTGACGCGACGCCCGCGCGCGCCATCGCGCGCTGCAGGCGCATCAAACTCATTCGGGTTCGTCGACCGGAGAGGGGCGCCGGAGGGCGACCGACAGCTCTTCGAGCCGCGGCAGCTCTTCCACGTCTTTCAGTCCGAGGATCTCCAGGAACGGCGGCGTGGTGCCGTAGAGCAGCGGGCGGCCCAAGCCCTCGCCGCGCGTCACCACCTCGATGAGACCGCGCTCGACCAGCTTGTCCATCACGGCGCCGGAATCCACGCCGCGGATCTCGTCCACTTCGAGGCGGCCCACCGGCTGGCGGTAGGCAATGATGGCGAGCGTCTCGAGCGCGGCCGGCGAGAGGCGGCGCGGCCGCAGTGCGAACTGCGCGCGCTCGATCGTCTCGGCGTACTCGCGGCGCGTCAGGAACTGCCACCCTTCCGCGATCTCCACGAGCTCGACGCCGTGGTCCTCGCCATAGGCCGCGCGCAGGGCCGCGATCGCCTCCCGCACGTACGTTTCGCCGGCCTCCGGCTCAAGAGAGACCAGCTCCTCGAGCGTCAGGGGACGCGAGGCCGCGAACAACGCGGCTTCAAGCAGCTTCGCGAGGGGGGAGAGACTCACGCCGGATTTCCATGGGGCCAAAGGGTTCGGTCTGCGCCAGGGTGAGCGCGCCGCGCTTCGCCAGCTCGAGGAGCGCGATGAACGTGGAGAGCACGTCCACCAGTGTCGCCTGCGGGCCCCCTCCGACCGCCTCGCCCCAGTCAAACGTCTCGCGCTCGGCGAGCAGGTCCAGGATGCGCGCGGTCGCGCCTTCCACGTCGAGCGGCCGCGGCACCACGCGATGCAGCATCGGCTCGGGGATGAGCGCGATCACCCGCTCCGCCGCCGCGAGCAGGTCGTTGAGGTCGATCTGGAGCGGCGCGGGTGGGGCGTCCGGAGGCGGCGCTTCGTAGCCGCGGCCGAAGCGCTCGGCCCGCACCGCCGCGGCGCGGCCCAGCCAGTCCACGAGCTCGCGGATCTGCTGGTATTCGAGCAGCCGCCGCACCAGCTCGGCGCGGGGATCCTCCCACTCATCGTCGCCCAGCCGGCGCGGCAGCAGCAGCTGCGCCTTGATCCGCAGCAGCCGCGCCGCCATTTCGAGGTAGTCCGCCGCCTGGTTGAGTCCCAGGTCGCTGATCACCGCCAGGAACTGGTCGGCGATCTTGGCGATCGGCAGGTCGGTGATGTCGACCTCGTCTTCACGAATCAGGTGCAGCAGCAGGTCGAGCGGGCCGGAAAACTTGTCCAGCTCGACGACGAACCCGGCCTGATCGGGCGGACGCATGATCGGGCTGGTCACGACGGGAACGCTCCGGCCGAGACCGCGAATCCGCGCACCAGGCTCACTCCCACGCCCATCAGCGCGGACGCGGGCCACAGGAGAACCCGGAGCACGCCTGGGAACAACCAGATCAGCGCCATCACCGGCAGGAATCCGAAGGCCTGGAGACGCCGATAGCGCAACCCAGCCTGCGGCGGCAACAGGTGGTAGAACACGTGGCTGCCGTCCAACGGCGGGACCGGGATGAGGTTGAAGAATGCCAATACCAGATTGAGCCACATGCCGTAGAACAGCATCCGCTGCAGGATCTCAAAGCTGCCCAGAAGTGCCGGGATGCTGTGGCCCACGAGCCCGACGACTGCGAAGAGGATCATGCACACCACGAAGAGCCCGAGATTCACCACAATCCCCGCCAGCGAGACGATGACGTCGCCCCGCACGAAGTCGCGATAGTTCCGCGGATTCACCGGAACCGGCTTGGCGGCCCCGAACGGCGGTGCCCCGATCTTCCAGAGGAGGAAGGGCACGATGATCGTCATGATCGGATCGATGTGCTTCAGGGGGTTGAAAGTCAGCCGCCCGAGCATGTAGGCGGTGGTGTCACCCTGCCGGTAGGCCGCCTCGGCGTGGGCATATTCGTGGGCCACCATCGAAAACAGCAACACCGGGGCCCAAACGAGAAACTCGAACGAAATAGCGCAGCTCGGGGTCGGTGACGGCCCTAAGATAATGTATAGTCTTGACCCGACGCAACTTACCGTCTAGTTTCCGTCGCATGCCGAAGATCAAATCCGCAAAAAAGGCGATGCGCCAGGCGGTCACCCGCACCGTCCGCAACAAGGCACAGCGGTCCACCCTGCGCACCGCGCTGAAACGGGTCCGTGCCGCCGCGACCGCCGACGCGGCTGCCGCCGCCTATGCGCTCGCTGCCCGGTTGCTCGACCGTGCAGCCCGCAAGGGACTCATCCACAAAAACAATGCCGCCCGGCACAAATCGCGCATGGCGGCGTTGGTGAAACGGTTACGGGCAAAGGTTTAGTTTTACAGCGCGGCCAATTCCGCCCCGCAGCTCTCGCAGTACCACTCCGTAGCGACGTTCATCGTCCCGCACTCCCTGCATTTCAAAGTCTTCGCGACCTCCGCGTCGTCGTTCGCGGGGGCCACCGGCACTGCGTTTTGGGGATCGACGGGCTGAAACTGCGCGCCACTCGCCCGCCCGGGCGAGGGCAGTCTCTTGTCGTCCTCAGTCACCGACTTGAGGAACGCCAGCTCGTCTACCGGCGCTGCCTTCCGCTTCTCGTTTGTTTTCTCTGACGGCTTGGGCGGCGAACCCGCGCCCCGGCTCGCGCCGGGCTTAGCCTTCACCATCGCGTCCAGCTCCTCGAGCCGGCTGATGTCACGCTCGACGTCGAGCAGCTCTTCCCGTACGGCGCCCAGCTCGGCGAGGGCGTCCTTGTGGACCTGACCCCACTGCCCTTCATCGTACTCGCCCACGGCGTGACGGAGCTCCGTTTCCGTCAATCGCTCGGAGGCGGCCTTCTCCTTCTTCTGGAGCTCGAGGAAAAACTCTTTGCGCTGGGCGATCAACTGGCGGGCGGTGTCGGCATGCGCCTTCAATTCTTCGGTGACGGCCTGGAGCCGCGCTTCGTAGTCGGCCCGCACGCGCGTACGGACGTGCTCGGGTGCCGAGTCGGCGGCGGCGGTGATGCGCGCGAGCCAGGCCTCGTATTGCCGGCGCTCCTCCAGCAGCCGCTGGATGGCAGCGGTACTCTTCGACGATCCCTTAGGCATCCTTCTCCCGTCGCGCCTGGGCGCGGAGCGCTTCGAGTCTCTCGACCGACCGCGCGCCGAGCGGCTGCGGTTGCCCGATGCTGCGCGCGGCGACGATGATGCGGGCCGCGTGCTCCAGACTCTCCATCCGGATCCAGGCCTGGTCGAGCGTCCTGCCCATCGTCACGGCGCCATGATTCGCGAGCAGCAGGGTGTCGTGACCCTCGAGATACGGAACGATGCGGTCACCCAGCTCGGGCGTGCCGGGCGTGCCGTAGGGCACGATCGGCACGCGTCCCACCACGAAGATAAGCTCCGGCAACAGATTAGCCGGAATCTCTTCGCCCGCAACGGCGAATCCCGTCGCGGTGGGAGGGTGCGCGTGCACGACCGCCTGCACATCGGGCCGGTGACGCAGGATACGCAAGTGTAAGTCCAACTCGCTGGTAGGCTTGCGGCGGCCGGAACGGCGCGGCCGGCCCGTGAGATCGACTTCGACCATGTCGGCCGCCGTCACGAGCGCCTTGATCAACCCGCTCGGCGTCACCAGCACGCGGTCCGCGCCGAGCCGGTCCTTACCGATACGAACGGAGAGATTTCCATCCCGGCCCGCGATCAATCCCCCCGCCGCCAGTTGCCGGCAGCACAGCGCCATGCGGCGGGCTACCGCGCTCGCCGTCATGGGGGGGGCGCGTCCGCGTGCTCCACGTCGTGGACGATCGCGCCCGCGACGATCGTGAGGACCACGCGGCCGGTGAGGCCGCGACCGGCGAACGGCGTGTTGCGGCTCTTCGAGTAGAACACAGCGGGATCCACGGTCCATTTCGCTCCGGGATCCAGCACCGCGACATCCGCGGGCGCGCCGACCGCCAGCGTGCCGCCCGGAAGGTGGAAGACGCGGGCCGGCTCGGTGCTCATCCGGCGCACCAGCTCCGGCAGCGAGAGGACGCCGCCACACACCAGCTCGGTGTGGGCGACCGCGAACGCGGTCTCGAGCCCCACGATCCCGAAGGGCGCGTCGTCGAACGCCGATTCCTTCTCGTCATAGGCATGAGGGGCGTGATCGGACGCGATGCAATCGATCACGCCTTCCTTGAGCGCGCCGCGCAGCGCGGCCACGTCGCCTGCCTCGCGGAGCGGCGGATTCATCTTCGCGTGGGTGTCGTAGCTGTCGCAGGCGCTATCGGTGAGGGTGAGGTGATGCGGCGTCACTTCCGCGGTCACGCGAACGCCGCGCTCCTTCGCCTCACGGATAATGGCGACCGATCCGCGCGTGGACATGTGGCAGAGGTGGACGTGCCCGCCCGTCAATTCTGCGAGCAGGCAGTCGCGGGCCACCATGATCTCCTCGGCGGCGGCGGGAATCCCCTTCAGGCCGAGGCGGGTGGCGACGAGGCCCTCGTGCATCACGCCGCCGGAGGCAAGCGCGGGGTCCTCGCAGTGGTCGGCGACCGGAATGCCGAACGTGCGGGCATATTCGAGCGCGGTGCGCATCAGATGGCTCGACGCGACAGGCTTGCCGTCGTCGGACACGGCGACGGCGCCCGCACCAACCATTTCACCGAACTCGGCGAGCCGTTCTCCCTTTTGGCCGAGGGACACCGCGCCGATCGGATAGACGCGCGCGAGTCCAGCGCGGCCCGACTGCCGCACGATGAAGCCGACGGCGGCCTGATTGTCGGTGACGGGATCGGTGTTGGGCATGGAGCAGATGGCCGTGAAGCCCCCGGCCGCGGCGGCGCGCGCACCGCTCGCGACCGTTTCCTCGTCCTCGTTGCCCGGCTCACGCAGGTGCACGTGGATGTCCACGAGCCCCGGGGCGACGATCTTCCCTGCCACGCTGCGCACGTCGGTGCCTTGCGGTGCCGATAGCCTCTGCCCCACCCCGGCGATCTTGCCATCCTGGATGAGGACGTCCGCCACCTGGTCGAGGTCGCGGCTCGGGTCGATCACCCGGCCGCCGGCGAGCAACAGGGACCGCGTCACTCGCTTCCTCCTCCGGTTCCCCGCTTCGCCGCGTCGGCGAGCTCGGCGCGGCCGCCCGCGAGCAGATAGAGCACCGCCATGCGCACGGCCACGCCGTTCGTCACCTGGTCGAGAATGATGCTGTGGGGCCCGTCCGCCACGCGCGAGTCGATCTCCACGCCGCGATTCATGGGCCCGGGGTGCATGATCGTGATCGGTCGCGGCGAGCGCTCCAGGCGCTCCGGCGTCACGCCGAAGACGCGGTAGTACTCGCGCAAGCTGGGGATGAATCCCTTTTCCATGCGCTCCAGTTGCAGCCGCAGGACGTTGAGGACGTCCGCCCACTCGATCGCCTCCTCGACGCGCCCGAACACCGTCACGCCCAGATCTTCGATGCCGCGCGGGAGCAAGGTGCGCGGGCCGCACACCGCGACTTCGGCGCCGAGCTTGGTCAGACCCCAGAGGTTCGAGCGGGCGACGCGCGAGTGCAGGACGTCGCCGACGAGGCAGACTTTCAGCCCTTGGATCTTGCCGTGCTTGTCGCGGATGCTGAGGAGATCGAGCAGCGCCTGGGTGGGGTGCTCGTGCTGGCCATCACCGGCGTTGATGACGTTGGACGCGATCCGATTGCCGAGGAATTCCGCGGCGCCCGACGAGGGGTGGCGAATCACGACCATGTCGATGCGCATCGCCTCGAGGTTCCGCGCCGTATCCACGAGCGTCTCGCCCTTGGAGACCGAGGAGCCCGTGGCGGCCACGTTGACGGTATCGGCGGACAGGCGCTTTTCGGCGAACTCGAAGGAGATCCGGGTGCGCGTGGAGGCCTCGAAGAAGAGATTGACGATCGTTTTGCCCCGCAACGCGGGCACTTTCTTGATCGGCCGCTCCGACACCTCCTTGAACGGCTCCGCGGTGTCGAGAATGAGGCGGATGTGCTCGGGCGACATGTGCTCGAGGCCCGTCAGGTCTTTGCCGAGGCTTCCTTGAGAGGTCATCGTACGAGATCCACCTGATCGCGACCATCGATCTCTTCGACCTGCACATCCACGCGGTCACCCGGGACGGTCTTCACGACGTGGCCCACGATGTCGGCCTGGATCGGGAGCTCGCGGCCGCCGCGGTCCACGAGCACGCACAGCGAGATCCGCTTGGGGCGGCCGAAATCGGCCAGCTCGTCGAGCGCCGCGCGCACGGTGCGCCCGGTATAGAGGACGTCGTCCACGATGACGGCGTGGCGGCCGGTAAGGTCGCCCGGGAGGCGGGTCTCGCCGATCACGGGGGTGGGGCCCACGGTCTCGAGGTCATCGCGGTACAGGGTGATGTCGAGCGCGCCGCGCGGCACGCTGACCCCTTCGTCCTTCTCGATGAGCTTGGCGAGCCGCTCGGCGAGCTCCACCCCCCGCCGCTGAATCCCGACCAGGACCAAGTCGTCGGTGCCGTGGGCGAGCTCGAGGATCTCGACTGCCATACGCTGCAACGCCCGCGACATCGCGCGGGCGTCGAGGAGGGTGGTGCGGTCTTCTGTCTTGGAGGATCGAGGCATCTCGAGGCTGAAACTTACCTACGCATACACCGGGGTCAAAGGGGGCTTGCCGTTGAGGACGGCCTCGACGTTCGCGACGGCGATGGCCGCCATGCGGCGGCGCGTCTCGTCCGTTGCACTGCCGATGTGGGGCAGCAGGACCGTGCGCGGGGCCGCGAGCAACCGGGGGTGGATCGCCGGCTCCACGACGTAGACGTCGAGCCCGGCGGCGCCGACGCGGCCGTCCTCCAGGCCGATGGCGAGCGCCTCCTCGCGCACGAGATCGCCGCGCGCGGTGTTGATCAAGATCGCCCCGGGTTTCATGCGACCGATTGTCTCCGCATTGATGATGCCCTTCGTCTCCGGCGTCGACGGCAGATGCAAGCTCAGGATGTCGCTTTCCGCCAGCAGGCGGGTGGTATCGACGCGCGTAGCTCCCGTCTCCCGCTCGAACTCGGGCTTGGGGGTGCGCGCCGAGTAGAGGACGCGCAGGCCGAACGCCGGTGCACGCCGACCCACGGCCTGTCCGATCCGGCCCGCGCCGAGGAGGCCGAGGGTCCTGCCCCGCAGCTCCATGCCCAGCAATTGCTCGGGGTGCCAGCCGGTCCAGCGGCCGCTGCGGATCAGCGCGACGCCTTCGACGAGGCGCCGGGCGGCGGCGAGGATCAAGGCCCAGGTCAGATCGGCGGTCGCGTCCGTGAGCACGTTCGGGGTGTTCGTCACCAGCACCTTGCGCATTTCGGCGGCCACGAGATCCACGTTGTCATAGCCGACCGCGACGTTGGCGACGATGCGGAGGTTAGGAAGGTTCTTGAATTCCGTGCCGCCGACCCAGCGCGAGAGGAGGGGTACGATGGCGACCCAGTCGCCTTTGGGAGTCGGGTCGTCCGCGGCGAGCCAGGTGGTGTCGAGGCTCGAAAGCTGGGACGGCTCGAGGAAGGTCTTGAGCTCGGCCGCAATCAAGACGCGGTGCTTCAATGGAGGCGTCGCAGCTCGACCTCCGACACGATGAACCCGAACGCAGGCCAGCCGCCAGAGCGGATGGAGCGCTCGAACCACTCGCGCGCGCGCGCGCTCTCGCCCCGGACGAGGTACCAGTTGCCCACGCCGTAGCTCAGCGTCGCGACGGCGATATCGCTCGTGTCAGCAGCCGTGAACACACTATCCGGGCCGATCTCACCGCGATACAGCCGCAGCCGCTGCGTGTACGCGTTCCCGCCGGGAGGAGTGTCGGGGCGGCGATCCAGCAACACCTGCGCCTCCGTCCCTCGGCCACCGCGTGACAACGACATCCACAGCCAATCGGTCGCGCCCGCTCGCTCCGCCGAGTCGGGGGCAATCGGCAGCGCGCGCGTGAACGCGTCCGCCGCGCCGTTGAAGTCCCCGCGGGCAAACCGCACGATGCCGAGGTGGTACCAGATGCCGTAATTGGTGCTGTCCAGGCGGCTGCCGCGCGTGAGATCGTCCATCGCGCGGTCGAGCTCGCGCACCGAGAGGTGGCGATGCCCGCGCCAGCGATAGAGCATCGCGTTGTTCGGCGCAATGCCGAGGCCACGTGTGAACGTCGCGATGGCTGCGCGGTACTGACGCACCCCGGACTGGGCGACGCCGAGCTGAATGATCCGCTCCACGTTGCGAGGATCGGCGGCGAGCGCACTTTCGGCGCGAGCAATCGCGCCGGTGTCAAGTTGGGAGCGGTACTCCACTCCCGCGGGCGAGCGGTACTGCACCGCTTGCCCGGACGCGGGCGCTGGTATGTCGGTATGTTGATGCTGACATCCGAGCAGGATTGCGCTTGCCGCGACGAAGACGAGCCGGAGGGTTGTCATGGTGCCGCTAGTGTGGCGCAAGTCGGCGGGGCTTGTCAACCATCGGTCCCTCGTCAAGTTCTTCGTGCTGACCTACGCCGTGATGTGGACCTTCTTCATCACGGTCGCGGCGGCGGCGATTCCCGCGCGCTCGCCACTTGGTGCTGCGTTACTCCTTCTGGGGACATTCGCCCCTTCCCTGGTGGCGCTCTGGCTCACCGCGCGGGCCGAGGGAAGCGCGGGCGTGCGCGCCCTGCTCGGCCGCATATTCCAGTGGCGCGTGCCTGCGCGATGGTACCTGTTCGCGGTCGGGTACATTCCCGCCATCAAGCTCACTGCCGCGCTCATCCATCGTCTGGCCACAGGCGAGTGGCCGCGCTTTGGCAGCGAGCCGTGGTACCTCATCCCATTGGCAATCGCGATTTCGACGCCGTTCCAGGCGGGAGAGGAGATTGGCTGGCGCGGCTATGCGCTCCCCCGCCTGGCGGCGCGGTTCGGACTCGCGCGCGCGAGCATCCTGCTCGGGCTCCTCTGGGCCTTCTGGCACCTGCCGCAGTTCTTCATCCGCGAAGCCGACACGTACGGACAATCATTCATCGTGTTCGTGTTGCAAGTGACGGCGCTGACCGTCGCGATGGCGTGGCTCTATGCGCACACCAACGGGAGTCTGCTGCTGGTCATGCTGATGCACTCGGCAGTGAACAATGCCAAGGACATCGTGCCCTCGGCGGTGCCGGGCGGTACGGACACCTTTGGGCTGAGCTCCTCCCTCGTTGCATGGCTCACGGTCACGCTGCTGTGGCTCTGCGCCGCCTATTTCCTCGCTCACATGCCGCGGTGGGATCCGGAATAGGCGCTCACTGGCCTCCAGCCCGCGACCACGGCGGCACGACACCGTTCGAGCGCGCATATGCGATCAGCTGGCCGAGGTGCTCGTGCGCGTGGGTCGCG
>Ga0184634_10000309_pt1 | contig 12138 bp, 12 predicted proteins | sample PLM31_200_b1_FD_133016 | JGI IMG/M metagenome (GOLD analysis project Ga0184634, IMG submission 133016) | Groundwater sediment microbial communities from an aquifer in East River, Colorado, USA - PLM3-1_200_b1 | ecosystem: Environmental > Terrestrial > Soil > Riparian zone | place: USA: East... | reverse complement strand
CCCCATCCAGGCGGCGTCGCGGCTGGCGAGGTAGTCGTTGACCGTCACGATGTGGACGCCGCGGCCCGTGAGGGCGTTGAGCGAGGCCGGGAGCGTCGCCACCAGGGTCTTCCCTTCCCCTGTGGCCATCTCGGCGATCGTCCCCTGGTGGAGGACCATCCCACCGATGAGCTGGACGTCGAAGTGGCGCATCCCGACGGTCCGGCGCGATGCCTCGCGGACCACGGCAAAGACCTCAGGGAGGAGGTCGTCCAACTCTTCGCCATCCGCCAGCCGCTTGCGGGCGTCGTCCATCCTAGCCCGGAGGCCGGCCAGATCGAGTGCCTGGATCTGGGGCTCGATGGCGCCGATCGCCTCGACCGCGGGGCGCATCCGCTTGACGTCCCGGTCGTGCTTCGTCCCGAAGACCGCGCGCAGGATTCCGTCAAACATCGAAAAGTATTGTACACCAACCCCCTAGGACCAGGAAGTAATCGGGCAACGGAGAGGGGCATTCGCCTCGGAGCCTGGACCCTTATGAGCACAGATGGGGGCGGCGTGACACGCCTGGCCGCGTGGGATCCTTGCCGCCTCCTCGGAAGAATTTTTTCTAAAGAAGTAAACTTATTAATGGACAAAGAAAACCCTCGAGGCGCATAATGAGACTGGAGGTTAAGCATATGGGAATCGTATCTTTTGCTCTCAAACTCTCCGAGGCAACGCGAGAAAGGCTCAAAGAGTTCTGCGATAAGCGGGGGCTCAAAATCGGCCACTTTGTCGAGCAGGCCCTCCTCGAGAAGATGGAGCGGGAGGAGGCGCTGGAGGATGCTAGAGAATTTGCCCTCTATCGTCATGAAGAGCCTCAGGCGATCGACTTTGAGGAATACCTGAAAGAGCGGCGCGGGAAGGGCAAGAGGGCGCGTGTATCAGGTCAGAATTATCTCCAGGGCGCAAAGAGATCTGGATAGCCTGAGCGGGAAGCTCTTCGACCACGTTTCCGAGGCGATTCTTGCCCTGGGCGAAAACCCCAGACCCCAGGGGGCAGTCAAGCTCACCGGCCTGGAGGGATATCGGATCAGGGTCAGAGATATGCGCGTGCTTTACCGCATCAATGACGAAGCAAAGGAGGTTATTGTCTATCGAGTCAAGCACAGACGTGACGCCTACCGATGACCCGTTGGAAGAATGGGCATCACACCGCCCTCCCCTTATCCGGTGTGGGGTTGACTCCGGCCCGGATTGCGCTGACGGCACCCTGACCCGCCCCGTCGGACTTGGGGGAAAAGAAAAAGGCCCCGGCCACTTCCGAGGCCGGGGCCATGACGAATCTCTAGCTTTGGCCGGCTAGACCTTGGTCACCCTTGTGGCCTGGAGCCCCTTGGCTCCCCGCACCACCTCAAATTCCACTTGCTGCCCCTCAGCCAGGGTCTTGAATCCCTCGGCTTGAATGGCCGAGTAGTGGACGAAGACGTCCTCTCCGCCCTCCTGCTCGATGAAGCCGTAGCCCTTGGCGTCGCTGAACCATTTGACCCGACCGACGTTCCCCATCGTGACAATCCTCCCCATCTTGTCAGGAATTTTCCGCGCCTCCCCTGAGTGGCGCGGGCCGCCGGCATTATATCGAGAAATCCGCCTAGCTCGTCAAGTGAAAAGTGTGCCCCGCGCGCCCATTTTTTGATTCGTTAATTACTTGCACTTGTTTTACCGTGCTACTCCTGATTGAAGAAAAAGGTGACACGTTTAAGGTTTCTTGACGAATCCGGTCAGATTCAAGGTCGGGCTGACCGAAGCAGCTCCCTTGCGTGACGGAGACTCGTCTCGGTGACACTTTCCCCACCGAGCATGCGCGCGACCTCCTGAATCCGCTCCTGCCCGGAGAGGGGTACGACCCCGACCGCTGTGCGTCCAGCCCGGATTCTCTTTTCGACCTGGAGGTGATGGTCCGCATAGCAGGCAATCTGCGGAAGATGGGTGACCGAAATGACCTGGCGTCCGTGAGCCACTTGGCGAAGTTTGCGGCCAATCGTATCCGCTGTCCGCCCCCCAATGCCGGCATCCACCTCGTCAAAAATGACCACCGGGACCTGATCCGTGGCGGCAAGGACCACTTTGAGGGCGAGCATGATGCGTGAAAGCTCGCCACCCGAGGCAGTTCGGGCCAAGGGACGGGGCTCTTCGCCGGGGTTCGGCGCGATCAGGAACTCTACAAGATCCACGCCCCTGGCCGTCACCCGTGACCCGTTGGCCGATGGGGCATCGGGTACAGCCGGCTCCTGGCTCAGTTGAACCTGGAAGCGCGCCTTGGCCATGCCAAGCTCATGAATCTCTCGAGCGACCAGCGATTCGAGTTTTCGCGCCGCCTCCTTCCTTCGACGAGAAAGGGTGAGCGTGGCCGCGGTGAGCTCAGGCGTTAGAGCCACCAGCCGTCGCCCAAGCGTCTCGGCGCGCTCCTCCCCCTGCCCGATCTCTTCGAGGGTCCGGGCAGCTTCATTCCGGAAGGCCACGATGGCCTCCACGGTATCCCCGTACTTCCGCTTGAGGCGGGTCAGCTCGTCCAGCCTTCGGTCCAACTCTTCGAGCCGACGCGGGTCCACCTCGATCTTGCCGCGATACGCCCGGAGCGACTGCGTCACGTCGTCAAGGGGGATGAGGGTTGCCTCAAGATCCTGAACGATCCGATCGAGCCCCGGGTCGAGCTTCGTCATTTCCCGGAGCAAACCCTGCGCCCGCTCCCCCTGCCCCAGGGCAGAACTGTTTTCCCCTGCAAGAAGGGCATAGGCCTGGGCAGTTCCTTCGATGAGGCGCCCCGCATGCTGAAGGCGTCGCCGCTCCTCGCGAAGGGTTTCTTCTTCTCCGGGGCGGAGGGCGGCCGCGTCGATCTCTCGCACCTGGAACTGGTAAAGGTCCTGACGCTGGGCCCGTTCCCGGGCCGCGGCTCGAAGCTCCTCCAGTTCCCGTGTGCACGCGAGCCACTCCTCATGCCCGGCGGCGACAGAGTGACGCTCGGCCAGGAGGTCACCGAAGTCATCCAGGAGCTCCATGTGGCGAGTCGGACGGAGAAGCGCCTGGGTTTCGTGCTGCCCGTGGATCTCCACCAGGGCCTCCCCGACCTCAGCCATGACGGCCAGGGTGGCCGGGCTATCGTTCAGATAGGCCCGGTTCCTTCCCGACCGCGAAAGCTCCCGGCGAAGGATCAACTCCTCCTGTTCCAGCGGAAAGCCGAGTTCCGCGAGGCGACGGACCAGGGCGCCAGATCGCGGAAGGGAAAAGATCGCCTCCGCCGTGGCCGAGTCTGCTCCGGTCCTGATGACGTCTGTCGTGGCGCGGTGTCCCAGGAGGAGGGTTAAAGCATCGATCAGGATGGACTTGCCGGCGCCGGTCTCGCCGGTCAGGACATTGAGCCCCGGTTCGAACAGGACGCGAACGCTCTCGATCACCGCGATGTTCTTGATGGAAAGCTCTTTTAGCATGCCGGGACCGGCCCGAGTACCCCACTCGCTCTCTGTGAGGCGAGCCTGGGGATCCCCTTCGCTTCGCACCGCTCCCGGGCCAGCACCCTCACCCCATTCCCGCTCGTGCCGCGGCGAGAAGCGAGCAGACCGAGGCCCGAGGGAGGAGCCGACCGGAGCGTACGCGGTTGTACGTGAGGATCGGCAACGACCGAGAACGAAGAGATGCGACGCTTATCGCCACGGCACTACCGTTCGCCCCACTTGAGCTTCGTCCTCAAGACCTGGAAGTAATCAGGCTGTGGGAAGCGGACCAGCTTGATTCGCGACTCTGCCCGTCTCACCTCCACGATATCCTTCCCCTCCAGCGGGTACCCCACCTGGCCATCCACCATCAGGGTCACCGCTTGGGCGTCGGCGTGGAGGTGGACCTCTACGCGCCCCTGAGCCGGGAGGACGATCGGGCGATTCGTCAGGGTGTGCGGGCAGATCGGCGTCAGGATCAGTGCGTCCAACGTGGGAAAGACAATGGGACCCATGGCGGCCAGGGAATAGGCCGTGGAGCCGGTGGGCGTGGCCACGATGACGCCATCCCCCCGGTAGCTCGTGACGAACTGACCGTCCACCTGCACTTCCAGGTTAATGATGCGCCCCGTCGTCCCCTTGCTGATCACAACGTCGTTCAACGCCAATGAGTCGCCAAAACGTGCGCCCTCGCGCCGGATGTGGGACGAGAGAATCATCCGATCTTCCGTGACATAGCGCCCCTGGAGCAGGGCCTCCAGGGCCGCGGGGAGATCCTCCTCCGGAGTGGCCGTGAGAAATCCCAGTCCGCCAAGGTTCACCCCCAGAATCGGAACCCCGAGGCTCCCAACGAGCCGGGCCGCCGAAAGGAGCGTCCCGTCCCCCCCCAAGACAATCAAAAGGTCCACGCGCCCAGGCAGGTCAGCTTTTGGGACGATTTCCGTTCCCGCCGGGGACAGCGCGCCGGTGTCCTGATCTACCAGGACACGAACGCCATGACCCCGGAGGATCGTGACAAGCTCCTGGAGGATCTGAGGAGCATGAGGAGCGTCGGGCTTGGCGATGATGCCGATGCGCTTCACGGCTTGACCCCCTCTTTCAGGACTGATTCGATGGCCCGCGGCACGTCAAGGTCGAGGCTTGGTCTCTCTCCGCTCAAGTGGAAGAAGAACTCGCGGTTTCCTTTGGGACCGAGGATCGGCGAGGCCGTCACCCCTCTGACGAAGAGGCCGAAGCCCGGCAAGGTCTCGGCCAGCCGGGCCAGCACGGCCCGGTGGGTGTCCGGGTTTCGGACGACCCCGCCCTTCCCTACGTGGGACCGCCCGGCTTCGAACTGAGGCTTGATCAAGGCCACGACTTCCCGGGGCGGGGCGAGACAGGGGACGAGGGCCGGGATGATCTTCTCCAGTCCGATGAATGAGACGTCGATCGTCCCCAGGTCAGGGGGCTCCGGGAAGGCCTCGCCTGTGAGGGCACGGGCATTGACACCTTCAAGCAGCGACACGCGCGGGTCGGACCGGAGCCGGGTGTCCAACTGGCCCCGTCCCACGTCCACCGCATAGACCCTTCGCGCGCCCTGAAGGAGAAGGCAATGGGTGAACCCGCCAGTGGAGGCCCCCACGTCCACAACCACCCGCTCGGCCACTGAGATCTGAAAGACTTTCAGGGCATGAGCCAGCTTGACTCCACCCCGGCTGACATACGGATGATCGGGCTCTCGGAGGCCGACCGTCGCGGTGAGAGGCACGGCGTGGCCCGCCTTGGAGACGGCAACCCCGTCCACGAGGACCTGCCCTGCAAGAATCAGCCGGAGGGCACGCTCACGGGTCGGGGCAAGCCCCCGTTCGACCAGCAGGTGATCCAACCGAGTTCTTCGGCTACCCGTTGACGAAGGCACGAATCGCATCGGCAAGCTGATCGCGTTCATTCTCCGACCGAGCTTCGACGTAAAGACGCACCACGGGCTCCGTTCCGGAGGGGCGGACCAGCGCCCATCCCCCTCCCTCGAGATGGAGTTTGAGGCCATCGAGGGTTTGGACGCGGAGGACCCGGCGCCCTCCCAGCTCCGCGGGGGGCGCGGCCAGACGCGCGGAGAGGCTCCGTGAACCTTCCGGGGTCAGGGGAAGGTTGATCCGAAGTGGATAAAAACCCCCGACCTCCTGGAATGTCTCCGCCAGAATCGCTTTGAGGGAGCGGCCTTCGGTTGCGACGATCTCGGCGGCCAGGAGCCCAGCGAGAATCCCATCCTTTTCCGGAAGGTGCCCGCGAACCGACAAGCCGGCGGATTCCTCGCCGGCGAAGATCGCCTCCCCCCGATCAATGAGACCTCCAAGGTACTTGAAGCCGACCGGCGTCTCGTGGCAGGGAACTCCGTACGCCTGGGCCAGGGCATCCAAGAGATGAGTGGTCGCCACGCTCCTGGCAAGCGGGCCCCGCCACCCACGCCGCTTTAGCAGGTGTCGCGCAACGAGCCCCAGCACGTGATTTGGGTTCATGACACTCCCGTCCCGGTCCACCACCCCGAAGCGGTCAGCATCCCCATCGGTCGCAAGTCCCAGGTCGGCCTTCCACTCCACCACGGTCCGGCAAAGCTCTTGCAGCTGCTCTGCCGCCGGTTCAGGTTGATGCCCACCGAAGGTCACATCCCGGTCGCCATGAAGCACGCGCACGGTCGCGCCGGAGTCCTTCAGAAAGGCGTCGAGGTAGTCACGCGCCGGCCCGTGCATGAAGTCCACAACCACGCGAAGCCCGCTCCGCTTCACCACCTCCCGATCGAGGAGGGTCACGAGGTGGTCAAGATAGGCACGACGAAAGTCAGTGAACTCGAAAAGGCCCTGACGCTCCGCCTCTCCGACCGGAAGCTCCTGCCATGTGTCGACCTTGGCGACGATCGCTTCAATCGCCGCCGTGACCTCGGGGAGCGCGGGGGCCCCGTTCCCGGCGCAGAATTTGAGGCCATTCCATTCCGCCGGGTTGTGGCTGGCCGTGAGCATGATTCCCCCCGAGGCCTTCTTGTCGCGGATGGCGTGGCTCAGCGTCGGCGTCGGGCAGTCGCGGTCAGAACAGAGGACCCGAAATCCGTTTCCCGTCAGGACCGACGCCGCCGCCGCGGCGAACTCCTCGGCCAGGAAGCGAGTGTCATGGCCGACCAGAACGGGACCCGCGAGCCCGTTGTCGCGGAGCCATCGGGCGATGGCTTGAGTGAGACGCCTGACATTCGCAAAGGTAAAGTCTTCGGCGACCCGGGCACGCCACCCCGAGGTCCCGAATCGGATGGCGGTCATGGGGTGAGTCCCAACCACTTACGCTTCACTCTTCGCCTTCTCGATGAGCCTGGTGTAGGTAGTCGCCAACTGCTGAGCGGCCTCCCGGGTCGGGGCCTCCGCGATGATCTGGAAGACGGCCCGGTCAGGATGCGGAATGGCCGCAACCCACGCCTCGTTCTTGTGGATGCGGACACCTTCGACCAGCTCGGCCGTTTCACCCTTGGCGCTTTCGACGAGCTGCCGCATCACCCTCCCCTTCTTCTCGTTCGGGCATGGGACCTCAACCTGGATCAGATGAGTCTCGGGGACGGAGCGGGTCAGATGATGAAGCCGGACGTCCAGCTTCGCCATCATCTCGAGAAGCTTGATCGCCGCGGCCATCCCGTCAAACGCGGGCTGAACCTCGGGGAAGATGGCTCCACCCCACTCCTCGCCGACGAAGGCGACTCCTGGTTCCATCGCGGTTTCCATCAGCGATCGGGGCAGAGAGCGGACCCGACGGACCTGAAACCCGTGCTCCGCCGCAAGCTGCTCCAAAACGTGAGACGCGGTGACGGGAACGGCCAAGATGCCGGGGGGGTGGGTCCGCATCACGAGGAGAGCGAAGAGGGCCAGCGCAAGTTGGCCAGAGACCTGCTCCCCCTTCTCGTCCACCAGAAAGAGCTTCTCTCCTCCCGTGTCAAACAAGATCCCGACGTCCGCCCCAAGGGTCCGTACGATATTGGAGAGGGTCCCCAGGGAGGCGTTGAACTCCTCCGCGGTTCGGGTGATGCGCCCTTCGTCGAGATAGGCGTTCAGCGAGATCACCTCGACCCCCAGGGCTCCGAGAATCCCGGGGAAGATCTGAGAGGCCGGACCAAAGGCATAGTCGAGAACCACCCGGATCCTGGATTTTCGAACCAGCTCCCGATCAACGGTTCTGAGGAGCCCATCCCGGTATCGGTCAACCCCGGCGTGAGGGAATGACAGGGTCCCCGTCTCATCCATCGTGGCCCGGGGAAAGTCCTCGCGAAAGAAGAGACGTTCGACCCCTTTCTCTTTCTCAGGCGAGATGTCCATCCCGCGCTCGTCGAAGCACCTGATGTCAAGGAGGACCGGATCAAACGGAGACTTCCGGACGTGGGTCCCGCCCGCCAATCCCAACGCCCTGATCTGATAGCGCACCACCGGGATCGGAGCGATCCCCAGGTCGGCGACGTCCACCCCCGCCGAGAGGAGGCCGGTCATGAGGGCCCGATTGATCATCCGGGAGGCCTTATGGTGATCCCGGCTCGTGATGACCATTTGTCGCCTCCCGAGCGTGGCGCCGAAGGCCGCCCCGAGCTTGGCGGCAAACTCCGGAGAGATCTCGAGATTGGCCACGCCGCTAATCCCATAGCGCCCAAAGAGCGAGCTGGTCCACCGCTCCCCCCAGACCAGACTCACGGCGAGCGTCGCCCCGTCTTCCACCTCCTTGTAAGGCCACACCTTGACGTTGGCTTTGACCATGGCGCCGGCACCGATCGTGGAGTGGTCTGAGACGACAACCCCCTCCGCGCAGAACGCCTCGTCCTTGACGTGGGCCTTCCGGCCGACAACGCATTCGGTCAATCGCGCGCGGCGCCCCACCTCAACCCCGTCCCAAAGCACCGACCGGCTCACCGTGGCCCCCTCCCCGATGACGCAGTTGGCCCCGATCACCGAATTTTCAATGCGGGCATTGGCGTGAATCTGCGTCCCGGCCCCCACGATGACCGCCCCGGAGAGACGGGCCGTGAAGTCCACACGGGCACCCTCGTCAAACCAAATGTCGCGGTCGATCCCCTCGATCTTCTTCCCGGGAATCCTCACCTTCACCTTTCCGTGGAGGAGGTCCAGGTGGGCAAGCCGGTACTCGACAAGGTCACCCACGTCTCGCCAGTACCCCTCGGCGATGTAGCCGAACAGTGGGTGGCCCGCGGCGAGAAGGCGGGGGAACAGATCTTTGCCGAAATCAAAGATCCGATCCGAGGGGATGAGGGAGAGCACTGACGGTTCGAGGATGTAGATCCCGGTGTTGATGGTGTCGCTAAAGACCTCGCCCCAACTCGGCTTCTCCAGGAACCGGACGATCCGCCCGGAGTCGTCGGTCATCACAATCCCGTAGGGGAGCGGGTTCTCCACCCGGGTCAGGACCATGGTGGCTTCCGCCCCGTGTTTGCGGTGGAAGTCCAGGGCAGCACTGAGGTCGAAGTCCGTGAGGATGTCGCCGCTCAGGACCATGATGGTCTCTTTGACGCCCTCTGCCGCAAAGCGGACCGAGCCGGCGGTCCCGAAGTCCGTGGTGGGGGTGACATAGCGGAGGGGGATCCCCCAGGCGCTGCCGTCGCCGAAGTAGGAGGTGATCGTCTCTGGCATGAAGTAGAGAACCATCAAGCAATCAGACACCCCATGGCGCGTGAGCAATTCCACCGTGTGCGCCATGATCGGCTTATTGCCGAGCGGGACCATCGGCTTGGGGAGATGGGCGGTCAGGGGGCGGAGGCGGGTTCCGAACCCGCCAGCCATGATGATCGCCTTCATAGGGTGATTATAGGAAGAGGGGCCCGGAAATTCAACGCGTTGCGGGGTCAGTCGCGCCGGTAGGACACGCGTGGCCCTTGGCGGAAGAATGAAATAAGAAGGAGACCGGCGACGAATCCACCCACGTGAGCCAGAAACGCGACCCCCCCCTGCTGCGGACTCGTAAAGGTAATGAGGCCATTCAGGAATTGCACCACCGCCCAGAAGCCGATGACGATGAGGGCCGGGATGTGGATGAATTGGATGAAGAAGCCGAAGGTGACCAGCGTGAGGACTCGCGCGTGAGGGTAGAGGAGAAGATACGCGCCGAGAATCCCGGAGACCGCCCCGCTCGCGCCGATCATGGGGATTCGAGAGGCAGGGTCGGAAAAGGTCTGGGCGGCGGCCGCGAGTACCCCGCAGAGGAGATAGAAGACGAGGAACCGGCCGCGCCCCATGGAGTCTTCCACGTTGTTTCCAAAGATCCAGAGGTAGAGCATGTTCCCTGCGATGTGGAAGAGGCCGCCGTGAAGGAACATGGAGGTGAACACCGTCAGGTACGGGCTGGGCAGTTCCGCCGGGACCCGGCACAGATTCGCAAGACGGCAGGGGATGAGGCCGAATTCAAACACGATCGCGTTTGCGCCTTGGACCCCCCCACTTCCTGAACCCAGGCTGAGGGAGAGCTGATAGAGAAAGGCAACAATGTTCGCCGCAATGATCCCGACGGTGATCAAGGGAAAGGATCTGGTAGGAATGTCGTCTTTGAGCGGAAACACGGGCCTCTCAAGGCGAGTCTAACAGAGTGACCAACGGTTCACAAGGGACGGGTCCCTTGCCCGGGACGCACGGACGCGATTGGCCCAAGGATGGGAGTGGCATAGAGCAACCCAAAATGATACTCTCCGGCTTACGCAAACGAATGGGCGTGGAGGTCGGCGCGTGATGACTTTCCCCGGTCCCCTCGGGGCATTCCTGGTCGGGGGGATCAGCATCGTGCTGGGAGTCGTGGTGGGTGTCCTGGGTCCTCTGCCCACCTGGACGATCTTCGTTGCGCTTCTCCTGGGGACGACCCTTCTTGGGTGGGGCGCCGCGGGCCTCCTACTCCAGCGCCGCGGCGCTGCCACGGTCCACGCTTTCCAAAAGAAGATTGAGACCTTGGAAGGGATCAACCAAGGCCTTCAGGAAGGCGTTCTCGAGCTGTACTCGCTCTTTGACCTCTCCCAGATTCTCAGCTCCACCCTGACCCTCGAGGAGCTCTTCACGACGGCCCTCAAGCGCATGGCGGAGGTCGCCCAGGTGGAGAGCTATGCCCTCTTTCTCCATGACGACACGTTTGAGCAGGTCGTCGGACGGGCGGTCGAAGGCGAGGCCGCGGGACTCAAGGATCTGATCTTGCAGCGCGGCGAGGGACTCGCCGGGTGGGTTGTCGAGCACCGCACCATGAGGACTGCGTCAAAGGGCGAGCGGCTCCCTGATTTCCCACCTGGCGTCGAATCCGCCCTGGGGCTCCCCCTGGTGAGTCGGGGGCATTCCCTCGGCGCCCTTCTCGTGTTCAGCCCGCGCCCTGAGGCGTTCAGCGACCGGGCCGTCGCCTTCTTGTCGGCGGTCGCGAATCAATTGGCCGTCGCCCTGGAGAACGCGCGCCTCTACGAGCGCACCCGTGAGCTCTCGTATCGTGACGGGCTCACCGGACTGTTTAACCGGCGTTTTTTCCAGGACACCCTGGCCTCCGAAGTGGGCCGATCCAACCGCTATGCCTTGCCGATCGCGCTCCTCATGGTTGACATTGACTACTTCAAGTCCTACAACGACACATACGGACACCTCCAGGGAGATTCGGTCCTCCAAGGGGTCGCGAGTATTCTCCTCCAGAACACCCGACAGACCGACGTGGTGGCGCGATACGGGGGGGAGGAGCTGACGGTCATTCTTCCCATGACCACTAAGGAAGCGGCGATCGCGGTTGCCGAGAAGCTCCGCCGAGAGGTGGAGATCCACCCGTTCCCCGGCAGCCCGACTCAGCCGGCCGGCCGGCTCACCATCAGCCTGGGGGTCTCAGGGCTCCCCGAAGATGGCGATAGCCCGGATCTCCTCGTCGGCGCGGCGGACGTCGCCCTCTATCGGGCGAAGCAGAAGGGACGAAACCGCGTGGAAGTCGCCTAGCAGGCTGATGAAAAAGGCCTGCTAGCGGCGGCCGGCGAGAAAGTGCAGATGCAGGTGGTAAATCACCTGCCCGCCCTCGGCACCACAGTGGAACGTCAGACGATAGCCTCGCTCCGCGAACCCCTTGGCTTCGCCAATCCGCTTCGCGGTGAGGATCAGACGCCCCACGAGCGCGGCGTCTCCCTCCTCGAGCGCCATGACTGACTCGATGTGGCGCCGTGGGACAATGAGGAGGTGGACTGGGGCCTTGGGATAAAGATCCCGGAACACCACGACCTCATCGTCTTCGTACTCGATGTCGGCCGGGTGCTCGCGGGCCACAATCTTACAGAAGATACACTCCATCGAGATTACGCTCACTTCGGCCGGCGCGCGAGTACGGCAGCAGGGTAGCCCGCCACCAGAAGGGCGCTATTGAACGTGACCGCGATAGCGTCATTCCCCCTGCTGCTGGGATGAAACCCGTCACTCAAGAAGAATGTCTCGTCCGGGAGGGCCGCAAAGACATCGGCCAGGATCACGTTCTCCTGGCTCGCGATCTGCCGAATCATGGAGTTCAGGACCACCACACCATCAGCGAAGAACGTCGAACTGCCCAACTGGCGGGGGATCGTCGCAAGGATCGGCACCGTCTTGTTCGCCTTGGCCCGGCGCACCATCTCTCTCAGGTTTGCTGCGGCGATCGTCTCCGGAACGAATTGACGGACGTCATTCGTCCCCTCCATGATCGTCAT
>Ga0184634_10000306_pt1 | contig 12172 bp, 13 predicted proteins | sample PLM31_200_b1_FD_133016 | JGI IMG/M metagenome (GOLD analysis project Ga0184634, IMG submission 133016) | Groundwater sediment microbial communities from an aquifer in East River, Colorado, USA - PLM3-1_200_b1 | ecosystem: Environmental > Terrestrial > Soil > Riparian zone | place: USA: East... | reverse complement strand
GGGTATCAGGCGCTCACGCGCGAGAACATTGCAGTGCGTATCTCTGTGCGGACTGCAGGCCCGCAGCGGTTTGAAGCGGCGTTCCATTTCCCCGACGGCCGCGAAGCTGCGTTCGCGCTCGCCGGAGACGAGATCTATATTGACGCGCACATCCTCAAGTGGAAGCCTCTCGCGAACGTGCTGGGCTTGCACACAGCCTACGAACTCGACCGCGTGGCGGGACGCTACCATGCCATTGCACAGGAGCGCTCTGCTGCCCGGACTATTTATTCGCTTGGCCAGGAAAAGCCGGTAGACATTTTTGTCCTGCGCCAACGCTACGCGTTTCTTGCGCCGCTGCTCGATGCGGAGTACGGCTCGGCGTCTTTCGTCCCGGTAACGCGTCCTGCAGAGCTGGAGTTACGCGTCTCCACCACGGGCTTGCTCATCCGTGAAGCGAACTCCATCCCGGAATAGTCTTGCAGGCAAATAATAAGTTCAAAACCAGAACGCGGTTTTGGTCATCACTTTGGAAGCAAGCCGCATCGCCAGCTGCACCAGCGGCGGCAGTTCGGCGGCGCCTTGGGAGATGGCGGTGGTGGCATGGCTCGCTTCATCGCTTTTCATCTGCTCGAGGATCGCGCGGCTTTTCAAATCCTGCTGCGGCAGCCGTTGCAGGTGCTGTTCGAGATGCCGTTCCACCTGATGTTCTGTTTCCGCAAGAAAACCCAGATTCCATTTGTCGCCCAGCAGCCCTGCGAGCGCGCCCAGGGCAAATGAGCTGCCATACCACAGGGGATTCAACAGGCTCTTGCGCCCGCCCAACTCCTCGATGCGCCGCTCGGTCCACGCGAGATGCTCGGTTTCTTCTGTCGCTGCTTTTTGCAGCGCCTGTTGCACCGAACCGTCGCGAGCCGTGAGCGCCTGGCCTTCGTACAGTGCCTGCGCGCAGATTTCACCACTGTGATTGACGCGCATCAACGCCGCTGAAAGGCGCGTTTCGGTTTCGTTCAGCCCCCCTTCCTGAAGATTTTCTCCAGGCAGGGCGCGCGCGCTTTGCGCGGGCACAGTCAAGGTGCGCAAGGCTTTGTCGAATCGAACAATCAAATCGTCAAGCGTCATTGTCTTCAAATCCCATTTGCCGCGCCAGCAAAGTCACGGGGTGAACTATTTTAACAGCGAGCCTCAGTGCACGAACCCCTTCGGCGAAATGCATGGTGCAGCCGACGTTGGAAGTCGCGAGCCAGCTTGCGCCGCTTTCTTGCAATGCTCTGATTTTATCATTCCGCAATAATCCTGCCATCTGCGGCTGAGAAAGAAAGTATGTGCCTGCAGCACCGCAGCATTGGTCATTCCCTGCAAGTGCCTCTACCTGCGCTTGCGGTATGCGCTGAAGCAAGCTGTAAGGCGCTTTTTCACTGCGCATGACATTGCGCAGAGTACAGGGGTCATGCACTGCGATTTTCTCTTGGAGCGGTTGCATGGCGATAGCGCTCCAACCTTCTGCACGTTCCAGAAATGCGGAGAGATCCGTCACCTTCGCCGTAAAGGGTTCAGCCTCTTTGCCCAGTGTCCGATGATATTCGGCAAGCATCGCGCCGCAGCCTGACGCGGTGCTGATGACAGCAGCCAAGCCGGGTAAAGCAAACGCCTTGAGGTTTTGCGCAGCCAATTGCTTTGCTGCACGAGACTCGCCCGAATGCAGGTGCAGTGCGCCGCAACAGGTCTGATTCTTCGGCACACGCACGGTGTAGCCCAAGCGGTTCAGAATGAAAATTGCGGCCTTGAGCGTGGTGCTGTCGGTAATCCGCGCCACGCAGCCCAGAAACAGCGCCACTTCGCCGCGGGCTGCGCTGGCTGCGGGATAGCTTTCGCGCCAGTTGAAACCACGCGTGATGGGTGGCAATTGCCGTTCGATTTCTTCTAGCCCGATCCAGCGCAACAATCCTAAGCGCCGTACCGCCCGCTGCAAACCACTTTGCTGATAAAAACGCAAAAAGGGCGCGAGATTCTCCAAACGTGAAGGCTTGGCGAGCAACCCCTGCAATGCTAGCTTGCGCAAGAGTCTTTCAAGCCAAGTGCGCTGCCGCGCGGCTTCGATAGCAACGCGCACACCGTCCACCAGTTCACCATAAGCCACGCTGTTGGGACAGACGTTTTCACAGGCGCGGCAGGTTAGGCATAAATCAATGTGCTCAATGAAGCGTTCATTCAGCGGAATGCGCGCTTCCAGCACGCCTTTCATGAGCTGAATGCGCCCGCGAGGTGAATCGGCTTCGGAGAGCGTTTTGAGGTAGGTCGGGCAATGCGGCAGGCATAGCCCGCAGGCGACACAGCGGTCGGCGAGATTCACCAGGTGTTGCGTATGCGGCGGCAGATCATCGGGTTTCATGTTGCTAGGTTACCCTTTCGCCGGCCAAAAATAAAAACGGGCGCCCAAAGGCGCCCGTTTACGCGGCGGGATAGCGGCCTGGCTAGAAGAGGTGAATGATCCCGAGCCCGTAACCGGTGGGATCCGCCCCCGCCCCAATCCCCCCGGTGAAGCCCGCGGTTGCGCTGCCGGCGACGGTAGCGCCGATGGCGTTTTGGCCGAAGTTATAGGCCGCACCCGCATCGTTGAGGATTCTGACGTAGGCGACGTAAACTTCGGTGCGCTTGGACAAGCTGTAACCGTAGCCGACGTTGAAAGCCTTGGCGCCGAGACCCGCCGTGCTGCATGCGCTGCCGTTGGTGAAGGTGCAGCTGCCGTCGTTGGCTTGAGCGTAGCTGGTGCGCAGGATATTGCCGCCGATTTTGTGCGAAACGCCTACAAAATAATTATTCTTGTCGAAGCTGTTGACGAAAGCGCCGGAAGCCGCGCCGCTGGTGTTGTATGTCAGCCTTTCATAACCGGCGACCAGCCGCGTCTTGCCCAGGCCGGTCGCTTCGGTAGTGTAGCCGGCGCCCACGCGCACTCCCGAGTCCTGCGAGCGCGTCGGCGTACCCAGTCCGAGCGGGAAAGCCGCCTGCGGGGTCGCAGCCGTCGGCACCAGGAAATCGCGATGGCGCTCGTAGCCCACGCTCAGGTAATACGGGCCTTGATCATAGGTGACGGCCAGCGACCAGAGATAGGGATTCACGGTATTGCCGGCGCTGGTGTTGCTGCGGCCTTCGTTGACTTCATAGGCCACACGGCCCGAGAGGCCATGGTAATTCGGCGTCCAGTACTGAATTGAATTGTTCTCGCGGCGGCCAAAACCTGCGGCGCTGGCACCTCCGGTAGTCGCGGAGCCGGTCGGCGAGGAGTTGACGTTGCCGCCCGGCGTGCCGAAGATCGCGCGGTAGGCGGTAAACACGCTGATCGCGTAAAACGGGTCAAGCACCTTGGTGGTGATCCTGTAAGGCGTCTCCCAGTTGCCGTAAAACACCGTACCCAGCGAATTGCTCGACAATCCGACATTCGAATTGCGCGTAGCGAAAGTGCCGCTGCCCGTCGAGCTCGCACCGTTATCCACCGCCACGCCCGATTCTATTTGGAAAATCGCGTTGACGCCGGCGCCAAGCTCTTCCTTGCCCCTGAACCCGATATAAGACGAATTGCTGCTGATGCGATTGCGGCTGGGTATGTCGTTGGCCGGAGTAGCCCCGCCGCTGGCTTTGACGTTTTCAAAGTCGGCGCTCACCCTGCCGTAAATGGTGACGAAGCTGCTGTCCGCCAGCGTCAAGGTCGGGGTCATCAGTCCGCTCGCCAACACTACTGCAAATAATTTATTTCCCATTCTTTATTCCTCACGAATTTAGGGTTTTGCCTCACGGAAACCAAAAGTGGAGTCTAGCAAACTCAGAAGAAGTGGCGCCATATGAAACGAAGTTCCGATTTTTTCAGAGCCCGTCTTCTTTAGCTTCGAATACAATCTGCCGATTCGTTTTGAATCACACATAAGCCCTCTCTTTCAATTGAGTTAATGTGCGAATCGGTATCGCGCAATGTTACGGGAATATGACGGGCGAGAATCATAGCGCGGAGTATCCAGAGTTATAAATTTAACTCAGACAGTTAGCTTGAGTGGCTTGTCGCTCTAATCGGGGGAAAACCGATGTACCTCAAATCCACCCATGACATTCGTGCACTGGACACGACCTGTTTGTTGCGCAGCCTTGGGCATGGTGAGAAAACAGAAGGAGAATGTGTTTCTTGCCCCTAACCACAGCGGGTTGAAAATGGATCTTTTCTTAAGCATGCGTAACTGCGGATGTGATAGCCGAAAGCTACCGAATGGGCGAGATGAGTAAAACGGGCGCTTTGCTGATAAAGGAGCGCGTCGCGCAGGGAGAGTAGGATAACGATGAACTGCGGGAAAAACTGCCGCCATGGTGGTCAAGAGCCCGCTTGATTTTTTTTCCAGCCGGAACCCGGAGTTCAGACGGTTCGAATCGGTGATCCCGGATCGTCAATCTGTATTCGAGGTCAGCGGCGAGTGCCAGGGCCGGTAACAGCGCGAAAATGAAGAGTAAGTGGCGCATTGAGGTGATCCTAATGAAGTGATCCAATATCGGAAAGCTAATGATAATCATTCTTATTAAAATATGCAATTCCTTCTTTCAATAAATAGACTTGGATATTTGCTATTTACGTTAAATCAATTAGTTATTGCTTGTTGACGCCATAATCAATAAATAGCGAGCGCCTCCTTGTTGAGCGGTTTCGCGTCTTCCGAGGGGCAATGCAGGTTTGCTTGGATCGGTCATCAGCTTAAGTGCTTGGCGGTCATTGCGCGGGAAACTTTGGATGCCGGGGCACGGCCGAAAAACTTGGAAATAAACAAACCGGCATCTAACAGCTTGTCTAGATTCACGGCGGTATCAAATCCCAAACCGTTGAACTACCCGACAAACTCGAAACGCTCTCGCCATGACTCGCACTGCGGGCGTCAATTTAATCGAAACTACAAATAATTGAAAAAAATTATCTTATTCATTTATAAAATTTAGTTATTAAGAGGGGCCGTTGAAAACAAGCGCTGGAGCGCTTCGCCCGGGAGTGGGGCGCGCATGAACGCCTCGCCGACGAGAAAACAATTAACCTTGTTGCGGCGCATGAGGCTCACGTCCTGCGGCTTGAGTATTCCGCTTTCAGTAATGACCAAACGGCCGGATGGGATTTGCTTCAGCAATTGCAGCGTGGTATCGAGTTTCGTTTCAAACGTGCGCAAGTTGCGATTGTTGATGCCGATGAGCGGCGTTTTGAGTTTCAAGGCCAGCTCCAATTCGGCGGCGTCATGCACTTCGACCAGCACCGCCATTTGCAGCTCGTGCGCCAAGGCTTCGAGTTCGTGCAGGCGCGGCGAATCCAGCGCAGCCACGATGAGCAGAGTGCAGTCCGCGCCCATCGCGCGTGCTTCATAAACCTGGTAGGGATCGAAGATAAAGTCCTTGCGCAGGACCGGCAACGCGCAAGCGGCACGCGCCTGCATCAGGAATTCCGCGCTTCCCTGGAAAAACTCATGGTCGGTCAACACCGAAAGACACGCCGCGCCGTGCTTCTCGTAATTCACTGCTATTGCTGCAGGGTCAAAGTCCTCGCGCAGCACACCCTTGCTGGGGCTCGCTTTCTTGATTTCAGCGATGACCGCAGGCAATCCCGCGTTGATTTTGGCGCGCAGGCTGCCAACAAAATCTCTTGAGGGAACAGCGGACTCGGCCTCAGCGCGCATTTCAGCAAGCGGTTTTTTGGACTTGGCCGCAGCAATTTCCTGAGCTTTAACCGCGAGGATTTTTTGCAGGATGTCAGACATCGTTTTCACCGCAGAGGACGCAGAGGAAAAACAAGTTATAATTTATTAACCACGCGCTTGATGCCGTCGCGAATGTGAACCACATTGAAGTTAAGCAGGTAGCCCAAGGCCAGCTTGCCGAGCTTCAAGTAACTCAAAAGCTGGGCCGTATGAAAAGGCAGCAATTTTTCCACGGCCTTAAGTTCCACAATCGTTGTGGATGAGCAAATCCAATCGATAACCTGCATCCAGATTGAGCCCGTTGTACTGAACCGGCAGTAAAACCTGCTGTTTAATGCTTAATCCCTGCTTGGTGATTTCATGAACCAGGCAGATTTCATACGCGCTTTCCAGCAAACCCGGCCCTAGCGCAGAATGAACCTTCAAAGCACCGCCGAGTACGATGTCGCCGATTTCATTCTCGTTCATTTGGTTTTCCTCTGCGTCCTCTGCGGTTCACGATTTTGAAGTTCTAAACCGGTTGGAAAATTCAATGAGCTGGTTAAGCTTGACGCGCGCAGCGCCGCTGGCGATAACCTCTCCCGCCTTGCGCACACCCTGGTCCATGCTTTCAGCCAGGTCGGAAACGTAAATCGCCGCGCCTGAATTGAGCATGACTATGTCGCGCGCCGGCCCAGCTTGATTGTCTAGCACTGAGAGCAACAGCTTTTTCGCTTCCTCGCTGCTTTTCGCCTGAATCGCATTGAGCGGCGCAAGCTTGAATCCAAAGCGGGTTGAATTAATGGTGTATTCCTCCACCTTGCCGTTCTTGAGCTCCGCCACTTCGGTTCCGCCGCTGATGGATATTTCGTCGAGGCCGTCCAATCCGTGCACCACCAGCGCGTGACGGCTGCCCAAAGTTTGCAGTACCCGCGCCTGGATGCCGACCAGGTCATGGTGAAACACTCCCAGCAACTGGTTCTCAGCGCCCGCCGGATTGGTGAGCGGGCCAAGGATGTTGAACAGCGTGCGCACGCCAAGCTCCTTGCGCACCGGCGCGGCATGCTTCATCGCGCTGTGATGATTGGGCGCGAACATGAAGCCGATACCGACTTGGCGAATGGATTGCGCCACCTGCTCAGGGTTTAAATTTAGGTTGACGCCCAGCGTTTCCAGAACGTCGGCGCTGCCGCACTGGCTTGTGACCGAGCGCCCGCCGTGCTTCGCCACTTTTGCCCCCGCCGCAGCCGCGACAAAGGCGGAGGTGGTGGAGATATTAAAGGTGTGCGCTCCGTCGCCGCCGGTGCCGCAGGTGTCCACCAGATGACGCTCACCGGAGACATCCACCTTGGTGGAAAGATCGCGCAACACTTGCGCCGCAGCAGCGATTTCTTCGACCGTCTCGCCTTTGACACGCAAGCCGATAATGATGCCGGCGATTTGCACCGGGGTAAGTTGCCCGCTCATGATCTGGCGCATGATGGACAGCATTTCATCGTGAAAAATTTCACGCCGCTCAATCAGGCGGTTCAAGGCTTCCTGCGGCGTCATGATTGCTGCCCACGCAAAAAATTCCTGAGCAGGTCATGGCCATGTTCAGTCAGAATCGATTCCGGATGAAACTGCACGCCTTCGATGGGAAGATGCTTGTGGCGCACACCCATGATTTCGCCATCATCGGTCCAGGCGGTGACTTCCAGGCAGTCCGGCAAGCTTGCACGCTCAATCACCAGCGAATGATAGCGCGTGGCCTGGAACGGACTTGGCAAATTGCAAAATACGCCCTGCCTTGCGTGCTGGATGTTAGAAGTCTTGCCGTGCATCAATTGCTTCGCGTGCACGATCTTGCCGCCAAAGGCCTGTCCGATGCTCTGGTGGCCGAGGCAAACGCCGAGTATGGGGATTTCCCCGGCAAAGCGCTTGATCAACGGCACCGACACCCCGGCTTCATTGGGTGTGCAGGGCCCCGGCGAAATCACGATGTGCTCGGGCTTGAGCGCTGCGATTTTATCCAGCGCGATTTCGTCGTTGCGATACACGACGACCTCTTCACCCAGCTCACCCAAGTACTGCACCAAGTTGTAGGTGAACGAATCGTAGTTGTCTATCATCAAAAGCATAATTCAAATCCTTTCACCGCAGAGGGCGCAGAGGAAGAACAAAACATTTAGAATTTAAGATCAAGTCAGTTTCCATATCCGAACCCAACTTGAGAGGAAAGCAAAAGGTTCTCAAGATAAGTAGAGCTTAAGGTTTCCTCGGCGTCCACGGCGTCCTCCGCGGTCCAAGATTTTCACTCAATTTTACTATCCAGTCCGGCCTGCGCCATTTCCGCCGCTCGCAGTACCGCCTTGGCCTTGTTGCAGGTTTCCTGCCATTCGTTTGCCGGCACCGAGTCGGCGACGATGCCGGCGCCCGCCTGTACATATAAAGTCTGATTTTTAATCACCGCAGTGCGAATGGCAATGGCCAGATCCATGTCGCCGTTAAATCCGAGGTAGCCCACCGCGCCGGCGTAAATGCCGCGCTTGGTAAGCTCCAGCTCGTCGATGATTTCCATGGCGCGCACCTTGGGCGCGCCGCTTACCGTGCCCGCAGGGAAAGTCGCCTTTAGAACATCCATCGCATTGAATCCGGCTTTAAGCTTGCCCTCGACATTCGACACGATGTGCATTACATGCGAGTAGTTTTCAATCGTCATGTTCTCCGTCACGCGCACCGTGCCGATCTGCGCCACGCGCCCGACATCATTGCGCCCGAGATCCATGAGCATGATGTGCTCGGCGCGTTCCTTGGGATCGGCGAGCAATTCCTGCGCAAGCTTTTCATCTTCAGCGGGCGATTTGCCGCGCGGTCGGGTGCCGGCAATCGGTCGCAAGGTAACCGTATCTTGTTCCAGACGCACCAGGATTTCAGGCGAAGCGCCAACCACGTGAAACTCTCCCAAATCAAAATAAAACATGTAGGGAGAAGGATTGAGCGCCCGCAGCGCGCGGTAAAGGGAAAGCGGCGAGGCATGATAAGGGTGGCTCATGCGCTGGCTCAGCACCACCTGCATGATGTCGCCATCATAAATATAGCGTTTGGCGCGCTCTACCGCCTGCATGAACGCGCCTTCGCTGAATTCTGCGCGCACCTGCTCCGGCCGGCCGTTCACCTGCTCGGGAATCACCACCGGCCGGCGCAAGGCTTGCAGCAGTTCTCGCAAGCGCTGCCGCGCTCGCGCGTAGGCATCGCGCTCGCGCGGGTCAGCGTACACGACTAGAAACAATTTGCCGCTGAGGTTATCAACCACCGCGAGTTGCTCGGAGAACAACAACAGGATGTCCGGGGTGTCCAGCGCATCGGGCTTGGCGGTTGCGTCGAGTATTGTCTCAATATAGCGCACCGTATCGTAGGCAAAATAGCCGACCAGGCCGCCGCAAAAGCGCGGAAGCCCCGGCAACCGCGCCGCCTTAAAGCGCTGTTGCACATCCTGAATTGCCGCTAGTGGGTCTGGGGTTTCAGTCCTCTGCAGCAGGCTGTTGCCACGGTATTCACTAAACGAATTTCCGCGCACTTCGATGCGGTGGTCAGACGCAAGTCCGATAAACGAATAACGGCCAAAACGCTCGCCGCCCACCACCGATTCCAGCAAATAGGAATACGGCTGATTGGCGAGCTTGAGATAGACCGACAGAGGGGTATCGAGATCAGCGAAGGTTTCCAGCACCAAGGGCACGCGGTTGAAACCCTGTGCAGCCAAAGCTTTGAATTCAGATTCAGTCATGAACTACTCCGGAAAGACAAAACAACAAAAGATGGAAATACGCGCGTTTCAGCGCCAAAAAGCAAAGCGCCAAGGACGCCAGGCGTCCGTGGTACTCATTGCCCATCTTTTGCTTTCCGTGAAGTTCATGTCTTAATCCAGTTCAGTCTTTAGGAACCTCTGATTAAGTCCTCCGCGCCTTGCGTTGCTGGCAAAATGCGGATGGATGCAAGGCGCGCGACGAAGGTCGTAGCTCGGACTACGAAGCCGAGGAGCGCAACGACGCAGACGCCGCATTTTGCCGCAACCCGGATGGGACGGCTGCCGCGACACGGTAAGCGTAGCTTGGGGTGCGGGAGCGGCAGCATCAGCGCCCCTTTTTCCGGTGTTTCTTGCGGCAGCTTGCGCCCCTTCCCGCACCACGCTGCGCGAGACCGAGTCCGGGGCGCCTTTCCGGGCGGTCTGCTTTGTCGCTCGGCTTGCCAAGGGGGTCTGGCCATTGGCTGCACCTCGCTTCGCGCATCTCATCCCGGAATGCCGCCGTCGCAACCGCGTGGGACTTAATCAGAGGTTCCTTAGCAGATTTGCCGCGTCACGCAGCGTCGCTACTATAGCATCACAATCCAGTTCGCGCACGTCCCGGCCCTGGTTATAGCCGTAGGACACGCAGAAGATGTGGCAGCCTGCGGCGCGCGCCGCTTGTGTGTCAAGTGGCGAATCACCGATTAACAGCACCTCGCGCGGCTCAACGCCAAAATGCGCGCAGGCGTGCCGCAAGGGCAACGGATCGGGTTTTTTCTTCGGCAGATTGTCGCCGCACACCAGCAGCTCGAAAAAATCCAAGAGGCCGGTTGCGCCGAGAAGTGGCCGTGTGAAACGTTCCACCTTGTTGGTAACGCAGGCCAGGCGCAGGCTCTGGGCGCGCATCGCCTGCAGGCCCTCCACTACCCCCGCGAAGGGGCGGGTCAGGTTAAGCATCACTTTTGCATAATGCTTCTCATAAAGCGGCAGCGCGCGCTCGAGGAGTTGCGCATCCGGCTCGCTTTCAAGACTCGCTGCGAGCGTGCGTTTCACCAAAGTTGCGATGCCGCCGCCGATAAAATTTTTAATGCTCTCTGCGTCAAGCTCCGGGAGCACGAGTTCGCCCAGCATGGCGTTCGCCGCAGCGACCAGATCGGGAGCAGTATCAAGGAGCGTGCCGTCGAGATCGAACAGCACCGCTTTCACCGGCAGCGGGAAATCCTTGGGCGGCCGGGCTTGTGGAGAAAGCTTCATTTCAGCGCAACTCAAACCTTGGCAAGCTCCGCGCGCATCGCGGCGATGGTAGCCTTGTAATCCTTGGTGCTGAAGATGGCCGAACCTGAAACAAAGGTGTCTGCGCCGGCGCGCGCGATTTCCGCGATGTTGTCCACTTTCACACCGCCATCCACTTCCAGCCAGATGTCGCGTTTGCTTTCATTAATCAGCTTTCTCACCCTGCGCAGCTTGTTGAGCGCTTCCGGAATAAATTTCTGCCCGCCAAACCCGGGGTTCACCGACATGATGAGCACCAGATCGAGCTTGTCGAGCACATGCTCGAGATAATGCAGGGGAGTACCCGGGTTGAACACCAGCCCGGCTTTGCAGCCCTGTTCTTTGATGAATCCGATGGTGCGGTCAATGTGTTCGCTGGCTTCCGGATGGAAGGAAATGATGTTGGCGCCCGCTTTGGCGAAGTCGGGAATGATGCGGTCCACGGGTTTGATCATAAGGTGCGCGTCAATGACCGCTTTGGTGAGCGGGCGGAGCGCCTCGCACACCAGCGGGCCGAAGGTGAGATTCGGCACATAATGGTTGTCCATCACATCGAAATGAATCAGGTCTGCCCCGGCGGCAATCACGTTCACTACCTCTTCGCCGAGCTTGGCAAAGTTCGCCGAAAGTATGCTGGGAGCGATTCGATACATGGCACCCGTCCTGTGCTTACCCAAAGGCGCATTTTACCCGTTATCCATTGCGCCATACAGGTGGTGTCTTCCTGCCACTTGTCATAGAATAATGCCATGGGCAGCAGCAAAAAATACGAAATATCCGTTACCGCGCACACCAACTTCATCCCCGAGCAATCCGATGTGGAGAATGGGCGCTACGTCTTCGCCTATACCATCACCCTCACCAATACCGGCAGCGTTGGCGCGCAGCTCATCAGCCGCCACTGGATCATCACCGATGCGGAAAACCACTTGCAGGAGGTGCGCGGCCTGGGGGTGGTCGGCGAGCAGCCGTTTTTAAAACCCAACGAAAGTTTTGAATACACCAGCGGCACCGCCATTGCCACCCAGGTGGGAACGATGAGCGGGAGCTATCAAATGGTCGCCGAAGATGGCGTGAGCTTTGATGCGCCGATTCCAGAATTCACGTTGAGCATTCCTCGCGTGCTGCACTAGCCCGTGTCTTTACGGTTCAGCTATACCCTGATTGCGCCGTTCTACGACGCCGCAATCCGGCGCGCAACTTCGAAAATCCGCGCGCAAAGCCTCAAGCAACTTCCCGACGGCGGCGGATTAAGCATTTTGGTTAACGGCATCGGCACCGGCCTGGATCTCCCGTACCTGCCGCCAACCCATCACTACATCGGTCTGGATTTAACCGCAGCGATGCTGTACCGGGCCCGATCGCGCAGCGGTAATTTGCAAATCCATCTGATACAGGGTAATAGCTTAAACCTGCCGTTTGCGGATAATTGTTTTGATTATGTGGTACTGCATCTGAT
>Ga0184634_10000305_pt1 | contig 12176 bp, 14 predicted proteins | sample PLM31_200_b1_FD_133016 | JGI IMG/M metagenome (GOLD analysis project Ga0184634, IMG submission 133016) | Groundwater sediment microbial communities from an aquifer in East River, Colorado, USA - PLM3-1_200_b1 | ecosystem: Environmental > Terrestrial > Soil > Riparian zone | place: USA: East... | reverse complement strand
TGAGCTGCATACCGATTCTATATCGCCCTTGAGGTGTCCTTGAGCGCTCAGACACTCCTCGCGGGCTGTGGCCGCAGTTACAGCTTCCGCAATACCCAACAAGGCGACGGCCGCAAGGATGCATGCGAGCGCGCAAGCCCTCGGGTTCACACGACCCAATTGAGTTCTCCCGTCCGGCAAGGTCCACGTACAATCTGCAGGCAATGAACGCATCCCGCAACAACGATTCACCCGGTCAGACCACGGATTTTGGCTTCGAGAAGGTCGACTGGGAGGAGAAGGCGAGGCGCGTCCGCGGCGTGTTCGATTCCGTCGCGGGCAAGTACGACCTGATGAACGACCTCATGTCGGGTGGCATGCACCGATTGTGGAAGCAGTTCCTGTTCACCCTGACCGGTCTCAAGCCCGGCCAGCAGGTTCTCGATGTCGCCGGGGGTACTGGCGATCTCAGCATAGGGCTGGCGCGGCAGGTCGGTCGCACCGGTCACGTCGTCTTGTCCGACATCAATGCCGCAATGCTCGAGCGCGGCCGTGAGCGGCTCATCGACGCCGGGATTGCGGGCAACGTCTCCTACTGTCTTGCGAATGCGGAGCAGCTGCCCTTCGCCGATGCGCGATTCGACTGCGTGACCATCGGGTTCGGGCTTCGCAATGTCACCGACAAGCAAGCCGCGCTCGCCTCGATGTGCCGCGTGCTGCGCCCCGGTGGTCAGGTCCTGATCCTCGAGTTTTCGCACCCGACCGCGCCCGGACTCAAACCGCTCTACGACGCCTATTCGTTCCGCGTCCTGCCGCTGCTCGGGCGCCTGGTCGCCAACGACGCGGACAGCTACCGCTATCTCGCGGAGTCCATCCGCATGCACCCGGACCAGGAGAATCTGCTCGCGATGATGCACGAGGCCGGTCTCGACGGCTGTCGCTATCACAACCTGAGCGGCGGAATCGTCGCCGTCCATCGCGGGTATCGCTACTGAACCGTTGCCAGCGGTCAGTCGTACCATGGCCATGATCCTGGAGCAGCTCGCAACGGTTCTGAATCGCGGTGTCGCGGCGTCGTCGCGCGCCCAGGCGTTGTGCGAGCGATTGGAGGGTCGCGCGCTGGGCGTGCGCGTCGATGGATTGCCCGTCCATGTCGTGGCGCGCATCGCTTCGCGACAGATCACGCTCGCGAGCGCAACCGAGCCCGAGCCGGATTCCACGGTGTCGGGAACACCTCTTTCCCTTCTATCCCTCGTCGGCCCGGATGCGCAGGGGCGTTTACGGTCTGCCGCCGTCACCATCACGGGTGACGCCGAGATCGCGCAGAGTTTTCACGAGTTGCTGCGAGCGGCGCGGCCCGATCTCGAAGAGGAGCTGTCGCGATTGGTGGGTGATGTCGCGGCGCACCAGCTCGGCAATCTGGTGCGTTCCGCGGCCGGCTGGGGAAGAAAGGCAGGACAAGCCCTGGCCGCCAACGTGAGTGAATACTTGCAGGAGGAAAGCCGCGATCTCGTCACGCGCACCGAGATCGAGGAATTCCTGGCGGGCGTCGATGAGCTGCGTGAAGCGGCGGATCGATTGCATGCGCGGGCCGAGAGATTGGTCACGAGCCCCTCACCCCAACCCTCTCCCGCAAGCGGGAGAGGGAGTAAACCCTCACCCCAACCCTCTCCCCGCAAGCGGGGAGAGGGAAAGAATTCGCCGACCGGGTCTGAATCCCCATGAAGCCGCGCGTCGCCTGGCGAATGCTCCAGATCCAGCGCGTGCTGGTGCGTCACGGGCTCGATGATTTTGTCGCGGCCACACATCTGTACCGGCCGCTCATGCTGCTTCTCTATCTGCTGCCATGGAACTGGTTTCCGCGCGATCGCGGCCAGCCTCGTGGCGTGCGCTTGCGGCTGGCGCTCGAGGAGCTGGGGCCAATTTTCGTGAAGTTCGGGCAGGCGCTCTCCACGCGCCCCGATCTCCTGCCGGCCGACATCGCGGTCGAGCTCGCCAAGTTGCAGGACCAGGTGCCGCCGTTTCCGGGAATCGAGGCGCGCGCGATCATCGATCGTGCCTATGGCAGGCCTTTGGACGAAGTGTTCGCGACTTTCGAGGAGAACGCCTTTGCGGCCGCCTCGATCGCGCAGGTGCACGGCGCCACCCTGCGCAGCGGCAAGGATGTGGTCGTCAAGGTGCTGCGGCCAGACATGGCGCTCGTCATCGGGCGCGATCTCGAGGTGCTGCACGCGCTTGCGGCGCTGGCGCAGCGGTATTGGACCGACGCGCGGCGGTTGCGCCCGATCGAAGTCGTGCGCGAGTACCAGAAAACCATTCTCGATGAGCTCGATCTGATGCGTGAGGCCGCGAATGCCGCACAGCTCAAGCGCAATTTCGCCGGCTCCACTCTCCTTTACGTTCCCGAAGTGTATTGGGACTACTGCCGTGCCAACGTGATGGTGATGGAGCGCATCCACGGCGTGCCGATCAGCGATGTGCAGCGGCTCAAGAGTCTCAAGACCAACATCGCCAGGCTGGCGGAGAACGGCGTCGAGATCTTTTTCACGCAGGTCTTTCGCCACAACTTCTTTCATGCCGACATGCACCCCGGCAATATCTTCGTGCTCGCCGAGGACCCGGAGTCCCCGAAATACGCGGCGGTCGACTTTGGCATCGTCGGTACCTTGAGCCCGCGCGACCAGTATTACCTCGCAGAGAACTTCCTCGCGTTCTTCGATCGCGATTACCGCCGCGTCGCCAAGCTGCACATCGATTCCGGCTGGGTGCCGGCCGAAACGCGCGTCGATGAGCTCGAGTCGGCGGTGCGCACCGTGTGCGAGCCGATCTTCAACAAGCCGCTCAAGGACATCTCCTTTGGCCAGGTGCTGGTGCGGCTGTTCGAAACCGCGCGACGCTTCAACATGGAAATCCAGCCGCAACTGGTGCTGCTGCAGAAGACGCTCCTCAACATCGAGGGCCTGGGACGACAGCTTTACCCGGAGCTCGACCTGTGGAAGACGGCGCACCCGATCCTGCGCGAATGGATGCGCGAACGCGTCAGCGGGCGCGCCATCGTCGAACGCTTGCGGGCGAATCTGCCGGAGCTGGCCGAAGCCGCCAAGACACTGCCACAACTCGTGCAGGGTCTGATTCAGCAGGCAGCAGACGGCCGTTTCCGGCTGCAAGTCGATTCACCGGGAATCGAGGAACTGAAACGCACGGTGCGCGAGACCAACGCGCGCCGCGATGCCATCACGGTCGCGGGCGTGCTGCTCCTCGGCGGAATCGTCTGGCTCGCGATCGGCCACAACCCGGCGTGGCCGGGCTGGGTTCTCGTGACCACAGGAACGGTGTGGCTCTTGAGCGTCTGGCGTAAGGACTAACGCGTCTCGATCCAGGTGGCGACGGCGCGCGCGCAGGGTTCGCCATCGTCGTCGTACAGCGCCGTTCCGACCGTGTACTTGCGGCCCTTGTGGCTAAGCTTCCAACCGACCAGCACGCACGACTCCGACGCGTGCACGCGCCGGTAGACTTGCGCGGCGATCTCACCTAGCAGCATCGGCCGGCCGTCGTCCTGGGCCGCGAAGTATCCCGGGCAATCGAGCGCCGCCCACATGAACTCGAAACACACCTTGCCATCGGCGCTGCACAGCGATTCGTCGGGCATCCACGGCGCGATCACCAGGCCGCTGTCACCCCAGGCACCGGGGAAGATGCGCAAGCCGTCGCCGCGCGAACGTTGCGGTCCGCAGACGAAGCAGGTGGGAAAGGGATGCTGTTTGAACCCGATGTAGCTGCGCGAAGCATTCAGCGCCTCGACGTACGCCGGCGCAGCTGGCACTTCGAGATCGAAGTCATGAGGCTCGGCTTCGACGATCACTTCGCCGTCACGCTTGAGTTCGAGCCGTCCATCCTCGTGCCGGTGCACGATCAGCGGCGCATTGAGAGGTGGTGGCTTGCGCAGGCGCACGCGAACCGGCACCTGCGACTGACCCGCCAGCATTCCGGAGACGTAGCCGCCGTTACCGGAGTCCGGTGGGCCACAAAAGCGCGCGGCGATGGTGATGATCTGCAAGCGATTTCCTCGAGCGTGGCCCGGCTGACCCTAACGCCCGACATCTTTGGGGTCAACCCGGTTTTGCCCCCTCTCCCGCTTGCGGGAGCGCATTGTCCTCAGACCCTCTCCCGCGAAGACGCGGGAGAGGGTGGGGGTGAGGGTCTTACTTCCAGTCCGTCGCGTCGAACTCGAGCACTTCCTTCTCACGCTGCCACGTGACGCGCTCGCGCCTCACCGTGAGGAACCACGTCACCTGTTCGATCGGACGAACCGGCTTGAACGACGCGGCGCGCAATACGGCAACGGCGCCAGCATGCTCAGGATCGCGTACCGAGGCGTAGCGGATCGCACCCACATTGGCTTCACGCGCCACGACTGCAAACTGCTGCGTGGCGGAGTAATCCGCTCGATGTGTCCAGCGCGCCTGATCGTGCTTGAAGGGAGCGCGTGTCAGATCGACGGCACGGGAATCGATGCCGGCACGGAACACGGTCTGTGGCGAGGGGCCGAGCGAATCGAGTTCCGCGGCATCGCTCAGAAAGCGCCAACGCCAGAATCCGAGCTCCGCGCAAGCTGTGCGAACGGCTTCCGCCCCGTACCACACGCCGGGTTCCGCCGGAGCCCGAAAGCGCGAGCCGACCGGCGATGGATAGCGAAACGGCGTGGACAGGAGGTAGTGCAGCTTGGCGGCTTCGGGCGGAACGGGCGGCTTGCTCGCTTCGAGAATGCGCTCGAGCGCCAGCTGTTCTTCGGCGTCCGCCACCAGCCGCAGGGTCGAGGCGATGTGCTGCGCTTCGACCGCACGCCACAGGCGGCGTCGCAACCGAAACGCTTCAGATGCGACTGCGCGCGGCGTCCAGGTAGTGGACGGCACGGACCAGCCCTTCGGCGCTCCTGATCAGGTTGACCGGTTTGTCGCTGAGACCGCGGTTGTCACCGTTGAGCCAGGCGCGCGCCGCCTCGTCGTTCGAGCCCACCAGCGAATCGAGAGAGCGGAACAGGCGCACGAACAATGCGCCGAGCTCCCATTCCTTCTTGCCGTCGTCGAGTGCGTAGCTGCCATTCGCCATCCGCGAAACCGTCGCGGCACTCAGACCCAGAATCTCCGCGACTCGTGCCTGGTTGAGCTCCAGCAACGCCGCCGCGCGCAGCACGGCGCCCGTCAATACACGGCGCGGTTGTTGCCGGGGCTTCGCTACGGCTCGCGGCATTGAATTTCCACAGAAATATTCATACCTGTTTGATTCTACTGCAACAATTGGCTCTGCCGCAAGGCTCGCAAGTCTCAGCGACCGCGAGCCCGCCGGCCAACCGGCGCGTTACCGCTTGCGGTTCTCGCGCCAGACCAGTACGGCGAGCACACCGGCCACCACCGCCGCAACGCCACTCACCCACATCGGTATGACTCGATCCGCCGCAGTCACCTGCCAACCGTAGAAAACCCGCAGCGCATGGGCTACGGCCACCGCCAGGAGGACGATTGCCGCTGCCGAGGTAAATGGTTTCATGGTTGTCGCCTCATTCAGGTCACTGGTGCTCAAGCATGATGGTTCTTTCGATGATCTCGCAGGCGTTGTCAGGCGTTCTGAATTCGCAGCGTTCTCAGGAAGCGCACGGGATCCTCGCCGCGTTCCAGCACTTCGACCAGCGCGGAGCCGACGATCACCCCGTCGACGTGATTGCGCAGCCTTTCGACCTGTTCGCGGCTGCGGATTCCAAAGCCTGCGCAGACCGGGATCGACGAGACTTCGCGCACGCGCTTGAGATAGTCGAGGACATCCTGCGGTACCGCGACTGTCTTGCCGGTGGTGCCCGTCATCGTCACCGCGTACACGAATCCTTCGCTCACCGCGCACACCATCCGCAAACGCTCGGCCGGTGTCACCGGCGTCACCATCTGCACCAAGGCGGGGCCATGCTGACCCAATGCCGCCCTGATCTCGCCACTCTCTTCATACGGCAGATCCGGGACGATGAAACCCGACACCCCCGCGCGCTCTGCGGCCGCCGGCAAGTTGTCGAGACCGAATGAGAGCAGCGGATTGAGATAGCTCATCAGCAGCAGAGGCGCCGCTGGGCGTGGTTCGAGCGCACCGAGCTCGGACAGAATCCAGCCGAGCGTCACGCCCGCCTGCAATGCCGCGTGGCTCGCCCGCTGAATCGTCATGCCATCCGCCATCGGATCGGTGAAAGGAACGCCGATCTCCACGGCATCGGCGGCAGTGGCCACCGCGGCGAGCTGCGCCCGAAATAATTCGCGCGAGGGAAATCCGGCCGTCAGGAAACCGACGATCGCGGGCCCGTTGCGTTTCGTTGCGGCTCGGATCGCGGCAGCGATGGTTGCTCCACCCGACGGCACTAAGCGTCTTCCTTGAGCAGGGTCTGCTGCAAGGTCGGCATATCCTTGTCGCCGCGCCCGGAGAGACAGATGACGATCCGCTTGCCGGGACTGCCTTCCGCCCAGCGCCGCGCGCCCACCAGCGCGTGCGCGCTCTCGAGCGCCGGTAGTATCCCTTCGGCGGCACAGCACTCGGACACGGCAGCCAGCGCTTCGTCGTCAGATGCGTGCACGTAACGCACCCTGCCGATGCTCTTCAACAGGCTGTGCTCGGGTCCGACTCCCGGATAGTCGAGACCGGCTGACACTGAATGGGTTTCCTGGATCTGGCCGTTCTGGTCCTGCAACAGCAACGAGTAGCTTCCATGCAGGACACCCGGCCGCCCGAACGACAGCGTCGCCGAGTTGTCGCCGAGACCTGATCCGCGACCGCCCGCCTCGACCCCGAGCAGTTCCACCGATCGATCGCCGACGAACGCGTGGAACATGCCGATCGAGTTCGATCCGCCCCCCACACACGCAACGACGACATCAGGCAGGCCCCCGGCCAGGTCGAGTATCTGTGCGCGCGCCTCGCGGCCAATCACCGCTTGCAGCTCGCGCACGAGCAGCGGGTATGGATGCGGACCGACTGCGGAGCCCAGCAGGTAGTACGTACCTGTCGGATCGGACACCCAGTCGCGCAGGGCTTCGTCGATCGCTGCCCGCAGCGTCTTGTCGCCACTCGTCACGGGGACGACCGTTGCTCCGAGCAGTTTCATCCGTCCGACGTTTGGCGCCTGTCGTTCCATGTCGATCGCGCCCATGTACACCGTGCACGGCAATCCAAGCCGCGCACAGGCCGCGGCGCTTGCCACGCCATGCTGACCGGCGCCTGTTTCGGCGACTATGCGTTTGGCACCGAGCCGTCGCGCAAGCAACGCCTGTCCGATCGCGTTGTTGATCTTGTGCGCACCGGTGTGAGCCAGGTCCTCTCGCTTGAGCCACACATGCGCGCCCCAGCGCCGCCCCAGCGTCGGCGAGTGCGTCAATGCCGTCGGTCTGCCGGCCCAGCCACGCAGCTCGCGTTCCAACTCGGCCTTGAATTCCGGCGCATGCAGAAAACGGAGCACGCCTTCTTCGAGTCGCGCCAGCGCAGGCATAAGAGTTTCCGGAACGTACCGGCCGCCGAATGGCCCGAAGCGCCCACGCGCATCGGGAAATGCGCCGCGCAGCAGATCGTCGAGCAACACTTCGTCGGGAATCGGTCCGACTGCACTCATTACGGTCTCGCCTCCATCCCGCGCACGGCGGTAACGAACTCGGCCATGCGCCGCGCATCTTTCACGCCGGGCGCACTTTCCACGCCGCTGCTCACGTCGACGCCGAACGGACGAACTCGCGCGATCGCCTGCAAAACATTGCTCGCATTCAGACCACCCGCGAGAATCACTTCCACGCTGCGCGAGAGATCCGCGGCGGCGCTCCAGTCACTTACCGTTCCACGACCGCTCTCCGGCCCTTCGAACACCACCCGTGACGCGAGTTGCGCTGGAACCGCTTGTCCCGCGCGAAGTACCGGGAGCGCGCGGACATCCTCCGGAACCTCAAGATCAGCGAGGTCTTCCACATCGGTCTGGAACCAATCCGGCTCGAGCCAGCGGCAGATTTCATCCACGAGCTTCTGATCCGGATGCTGCGTTACTGCCACGCGCACCAGTTCCGGTGGCGCTGCGGCGCTCAACGTCGCAGCTCGCTGCGGCGTGAGCTGCCGTGGGCTGGGCGCGAAAACGAAGCCGATGGCGTCGACTCCGCATTCCACGGCGGCGACTATCGCCGACTCGCTCGTCATGCCGCAGATCTTGATGAACACGGCGCGATTCACTCGGCGGGGACTCGCGCGGCGCGGCCCGCATGCACCATCCTGCTCACCAGCGTTTCGGGATGGTCGTCCGCCATCAGCGCGCTGCCGACCAGCACGACCTCATAGCCCGCCCGCGCCAGCCGCGCCGCATCTTCCGGGCTCGCGACGCCGCTCTCCGCCACGCGAGGCGTTTCCGTCGGCAGCTTCGAAGCCAGCGTCTCGAACCGATCGGCGACGACTTGCAGCGTATCGAGGTCGCGACTGTTCACGCCGACGAGAAGCGTTTCCACGCGACCGGTGCGCTCGGTCACGAGCTGCCGCGCGCAGGTCAGGTCCTCCTCGTCGAACGCCTCCATCAGCACGAACATGCGCAGCATTGCCGCGCAATCGAGCAGCTCGGTGATGCGCCCGTGATCGAGCATGCGCAGGATGACGAGCACGCCGCCCGCGCCCAATGCACGCGCTTCCATCACCTGATAGGGCTCGATCAGAAAATCCTTGCGCAACGTCGGGATGCCCAGCGGCGCGAGCGTTTCGGACGCGCGCGCGAGGTGCGCCATGGAGCCATCGAACCGATACGGTTCGGTCAGCACCGAGATCGCAGCCGCACCTCCCTTCGCATAAGCGCTGACGCGCGCCACCAGATCCTCGGTACCGGGACGCAGAACGCCGGCAACGGGCGAGCGCAGCTTGAGCTCCGCGATCACGTCGAAGCCGCTCACACTGAGTTCCAGCGGCGGCGGGGGTAGTGCGTCCGAGGCGCGTTGCCAAAGTTCCTTCTCGGACTCGACCGCACGCGCCTTGCTGAGCCGTTCCAGGCTCGACTGCGCCATTTCCTTGAGAAATCCACTCATGGTGCCGCCGCTCCAAATCGCGAAAGTTTATCGAGTAACTCGCGTGCCCGGCCCGAATCGATGGCCGAAGCGGCGCGAGCCGCCGCCGGGCGCGGATCGCATTCCTGACCCGTGAGCTCGAGAGTCAATGCCGCGCCGATGACGAGCGCATCGCGATGCGGACCCCGGTCGCGGCCCTCAAACACCGCCCGCAGAGCCGCGGCATTGTGGTTCACATTGCCGCCCGCAAGATCGCTGGCGCTGCAGGACTTGATCCCGAAATCCGCGGCTTCGCGAACATGCCGCACCACGCGGCCCGGCCGCACGTCGAACAGCGTAAATGGACCGACCGGCGTGGGTTCATCCCAGCCCGGCTCGCCATGGACGACGAAGGCACGCTCGATCTCCATTCCCGCCAGGGTATGGGCCATCAACTCCGCAGCCTCCCCGCTGAACGCACCGATGAGATGAAACGGCGGCTCGGCCGGATTGGCAAGCGGTCCCAGCATGTTGAACACGGTGCGTACGCCGAGCGCGCCCCGAATCGGTGCCAGCGCCTTGAGCGCCGGATGGTAATGCGGGGCAAACAGGAACGTGAAGCCGTTGGCGTCCAGGCACCTGCCCGCAGTGGATTCATCGAGGGGGATTTTCAGACCGAGCGCTTCGAGGAGATCAGCACTGCCGCAGCGGCTCGAGACGGCGCGGTTGCCGTGCTTGACCACGCGCAACCCGCAGGCTGCCGCGAGCAACGCCGCGCCCGTGGATAGATTGAAGCTTCCTGAGGCGTCACCCCCCGTGCCGACGACATCGACGATCGGTGACCCAGGTGATATCCGCGGACGGAGCGCCAACTTGCGCATCGCTCCCGCCAGTCCGCGGACTTCGTCCGCGGTCACGCCCTTGCTGCGCAACGCCGCCAGCAATGCTCCGGCCATCGCGGGTGCGACTTCGGGATCCGTCAGCGCCACCAGCAGCTCACCGGCCTGTGCTTCGGTGAGGTGCCGGCGCTCGAGGAGATGCTCAAGCGTGGCGCGCAGCGGTTGCGGCATGCCTGGACTCCGTGATGACCCCCGAGGTGAGACCGAGAAAGTTCTCCATGATCTTCGGGCCTTCGGGCGTAAGGATACTCTCCGGGTGAAACTGCACGCCCTCGACGGTGAGCGTGCGGTGTCGCACACCCATGATCTCGCCCTCCGGCGTGCGCGCAGTCACTTCAAGCCCGGAGGGCAGCGAGTCGGGCTGAGCGATGAGCGAATGGTAGCGACCGGCCACGAATGCCTGACTGACACCCTCGTACAGGGCGCGGCCATCGTGTGTGATGGGCGAGGTCTTGCCATGCATCAACCGCGGGGCACGCACGACCTTGCCGCCAAACACTGCCACGATCGACTGATGCCCGAGGCACACGCCGAATACCGGGATTCGCCCCGCAAACGCCTCGATCATGCGCATCGAGATGCCGGCATCGTGCGGCGTTCCAGGCCCTGGTGAAATCACGAGGTGCGTCGGCTCAAGCGCACGCGCGCCCTCCACCGTGATTGCATCATTGCGATGCACGAGCACCTCGGCATCGAGCACGAGGAATGCTTGCACGAGGTTGTAGGTAAATGAATCGTAGTTGTCGATCAGGAGAAGCCGCGGTTTCATAGCCCCTCCCGCGCGATCTCGAGCGCGCGTTTGAGCGCCGCGCTCTTCGCCAGCACTTCGGCGTACTCGGCCGGCGGCAAACTGTCGGCAACGATGCCCGCCCCAGCCTGGTAGCTGTAGCTATCGCCGTTGAAGACGAGCGTGCGGATGGTGATCGCCTGGTCCATGTCACCGCGCGCGCCAAAATATCCCACAGTGCCGCCGTACAGCCCGCGACGGACGGGCTCGAGCTGGTCGATGATCTCCATGGCCCGCACTTGCGGCGCCCCGACCAGCGTGCCCGCCGGAAATGCCGCGGCAAACAGATCGAAGGCGTCGTAAGCGGGCGCCAGCGTGCCGTTGACGCCACTCACCAGGTGCATGACATGGCTGTAGCGTTCGACCGCGCGAAATGGCTCAACGCGAATGGAACCGGCGCGCGCGACGCGTCCGAGGTCGTTGCGCGCCAGATCGACGAGCATGACGTGCTCGGCGTTCTCCTTGGCATCGGCGCAGAGCTCCTGCTCAAGCCGCGCATCCTGATCAGAGTCCACACCGCGCGGTCGTGTGCCTGCTATCGGTCTGAGCGAAGCCTGCCGGCCATTGAGTCGCACCAGGGCTTCAGGCGAAGAACCGACGACCGAGATCGGTCCCAGCTCGCAGAAGTACATGTACGGCGACGGGTTGATGAGTCGCAACGCCCGATACACCTCGAATGGTGAGAGCGAATGACGGCCGGCGAATCTGATCGAGAGCACCAGCTGATACACGTCTCCGGCCGCGATATAGTCCTGCGTGGTGCGCACGCGCTCGATGAATTCAGATTCACTGAGGCTCGCTTCGGGGAACGCAAATGACGCGTGATTCCGCCGCTCGGGCACCGCACCATGCAGCGCGCGCACGACCTCGCGTCGCAGGCTCTGGCGCTCGCTTTCCGGGCCATCGTGCAGCAACGCCACGCCGCGCGTCAGATGATCGAACACCAGCAACGAACGCGGCGCGACGTAGTGTGCGTCGGGGACGCTCTGGTCCCTCTCCGCCGCCCCGGTGGAGTGGCTGTGCGTGAGGGGACTTTTGCTCTTGAGTCTCTCGAAGAAGCGCACGATGTCGTAGCTGGCGGCGCCCACCAGTCCACCCGCGAGCGGGACTGCTGGCAGATCGGGTTTTGGCTGAGGAACCTGCCTCAATGCATGACGCAGGCTCGAAAGGAGTTCTTCGCGGTTTGCCGGTCGCGCGGAGCGTCTACCGCCAACGGTCAGCCCTTGATCATCGAGCCGGACCTCGAGCGCGTCGCCAAAGCCGATGAAGGAATAGCGCGCGAGCCGTTCGCCGCCCTCAACGCTTTCCAGCAGGAAACGCGGCGTGAACGGCCGGAGCTTGAGATACGCCGAGACGGGCGTTTCCAGATCCGCGGCGATGTCGAACGGCGGTTGCATGTGCTCCTCGTATCCGGCCATCCCCGGGGAGCGGGCAACAAAAAACCCATCCCCGGAGAGTCACGGAGATGGGTTTTATGTA
>Ga0184634_10000304_pt1 | contig 12185 bp, 12 predicted proteins | sample PLM31_200_b1_FD_133016 | JGI IMG/M metagenome (GOLD analysis project Ga0184634, IMG submission 133016) | Groundwater sediment microbial communities from an aquifer in East River, Colorado, USA - PLM3-1_200_b1 | ecosystem: Environmental > Terrestrial > Soil > Riparian zone | place: USA: East... | reverse complement strand
TGATGAATATGGAGGATACGAATATTATGACCACTATTAGCGCTGCTCGCATTCGAGAGACGCTTGGCGAGACCCTGAACCGGGTCGGGTACGGCCATGAGCGCGTGATTATCGAGAAGCACGGGCGGCCCGTCGCCGCCCTGATCTCCATGGAGGATCTTCGTCTGCTCCAGGCCCTGGAGGATCGCCTCGATGTTGACGCGGCCCGGGAAGCCCTCGCCGAAACGGGAACTGTGTCGCTCAAGGATGTGAAGGCGCGGCTGGGACTCTAGCGCGTGCCCTACCGGATCGAGTTCAAACCGTCCTCGGCCACGGCGCTCGTGCCCAAGAAAAAGGCTTCGACACGAAGGTCGTCAAGGCGACCGTGTACACCTACACGGTCCTGTTTGAGCCTGCCGCCGAAGGCGGCTACACGGTCACGGTCCCCATGCTCCCCGGGGTGATCACGGAAGGTGATACGCTCGCCGAAGCCCGTGATCGCGTCAAGGAAGCCATTAGGGGCCACCTGAAGGTTCTGCAGAAGTACCAAGAACCCATCCCCGTCGAAAGGAAGGCGGAACTCGGGCGTCCCGTCACCGAGCGGGTGGCGGTCACTGTCTAAGGTCGTGTGAGCCCCCGCGTCCCCGCCCTCAAGCCCCGAAAGGTTAGGATCGGACCGTGCACTTCTCGGTGCCCCACCATTCCAGAGAGATGAAGCGGTCGACCCTGGCCAAGATCCTCAAGCACGCCAAGATCGGTCTCGAAGAGTTCCTCCAGCACGACCCGTAGGCTCACTCAGTTCGTCTCGGCCTCGCTCACTAGCAGGACGAGGCCTTTGGAACTTGACTGCGTATGAAGAGGCGTGTTATGAAACCCCTCGATCGCTACGCCGGGCGGAAGCGCTTCAGGCGGAGGCTGTTGCCGACGACCGAGACTGAGGAGAAGGCCATGGCGGCCCCGGCGAGGATCGGCGACAGCGTGATCCCCCACACGGGGTAGAGAACACCGGCGGCCACCGGAATCAGGACGATATTGTAGACAAACGCCCAAAAGAGATTCTCCCGGATGACCGTGAGCGTCTTCCGTGAGAGCTGGATCGAGGTGACCACGCCACGGAGGTCGCCGCGCATCAGCGTGATGTCCGCCGCCTCCATGGCGACATCGGTGCCGGAGCCCATGGCGATGCCGAGGTCAGCTTGGGCGAGCGCCGGGGCATCGTTGATCCCGTCCCCCACCATCGCCACAACCTTGCCCTCGTTCTGGAGGCGCCGAATCTCATTGGCCTTCTGATCCGGAAGGACCTCGGCGAGAATCCGGTCCACACCGACCTGTCGGGCAATGGCCTCCGCCGTGGCGCGCCGATCGCCCGTGAGCATAATCGCCTCAAGGCCCATCTGCTTCAACGCCGCGAGAGCTTCCCGGGCTTCGGGCTTGATGATGTCGGCGACCCCGACGAGCCCGAACGCCTTGCCATCCACGGCGACGTAGAGCGGGCTCTTCCCCTCGTCGGCCAGCCGCTCGGCCTCACCGGCGAGGACCCCCAGAACCACGCCCTCGCCCTGCATCAACGTCTCGTTCCCCAGAAGGAGACCCGCGCCGTTCACTTGGGCTCGAATCCCGTGCCCGGGGATTGCCTCGAAGGATGTCGCCGCCACGAGGAGAAGACCAAGCTCTCGAGCGCGGCTAACGATGGCTTCACCGAGCGGATGCTCAGATCCGCGCTCGGCTGACGCGGCGAGGGTCAGGAGGCGCTCAGGATCCGCCCCATTCACCGGGATGAGATCGGTGACCACCGGCAACCCCTGTGTGAGGGTCCCGGTCTTGTCGAAGACGACCGTGGTAATCCGGTGGGCCAACTCCAGGCTCTCCCCGCCCTTGATCAGAACCCCCAGCTCCGCCCCCTTGCCGGTCCCCACCATGATCGCCGTGGGGGTCGCGAGCCCCATGGCGCACGGGCAGGCGATCACCAGGACGGCGACAAAGCTCGAGAGCGCGTGGAGAAAGGACGGCGCCGGCCCCCAGACCCACCAGATCCCGAAGGTCAGCACGGCAATCGCGATCACGATCGGAACAAAGATGGCCGAGACTTGATCGGCCAACCGTTGGATCGGCGCCTTAGACCCCTGAGCCTCTTCGACGAGGCGGATGATCTGGGCGAGGACCGTCTCCCGCCCGACCTTCGTGGCCCGGAGGGTAAAACTTCCGGTCTTGTTCAGGGTCGCCCCGATGACAGAATCGCCGGAGCGCTTGGCCACGGGGAGACTCTCCCCGGTGAGCATGGACTCATCCACGGCCGAGGCCCCATCCACCACGACCCCATCCACGGGAACCTTTTCTCCGGGGCGGACCACGAGGAGATCGCCGGGAACGACTTGCTCGACCGGAAGATCCTGCTCGAGCCCCTCTCGGATCACGCAGGCAGTTTTTGGCTGGAGCCCCATGAGGTTCCGGATCGCCTCCGACGTGCGCCCCCTGGCCCGGGCCTCAAGCCACCGCCCCAGAATGATGAGTGTCATGAGAATGGCGGCGGTATCGTAGTAGGTCATGCCCATGGCGCCCGCCGCCACGAAGCGGTGGGGCCAGAGGGTCACGGCGAGAGAGTAGAAGAAGGCGGCGTTGGTCCCGATGGAGACGAGCGAATTCATGTTGGCCGTGCCATGGCGGAGGGCGATCCAGAACCCCGTGTGGAACTGCCAGCCGACCCAGAACTGCACCGGCGCTGTCAGGACGAGCAGAAACCACGGGGCCTGAAGGATGGGCGGAGCCCAAGGAAAGAGCTGCGGGAAGGACCCGAGGACCACCGGGACGGTCAGGACCGTTCCGACGAAGAACTTGACCTTGAGGCGGCGCATCTCCCGCTCACGCTCTGCCCGTTCGCGGTCGGGCGCCGCGTCCGCCTGCGCCTCCGGAATCTCATAGCCCTGAGCGGCCACGGCCCGGCGGAGGTCGCCCAGGGTCACCTGTCCCGGGACGAGGGCCACTTGGGCCCGTTCTGATGCGAGGTTGACTTTCGCCGAGATGACCCCCGGGACGGAGGTCAGGGCTTTCTCCACCCGACTCACGCATGAAGCGCAACTCATCCCTTTGATGGCCAAGTCGATGCGAGTCTCCGGAGTGGGCATTACCGACGCTCTCCGTTGAACCGGGTCACGACGTCCAAGAGTTCCCGGATCTTCCGATTCCGCTCGCGCTGGCGCCCGGAGCGGAGGGCGTCTCGGACGCAGCTTTCAATATGGCGACCCAAGAGCACCTTCTGGACCTGGGTCAGGGCCCCTTGGATCGCAGCGATCTGGAGGAGAATATCGACACAGTATTCGTCTTCGGCCACCATCCGGTGGACGCCTTTCACCTGTCCCTCGATGCGGCGGAGCCGGGCCAGAGCTGTTTCTTTGGTATCCGGATCGATCATAAATACCCTACCCCGGTATTGTATAACATCCGGGGCCCCTGTCAACGAGGGGCCGTTTATCGGGTCAGACTATCAGGCTGTTCAAAAAGGCCCAGATGCAAGGCGGCTTCGAGCGCCGGCTTCGCCCGACCCGCCTCACGGCGGGTGCCCGCAACGGTACGCTCGCTCCGCTCGCAACGTCCGCGAAGAGAAGTTGGGGGAGGTTCGGCCATAGGCTGGCCGGTCTAAGGCCAGCCGAGATGAAGGGGGCCGTCGAGGCCCCCTCCGAGGAAAGCCAACGCCGCAGATGGGCCTTTTTCAACAGCCTGCTAGCGGAAAAGGATCTCGTGCGCCTCCCGCGATCCGTTCAAGATGGGCTCTAACGTAATCTTCCGGTCGAGGCGTGACCGGAGTCGCTCCAACGCATTCCGTTCCTCGGCCTGGAGGTAGGCGGCCACCTCATGGTGGAGACGAATCACGATCTCGTGTGAGGCGGACTCCACCGCCTTGACCTGCACCCTCCGGAGGAGATCCGCGGCAATCGTGGCCGGCGACCGCACGCCGCCCGTTCCTTTGCAGCTTGGACACTTCTCGGTCAGGAGACTCAGGAGATCTTGCCGGACGCGCTTCCGAGTCATCTCCACGATTCCGAGCTCGGAGATAGGGAGGACGTGAGTCCGCGCCTTGTCCTCCGCCAGGGCCTTCCGGAGGGCCTTCCAGACCTGCTGCCGGTGATCCTCACGGTCCATGTCAATGAAGTCCAGGATGATGATCCCGCCCAGGTCCCGGAGACGGATCTGACGAACAATTTCCCTCACGGCCTCGAGATTGATCTTGAGGATGGTCTGCTCGAAGTCGCGCTTCCCGACATACTTCCCCGTGTTGACGTCAATGGCCACGAGCGCCTCGGTCTGGTCAATGACGATGTGCCCTCCGGACTTGAGCCACACCTTCCGTCGAAGGACTTTGTCCAGTTCCCCTTCGATCCCTCGCGCCTCGAAGAGGGGTTCGCGCGCCGTGTAGAGCGTGACCCGGTCGGCGAGGGCCGGGACGAGGGCTTTGGCAAACTCTTGACACTTCCGATAGGCCTCCTCGTCGTCCACGACGAATTCCTCGACATCAGGCGAGAAGAGATCGCGGATGACCCGGAAGGTGAGGTCCATCTCCTCGTGAAGGACGGAGGGGGCCGGGGCCTGGGCGGAGCGGGCCTGAATCTCTCCCCAATGACGGGTCAGGAACTCCATGTCCGCATGAAACTCCTCTTCCCCCTTTCCGTCGGCGACGGTCCGGATAATGTACCCCCCTGGGGCGGTGCGAAGCTGCTTCACCAATTTCCGGAGCCGATCCCGTTCTATGCCGTCCCGGATCCGGCGGGAGACCCCGACGTGGTTGACCTGGGGCATATAGACCAGGGAGCGCCCTGGCAGGGAGACGAAGGAAGTCACGCGCGCCCCCTTGGTCCCGAGGGACTCTTTGGAAACCTGGACCAGAATCTCCTGCCCTTTGCGGAGGAGGTCCTGGATGGGGACCGGAGAAATCTCCCGACGGTCTCGGGGCTCAGCCTCTTCCATCTCGATCTCGGGCTCTTCCCCCTCTTCCCCGGCGAGCATCATCCGCTCGTACTCTTGGACGTGACTGATAAAGTCGCCGCCGTAGAGGAAGGCATCCTTGCTGAGGCCGATATCCACGAAGGCGGCCTGCATGCCGGGCAGGACGTTGGTGACGACGCCCTTACAGATGTTGCCGACGATGGAGCGGGTGCGGTGGCGCTCGACGTACAGCTCGGTGAGGAGATTCTCCTCCAGGAGGGCCACCCGCGTTTCGGTGGGCCCGACATTGACGAAGATTTTCTTTTGCATAGGACATCTCTTTTCGCCTCATGGGAACATAAACCTGCGCATCCTGACATTCAGGAGCAGACCGATCGTCATCAGGCTCGAAAGCATCGCCGAGCCGCCATAACTCATGAACGGCAGGGGAAGTCCCACGACCGGGAGGAACCCCGTGGCCATCCCAATGTTGACACAGACTTGGGCAGCCAGGAGGGTCGTGGCCCCGACAGCCAGCAGGTGCCCGAGGTCGTCTCGAGCCTTCTCGGCGATCTCGAAGCCGCGCATGACGATGACAAAATAGCCCGCCAAGAGGAGGAGGCAACCGACAAACCCCCACTCCTCGGCGAAGACCGAAAAGACAAAGTCCGTGTGCCGTTCGGGAAGGAAGGCCAAGCGACTTTGAGTCCCCCCAAAGAGTCCCTTGCCCCATACCATCCCGGAGCCGATCGCAATCTTGGACTGGGCGACATTCCAGGCCGTGCCAAGCGGATCGCGAGCCGGGTCGAGATACACCAAGAGTCGCTCCCGCTGGTAGTCCTTGAGAAAGATCCACAAGAGAGGAGAGGCCACCACGCCCCCGAGGGCCAGGAGCCCCAGGTTCCGGCCCCTCGTCCCCGCGGCAAAGAGCATCCCGGCCGCCACCGGCAAGAGAATGATGGCGGTCCCCAGGTCGGGCTGCTTCAGGATCAAGACCACCGGAAGGAGGAGAAGGCCCAGGGGCACCATCAGCGAACCCCACGACCACGTCGCCCAGCGCCGGCCTCCCAGGACGGCGGCCAGGATCAGGATGAAGATCACCTTGAAGAGTTCGGTCGGCTGAAACCCGACTCCGCCGACGGCGAGCCAGCGACGAGCCCCTTGGGCTGACCGTCCCCAGACGAGGACCATCCCCAGGAGAAAAATCCCGATTCCGTAGAGAAGAGGCGCATACGTGACCCACACCCGATAGTCGATGCTGGCCAGGATCACCAGGACCACGAGCCCAAGCGCAATCCACAGCAACTGGCGAAGCGGCAGCCCCCCCAGGGACCCGTGGGCCGACACGGTCACGAGCGTCACCCATCCGATCGACACCACAGCGAGGCTAAATGCCAGAAGCGGCCAATCCAGGTTCAAGAGGAGACGGCGGTCAACCTGGATCACGATGGTCTCCGCGGGCGGCCAGAGCGGCCCTTCTCTCAAGGAAGATCCCTCTCAGAATCTGCCCGGCGAGCGGAGCGGCGACCTGCCCTCCCATCCCGCCGTGCTCCACCAGGACCACCACGACCACTTCGGGGGACTCCACCGGGGCGATCGCAGCAAACCAGGCATGATCGCCAGCTCCGCGGTTCCGTCCGGCTGCGTTCTGTGACGTCGCCGTCTTGCCACCGACTTCGACGTCGGCCAGCCGCGCCCCCTGCCCTGTGCCACCGTCGTTCACCACACCCGACAGGGCCCGGCGAAGGAACTGAAAGACCAGCGGAGAGAGCCCCACCCGTCCGGCGGCTAGGGATGGCTCCGTTCGAATGATCTGGCCGGCATGGTCCTGAACCCGATTCACCAGACGGGGCTTCCAGAGGATCCCGTCGGAGGCCAGGACGGCCATGAATCGAGCCACCTGAAGTGGCGTGACCAGGACCTGCCCCTGGCCAATGGCAGTGTTCGCGGTGTCGCCCGGGAACCATCCCCCCCGGCTCGTGGCCTTTTTCCATTCGGGGGTGGGAACAAAGCCCGCCCGCTCGCCGGGAAACATGATCCCCACTGGGCTCCCGAAGCCGAACGCCCGAGCGTAGTGGGCCATCCGCTCGATCCCGACTCTGAGCCCCAGCTGATAGAAAAAGGTGTTACAGGAGTGGATCAGGGCCGCGTAAAGGGTCATGCTTCCCTGATCCACCTTCTCCCAATTTCGAAACCTCGATCGGCCGATCTCCACGGATTCGGGGCACTGAAGCCGGTCAAACGGCGTAAAGAGCCCTTCCTGGAGGGCCGCAGCGGCCACCACCAACTTGAACAGCGAGCCCGGGGCGTATTCCCCCTGAAAGACTCGGTTCAGGAGTGGAGTGGCCGGGTCGCGGATCAGCCGGAGCCAACTCTCCCGATCCAGGGGACCGGTGAAGGAGTCGAGGTTGAAGGCGGGGGCCGAGACGAGCGCCAGGAGGTCTCCGCTCCGGGGATCAAGGACCACGACCGCCCCGTTCTTGCCAGCCATGGCCCGTTCAGCCACCTCCTGAATACGCTTGTCCACTGTGGTGATGACGTGGGCCCCGGGGGTGGGTTCTTCACGGCGCAGAACCTGGACCGGATGACCCTGAGCATCGACCTCGAATTGTTCTCCCCCGTCCCGCCCTCGGAGGACATGGTCGAGGAGCCGCTCGAGACCCGATTGTCCCACGAGGTCTCCGGGCCGGCGCCCCTGCTCCTTGAGCTCAGCCTCCGACGCCTCACGGATATATCCCAAGAGATGGGCCGCGAAACGTCCATCCTGATAGACCCGTTGAGGCTCAGCCTCCACCACGACACCGGGGAGGGCGAGTTTCCACTCCTCGACGCGCGCCACTTCTTCAGGGCTCAAGTTACGGCGGACCCGAACTGGCCAGGAGGAACTCGGGGGCACCCCTTCCAGGCGCTCCGCCAATTCCTCGGCAGGAACCCCGAGGAGGGAGGCCAGCGTGCCAAGCACCGCTTCACGATTCTCGATCTCACGTGGGACCAGGGAGAGGGTAAAGGTCGGACGGTTCTCGACGAGCGGGAGCCCGTGACGGTCATAGAGAATGCCGCGCGGGGCGGGGACGGCACGAACCCGGATCCGGTTCCGCTCGGAAAGCTCCCGGAGCCGCTCTCCCCCCACGACCTGGAGGTACCAGAGCTGCCCGAGAAGCGTAACGAACGCGCTGGCGGTGACAAGGGCAAGGACCACCAGCCGACGTCGAGATTTCACACCAACCCTCCCGTCCACATGAAGCGTAATCCCTCAGCCAGCCTTGCCTCGCTGTCGCTCTCGCACCCAGATGAGGCCAGCCAGACCGACGGAGGCAACCACTCCATTATAAAGAGCCTGGGGGAGAACGCCATAGAGCATCATCTCCCCGATATCTCCCGGGAAGCGGAACGCCTTCAGCAAGAGAAATCTCAGCAATCCTTCGCCAATGGAGACGGCCACCACAGCCAGGATCTGAAGGGGCCCGATCGAAACCCGCAGGTGACGGTGGAGGAATCCGAGGCCAAACCCTGCCAGTGCCTTGGAAAGGGCCTGTGCCCCCAGGAGCCCCCCCCCGATGCCATCTTGAAGCAGCCCCAGGGAGAACCCGGTGAGCAATCCCACCTCCGGCCCCCGAGCGAGCGCGAGAAGGGCCGTAATAACCAATGGGAGGTCGGGTGTCACCCCCGCGACGGCAAACTCGCCCACGACCGTGGACTGGACCACGGTCCCACCGCCGAGGAGCATCACATAGAGGGGAAGCCGCATTGCCCCTACCGTGCGGGAAAGAGGGACGAGAGATCCACCTGTCCTTTGAGGATCAGAACCATCTCCACTTTCGGGATCTCTACGACCGGGGTCACCTGAGCATATCGGAAGAGCCCCGTCGTGGGCGGATTCACACGACTGACGTAGCCGAGGGGGAGCCCTTTGGGGAAGACCCCGCCGAGCCCCGAGGTGATCACGAGCTCCCCCTGCTCGATCTGAGTCTCCTGGGCCGGGAACTTGAGCCGCACCTGCCCGGAGGGCCCCCCTTCAACAGCGCCCTGCACCCGGCTTCGCTGGGTGAGCGCGCTCACGGAGGACGCCGGGTCACTCACAAGCTGAATGATGGCAGAGTGCTGCCGGACGTCTGCGACCCGCCCGAGCACCCCTTCCGGCACGATGACCGGCTGGAGGCGTTCGACTCCGGAGGCTCGCCCTCGGTTCACCGTGAACGAACGAACCCATCCGTTCCATTCCCGCGCGATGACTTCCGCGGCGGCGGCCTCGAGGGGAAGGCGCTCGGCCAAGCCCAGCAGGTTCCGAAGACGCCGGTTCTCCCATTGGAACTCGTCGAGCTGGAGCTGAGTGACCCGGAGTGTCTCCACCTCTTGCCGGAGGCGCTGGTTTTCGCCCCGGACCACGCGCCAGTCGCGGTAGCCATCCCAGATGGCCAGAGCCCTTCGATGGAGGTGGGCGGTCGCCACCTGGAGAGGGGTGACCACCGGGCCGACCCACTCAACCGGGAGACGGCGGCCCGGACTCCGGGCCCCGAGTGCGAGAAGCGCGAACCCGGCGAGAAGGATTAAACCAAAGAGGGAGGCTGTCCGATGGCGAAAGAGAAAGCCCAGCATTCCAGCGGCCCCTTCAGGTCGGGATCGCCACCTTCTTCAAGAGGTTCAACTCGTCCAGCACCTTCCCGGTCCCGAGGGCCACGCAGGAGAGAGGGTCGTCGGCAATGGTGATAGGGAGGTTGGTCTCTTGGCGGAGCAGGAGATCGAGCCCGCGGAGGAGGGCGCCGCCGCCAGTCATCACGATCCCTTTATCCACGATATCCGCCGCGAGCTCGGGCGGCGTATGCTCCAGGGCGGTCCGGACGGTTTCGACGATCGTCATCACCGGCTCCCGAAGGGCTTCGCGGATTTCATCTTCGGTGATGACGATGGTTTTCGGGATCCCGTCAATGAGGTCGCGTCCTTTCACCTCGGCTGTCTGCTTTTCGCCACCGGTGGGATAGGCAGACCCCAGACGAATCTTGATATCCTCCGCCCGGCGCTCTCCCACCAGAAGGTTATAGTTTTTTCTGATGTACTGGACGATGGCCTCGTCCATCTCGTCCCCCGCGACCCGCACCGACTTGCAGTAGACCGTCCCCGAGAGGGAAATGACCGCGACCTCGGTCGTCCCGCCCCCGATGTCCACAATCATGTTGCCACTTGGCTCCTGGATGGGCAACCCCGCGCCGAGGGCCGCGGCCATGGGTTCTTCAATCAGGTAGACCTCTCGCGCCCCCGCCTGCATCGCCGAGTCACGGACTGCCCGCTTTTCGACCTGGGTGATCCCTGAAGGGACACCGATCACGATGCGCGGCCGCACCAGGGTCTTTCGCCGGTGGACCTTGGAGATAAAGTAATGGAGCATCTTCTCGGTGACATCAAAGTCGGCGATGACTCCATCTTTAAGGGGGCGGATGGCCAGGATGTTGCCGGGGGTACGCCCCAGCATGGCCTTGGCCTCTCTCCCCACAGCCAGGATTGAGTGATCCGCCTGGTGGAGGGCCACGATGGAGGGTTCATTGAGGACGATCCCGGCTCCCTTCAGATAAACGAGGGTGTTGGCCGTTCCCAGGTCCACTGCCATGTCGCTCGAGAACATCCCGATAAGATAGTCGAAAATCATACCGCTTCCCTTCGGTTCAGCATGACCACTGTATCACAAAGGCCCCGCGGCCAACAAGGGAAACAGGCGAACCGAGGCGTCGAGGAACAAGGGCGGCGAGGTTCGGTAACCCCTTGACTCGTCGAGAGATATACTTTGCCGGATGACGCGGCTTGGTTCAGTGGAAGGAGGGGGTCAATGCCTCCCGCGAGTGTGAGTGAACTGGTAGCGGTCGGCCGGGCGAACGGTGATGACCTCGAAGCGGGCCTCCCGGCGAACGGTCAGCTTCACGTCGTCCCCGATCGCGGTCCGCCAGAGCTTTCGGTAGAAGTCCTCGAGCCCCTCCACTTTCTCCCCGTTGAGACGGATGATGACGTCCCCCGGCCTGAGTCCAGCCTGGCGGGCAGGACCCACCAGCCCGACTCTCCCGATGATGACACCATCATCCCCTGGGAACGCGGAAAGGCCAAGCCACGGGCGAGGTGGCCGATTGGCACGCCCGTTCGCAAAAAGATCCTCTTTCACCGGATGAAAAAGATCGATGGGAATGGCGAGGTTGACGTGAGGGGGGTCGCCGAGCCGGAGAGAGGTGATCCCAATCACCTCCCCTTGACTGTTGACCAGCGGGCTCCCGCCGAAGGCCGGGTTGGTTGGGGCCACGAGGATCGCGCGCTCTAACAGATACTCCCAGTACGCGGTGAAGGGCTGAATCGCCCGGATCGTCCCATGGGTCACCACCGCTCGCTTCTCTTCGGTGATCCCCACGATGGCAGCCGCATCACCCACTTTTACCGTATTCGAATTTCCCAAGACCGCTGAGGGCCAACTCCCCGCCCCCTCAAGGCGGATGACACCCACGCCACTTTCAAAATCAATCCCCGTAAGCGTGGCGGGCAATGTGCGGCCGTCCCGCAGGGAGACCGCGATCTTCTGAGCATCCGTGACGATATAGCTCACCGTCAGGATGTGCCCGGCCCGATCCACGATCACCCCCGAACCCCAGCGTTCCGCGCCCAGGGTGCGTGCGGAGGGGCGGTCAGGCGGGACCTCCACGTGGATCCCCACAACCGCAGGCTCGACCCGCTGGATGAAGGACGGTTGGCCAGAAAGCTGCCCTGGCGCCAGCCGAGGCTCAGAAGAGCGCGGGGCCGAGGTCGCCGTTTGGGCCATCAGCAACAGGGCCACGGTAACGGGAAGGACGCGCCTCATGGCGCTCATCCTACCACAAGCCAGACGAGGGAGCCGCCGACTCCGTCACCGCGCCCAGTTAGATGCGTGAGACCAAAACGCTGAGGCAGAGGAATGTCCCTCTGCCTCAGCGGCCGTGAGCGAGTCCCCTTCGCGGTCTCGCCCTAACAAACCTCCTTCATCTGCTCCCTCGCGAGCTGCCCGTTCTGATAGATCCGCTCCTGGACCTGCACGCCGACAGATCCAAGAGACTCACCTTATCGGGCTTCCGCATCTCAGGGTCTTGAAGAATCCGTAAGACCTGATCCGTCGCCCCCTTCAGTTGCTCCGTAGGGACGCCGGCCTCAGCGGGAAGGCTCAACGCGACAAGAGCCGCGACCATCAGGATCGCAACTGCGCCTTTCATTCTTCTCACTCCTTCCTTTCCAGGGTGGGCCTAGGGGCCTTCGCCGGCTTGGCTACTCTGGACTCTTAGATTGTT
>Ga0184634_10000303_pt1 | contig 12188 bp, 12 predicted proteins | sample PLM31_200_b1_FD_133016 | JGI IMG/M metagenome (GOLD analysis project Ga0184634, IMG submission 133016) | Groundwater sediment microbial communities from an aquifer in East River, Colorado, USA - PLM3-1_200_b1 | ecosystem: Environmental > Terrestrial > Soil > Riparian zone | place: USA: East... | reverse complement strand
GTCTCCGTCGCTTCCCCGTGCGCCACCGAGCCGAATATGCGAACATTCCGCGCACCATGTTTTTCGGCAACTCGAAGGATCTCTTCGCGTTTCTCCCGCAAAAGATCTTCCGTTAGCTTTGTCCTCTCAGATCGTGCCATCGCGATGCCTCGGTGAAAAAGGTTAAGTAGCCTTTCAGGCCCTGTCTCCTCGCCTCCCAATATACCAAGGATGGCCGCCTAAAACCAAGCGACCACAGGGTCCGTCTAAGCCGCGGTTCTCAGGCGGGCGGGGTTCAGTAAAGCCGCGCGTTTACGGAAAGTGAACACATGAAACTAGTGGACTGGATTCTTTTGGAATTTCACGGGAGGGGCGATGCTAACCGAAAATGACCCTGGAATAAAAGGTTTGGGTGTAGGCGCTCTCTCCAGGTAAGCAATGCTGGATAAGGAAAGTCCCTGGTTTGTGTCGCTTTTTTGCCTCCGTGTAGGCATCGATCTCGGAGTCGTAGGCCCCTACGACTTCCTTGCCCACGATGACAAGATACTTTCCCTCGTGCTTCTTAACCAGTTCTTCCTGGTGGTCTTTGAAGTATTTGAACTCCTGCTCCAGCATGGGTGTTAACCTTCGATAGTTCTCTCAGGCAAGTAGCCTTTTGTTCGCAGTCAAAATAGCTATGTCCTTGCCTTTAAAATCGCCGTCGTCCGTTACAAGCGTGAACCCCCGACTTTTACACAACTCAGTAAGAACGAGATCGTTGAAGTCCGAGTCGCCACGTCCATACTCGGTTACTAGGGAGTCGATGTCTAATGCAGCGAAGCCGCTTTCTGCCCTCGTAGAGTTTGCAAGAATCCTCCTGACGTCAGCGGCGATATCTCGAGCGATCGCCTTAAAGGTCGAGCTTTGGCGGAACGTCTTGAACTCTCTGGAGACGCCTGAACGGCCTTGCAGCAGTTGGTGTTTTAGGCGGGCATAGCGGTTGACAAACTCTGAGATAACCAAAACATCGACATAAATACGACTTTTGGCGACCAAAATCTTGGCCAGGGCTCGCGAATAGACAGCAGCCTTCTGACTACCGGGGGGATATGGGCCGTAGAGGAAAAACCATACGTTTGCATCCAGCAATAGCTCGTCCGTAGCTTGAAAGCCGTACCTGGTTATCTCCTCAGCGTTTCTCGCCATCGCCTTCGTCCCCAAGAACTTCTTGAACCGCTTTATTAAAGTGTTTTGGGTCTTTGAAGTATTGCTTGGCTGTCTCAACTACGCGTTTCAGCAGTGCCAGATCGTCCGGCTCGATGTCTTTCACCTTAAGTTTCGACCGTATCTCGTTTTCGGTGAATGACCCGTATAGTTGACCGATAGCGGCGTTCAGAAAGGCAGACGTCAGGCTGGAGACGTTGAGAAAGGAAACGGTCACGTTGCTGCCTTCTTTAAGGGCGGCTGCGATGCGATCATGCACCCTTTGACCATCGTCCGACGCTACACAAAGGGGGCTCCCCGCAACCTCAAATACGGACAAGGTTAAGTTCTTTTTCATAGGGCGTTCATCCTTTGCCTTCTCTTAGAAAATATCCGTTTCTGATAATTCCGAAGAGAGCTTGTATGATCGATTGTCGGCAGTGTCTATTTCCATATTCACTACGGTTCCTGGAAATGGGAGCCGCATCTGAGCGGTATGTACTTCCCCCGCCTCTAAGCTCCAATATCCCGTGTCCGAAACAATTTGGATCCGACCGCCGTTTAACGTAATAAACTCTCGCAACAACTTCAACCCCAATCCGCCAGGGATGCGCCCGCGCTTTGTCGTGTTCTGGCCATCAGTCGCCCACGCAATAGCTAGGTCGGCTCTCAGATCGAGCCCGGCGTTTTCCAGCACGTTTTGTCGGATGCCGATGCCGAGATCTGCAACCGAGAAGTCCAGGCGGTGTCGTTTTGGAAAGTACTGTCCACAACTAAAAATGCCCAGTTTAGTCTGAGAGTGGATGACGGCATTGCTGAAAATCTCAAAAACGCTTTCCCGGAACTTCTTCAGTAACCCAGATGACATTCTGGGCATCTCGGTTCGGCGCACAAACTCGTCTTCGATATAGCCTGCAAAATAGCGGTCGTCTTTCACATCAAAACGCTTATAGGGAATCGTGGTGCCCCATGTGTCAGGCAATTCTTCCGCGCCATAGTTGCTCAAAAAACCGTTCTTGGAAAGAATTTTAGCGACCGGCTTTGGGATGTTTGTCAACTGGATGTTATTCGGATCGTCTCCAAGACGATAGAGTATAGCACCGAGCGGCGCACACATGTCGGCATCGAACCAGCCCGTGGCAGTCATGTCGATCTCAACGTCATCAAGAAAACATTCCTTCGTCTTGGTGTGAAGGCGAACCAACGCATCGAACCCTGCCTGATTGTGCCGAATTTCCGGTAAGTGGACCTTCACGCCGTCACCTTGAAACTCTTTCTCTACCACATTTTGACAAATTGTGCCCTGGACTTTTTAACTGGTTATTTTACCATTGATCGCCTACCCCCTACGATGGCAACCTCTTCTTCCATCACGCCGCAGAGGCAATAGACGAACTGGTCAATTAGCCAATCAGCGGCGGCCAGTTTTTTCTTCATCGTTAGCAGGATGCCAAGGCCAAGATTCAAAAAATTGACAATCTTTTGGTTCATCGCAAGGTCTGGAGTCGCCAGCTTCTTAGTAAACCCTGGGCCGTCGTCGGTAGCCAAAGCGAAGCAATCTTACTACGATTTTGACCATTGGCAAAGAGACCGCTGTGAGATAAACTACCCTCGGTCAAGGAGGGAATCTGATGACCCAACCCAAGAAGACTCCCAAACCCAAAGTCACCATTATCGCAAGCAAAGGCGCCAACCAGGCCATCAACTACCTGTTGGAAGATCGGGATGAGCTCGAATGGCTGGTGGCCATAGGCCGCAACCGGAATGGCGACATCTTTTTCTACGATACCGGCGGCGACATCATCCAAGACCTCGGCGCCTTGGAGTATATCAAAGACAGAATCCTTCGGGACTATTCTGGCGAGATAGATGAGGAATGAAGACAAATCCTTTAGCCGAAGCGCTGCAAGACATCGGCCTCAGGGTCAGTTCCATCGCCGCGCTCGTCCTGGCCTGGTGGCTCATGAGCCTCATCTTTCCGCCCACCTTGGTCCCCAAGCCATGGGAAACCTTTGCAGAGGTAGGGACCATTATAACCACCGGAGATTTCTTCGTGGAGATGGGGAGCACCCTGCGACGGGTGTTGGTGGGCTTCGCCTTGGCTATGGTGGTGAGTGTACCCCTGGGTATTGTCATGGGAACCTTGCGTAATCTGGAAAGCTTCTTTGAGCCTCCCATCATCCTTGGGCTGACCATGCCGGGGCTCATCTGGGCCGTCCTCATGATCATGTTCTTTGGTCTGACAGAGACCAGTGCCTATGCGGCAGTGGCCATAACCATCCTGCCCATGCTGGCGATCAGCATCTGGCAAGGCACGAAATCGATCGATAAGGATCTGATCGACATGAGCCAGGTCTTCCATGCGAGCCCCTGGTCCAAAGTCGTCGATGTGATCCTGCCCCAACTCATCTCCCATATCCTGGCCGCGATCCGTTACGGCTTGGGTCTGGCCTGGAAGGTGGTGGTCGTGGTCGAGATGTTTGGCCTGAGCAACGGCGTTGGCTACCAGGTCGTGCGCGGCTTCAATGTCTTCTCGATGAAGACCGTATTGGCCTGGGCCATCACCTTCCTGATCGTCATGATCGTGATCGAGTTCGGCATCATCGGATGGCTGGAACGAGCCGTAACCAGGTGGCGGCCCCGAGTGGAAGCGTGGAGGCGGTAGATGGCCTACGTCAGCGTCAAAGGCGCGGTGAAGTTTTTTCCCAGAGAAGATGGCACGGAGATGATGATCTTGGACCGGGTCTCCTTTGAGACCAAAGAGCATGGGATCACCTGCCTTTTGGGCCCATCCGGATGCGGCAAGTCGACATTGCTGAACGTGGTCGCCGGGCTGGAGCGGCTGGATCAAGGAAATGTAGCGGTGATATCGAACCACCGGGATTCGGGGAAGAAGCCTCCCCAGCTCGGCTATGTCTTCCAGGATCCCCGGCTGCTCAACTGGAAGCGGGTGGAGGATAACCTGGTCTTTGCGCTCAAGGGCATGGGCGTGCCTCGAATCGAATGGCAAGAGCGGATGCAAAAATATCTCGCCCTCGCCGGTCTCGATGAATTCCGCAAGCAGTATCCCCTCTATCTCTCCGGCGGCATGCGCCAGAGGGTAGGCCTGGCGCGGGCCCTCGCCATCGAGCCCGAGGTGCTGCTCATGGACGAGCCCTACAGCAAGCTCGACCAGCTCACGGCGCGCAAGCTGCGCGAGGATACGCTCGCGATCTGCGCCCGGCTCAGACAGACTGCGCTCCTGGTCACGCACGACGTCGAAGAGGCCGCCTACATGGGCGATCGCATCGTGATCCTTTCGGCCCGGCCGGGCCGGGTCATGGAGATCTTTGAAAACCCCCTTCCGCCCGTGGAAAGAGACATGGATGAACTGCCCTTCATCCGGTTCAAAAAGAATTTGCTCCAGTCGGTGCTCAGAGTCGTGCGCCAGGAGGTGAGAGCATGAAAAGGCGTAGCTTGGTAATGTTGCCCGTGGTCCTCATCGTTGCGGCGCTGCTCTCGACCTCGAACCGCGGACTTGGCGCAGCCGAGCTTCCGACCATCGAGGTGGGGCTTCCGCAGGACGGACTCTTCGGCCTGGGAGGTCGCTATATCATCGACAAAGGGCTGGACCAAAAAAACGGCTTCGTCATGAAGCCACGCTGGGCGGGGGTCCCGGAGATCCAGCGCCTCCTGGGCATCCAGGCGCTATCGGTGGGCCTGATGACGCCGGAAGCGGCGCTGCGGGCGAATCTGGGGGGCGTGCCGATACGCCTGATCCAACCCTATCAGACGTCGCACATGTACGTCCTGGTGCACAAAGAGTCGCCTTATAAAACGGTGAAGGACCTAAAGGGAAAAGCCGTGGCGCTGACCTCGGAAGTGACCACGCTCTATAACCTCTTCGACTTCATCATGCGCAAGCGGGGAGCCAACATCGAAAAGGACTTTCAGCTCAAGAAGCTAGGGGTGCCCGCCATTATCGCCGTGCTGGAAAAGAGGGAAGTGGAGGCCGGTATTCTGTGGGAGGCCCATGTATCGCGGCTGCTCACGTCGGGAAAATACCGGACGATCATGGGATTCAGGGATGAGCTCACCAACCTTCTCAACACCAAAGTCATCCCCGTAATCTGGCTGAGCGGCCTGGAGCCCTGGGTCAAGGGAAACCGGGACTCGGTTACAAAGTTGAGGGCCGCCTGGACCGAGGCCTATCGGGGCGTTCAGCAAGACGAGGCCCATTTCAGGAAATATGCCAAGCAGTTTTTCGGCTTGGAGAAAGCGGAGGAGCTTTCGCTCGGCTGGCAGCGTACCAGGGGATTTTTGCTGCCGGCGGACTTTAGTTGGCCGGAGGCTTCTACGCTGAAGGCAGGGAAAGCGCTCTTGCAAGAAGGGGTGGCGATGGGGATGTTTCCCAAGGAGGCGGCGGGCCACATCGACGCGCTGTTCACGCCATAAACTACTAAACCCTTTAACCCTTCAACCCTTGATCCCTGGAACCTTGAGTTGGTGGCGCAGCGGTGGGGAGCCTGGCGGGAGGAAGTCTTCCAGTCGAACTGTCTCCCAGCCCATAGGTCGAAGCCGCTCAAATTCAAAGCGTCGCTTGGGGTCACACTCGGGCGGCTTGGTCGCGTCGATCAGGACCTTCCCGCCTATGCGATGCCAGCCAGGGGCGCCCGGGGCGCCAAACTCGGGGCATGACGGGTCCATCGCATGGATCTTGGCTCCGGGTATAATGACGATGTCCTCCTGCGGATTGACCCGCGTGGAAATGGCCCACAGCACTTCCGCATAATTGAAGATATCCACATCCTCATCCACGGCGATCGCCACCTTGGGATGCTGATACTCGCTCGAGAGAACGGATAAGAGAACGTTCTTCGCTTCACCGTAGGTGCGCGGGGTCATCTGCACGACCACACCAAAGATTCCCGGCAAGACCAGGACGTTCTTGATCTCGGCAATGCCGCCTACATTACGAATGCGGCGTAGGATCTGGCCTGACATAGGGACCTTGTGATAGACGCAGCCTTCCACCTCGGTGCCGTTCTGGACATTCTTGAAGATGGCATCGTGGCGCATCGTGACCGCCTTGACGTTGACAATGGGATTCATCCCTGAGCCGGTCAAATAGTAATCCTGAAATTCGCTGAACGGCCCTTCCTGCTCTCGGACCTTCGGCGGGATCTCCCCTTCTATGACGATCTCCGCGTGGGCCGGGACCTCCAGATCGACGGTCTCGCACTTGACCAGATCGACCTCTTCCCCAAGCAGCGCGGAGGCGATCTCGAGCTCGTCCACTCCGTACTGGGTGGTCGTCGCCGCCGCGAAGTAATACATGGGATGATGACCGATCACAATCGCAACCGGCATGGCCCTACCCTGCTCTTCGTACATCTGATAATTTCTCCAGGCATGGCGCGGATAGAGAAGAATGCCGGTCTTCCTGGGACCCTTCATCTGGAGGCGATGGAAGCTCACGTTGCGGCTGCCGGTCTCGGGATTCTTGGTGATCATCAATCCCGACCCGATGTAGGGGCCCCCATCGCGCACGCCCGCCTGGTGGATGGGCATCTTCGTAATGTCCACTTCATCCCCGGTCATGATCTTCTCCTTTACCGGCCCGGTCTTGACGAGGTGGGTCGTGCCTAGCCGCTCGGTCCGGCGCACAAATTCAGGCACCATCTCATCCCGATGGCACTCGAAGGCCAGCGGCGCCAGAGTGACATCGCCCGGCGCCTGCCCCAGGCAGCGCCAGCCTGGAAAGCCCGGGAGATTCTCGAAGAAGAGCGCGCGATCCCGCGCCTGCCAGAGCAAGGCGCCCATCTGAGTGCGCGGGTCCACCGGTTTCGTGATGCGCGCAAGTAAGCCCGCCCTTTCCAATTGATCGATCCATAAGCGCATGTCCTTGGCCATAAAAACTCCCTAAGCTCTTCAACTTTTTACCCTTAAACCCTTTAACCCTGCATCTAAGTCACACCATGTAGCCGATGTCGTCGGAATGGCTTGGATAGGTGTAGCGCATTTCCTTCAATTGATCCGCCGTGAGCCCCAAGCGCATGGCCAGGGCGAAGAGATTGATGGTCTCCTCGGCATGCGGCCCGAGCAGATGGGCTCCAACGATGCGGCGGCTGCCTTCTTCGACGAGAACCTTGTAGCCCGAGTATTTCACACCCACCCTGCGGGACGAATACCAACCCGAGGTGTCTCCCTGGTTGACCTTGAACTTCAAACCCCGCTCCCTGGCGGCGGCTTCTTGCCAACCGACGGAAGCCAATGGCGGAACTGTAAAGGTTACCGTCGGCACCCCCGTGTAATTCGGCTTCTGGTGGTTCCCGTTGAGAAGATTGGCGGCGACGGCACGCCCTTCCATGCTGGCAACGGGCGTCAAGGGTAGTCCTTCCGTCGCCGCGGCATCACCGGCCGCATAGACCGCTGGATTGGAAACGCTCTGCAGGTATTCGTTGACCGAAATTCCCTTCCTGGAATGCTCGATGCCCGCCTGCGCCAGATCCAGATCCTCGATCTCCGGAACCCGGCCGGCGCCGTGAACGACGAGGTCCACCTCCAACTTCAGCTTTTTCCCCTCTCTGGAAGCATGGACGACCAAGCGGCCCCCCTTTTTCTCGACCGCCTCCACGGCGGTTTTTAATTGCAGGCGGATCCCGATCGCCGCGCTCGCGCGGACCAACGTCCCGACGAGATCGGGATCAAATCCTGTAAGCGGCCGGGCACCGCGGTGCAGGATGCCGACCGCGGCTCCCGCGCGCGCAGCGACGTGGGCGAACTCAAATGAGATATAGCCGCCGCCGATAAAGACGATCCGTCGCGGCAGACGCTTCAGCTCCAGAAACTCGTCGCTGGTGGTCAGGTGCTCTTCCCCAGGGATATCCAACGGTGCCGGATGCGCCCCCGTAGCGATGAGCACGTGACGAGCCGTCAGCGTCTCTTTACCTACCTGGACCGCGCTCTTATCCATGAAACGGGCCCGACCATGAAACGCAGCAATCCCTGCCTTGGCAAAGCTTTTTTCCCTGCGCCTTGAAACCGGGTTGGTAAACGATCTCTTGAAGCGCATCAAGGCCGGCCAGTCGATTCCTATCCCTTTGGCAACTACACCCTTCCCCTTCATGCGTTGAACCCAGTCGACCGCCTCCGCGGCACCTACGAGCACCTTCTTGGGGTCGCATCCGCGCAAGGCACAGGTGCCGCCGAAAGGGCGCGCATCGACAACGGCCACCTCCCATCCCGCGGCTCGACACCTGGAGGCGACCGTAGCGGCCGCCGAGCCAGTGCCAATGGCGATGAGATCGAACTTTTTTGTCATAGAACCTCCTGCAAGAGGTTGATGAAAATCACCTACCGCCGATTAAGGGTGAACTTCTTTCCCCTCTTATTCAGACTACCACTAAACCGCATAACCCTCAGAGGTTGTCAAGAGTTCCCTTCTTTTTGCACCGAAGCGATCAGGCAAGGAGACTTAAAACCGGAGGGCCGAAAAAAGTAGAATTGGAGGCGAAGGTCGCGGGGGACATGAATCTGATCAGTGAGGGTCTCTTCGGTCAAACTCTCTGAGTCGATAGGGCGAGGGCACAGGACCTGGAGGTCTTGGCAGGCCCTGGCTGCGGATCGCCATGCCGTTTGATTTTTACCAGCCCATGGTTTAAAAGAAAAGTCATACGTGAACGGTAAGTCTTCCATAGCGTGTTGTGTCCTGCTCGGCTTGATCCTCTCCCTCCATGGCAGGGTCGAGCCGGAGTTGTACGCTGGCACCATCTCATCCATCCGAAGCTTGTCGAGTTCAGCACACAACCGAGCTTCTCCCTTGAACCAGCCTCTCCCTTTAGGGAACCACACAGACCGGCATGGGTGCTATCACGCGCACGCGTCCTTTACTGTAACGGTAGTGGGATCAGTCTGCCAGCTCTTTTTTTCTATTTTCACACCGGAATCGGGCTCGACCGGCCTTTCTTCTTCTATTCAGGTTATCCCCCACCCTCCCCGGGCTTAGCGGACCTTCTCATCCCTTTTAGTCCTTAGTTCTATCTGACAAGAAGGCTGCGAGTCTTATTGCGGCCAAAAAGGTTCATTTACGATGAGAGCAGATTTGTTTTTTTCAACTATCGCCGTTTCGGTTTTATGCGTGGCTATTACCCAAGGGGGCACTCAACAGACAATCGATTTTCGCACTGCCTTGGAGCTGGCGCGAAAAAATAATCCCGACTGGAGGGCTGCAGAACAGGAGGTGGAGATCGCCCGCGGCCGGCTGACGACGGCACGCCTCCTGAGCCCATTCAATCCTGTTATCGAAGGACAAGGCGGAGGGCGCACCATACCTGGAGAGGGTAGAGGCGGCGATTACGGAGTGGGTCTATCGATGGAGGTTGAGGTTGCAGGACAAAGAGGATTGAGGATAGCGGAGGCTGAAAGGAACCGGCAAAGAGCCGAGGCTGCTTTTAAGGACTTCGCGCGGACCTTTACGGCGAAGCTAGCCCGCGCCTTTTACCAGGCAGTCTTTGCCAGAGAGCGCTTGGTCCTCCTCGAAAGAGTTGAAGCGCTCAATCGCCGTCTCTTAGAAGTGACCCGCGTCAAGTTCGACGCCGGGGATGTATCGGGACTTGAGGTCAATGTTTCCGTGGTCCGGTATAGCCGATCGCGCAAAGAGACTCTGGATGCCGAGCGCAATCTAACCCAGGCTCTATTAGAGCTGAGACGACTCATCGGAGTCGAGGAGAGAATATCTCCCAGTGGCACTCTTGATGTGCCGACTCCTCCCGTCTCAATCGGCGACGCCTTGCAGCGCGCGCTGGAGAACCGACCAGATTTACTGGCCAGGAAACGTGAGCTTGACCGAGCCGAGTCCGAGATAGCCCTGAGAAGGCGGGAGGTTTTTCCCAACCCTTCCGTCGGTGTCTTTTTCAATCGTGAAGCCTCCGGAGAAAGGGCGGTGGCGGGAGGGATCTCCGTACCCCTTCCCCTCTTTAACCGTCGCCAGGGAGAACTGGAGGGCCTGGAGGCGCGAAGGATACAGGCCCGTGCCGAATTGCTGGCCCTGGAGAAGGAGATCCGTAAGGAGGTGGACCAGGCGGCAAGCCAATGGGAGGTGGCCCGGAAAAATGTTGATCTGTTTCAGCGCGAGGTCATTGAACAGGCCGAAGAGAACTTCCGGCTTTTGGAGGTGGCCTATCGGGAGAGGAAGATAGACCTGCCTCGGCTCCTGATCATGGAAAACGACCTTGTCAGTGCTAATCAGGCCTACCTGGATGTACTCCTGTCTCTGCAGGAGGCGGCCATACGGCTTGAGGAAGTCGCCGGGGAGGTACAGTGATAATGCTCATCGAGAAGAAATATCTATACGCGTTAGCTGCGGTCGCGACGATCTCCTGGCTCATTGGATGCGGCGGCAAGGGCGAGGCCAGGCCTGAAAAGAAGGAAGCGGCCAAGGCCGAAAAAGATCACCAGGACCGGATCGTCCTGTCTCCCGAGGCCATGAAGAATGCCGATATCAAAGTTGTCTCGGTAAAAATGGAGCCCGTGTCCGAGAAGATCAATGCCACTGCCAACATCGCACAAAACCAGGACCGCACGTTTCACGTGACGCCCAGGATTCGCGGTCGGGTCGTGGACGTCTATGTCACGGCGGGGAACGAGGTAAGGGTGGGGACTCCTCTGGCTTTGCTCGACAGTACCGAATTGGGCGAGGTCAAAGCCGAATACGCGAAGGCCAGGACTCTTTTAGAGCTTGCCAGAGCTAACGCAGAGCGCGAAAAGAGGCTCTTCGAGCAGAAGATCGCTGCGCAAAAAGATCTCCTGGCCGCCCAGGCCGAAGAGCGCAGGGCCGAGGCTGAGGTGAGGGCCTTACATGAGAAGCTCCGCCTGTATGGTCTCTCGGAAGAAGAGATCGACAGCTTGGACCCTTCCCCTTCCCAGTATCGCCTTACGTCCCCGGGTACGGGAGTCGTCATCGAGAAGGATATCACCAAAGGAGAGGTCATCGAAACGGGGAAGAAGGTCTTCACGATCTCCGATCTCTCCACGGTTTGGGTCCTGCTAAATATTTATGAAAAGGATTTAGCAAAGATCACAAGAGGGACTCCGGTGAAGATCAGAACGGAATCTTATCCCGGAGAGATTTTCAGCGGAAAGGTCGCCTACGTGGGTGACACTCTCGATCCGCAAAGCCGCACCCTTTCCGTCCGCGTGGAAGTGCCTAATCCACGGAGGCGGTTAAAACCCGGAATGTTTGCTACGGCTGAAATGGCCGGAGGCGCAACTTCGAAGCAGTCTATCCTGGCGCCTTCTAGCGCTATTCAGAAAATCGATGGAAGGCCTGCTGCCTTTGTGCAGCAGAAGGATGGATCTTTCGTCAAAAGAGATCTGGAGCTCGGGAAAGAGGTGAGTGGCAAAGTCGAGGTCAAATCCGGCCTGACCGAAGGGGAGCAACTGGTTATCGAGGGAAGCTTTACCCTCAAGTCGGAGCTGCTCAAGGAAACGTTGGCTGAAGATTGATGGGGTTCATATGCTTGAAGGATTGCTCAGTTTTTCTTTGAAATACAGATTCCTGGTCTTGATCTTCACCGGCCTTATCATCGGAGCCGGAATTCTAGCCTTGAGGGAGCTGCCCATCGACGCGGTGCCGGACATCACGACGGTGCAGGTGCAGGTTTTAACGCGCACCGCGGCCATGGGTCCTGTGGAAGTGGAGCGCTACGTCACGTTTCCCGTCGAGGCCGCCATGAGCGGTATCCCGGATGTGGAGCAAATTCGCTCGATCTCTCGCTTCGGCATTTCGGCGGTGACCGTGGTATTCAAGGAGCACGTCAATGTCTATTGGGCGCGCCAGCAGGTATCAGAGCGGCTCGTGCAGGCGCGAGAAAATATCCCGCAGGGCTTCGGCACCCCGGAGCTCGGACCGATCAGCACGGGGCTGGGAGAGGTCTACCAGTTCGTGGTGCGGGGAAAGAACTATTCGGCGATGGAGCTGAGAACGATCCTCGACTGGCAGCTCGGTTATCGGCTGCGCTCTGTTCCCGGCGTGGTGGAAGTTTCGC
>Ga0184634_10000302_pt1 | contig 12198 bp, 9 predicted proteins | sample PLM31_200_b1_FD_133016 | JGI IMG/M metagenome (GOLD analysis project Ga0184634, IMG submission 133016) | Groundwater sediment microbial communities from an aquifer in East River, Colorado, USA - PLM3-1_200_b1 | ecosystem: Environmental > Terrestrial > Soil > Riparian zone | place: USA: East... | reverse complement strand
GCGAAGATTCCCCCATTCCTTTGCCGTACCTGCTCCCTCAGGAGATGCAGGGTCTTTTGGGCCGATCCTGCGCCCAGCTCCACGATGCACCCCACCGGCGCCAGGGCGATCACCTGCTCAGCCACCTTTGCCAGAATGGCGTTTTCCGTCCGGGTTAGATAATATTCTGGGAGCTCCGAGATCTGCTCAAATAAGCGGGAGCCCCGTCCATCGTATAACAGGTGGGCCTCTAACCACCGGGGTTGGTCGAACAGAGTGCGCAGGATCGATCGGGCAGGGTCCTGGTCGAGATGGCCGCCATCCAGGGTCCAGATGAGGGGTTCGGTGGAGCGCCAGAGCTCCCGCTGGCTGGCAGAAAAGATGCCGGAGGTTTCCTGGCTGCGCATAAAAGGCAACTATATAAGGAAAAAGTTCGGATTGTCCAGCCGGTCTTGATGCGGTATGGTAATTTCCGTGAGCGATAACCATCAGAAGGCCATAGAGTTCCATGACGTGAGTTATCGTCTTTTCGACGGCAAGAGTCTTCTCTCAAACCTCAATCTGGAAGTTTTCCAGGGTGAGACCCTGGTCCTTCTGGGGCGCAGCGGTTCAGGCAAGACGACCACACTGAAGCTGATCAACCGCTTGCTCGATCCGACGGAAGGCGAAGTCAGGGTCGAAGGGGTAGCGACCACCCGGTGGGATCCCATTCGGTTGAGACGGCGCATCGGCTACGTCATTCAGGAGATCGGTCTCTTTCCCCACCTCACGGTTGAGCAGAATATAGGATTAGTCCCCCGCCTCGAAGGGTGGGAGGCTGAAAGGATCCAGGGCCGGGTTCGGGGTCTGCTCGATATGGTAGGCCTGGACTACGGACACTTTGCCTCCCGCTATCCGCGCGAGCTCTCCGGCGGGCAGCGCCAGCGGGTCGGCGTGGCCCGGGCCCTGGCGGCGGACCCGCCGATCATGCTCCTCGACGAGCCCTTCGGCGCCCTGGATCCGATCACGCGCCGCGAGATCCAGCAGGAATTCCACTCCCTTAAGAAGAGACTGGGGAAGACCATCGTCTTTGTCACCCACGATGTGCGCGAGGCATTTCTCCTGGCCTCCCGCATCGGGCTCATCAAGGACGGAGAGATGGTCTTGCTCGGCCAGCCCGCCGATCTTCTGAAGTCAGATGATCCGGAAGTCCGCGCCTTTGCCGACTGCCTTCGTGATCCCGCCCCTTCGGCTGAGCTCAGGTCGAAGCCTTCCGTGATCGCGCCATGAATCTCTGGGAGTTCCTCCTCAACCACCGCTCCGAGGTCCTGGAGCTGGCCCTGGAGCATCTGTTCCTGGTGGGGCTCTCGACCGGGATCGCCATTTTCATCGGCGTGCCGCTCGGCATCCTGCTCACGCGCTGGCCCCGGTTGAACCGACCCGTGCTGGGCCTTGCCAACATCATGCAGACCGTCCCGAGCCTGGCGCTCTTCGGATTTCTCATCCCGCTCAACATCTATCTCTTCCACGTCCGCATCCTGGGAGGGATCGGGGCGCGCACCGCGGTGGTCGCGTTGGTCCTTTATGCCCTCCTCCCCATCATCCGCAACACCTTCACCGGCCTCAGCAATGTCGATCCGGCCATCCGGGAGGCCGGCCGCGGCATGGGCATGACCGACCGCCAGCTCCTCTTTCAGGTCGAGATCCCGCTCGCCCTCGGCGTCATCGTCGCCGGCGTGCGCGTGGCCACGGTCATCTCCGTAGGCACCGCTACGATCGCCGCGGCCATCGACGCCGGCGGCTTGGGTCGCTACATCTTCCGCGGCCTGCGCATGAACGACAATACGCTGATCCTGGCCGGGGCGGTCCCTGCCGCCCTGATGGCGCTGGCCGCTGATTTTTTCTTGGGCTGGATGGAGCGGCTCATGACCCCGGGTGCCCAGGGATGGCTCCGGGGCCGGAGAGTTGTCTGGGCCGCGTTGCTAGCGGTTGCGGTCGGCGCCGGGGCCGCGCTCATGATCCCAGCCAAGAGCGGCGACCGGATCGCCGTCGGGGCGAAGGACTTTACCGAGCAGATCATTCTTGGGGAGCTCGTGGCCCATGTGCTGGAATCGAACGCCGGACTTCAAGTGGTGCGCCATTTCGATCTCGGCGGCAGCCTCGCGCACCAGGCGCTGGTGGCAGGGGAGATCGACATCTATGTGGAATATACCGGGACCGCCCTGACCGCGATCCTCAAGCAGCCGCCGCGGGCCGATCCGGCGGAGGTCTACCGCCGGGTCAGAGAGGAATACGCCGCCAGGTTCGGCCTGGAGTGGCTCAGACCCCTGGGCTTCAGCAACACCTTTGCCATCCTGATAAGGGGCGAGGATGCGCGCCGTCTCAACCTGCGGACCATCTCCCAAGCTGCGCGCTACACGCCCCAGTGGCGCGCCGGCTTCGGGCAGGACTTTGTGTCGCGCCCCGATGGCTATGCGGGATTTGCCCGAACCTACGGCCTCAAGTTTGCCGAGCTGCCGCGCGAGATGGATCTCTCGCTCACCTATCGCGCCCTCGTCGAACACGAGGTCGATCTGATCGCGGGCAATTCTACGGACGGCCTGATCGCCCGCCACGATCTCGTCCAACTCATCGACGACCGCCGCTACTTTCCGCCTTACGACGCCGTGCCGGTGGTGCGTCAGGAGATCCTCAAGCGCTATCCCCGGGTGCGCGACGCCTTGAACATGCTCGGGGGATCGATCTCGGTGGCGGAGATGAGACAGCTCAACTCTCAGATCGACGGCGAGCATCGCGCCGTCGAAGAAGTCGTGCAGGAGCTTGTGCGCAAAAAGGGGCTGAGGCTAGCCCCACCCTAGCCACACGGAGATCTGCCCTGGGGGAAAGGGCAGGCTGAGCAATCGGACGAACAGTCCCCAAATGAGGAGCCACGCCGCGGCGGTGAGCAAGATCGACAACCTCCATCCCTCGCGCCCCTGGACCTTGAGGTAAAAAAACACCAGCGCCGGGACCGCCAGGGAAAAGCCCAGCAGCCAGATGGCCAGAAAGAAGCCGAAGATCCAGGAGATGATGTTGATGGTTCGAGATCGCGCCAAGGCCGGCTCGATCGTCTGGGTGAACTGAAAATCGACCGGGACAGCGTCGGCAGAGTCTTTTTTTCTGGCCCCTCCTTTGAGCTCCAGGATGAAGTGGGCTACGGCGAGGACCAGCATAGGGATGCCGATGGCCCAGGGGTAGAGCTTAGCCTGGAGGCGCCAGCCCTGAGCCGCGTAAATGAAATAGGCAAAGAACAGAACGATCAAGAGGCTGAAGAGGAGCTGGGGCCGGAACTTCATGGGTTTGGGTCCCTCGCTTATCACAGAGTCTTCTCTGAGGTCAATGGGCAAGGGCCCAGGCCGCGGCTTTTTTCGTCCTTCCTCGCGTGGTATAGAGGGATGGGGTCAAAACAGTGCTAAGGACGACGGTACAACAAAACTGAAGAGAGGAGAAGCCGATGACAGAGATCAAATCCTATAAGACGGTTAAGGTCGAGCGCGAGGACGGGATCACCTGGGTGACCTTGAACCGGCCGGAGAAGCGCAATGCGATGAACCCGCAGATGCATTACGACATGCTCGATGTCCTCACCGAGCTTGAGACCGATGATGCGACTCAGGTCCTGGTCCTGACCGGCGCCGGCACGAGCTGGTGCGCGGGCCAGGACCTCAAGGAATTTTTTCGCGAGCTGGATAACAAGCCCGCGGAAAGACATCGGGCAGGTCGGGCCGCCCAGGAGTGGCGCTGGCGCCGGCTCTTCACCTTTCCCAAGCCCACCATCGCCATGGTCAACGGCTACTGCTTTGGCGGGGCCTTCACGCCGCTCATCGCCTGCGACTTTGCCATCGCGGCCGAGGATGCCGTCTTCGGCCTGAGCGAGATCAACTGGTCGATCTTTCCGGGCGGCCTGGTGAGCCGGGTCCTGGCCGACGCCCTGTGCTACCGGGATGCCCTCTACTACATCATGACCGGAGACCCCTTTGACGGAAAGAAGGCGGCGGAGATGAGGCTGGTGAATGAGGCGGTTCCCCGCGAGCGGTTGCGCGCGGAGACCGTGAAGCTGGCGCAGAAGCTCATGAGCAAAAACCCGCGTGCCTTGCGCGCCGCCAAGGAGGTCTACAAGCTGTGCCGCAATATGGACTACGCCCAGGCCGAGGACTATATGAGCGCCAAGGGGAGCGCCCTGCGCGCGACCGATCCGGAGCGCGGCCGCGAGAAGGCGATCAAACAGTTTGTTGACGAAAAGAGCTACCGGCCGGGATTTGAGGCCTATGATCGAAGCAAGGAATGAAAGGGGGATCCAGGGGTCAAGGGACGGAAGGCGGCGTGGATTTTAATCTCCCCGAAGAGCTCCAGTTGCTTAAGGAGACGGCGCGGCGCTTTGTCGATAAGGAGTTGATCCCGCTCGAGCGTGAGTGCCGTCCCGAAGGGGAGGAGATGCCGGAGCGCTTCCTCAGGCCCCTGCAGGAGAAGGCCAGGGCCTTGGGCTTCTGGCTGCTCGATGTCCCGCAGGAATACGGCGGGGCCGGGCTGAGCCTGCTGGCGCGCTGTGTCATCGCGGAGGAGGTCTCCCGCACCGTCGCCCTTCCCTTCCGCGGCAACGAGCTGTTCGGTCCCGAGGCGCGACCGGTCTTGTTCCACTGCAGCGAGGAGCAGAGAGGGCGGTTCCTCTACCCCGTCCTAAGAGGCGAGAAGCGGGTCTGCTTTGCCCAGACCGAACCGGATGCCGGGAGCGATCCAGCGAGCATGCGCACCCGGGCTGCGCGCGCCGGCGAGGAATTCATTCTCAACGGGACCAAGCGTTTTATCACCGGCGCCGGCCGGGCGGATTTTGCCCAGGTGATGGCCGTGACCGATGCGGAAAAGCGGGCGCGCGGAGGGATCACGTGCTTCATCGTGGAGCTGAAGAGCCCCGGCGTCACCCTCGACCGCCAGTGGCCCACGATGATGGGGGACGCCCCCTGGCAGATCGTTTTCGACAACGTCCGGGTGCCGGCGGCCAACGTCATCGGCAAGATCGGCCAGGGTTTTTCTCTCGCGCAGAAGTGGATCACCGAAGGCCGGATCCGGGGCCACGGCGCGCGCTGTCTGGGGATCGCCCAGCGCGCCCTCGACATGACGATCGACTACGCCCGGATTCGCGTCACCTTCGGGCAACCACTCTCCGAGCGCCAAGCGGTCCAGTTCATGGTGGCGGATTCCGCCATGGAGCTGCACACCGCCCGCCTCCTGGTCTACGAATGCGCCTGGCGCCATGACCGGGGCGAGGAGGTGCGCGATCTCTCTTATATGGTCAAGATTACTTGCACGGAGATGGTCAGCCGGGTGGTGGATCGCGCGATCCAAATTCACGGCGGCATCGGACTCACCAAGGATCTACCCCTGGAGCTGTGGTACCGCCAGGTGCGGAGCATCCGCATCACCGAAGGCCCCGCTGAGGTCCTGCGCTGGCGCCTGGCGCAAAATCTCCTGAAGGCTCAGAGAAAGCCGTGACGCGCGCCTGATCGCCTCTGCTTCTTTTAGGCTGACGATTGAGCTCACCGGCGCGCGGTTTTTGTTCTTAGTTGAGGAGGCGAGAAGGAGGCAGAAAGAGATGATAGCCACGAAAGGGTTGACTGGCGCGCAGGCGTTTCTCAAGGTGCTGGCGCGTATGGGCGTCGAGCGCATCTTTGCCTCTCCTGGATCGGAATGGTCGCCGGTGTGGGAGTATCTGGCGGAGCCTGATCGGCGTGCTGAAGATAGGCCCGTTTATCTGAGCCTGAGACACGAAGAGACGGCGGTCGGCATGGCGAGCGGTTACGCCAAGGCCTCGGGAAAACTCCCCGCGGTCATGCTGCACACGACCGTGGGCTCCCTGCATGCCTCGATGGCGCTGCGCGGGGCGCTCCACGAGCTGGTGCCCATGGTGGTCTTCGCCGGCGAGTCGATCGGCTTCGGCGAGGAGGAGGGTCCGGACCCGGGCAGCCAATGGCTGCGCCACCTGGCGGACATGGGCGGGCCGGCGCGCCTGGTCGAGCGCTGCGTCAAATGGAGTCTGGGCGTGAACACCAAGGCCCTGCTCCCGGCCACGGTTCAGCGCGCCTGTCAGATGGCCATGGCAGCCCCGAGGGGTCCGGTCTTTGTCTCCCTGCCCATGGAATTTCTCTTCGGGAAGATGACGGCGGACGCCCCGGCCTCTCCCGTTTTTCCCCTGGCGCCGGCGGCCGACGCGGAGGGAGTCAAAGAGCTCGCTCGCATGCTGGCGCAGGCAAAAAATCCTATCGTCGTCACCGAGGAGGCGGGGCGGAGCGCGGCCGCCGTGGAGCGGCTCGTGGAGCTGGCCGAATGGCTGGGGGCGCCGGTCGTGGAGACGCGCAGCTCCACCTACGGCAACTTTCCCCGCCACCACCCGCTCCACGGCGGATTCGACCCCGGGGAATATCTGCCCGAGGCGGACCTGATCTTTCTTCTGTCTGCGGTCTTGCCCTGGCACCCACCCTCAGCCGGGCCTGGGCCGGGAGTGAAGGTGGCGGTCCTGGATGAGGATCCGCTCCATGCCGGCCTTCCCTTTTGGGGTTATTCCATCGACCTCTGTCTTACCGGCGCGGTAGAGAGTTCCCTGGCGCTGCTCCTGGCGCATTTGAAAAACCACTTCTCCGCTGACGCCCCGTTGCGCGCCCGGCGCGCGGAGCGCTGGCGCCAGCGCCACCAGGAGCGCCGGCAGGCATGGCGGGAAGAGGCCGCTGCTCTCAAGGGGCGCAGGCCGATAGATACCCGCTGGGTGGTCTCCGAGCTGAACCAGATACTGCCCTCTGATGCGCTGGTCGTAGAAGAGACGATCACGCACCGTCTGGAGATCCACCGCTACCTCGATCACCTGAGGCCAGGCTCCTTCTTCGCTGGTTGCGCCGGTGGCCTGGGAACTGGCCTGGGGACCGCCCTGGGCGTCAAAGCGGCTTTTCCTGAGCGACCGGTCGTTCTCCTGATCGGAGATGGCTCCTTCAACTACAACCCGGTTCTGGCCGCCCTGGGATTTGCTCAAGAATACCGCACGCCCATTCTCATCGTCCTCTTCAACAATCAGGGCTACCTTTCGATGAAGGCGGGGATGCCGCGTTATTACCCGCAGGGGTGGGCCATGCAGACCAAGAGCTTTGTCGGCACGTCCATCGTCCCCAGCCCGGACTATGCTGCTATCGCCCGCGCCTTCGGGGGTTACGGAGAGAAGGTCGAAGAACCTGAAGAGGTGCGGCGGGCGCTGGAGCGCGGACTGAAGGCCGTCGCTTCGGGCCAGCTCGCCTTGATCGATATTTGCCTGGAACCGGTCAACTGACAGGCAGGGAGAAAAAGAAAGTGGTTCCCTTCCCCTCGCGGCTTTCGACCCAGATCTTTCCTCCGTGGGCCTCCACGATCATCTTACAGATCACCAGACCCAGGCCGGTCCCCTTATACTTGGAGACCTTGCCGGCCATAGCCTGTTGGTACTTTTCAAAGATCTGGCCGATTTCATGCGGCGGGATTCCCACACCACTGTCCTTGACCCAGACCTTAGCCTCGGCGCCGTTCTGTTGGGCGCCGACCTCGATTGCTCCTCCTTCACCGGTAAACTTGATGGCGTTGCTCAAGAGATTGCCCAGGACCTGCTCCAGGCGATGGGGATCGGCCTTGATGCAAGGAGAGGATGACGGCACCTGGCCCTTAAGCGTGATCTTTTTCTCTTGCGCCAGGACCACGTAGTTGTCGATATTCTCCCGGATCAGTTGGCTCAGATCGACATCCTGCTTGACCAGTTCGATGTGGCCGGCCTCGAGCTTGGAGAGATCGAGGAAATTGTTGATGAGGTCCGCCATGCTGCGGCCGCTGGCCTCAATTTTGGCCAGCCACTTTTTCTGTTCCTCATTGACCGGTCCGACCAGACCATCCCCAACGACCGCGGCAGTAGACAGGACGCCCATCAGAGGCGAGCGCAGGTCATGGACGATCATCGCCGTGAAGTCTGCCTTGAGGCGCTCCAGGGCCTCGGCCTGGAGGCTGAATTTGAGCACCGGCTCCAGTTCCCGGGCAGCGAGCTTGAGGGTGTTATGGGTCTCCTCGGTATAAGGGTTGGTGCTGAAGACTGCCAGCCCCCCTTCCTGAAGCGCAGTGGAGAAGGGGACCGAGAGCGCTGCCAGGGTGGACTCCTGGGGTGACTTCTCCTGACTCAGACACTCCGGATTGAGGATCCGCTCCTGGACGAGCTGCTTGTCCTTCAACAGGCCCTCTTTTCCCGCCGTCTCCTTGGCCGACTTGAACAGGGCGACAGGGACTTTCCCCCGCAGATGAGCCACCAGGAGCGGGCCGTTCGCGGTGGCGAGAGAGAGCAGGCCGATCTGATAGTCGATGAGGTCCTGGAAAAAGTCGAAGAATCCCTGAAGGGAGCGCTCCAGATTCCCACCGAATCGGCCGATCTCCCGGATGCGGTTGGCTACGGTGGCCTCGAAGAGCAGGCGGTCGAGGAGATCGGTTAAACGGGCCTGGGCCCCGCGCCGCGCCAGCGCAGGCGAGCCCTTGCGCTCTCTCTCGGCCTCAGGGAGCCGCTTTTTTTCCGCCAGCAGGCGCTCCACCTCTTTTTCCAGAGGGGAAGAGTCTTCCGTCTTCAAGACGTAGCTATCAGCTCCGGCCTCCTTGCCCCAGAAGCGGTGTTCCTGATGGTCCAGGCTGGTCAGCAGGATGATCGGGAGATCCTCCATCGTGGGGTCATTCTTGAGCAGCCGGCAGACCTGATAGCCGGTGAGCTCGGGCATCATGATGTCGGAGACCAGAAGGTCGGGGTTTTCCCGGTAGGTGAGGGTGATCGCCTCCAGGCCGTTGACCCCTTGGACGACCTGATAGCCGTTTCTTTCCAAGGCCAGGGAGATGGACGTCCTCTGGGTGGGGCTATCGTCCACGACGACAATTTTTCTGCCCATCTTACTGTCCTTTCTTAAGCGGGGTCGCCTCGACGATCTCTTCCGCGATCTTTTCCAGTGGACATACGACCTCAGGCGCGCCGCAGAGGATGGCCTCTCTGGGCATGCCGAAGACCAGCGAGCTGGCCTCATCCTGGGCAATGGTCCTGCCGCCGGCCTCGCGGATCTTTTTTAAGCCCCGAGCCCCATCGCTGCCCATCCCCGTAAGCAGGACGCCAATCGCGCGCCGGCCATAGTGTTGGGCGGCGGATTCCATCAGACGATCTACTGAGGGACGGTGGCCGCGCACGGCTTCGCCATCGCTCAGCACGACTGTCCTGCCAGTCCCGATCTCCAGATGATGGTTGTCGGGAGCGAGGTAGACAGCTGCGGCCTTGAGCGGCTCACCGTGGGTAGCCACCTTCACTGAAAATGACGATTCGGTCTTGAGCCAGTTAGCCAGGCCGGTCACAAATCCGGCCGCGATGTGCTGGACGATCGCGATCGGGAAGGGGAAATTTTGCGGCAGGCCCTTGAGGACTAAGGCCAGGGCCGGCGGTCCGCCGGTAGAGGCCCCGACGACTACCACCCCCTCTCGAATCGTCGGTTCTATCAGGGGCCTGGTCCTGGTGAGACGCGGCGGCTGGTTTCTCATCAGGCGCAGAGGACGAATGCGCGCTACTGCCTTGATGCGTGATGTCAGTTCCTCTTTGACCTTGAGGAGTCCGGCCTCGCCGTAACCGCTGGGCTTCCCCATGATATCGACGGCGCCGCTGCGCAGCGCCTCGAAGGCGAGCTCGGAGTCCCGACTCTCGATCATGTGGCTCACCACGAGGATCGGTAGGGGGCGGGTCGAGGCGATGGTCTGGATCGCCTTGAGCCCGCTCACGACCGGCAGGTCGAGATCCATCGTCATCACATCCGGCTCCAGCGTATTGCGGAGCTGGATGGCCTCCTGGCCATTCTTTGCCCAGCCTAGAACCGTGATCTCGGGGTCCTGGCTGAGCAGGTCGCGCATCATGGCAGCGATCACCGGAGAGTCTTCGACAATGAGCACCCGAATCATAGCCTCACCTAAACCAGCCTCTGCAGGACCTCCAGCAAATGCTTCTGGTCGAAGGAGGCCTTGGTGATGTAGGCATCGGCCCCCACTTCGACTCCCCTCCTCTTGTCGGCCTCGGTCTCCAGGCCGGTTATGAGAATGACCGGAATCTCCTTAAACCGCTCGTCCCTTTTGATCTTCTCGGTCAACGCGAGCCCGTCCATGCGCGGCATTTGAACATCCGAGATCACGATGTCGAAGCTCTTTTCGTGGAGCTTCACCAGGGCATCCTCTCCGTCCACTGCTGTCGTGACATCGAAGCCCGCGGCCTCGAGGATATTTTTCTCCAGGGTGCGCGTGGTCAGGGAATCCTCCGCTACCAGCACTTTCTTCTTGCGCCTCTTGTTGAGCGCCAGCGCCGGTTCCCCTGCCGGCGTGGGTGAAGCGGAGATGGATCGGCTGGCGGCCTGGCGCGCGAGGGAGCGCACGAGGTCATTGGGGTCGAGGATCAGCGCGATCTGACCCTTGCTCAAAATCGTTCCTCCGGAGAGATGGGGGACGCGACTTAAGAGCTTGCCCAGTCCCTTGGCGACAATCTCCTCCTCTCCCAGCAGGGCATCCACCCCGAGGACCACCCGGCCCCTCGGGGTTTGAAGCAGCAGCGCCGGGATGGTCCCTTTTTTACCGTCTTCGTGAGGCAGGCGGAGGAGGTCCGCGAGTTGGATGAAGGCCAGGGGAAGCCCGTTGATGACCACGGTGCCCTTTCCCTCGATGGAGGTGATCTGATCCAGAGAAAGGACCAAAGTGCTCTCCAGCACGTCTGTAGGGAGGCAGAAGATCTCCCCGCCGGCCAGGAAGAGCAGGACATGGGTCGTGCTGAGCGTGAGGGGGAGTGAGAGCTTGAAGGCTGTTCCTTCGCCGGCCTTGGACTCCACGCGCAGAAACCCCTTCAGGCCCTCTACCTTGGCGACCACAGCGTTGAGCCCGACGCCGCGGCCGGAGACCTCGGTGACGGTCTGGGCGGTGGAGAAACCGCTGCGAAAGACCAGATCCCAAACGTCTTCATCCAGCCAGCGTCCGATCTCTTCGGCCGAGACGATGCCCTTCTCGACGGCCACTCTCTCTATGGTCTGACGGTCCAGTCCCCGGCCATCGTCCTTGACCGAGATGAGGACCCTGCCACCCTCTTGTCTGGCGCTGATGACAATCCTCCCCTGCCGGGCCTTTCCCTGCTCGATCCTTTCCTCCGGGGGTTCGACCCCATGGTCGATGGAGTTGCGCACCAGGTGGATGAGAGGCTCGCGGATCTCTTCGAGGATCTTCTTGTCGAGCCGGGTCGAGGTCCCTTCCAGAAGCAGCTCCACCTCTTTTCCCAAGTCGCGACTCAGGTCGCGGACCATTCTGGGAAAAGGATCGAGGATCGTAGAGAGGGGGAGAAGGCGGAGGTCTCGCACCCCCGCGTGGATCTCATCGACCAGCCGCTCCAGCCGATGGGTATTCTCGGACAGCCCCTGGATAATGCCGTAAAGCTCGTCGTTCAGGGCCTCGATCCGGTTGCGGAAGGTCGCCTGCTTTGTCTCCGGCTGCTTGCGCCACTCTTCTAACAGGCCCAGCGTCTCCTCGAGATGGCGCAGGTCCTCCAGGGCCTCGATCTTGGAGACCAGGAGCTCTCCTACGAGATTGATCAGCGTGTCGAGCTTGTCGGTCTGGACGCGAACGGTGGTCAGGGCTGCCCCCTCGTCCTTTGGAGCTGCGTGAGGGGGTTGAGCTTCTTGCTTGGCGTCGGATGCCGCGGCGCCCTCCGCGGGAATTTTTTCCAGAGAGCTGAGAGTCTTAGAGATCGCGTCCACATTCCGGTAAAGGGACTCCATGATAGGTGGGGAGACCTCTTTCTCGCCCCGGTCCAGTTGGGTCAGCACGCTCTCAAGGTAATGGGCCAGGGTCTCGAGGGTCTTGATCCCCATCATCCGGGCCGCTCCCTTAAGGCTGTGGGCCGAGCGCAGGATCCCTTCCAGGGATGCCTCTTTGGGTTGGCGCTCGAGGGCAAGCAGTCCCTCGTTGAGGTTGTGGATGTGCTCCTTACACTCCTCGCGGAAGATTTGAAACAGATGCTGGTACTCTGGATCTCCTGATTTCATCGCTTCATCTCGCTGCGGGGTTTTTGAAGTGGGCCCCGTCGGCTACCTGAAACTTCTTCACCAGCTCTTGCAGGGCTTGACCCAGCACCACCAGTTGCGAGGCCGCCACGTTGGTCTC
>Ga0184634_10000301_pt1 | contig 12204 bp, 12 predicted proteins | sample PLM31_200_b1_FD_133016 | JGI IMG/M metagenome (GOLD analysis project Ga0184634, IMG submission 133016) | Groundwater sediment microbial communities from an aquifer in East River, Colorado, USA - PLM3-1_200_b1 | ecosystem: Environmental > Terrestrial > Soil > Riparian zone | place: USA: East... | reverse complement strand
GACCGCCCGTTCATGAGCACAATTCATGGCAACGGCGCGGCCGGGCGGTCTCTCTCAAACCCTACATTAACCACGGCGCGGGTGGTAACCCTTTTATGGTAGGGGAAGCGCAGAAGCGGGCACTTTTTGACATGCTATCCCAGGCGGACATCCTGCAGGCGCTTGGGCAAAGCGACATATGTCCACCCACAGGGGCCCTCTGTTAGATATGATAGATATCGAGCGCGGTCGTAATCACGTCGTTGAGTAAAATAATCTTCTTGCGCGCGATGCGCCAATTGCCGCCGGTCTCACGCAGGCGATACTCATAGCGCCCGTAAAACGTCTCGCTACGTTGATGGAGGAAGGCGTGGGTCTGCCATTGCGCGAACACGGAAAGCGTATTGCCCTCGCGTTCGCCCAGGCGCACGTTACCCGCCAGATGCCAGGTGCGCGGCAACGGCGTCGAGGCCGCGGACAGGCCGGAGCGGATGCGCAGCACCCGCTCTTCCAGCCCGGCGCGGCTGTCGTAATAGATCAGCGAGAGTTCGCTTTTGGGGTCCTTGGTCAATTCGTGCTCGCTGTCCCACGCCGGCATCCAGAACTCGCAGTCTTCGGTAAAAAGCGCGAGCCACTCGTCCCAGCGCTGTTCATCCAGATACGCGCCTTCGCGGTAAAGCAGGTCGCTCACGCCATGCAGCAAGGTTAAATCCATGCCGGTTACCGATGCCCGTTCATGAGCTTGGCCCACTGCCGGTACAAGCCATGAAACAAGGTTTCATCCTGCGCATTCGGCCCGCTCGCGACCGGCTTAACGCCCAGCGCGGCGGCAGCGGCGTCCGCGCCGGCAGCCGCGCGCGCCATGCCCCGCTCATACCCCTGGGCGGGCGAGGCACCGGCGGCGCACCCGATCTGGGCGGCCTCGAACACGGCCAGATCATCCGGTGTGGCCATGCCGCTGGCGTTGAAGAAATCCTCGTATTGGCGGATGCGCCGCTCGCGCGCGGCCGCGCTCTCGCCCTTGGGCGCGATGCAATAAATCTTGACCTCGGTCAAATCCACGCTTAAGGGCCGGAACACGCGGATCTGGGTGGAGGCCTGATCCATGAGCTGCACATTGGGATAGAGTAGCAAATTCCGCTGCCGGCGCAGCATCCAATCCGCGCGTGCCGATTCCACGCGCTGCATGATCTCTTCGCGCTGCTCCCACAGCGGCCGGTTCTCCGGGGCGGCAAAGGTCAGCCAAAGCAAGGCGTGACCGTTGCCCAAATCGTAACAGCCATTATCGGTTTGCCATTGGCGTTGATCGAAGCCGGCCCGAAGCTTGCCCGGCGCGCCCGTCTGCTGCTGCTTGGCGCGCCGCTGCAACAACATGACGTAATTCTGATGGACGGTGGGGAAGTGATAGGAGTCGATGCCGTTCTCCGCCTGCATCTTCCAGTTGCCGCGATAGCGGTAAGTCGCGCTGCCCTTGAGCACCTCGAGGCCCTGCGGCGATTGATCGGCCAGTAAATCGATGAACGGCATGGCCGCGCCGAGATGCTTTTCCAGCGGCGGCACGTCGGGATTGAGGCTGCCGAAAATGAATCCGCGATATTCGCCAAGGCGCGCAATCGCGGTCAGATCCTGCGAGCGCTGCAAAAATTGCACTGGATAGGCGCCGGTGTCGCGGTCCCTGACGTCGACATTGCGGCCGTCGGCGTCGTACACCCAGCCGTGATACGGGCATACGAAATATTTTTTATTACCCCGCTCGCTCGTGCACAAGGCGGTGCCGCGGTGCGCGCACGCGTTCAGGAAGCCCCCGACCTTGCCGTCTTTATTGCGCGTCAAGATCACCGAACGGCGGCCGATGTGGGTGGTGAAATAATCGCCGGCCTTGGGCAGTTGGCTCGCGTGCGCCAAATATATCCAATGGCCCTCGAAAATGTTTTTCATCTCGCGCTCGAATAATTCGGGATCGGTGAATAAACGGCGCGATACGCCGAACACGCCGTCCTGCGGGCGGTCGAGAATCAGATCTTGGAAATTTTCCGGCTGCACTTGCGCCTCCGATCGGCCTTTGTTAATACGCCTCACCTGAAAGGAGGCAAACTCCCGGAAACTATAGTACGATTCGGCTTTCCACTCAATCAAGCCGAGAGTTCGTGCAATAACGACGTCGAAATCAGGCGTAACAAAGTATGCGCAAGCACATCGATTTCTTCTTCGACTTTCTCAGTCCGTTCGGCTACTTGGCCAACGTGAAGCTGCCCGGCATCGCCAAAAAATACGGCGCGACCGTCCATTACCACCCGTTCGATATCTTGCTGGCCAAGCTCGCCGCCGGCAACTACGGCCCGTCCACCCGGGAAATCCCGGCGAAAGCGCGCTGCGTCCGTCAAGACCGGCTGCGCTGGGCCGCACGTTACAAGGTTCCCATGGTCACTACCCTCAACGGCAAGCGCACCCCACGCCTTAACACCGGCGTGTTTTACGCCGCGCGCGCGGAGCTGGCGGAGGCCTACGTCAATGCGGCCTATCATCAGGTCTGGGGCGTGGGCGCCGATCCGGAAGACGACGCGGTGATCGCCGCGCTCGCGCGCGAACTCGGTTGGGACGAGGCCGCGTTTCTCGCCTACGTCAATTCGCCGCAGGCGCGGCAGGAATACGCCGAGAGCCAACGCGAGGCGCATCGCCGCGGCGTGTTCGGCGCGCCGATCATGTTCGTGGACGATCAGATGTTCTGGGGCAACGACCGCCTGATGTTTTTGGAAGAACACCTGGCGGCGATGAAATAAGAGACCACCATGCCGAAAAAAAGACAACTACTCACTATCGACGATGTGCAGGGCGCCTGGGTGATAATGCCGACGCCGGCGAAGCCCGGGGCCGACGACTGGCGCATGGAAGACACCGTTGATCTGGATGAAACCGCACGCGTGGTGAATGCGTTGATCGACGCCGGGGTCGACGCAGTTATGAGCCTGGGCACACTGGGCGAATGCTCTACGCTCACCTTGGAAGAAAAGAAAAAGTTCATGGCGACGCTCATCGAAACCGCGCGCGGGCGCGTGCCGGTGTTCGTCGGCACCACCACGCTCAACACGCGCGACACCATCCGCGAGACGCGCTATGCGGCCGATCTCGGCGCCGACGGCACCATGCTCGGCCTGCCCATGTGGTGCGCCGCCGACACCGCGGTCGCGGTGCGCTTCTACCAGGATGTGGCCGCGGCCTGCCCGGACATGGCGATCTGCGTCTACGCCAACCACGAGGCGTTCAAGTTCGATTATCCCGCACGGTTTTGGGCACAGGTCGCGGACATCCCGCAGATCGTCGCCGCCAAGTACATGGGCATCGGCACCTTGCTGCGCGATATGGCGGCGAGCCGCCGGCGCATCCGCTTCCTGCCGATCAACAACGACTACTATGGCGCCGCGCGCATGGCGCCGGAGTTTTGCACCGCGTTCTGGAGCGGCGGCGCGGTGTGCGGGCCGGCGGTGGTGACCGCCTTGCGTGACGAGGTCAAACGCGCGATCCAGACCGGCGATTGGCGCCGGGCGCAAAAAATCACCGAGGCCACGATGCGCGCGTCCGCGACGTTTTTTCCCCCGGGCGGTTTAAAAGAGTTCGCCATGTATAACATCGGCCTGGAAAAGGCGCGCGCCAATGCCGGGGGCTGGATGCGGGCCGGCCCCTGCCGGCCGCCCTACCACGTGGTGCCGGAGCCTTACTTGGAGGGCGCCCGCAAGTCCGGCCGGCAGTGGGCCGAGATGCATCAGGCGTTGTCGGCCGGCACCTTCTTTCAAGATTAACGTAAACCGGATAAGGCGCGACGCGCCGTCATCCGGGAACCTTAAGGTTTCCCAATATTACGGATCGGTATCGTTACGTCGGGGACAATTCCCCGGGTTACGGCGCTACGCGCCTAACCCAGGCTACAAAACAATCAACCGCCCTGCTGCTGCCGGTATTCCGGGCACGGCTGCAACTCCTCGAAACCCGCGTGCCGGTCCACACCGACGGTGTGCACCAGGTTGCGCTCCATGCCGATGAGCATCACCGGCGCATTGCCGGTGTTGGCGTGGCGATAAACCACGCCGTCGGGCAAGGCGGGCAATGTCATGACATCGCCCGCCTTCCACGCATGGCGCACGCCGTTGACCTCGGTATGGCCTTCGCCTTGCAGGATATAAAACACGACATCGCCGCTGTGGCGCTGGCTGCCGCTGCGGCTGCCTGCCGGGATCTCCTGGCGATAAAACAGATTGGTCTGCACCGCGCTGTAGGCGATGCACGGATGCAGATACCACTGCATCTTGCCGTGCGCGTTCCACTCCCACGGCAGGTCGGCACCGCGGATCATAAACGTCGCCTGCGCCTGGCGGCGGCGTTGCAGGTCGCGCAAGGCGATCAGACGGTCAAAGAGATTCGTGGTCGCGAGTTCGTCCGGATGGGTGATCAACGGTATCTGCTCGCCCGGCACCCGCGCCTTCCAATCCGGCCGGCTGCGGCGGCCTTCGATGCCGCTGGTGGCGTCGCCGCGCAGGTCCGGCGTCTCTTTTAATTGGTCGATGGCATTCGCGATATAAGGCGCCACCAACATGTCGCGAAACGCCACCCAGCGGCAGCCCTTGGCAGGGTCCTTGTTCCAGTGCTGGTGGGAGCAGCCGCCCGGCTGGATCGGCAGCAGCAGCAGATCGCCCGCCCGCCAGTCCAGGATCTCGCCGTTGGTCTCGGTGGCGCCCTCGCCCTCGATGACATAGATGATGATGCCGCCCTGGTGCCGATGCCGGCCGGTCTGGCGCTTGATCATCTGCTCGAACACCGCCCAACTGCTCAAGGCGGTGTCGTCCAGCAACGGTGTCAGGTAAAACTTCACGAAACCCTGGCGCGAGGGCTGGTAATCGCGTTCGTCCGCGCGGATCAAAAGCTTGCCGGTGCGCTGGCGCTCGCTCCACTTCTGGTAGTAGCGCACGGTCTGTTCATAGACGGAGGCCTCAATCGCCTCGGGCTCTTTGCTGCGTTCGCGTTCCATAACGGCCCCCCCCCTACATTAGCAACCGAAAAGGCTATATTGTTTAGCGATATAACGCAATTTCAACGGCGCTGGCGGGCCGGGGCGATTCCCGTTTAGAATGCGCCTATGACGAAGCCCCTTTCAGAAAAGACGGCGGACTTCTCCTGGCCGGAGGAAGGCGTGACGCGCGCGCCTTACCGGGTCTATCTCGATCCCGTCATTTATGAGCGTGAGCAGCAGCGCCTGTTTCGCGGGCCCACCTGGAATTTTCTGGCGCTCGCGGCGGAACTGCAGGCGGCGGGGGATTATAAGACCACATTCGTCGGGGATACCCCGGTGGTGGTGACGCGCGACAACGACGGTGTGCATGCGTTCGTGAACCGCTGCGCCCACCGCGGCGTCACCTTGTGCATGGAGACCCGCGGCCATTGCAAGAACAAGATCATCACCTGCGTGTACCATGCCTGGGTCTACGATTTAAAGGGCGATCTCAAGGGCCTGCCGTTCCAAAAGGGGGTGGACGGCCAGGGCGGCATGCCGCCGGATTTTAAGCTTGCCGAGCATGGCCTGCAGAAACTCAAGGTGGAGACCTTTCAGGGGCTCGTCTTCGGCTCGTTCGACGCGCAGACGCCGCGGATCGAAGATTACTTGGGCGAGAAGATGAGTCATTATGTCCGGCGCCTGTTCAACCGGCCGATCCGCCTCCTCGGCTACAATCGCCAACTGATGAAAAACAACTGGAAGCTGTACATCGAAAATAATAAAGACCCGTATCACGCGAGCCTTTTGCATCTGTTCTTCGCCACCTTCGGCCTCAATCGCCTGTCGCAGAAGGGCGGCATCGATCTGGATGCAACTGGAAAACACCATGTGAGCTACACCCACGGCGAGGCCTTCGGCGACGCGGCCGAGTATCAAGGCGCGGACATCCGCTCGTTTCAATCCAAGTATCAACTGCACGATCCCTCGCTGCTGAAAAGCCGGCGCGAGTTTACCGACGGCATCGTGCTCGCGATCCAGTCCATCTTCCCGACGCTGGTGGTGCAGCAGATTTACAACGTGCTGGCCGTGCGCCAACTGCTGCCCAAGGGGCCGGGGGCGTGCGAGCTGGTATGGATCTATTTCGGCTATCAGGACGACGACGCGGAAATGACCGCGATGCGTTTGAAACAGGCGAACCTGGTCGGCCCGGCCGGATATGTGTCGCTGGAAGACGGCGGCGTCGGCGAACTGGTGCAAAAGAGCCTGGTGAGCGCCGACGGGCGGCAATGCTCATTCATGGAGATGGGGGGCAAGGACGTGCAGAGCCAGCCGTTTCGCGCGACCGAGACCTCGGTGCGCGGCTTCTGGCAGGGATACCGCGCGATCATGGGGTTTTAAATGACGCCGCTCGAAGTCAAGGCCGCGATCGAGGAATTGCTGCACGCCTATGTGCAGTGCATCGACGACAATAAGTTGGAGGCCTGGCCGGATTTCTTCAGCGACCCCTGCCTATACAAGATCATCTCGCGCGAAAACCACGACCGCGACCTGACGGCGCCGGTGATCTATTGCGACAGCAAGGGCATGCTGCATGATCGCGTGGGCGCGCACCGTCACGCCAACGTCTACGAGCCGCACTTTTACCGCCACCTCGTCAGCAACACGCGTATCCTTAAGTGCGAACAGGAGGTCTATACCGTGCAGTCCAACTATGCGGTGTTTCAGACAAAACTCGACGGCGACACGCAGATATACAACGTCGGCCGTTATCTCGATAAAGTGGTATTCGAACACGGCGCGCCGAAATTCAAGGAGAAGCTCGTGATCTTCGATACCTTGCGCATCCCCACCTTACTAGTCACACCTATTTAGCGATGAACACACCCACGCTCCGCATCGGCCTCCATCCCTATCTTGAATGGCTGAAGAAAGTAGCCATCCCGGTTGTGGAAGACTTCGGCGTCGATCTGTTCAAGGTGGAAACCAAGCCCTGGCCCCGGTTCGATATCAACGGCGCGGCGGTGCACCTGAAGGGCCGCGGCGATTTCGTGTCGATGTTCCTGCTGGACCTGCCGCCGGGCGCGGCAATCGCCCCGCAGCGCCATGTGTACGAACAGGTGGTGTACGTGCTGGAGGGTCGCGGCAGCACCGTGATCGAGGCCGGGAATGGGCGGCGGCACAGCTTCGAGTGGGGACCGCGCAGCCTGTTCGCCATACCGCTGAATGTCCGGTACCGGCACTTCAACGGCAGCGGCGCGGAACGCGCGTTGATGATCGCCACCACCAATCTGCCGGCGATGCTGAACATGTTCCATAACGAGGCGTTCGTGTTCGACAACCCCTGGCAGTTCAGCGAGCGCATCGGCGATCCCAAGTATTTCACCGGCGACGGCGACATCATCCCGGTACCTTCCGGCCGCGAGCTCTGGGAGACCAACTTCGTGCCGGACTTGGGCGCCACGGTCCTGAAGGAGTGGTCCGCGCGCGGCGCCGGCAGCAAAAACATTCGCTTCCTGCTCGCCGACGGCACCATGCACGCGCACATGTCCGAGATCGCCGCCGGCGGCTACAAGAAGGCGCATCGCCACGCCGCCGACTTTCACGTCATGTGCGTCACCGGCCGCGGTTACAGCCTGTTTTGGTACGAGGGGGATAAGGATTTTCATCGCGTGGACTGGCGATATGGCACCGTATTCGCACCGCCCGACCAGATGTTCCACCAACACTTTAACTTAAGTGCGCAGCCGGCGCGCTATCTGGCAACCGCCATGGGCAACCCGCGCTACCCGTTCACCGAGACCAAGCGCAAGACCTTATCGGGCGGCGTGTCCACCAGCGTCAAACAAGGCGGCGACCAGATCGAATACGAAGACCAGCCGGCGCATATCCATCGGCTGTACCGGGAAGAAGCGGAGAAGGGCGGCATCGAGGTACGCATGCCGGCGTTCGGTACCTAATGTTCGCCCGGGCTCTTTAGATCTTAAACGACTCCAGCGTCTCCGGCGCGAATAATTTTTCCGGCGTCAGTAAGTGCTTGGAGAGCCCTTGTTCGTAAGAATAACGCAAGAATGTGCTTAGCGTGTCTTTATTCACGTCAAACCCATACGGCCAGAAATCCCGCCCCATCTCTTTGCGCGTATCCTCCACGTGCGCGGTAAGCCAAGGGAGCATCGCCTTCAGCGCGGCGGTCTCATACAGGTCCTCATAAGTCTGTTTCTGCGCGGCGCAAAACGCCTTGAACAGCGATTGCGCCACCCACGGACACTTCTCATAGACCTCGCGCCGAATCACCACCGTGTGCATGATCGGGAATATCTTGGTGGCGCGGAAATACCCTTTTTCCACCGGCATATAATTCTCGAACAGGCGCTTTACCTTGCCGCCGCCGCGGCTAAACGACGACGGCATGCGCGCGGTATATAAGGCGTCGATTTCGCCGCTTTCCAGCATGGCCGATAAGGTCTGGTTCCCGCCGATGCGCTCGACCCGGATATTCGGCGGCAGATTCAACTTCAGCTTTTCCGGACGGCCCGGTTCTTCTTCGCCGCCGGTATAATAAGTAACGCTGTCGACCGGCACGTTGTAGTGATCGGACAGGATGCCGCGGATCCACACCGGCGCGGTCATCTGGTATTCCGGATTGCCGATGCGCCTACCGATCAAATCTTTCGGCTCCTTAATGCCGCTTTTTACGTTGACGTAAATGCAGGAGTGGCGGAAGAAGCGCGACGGAAATACCGGGATAGCGATAAACGGTTTATCTTCGGTAAACAAAGAAACGGCGTACGAGGAAAGCGACATCTCGGCAGCGTCGAATTCGCGATGGCGCAGCATGCGGAAAAAAGTTTCTTCGACCGGCAGATTCAGATAATTGAGATTGATGCCGTCCGGCTCGATACCGCCCTGCATCAAGGCGCGGGTCCGGTCATAATTCCAGCACGCCAATGTCAAATTAAGCTTCGCCACAATACGCCTCTTTGTTTTTCACCATGATTTCGATCGCAATACTACCGCCGCTGACAGATCCGGTCAAAATGAATCGCGGTTACGAAAGATTAAGCTCGTTATCTCCATCTTTGGCAAAGGAACGGAGCGCCGGCACGCGCCGGCCGGCCGCCAGCAGGCCCGCGCCCACCAGCGCCGCGCCCAGCAAAACCGTTCCCGGACCGCCGATGGCCGCCGCCAGCAATCCGGTGTTAAAGTGGCCGAGCGGGGTGCTGCCGCGCGTCACCAGGAACACCAGGGACATGACGCGCCCCCTGAGCGCATCCGGCGCCGCGAGCTGCACCACGGTATTGCGCGCGACTCCCCAGACGCCATCGGCGGCGCCGAGCCCGAATAACAGCACCATGGACAACAACAAGGACGACGACAGGCCGAAAATAACCAGAAGCAGGGTATAGACCGCGCCCGCGATTAAAATAACGCGTCCGCGGTGCGCTGTATGGAACGTGACCATCAGCAGCATACCGAACAACGCACCGGCGCCGAGCGCGCTAAGCAGGGACCCCAGCCCTTGCGGCCCGACGCCAAGGACGTCGCGCGCCATAATCGTGATCAGGGCGCTGTTATATCCGAATAATCCGCTCAGCACCTCCAGGCCCAGTACCGCCTTAAGCAGCGGGCTGCGCCAGACAAAACCCACGCCCTCAATCATCTCTCGCCGCAAACCGGCGCGCGCCAGTCCCCGGCCCGTCCTCGCCGGCGGCAGGCGCATGGCCGTCAGGGCGGCGAGCATGCCGAGAAAACTTGCCGCATTAAGAAAAAACGGCGCGGCGTAGCCGCTGTAGGCGAGAGCGATGCCGGCGATGGACGGGCCGATGAAGAAGGCGGCGCGCACCGCGACCGCATTCAACGCGATTGCGCTTGAGATCGCCGGGCGCGGCACCAGTTCCGGGAACAGCGCCTGACGCGCCGGAACGGAAAAGGCATAGAGCGTGCCGCTTGCCAGATTAAGCAGATACAAATGCCAGAACTGGAGATGACCGGTGACGGCGAGCATCCCCATGACGAATGACAGAACCAGCATGCTCGATTCGGTCAATATCAGCAGGGGCCGCCGCGGCAGGCGATCGGCAATGGCGCCGCCGAGCAAGGCAAATAGAATCATGGGGGCGGCGCGGGCCAGCCCGCTAAGACCCAGGAGGACGGTTGAATGCGTCATTTCGTACAGAATCCACGCCACCGCCGTCTGCTCGATCCAGGTGCCGATCTGCGAGGTCGAGTGCCCGAGGAAGTAAAGAAAATAATTGCGCTCACCGAGCGCCACGAGGCCGCGCGGCAGAGTACGGGCGGGCTCCGCGCTCATGCAGGCAGCGGGCGGCCGTTACTTTTCCGCGAAGAAATCGGCAATGAGGCGGTTGAAACGATCGGCGTGCTCAATTTGGGTCCAGTGGCCGCAACGGCCGAAAAGGTGTAATTGCGCGTTTTTTATCAAGTCGAACAATTTCAGGGCGTTGGACGGCGGAATCACCCGGTCTTCGCGCCCATGCACAATCAGCGCGGGGTGCGGGAGCGCGCGAATCGCTTCCTCGTCGCTCGCGAGCGCCTCCACCCAGCGCTGCCGGGGAGCGGGAAACATGGCGGAGAAAGATTCGTGGAACCCGGGGCGGATACTCGCCTGGTAACGCAGCTTGGCCAATTCATCCGTCACCAACGCACGGTCATACGCGAAGATGTCGAGTAACGCGCGCATATTTTCCAGCGACGGCGTGTAACCCCAAACCGCGTCCAGGCCGGCGGGCAAGGGAAACGCTATCCCCATACTGCCCATTAATACCAGGCGCCGTACGCGTTTAGGATGGGCAACGGCCAACGCCAACGCGACCGCCCCGCCGAATGAATTGCCGACGACGTCGCACTGCACAATATTGAGCCGATCGAGCAAACCCACCACCTGCGCGATCCAGGCCGGCATTGTGTAATTGAACCCCGCGCGCCGCTCGGTGAAGCCGAAACCGGCCATATCCGGGGCAATGACCCGATATCGGGGCGCCAGCGCGGGGATGGTCAGGCGCCAATTGGCCCAGGCGCTCACACCCGGGCCGGAGCCGTGAATCAAGAGAACCGGCGGCCCGTTGCCGGCGTCGTGATAATTCGTCGCAACGCCGCCGGCATCAATAGTATTGCCGATCTCGGGATTAGTCGCCGCCACTGCTTTATCCATATACGGTTAATCAAAAAAATCGGTCGAAATGAATCTGGTCGAACGGCACCTTGTGCTGCATCAGCATGGTTTGCACCGCCTGCACCATGGGCGGCGGCCCGGCGAAATAGTATTCGAAATTCGGCAATGAGGCGCCCAGGGTCTGCGCCGCCAATTCGTGCACAAACCCGACTTTTCCTTGCCATTTCTTCTCCGTGTCCAGCTCCGGCATGGAGATAATAGGATAATAAAATGTTCTCTCGCCAAATCCAGGCAGCGCACGCAACAAATCCTCGCCACAGATATCCCGCGGCCCGCGTCCACCGTAAAAGAAATGCAATTTACGCATAGCCAAATCTTTATCTTTGGCCATTCCCCGCGCAATCGATATCACCGGCGACAGACCGGAACCGCCGGCGAGGCAGACGACGTCCCGCAAGCTTTGCGTGCGCAAATAAGCCAGGCCATAAGGCCCGTCGAACTCGATCTTTTCGCCGCTGCGAATCCGGTCGAACAAAATCGGCGTCGCCGCGCCGTTCTGCACCCGCCTTATTTGGAAATGCCACTCGCCTTCGGCGTTGGCGATATTCGACATCGAATAGGCGCGCATGCCGGTTACACCCGGCAGCGCCATCAGCACATACTGCCCCGGTAAAAATTCCGCCGGTTCGGTAGCACGGAAGCGGAATTCCCGGATATCATGCGTGATATCGTGGCTTTGAACCAAAGCGGCTTCAAACCGGCGCGGTTGAACGAAAGGCTTATACTCGTCCCCCGGCCGCACGCGCACGGTGCAATCCGATTTTGGACGGGATTGGCAAGCGAGCACCCGCCCTCGTTTTTTATCCCGCTCATTCAACCCCGGGGCTTGGTCCCAGAGCGCCTCGACTTGGCCTTCGACTATTTCCATCTTGCAGGTGCCGCACGAGCCGACATTGCATTCATACGGCATGCCTATGCCGGCACGCAGCCCCGAACGCAACACAGTATCGTTATCCGCGCAATCGAATTGCGCCGCGGTATCGGCTATTTTGATCTTGAACATTTCTGCGGTTCCAATGTTTGATTTAGTTCGTTTCCGCGCTCCACCTCAAGG
>Ga0184634_10000299_pt1 | contig 12233 bp, 10 predicted proteins | sample PLM31_200_b1_FD_133016 | JGI IMG/M metagenome (GOLD analysis project Ga0184634, IMG submission 133016) | Groundwater sediment microbial communities from an aquifer in East River, Colorado, USA - PLM3-1_200_b1 | ecosystem: Environmental > Terrestrial > Soil > Riparian zone | place: USA: East... | reverse complement strand
TGACCGCTTTCGGCACGCCCTGCCCGTCCTCGTCGAGCCAGTTGACGAACACAAACGGCTTGTGCGAGCTGAGATTGAGGTAATAGCCTTCCGCCTCGTCGCGAAAAAGCTCGAGCTTGAAGCCCGGGTGCAGCCACTGTGCCCGCGCCTCGTTCTCGACGAGCGCGCGGGGCGCAGCGCCGGGCTCGCTCGAGTCGGGCACGACGCCGATCGGCTCCCACTTCTCCGACTGCCAGCGGTTGTTCTCCAGGGGCGTGCGCTCCATCACCACCGCGATCGCGAGGCTCGGGTTGGGCATTTTTACGGCTATACTCACTCGTTCAGCGAACGGCGAATTATGAACTGCATTTCATGAGGCGGCTACGCCAATGACGGACCGGGTCATTCCGATCACAGACGCGCGCAGGACAAAACCCCTTCCATCGGAAGGGGAATTGGGTTCTCCCGCGCGCGCCGGGCAGGACACGCTCGGCCGCAGGCTGCACGACCTGCGCATCTCGGTCACCGACCGCTGCAATTTCCGCTGCATCTACTGCATGCCGCGCGACGTGTTCGGCCCCGACTACGCGTTTCTCCCGAAGAGCGAATTGCTGAGCTTCGAGGAAATCGCGCGGCTGGCGCGCGTCTTCAAGGGCCACGGCGTCGAGAAAGTCCGCCTGACCGGCGGCGAGCCGCTCTTGCGCAAGAACCTGGAGTGCCTGATCGAGATGCTCGCCGACATCCCGGGCCTGGACCTCACGCTCACCACCAACGGCTCGGTCCTCGCAAAAAAAGCGCGCGCGCTGAAAGCGGGCGGCCTCAATCGCGTCACGGTCAGCCTCGACTCGCTCGACGAGGCGGTGTTCCGCAGGATGAACGACGCCGACTTTCCGGTCTCCGAAGTGCTGAACGGCATCGATGCGGCGGCCGCGGCGGGCCTTGCGCCGATCAAGATCAACATGGTGGTCAAGCGCGGCGAGAACGAGGATTCCGTTCTGCCGATGGCGCGCCGCTTCAAGGGCAGCGGCCACATCGTGCGCTTCATCGAATTCATGGACGTCGGCGCGACCAACGGCTGGCGGATGGACGACGTCGTGCCCTCGGCCGAGGTCATCAGGATGATCGACGCCGAGATGCCGCTCGAGCAGGCCGATCCGAACTACACGGGCGAAGTCGCCGAGCGCTGGCGCTATAAGGACGGGTCGGGGGAGGTCGGCGTGATCTCCTCGGTCACGCAGGCCTTCTGCCGCACCTGCACCCGCGCGCGGCTCTCGACCGAAGGCATGCTGTATACGTGCCTTTTCGCCACCGCGGGCTACGACCTGCGCGCGATGCTGCGCGGCGGCTCCTCCGACGAGGAGATTTCGGGCGCCATCGCGCGCATCTGGCAGGCGCGCTCAGACCGCTACTCCGAGATCCGCACCGCGGAAACCGCCAAGCTGCGCAAGATCGAGATGTCGTATATCGGCGGATGAAAACCGCGCGCCGCCCTCAGCTCACCCACGCTTCCAAGCCCCTCACCTTCGAGGTGGAAGCGATCAACGAGCGCGGCGAGGCGGTGGCGACGCCGATCGCGGGCGAGCATCCGCTCACGCTCTACGTCGACAAGCGCGAGATCGTCACGCTGATGACGCTCGGCCAAGCGCCCGAGGCGCTCGCCATCGGTTACCTGCGCAACCAGCGCCTGGTGAAATCCATCGGGGAAATCGCCGCGGTGCAGGCCGACTGGGAGACGGCTTCGGTCGTCGTCACCACGCGCAAAGCCATCAAAGGGCTCGACCAGAAAATGAAAAGGCGCACCGTGACCACCGGCTGCGGCCAGGGCACGGTGTTCGGCGACCTGATGGCGGAAATCGACTCGGTCAAGCTGCGCAGCGACGTGAAGCTCACCGAAGAGTCGCTGCACGCCCTGCTGGAAGCGGTGCGCTACAAGGAGACCATCTACAAATCCGCCGGCGCCGTGCATGGCTGCGCGCTGGCGAACAACACCCCCGCCGGAGTCGAGATTCTCTATTTTGTCGAGGACGTCGGCAGGCACAACGCCGTGGACGCGATCGCCGGACAGATGTGGCTCGACGGCGTGGACGGCTCGGACAAGATCTTCTACACCACCGGGCGCCTCACTTCCGAGATGGTGATCAAAACCGCGCAGATGCAAATCCCCTTCCTCGTTTCGCGCTCGGGGCTCACCAAGATGGGCCACGACATCGCGGCGAAGCTCGGCATCACCATGATCGGCCGCGCGGCGGGCGGCAAGCACTACCTGCTCTTCACCGGCAGGCACCGCTTCAGGAAGACCGTCGCGCCGACGATGGTGGCATAGGAACAGCCAGGCACGAGGGATGTGTCATTAGCGTATTGATGAGCCTGTTACGCAATGCGTTCGGCGCGCAGCGCCCTCGCAATGAGCTTGCGCTCAAGCAGGAGATCGCGAGACAGCGCGGCGCATACCTGGAGCTGCTGAAGGACTGCCTGATCGGAAGGATTTACGAGGATCGGCCGTTCCAGGATCCGAACTTTCATCCGGAATGGCGTGAAATGGGACTGGACTGGCCCACGCAGGCACATTCGATGATCGGCAATCGGCGCATGGTGAACCTGTGGCAGCTCTGCGAGGACGTTATCGTCAAAGAGGTGCCGGGAGATTTCGTCGAAACCGGAGTCTGGCGCGGAGGCGCCTGCATTTTCATGCGAGCGATTCTGAAGACCTATGGCGTGGAAGGTCGGATTGTCTGGGTTGCGGATTCATTCGAAGGCCTGCCGCCCCCGAATGAGCAGAAATATCCTGAAGACCGCGGCAGTGTGTTTCACGCCATGCAGCCGCTTGCGGTGTCGCTCGAAGAGGTCCAGAAGAACTTTCGCAATTACGGCCTGCTGGACGATCAAGTCCGATTTCTCAAGGGCTGGTTCAAGGACACGCTGCACGCCGCGCCTATTGAGCGACTCGCCGTGCTGAGGCTGGACGGCGACATGTACGAGTCCACCATGGACGCCCTCCGCGCCCTGTATCACAGGCTAAGCCCTGGCGGTTACGTCATCATCGACGACTTTGCCATTCCGGTCTGCAGACAGGCGGTCGAGGACTTTCGGCGGCAGAACCGGATCGACGAACCGCTCCACCCGATCGACATGAGCTCCGTCTACTGGCAAAAACGTCACGCGTAAAGGTTTTACGGTGGAATCATCCGGGGCTATAACCGGTCTCATCCTCGCCGGCGGCAAGGGCAGCCGCATGGGCGGCGTGGACAAGGGCCTGCAAGCCTTCCGCGGCAGGCGCCTCGTCGATCACGTGTACGAGCGCTTCGCGCCGCAGGTGCGCGGGGTCATCATCAACGCCAACCAGAACCACGACGAGTACCGGACTTTCGGCGTGCGTGTGGTGAGCGACGCGATCGGGGGTTACGCCGGGCCGCTCGCGGGGCTGCACGCGGGGCTCTCGGTTTCCAAGCGGCCGTTTCTCGCCGCGGTGCCCTGCGATTCGCCCTTTCTGCCCGCGGACTTGGTCGAGCGGCTGTTCCAGCGGCTCGACGAAGCCGGCGCCGAGCTCGCCGTGGCGAAGACGGGCGACCGGCCGCACCCGGTGTTCTCGCTCATGCGCCGCGGCGTGCTCGATCACCTCACCGAGTTCCTGAAAGGCGGGGGCCGCAAGATCGACGCCTGGTACGCGACGCTCATCGTCGTGGAGGTCGGCTTCGACGACGAGCCTGAGGCCTTCTCCAATATAAACACCCGCGAAGAGCTGCAAACCTGGGAGAACGTGCCGCCGGCTTGAGCGCCGGACGGAAAAACGTATACTCTCCCTGTCATTTTCAGAACGGGAGGGTACCAATGCGTAACAAGTTCATCCGGCTGTTGCTGTCTTCGATCGCCGCGACTGCGGCGCTCGCGCTGTCCCCGGCCGCGGCCGCACAGGGCGATCCGATACGCGTCGGGTTCCTGACCGTGCGCACCGGCCCGCTTGCCGCAGGCGGCAAGCAGATGGAGGAAGGCATCCTGCTCTTCCTCAAGGAGCGCAACAACACCCTCGCGGGCCGCAAGGTCGAGCTCTTTATCGCCGACACTGGCGGCAACCCGGCGGGCGCGCGGACCAAGACCCAGGAGCTCGTCGAGCGCAACAAGGTGCATGTAATTATCGGGCCCCTGGCCGCGTTCGAGGCGATCGCGATCGACGACTATATCCGCCAGACGCGGACTCCGATCGTCTCGTGCTCGGCCGCCGCCGAGGACCTCACGCAGAGGAAGGCGAGCCCCTGGTTCGCCCGCAGCGCGGCGAGCTCCGCGCAGCCGAACCACGCGCTGGGCGACTATGCCGCGAAGACGCTCGGCTACAAGCGCGTCGCGATCATCGCCGACGACTTCGCCTACGGCCACGAGACCGCGGCCGGGTTCCAGCGCGTGTTCGAGGATGCCGGCGGCAAGGTGGTGCAGAAGCTCTGGTCGCCGCTCGCCGTGCCCGACTACGGCACCTACATTGCGCAGATCAAGAAGGACGTCGACGCGGTCTACGCCGGCTTCGCGGGCGCCAACGGCTTCCGGTTCCTGCGGCAGTACAAGGAATACGGGATGAAGCTCCCGGTGCTGGGCAGCATGACCACCGCCGACGAGGGGATTCTCAAGCAGATGGGCGACGAGGCGATCGGCGTCGTCACGGGCGGCTGGTACGCGGCCGGTATCCAATCGCCCGAGAACGCGCGCTTCGTCGCGGCGGTCAACAAGGAGTACGGCGCCGACCCGGGCTACTACACCCTCGGCGCCTACTCGGCCGGGGCGCTGGTCGAGGCGGCGGCGAGAGCGGTGCATGGCAAGGTAGAGGACAAAGAAGCCTTCATGAAGGCGATCCGCAACCCGGGCGCGGTCAAGGACCCGCGCGGCGACTGGCGCATGGACGAGTACGGCAACCCGGTGATGAACATCTACATCCGCAAGGTCGAGCGCAAGGGCGGCAAGCTCGTCAACACCGTGGTGAAGACCTACCCGCAGGTGAGCCAGTTCTGGACCTACGACCCGAAAGCCTTCCTCGCCGGGCCGGTCTACTCGCGCGACGTCCCGCCGGCGAAGAACCTGGAGCCGTGAGGCCTCGCTCGACCGAAACAAAAAAAGGCCGCGCTTCGCGGCCTTTTTTTCACTCCTACTGAATGGGGCTGCTCCCAGCTCCGGATCTCCTGCATTTCCTTCCAGACGGCAGAACCCGAATGAAATGAAAAGGCCCGGAAGGCAGTTTCCGGGCCCGACCTCGCGGGACGTAGTTTTGACGAATGTCGCTACGCGAGCCTACTGGGGCAAGCCGGTGGCGCCGAACTTTTCCAGGCTGCCTTCCGCTATTTGAGCTTCTTTGGCTACCCTTGCCGTACTCCTTGCCGCTTGTCTCGTGGAAACCTCGGGCGCGGTCGGAAGCTGCGCCAAGCCGATGGCGCCAAATCCCTCCAAGCTGCCTTCCAGTACTTGGGTTTCGGCTCCGATAACCCTCGCCACCTTTCCATCGACTCCTGCCGCTTCGCTCGTGTAAACCTTGACCGCGGCCAGAATGATGGGCTTCGATTCCGCTCCGCCCGTCGGTTCGGCGGCAAGAGCAGAGGAAACAAACAGCAGGCTACCTGCCAGAACAATCGCTGTGCGCATGATCGAATCTCCTATGTCGGTTCACGTCTATCAGCGCGCTGCTTGGCGCGCGACCCCGCATCACATGTAGCAGGAACCGGGCCAGGAAAGAAAGATCTTGACATTCAATAAGATAGCTAGGAGGAGAACTCAACGCGGCGCAATTCTCCGGCGCCGGATGCCGGTAAAGCGCGAAAATCCGTCGATTATTCCGCACCTGCCAGCTGACGCCGTCATCAGGCTGTGACTCGCGGATTTTGCAGGCCTGGCTGGCCAAAACGCCCTGATCACTCACCGGCGAAGCGCGCCCGGATCGCCTCGATTCGCGCGCCTTCGGCAGTCTCGACGATGCGCTTGATTCGATCGATCGCAGCCCTACCCTCCCCCGTGTACTGGATCGGAGCGATCTCCGCGTACGCCTTCATCGGATGATCGGGATACAGGCCTGCCTGACTGCCAATCCCACAAAGACCCCGTTTTTCAACAATCTGCCAAAGCGCGATAATTCGCACGTGGCCACCCTGAAAGAAGTCATCTCCTGCACCAGCGACTACGACCCTGACGCGCTGCCGGTCGCGAGGGCGAACGAAGTCATCCGTGGATTCGTGAAGCCCGTCTCCGGCGTCGAGAAGCTTCCCGTGCGCGCCGCGCTCGGGCGCGTGCTCGCGCGGGACATCGTCTCGCCGATCGACGTCCCTTCGCACGACAACTCTGCGATGGACGGTTACGCGGTGAGAAACGACGACCTCGGCGTGCACATGCCGGTCACGCTCACCGAAATCGGCACGGCTTACGCCGGCCGCGAGTTCACGGGCGAGGTCGGGCGCGGTGAGTGCGTGCGCGTCATGACGGGCGCCGTGATGCCCAAGAACACCGACACGGTGATCATCCAGGAAGCCGTGACGGCGGACGGCAACCGCATCTCGATCCCGCTCGGGCAGGAGCCCGGGCAGAACCGCCGGTTCGCGGGCGAAGATTTGCAAAAGGGTAAGCCCGCGCTCCGCGCCGGCGCGCTGCTGCGCCCGGCGGAGCTCGGGCTTATCGCATCGCTCGGCATCGGCGAGGTGGACGTCAGACGCAAGCTGAAAGTCGCCTTCTTCTCCACCGGCGACGAGCTGGTCTCGGTCGGAAAGAAGCTCAAGGCCAGTGAAGTCTATGACTCCAACCGCTACACCCTCTGGGGCATGCTGCAGCGCCTCGGCTGCGAAACGATCGATCTGGGCGTCGTGCGCGACCACCCGAAAAAGCTCGAAGCCGCCTTCCGCAAGGCCGCGGCGAGCGCCGACGCGGTGGTGACCTCGGGCGGCGTATCGGTCGGCGAAGCCGATTTCACGCGGCAGATGATGGCGAAGCTCGGCGAAGTCGTGTTCTGGAAAATCGCCATGCGCCCGGGCCGCCCGATGGCCTTCGGCCGCATCCGCGCGCGCGGGAAAGCGGCGTACCTCTTCGGTTTGCCCGGCAATCCCGTCGCCGTCATGGTGACCTTCTACCACTTCGTGCGCGGTGCGCTGCTGACGATGATGGGCCGCAGCGACACCGACCTGCCGCTGCTGCGTGCGAAATCGGAAACGGTAATGCGCAAGAAACCCGGCCGCACCGAATACCAGCGAGGCATATTGGAGTGGAAAAACGGCGAGTGGAGCGTGCGGCTCACCGGCGCGCAGGGCTCGGGAATTTTGCGATCGATGTCGGAGGCGAACTGCTTCGTCGTGCTCGCGCATGAGCAAGGCGGCGTCAAAGCGGGCGATTACGTCGATGTGATGGTGATGGATGGTTTGGTCTAGCTTTGGATACCAAGGCCAGTGATGCGACTATTCGGGATAGGAACGACGCAGGGCTCTCCGCCAAGCGATGCGCTTGTATCGTGGATATCGAGTCCGCCCAAAAATCAAAGCCCAGTCATCATAACGTATGACACATTGCTCAAGAAACATACGGAGCCTCAAGCTTGGCATGAGCTGCTGTTGAAGGAAATTCATGACGCACTCCGCGAAGGGAAAGTAGTCGTCGCCAGCCTCAACATAGATTTTCCGACGGGGAAAAAGTGGAGCATTTGTGGAATAGGGCAAAACTTGGACAGCCACATACTGTCGTTGTCCATTGAAAGGACGATGGAGTTGGAGCTTTCGAGCTTGCTAGCAGGAACAATTCATATTGGCGCCGTGGGCGTAAAACTTCATATGGACAACTGCAGCATTGCCCGTCTGCGTATCCCTGTCGGGGCTGTAGAGGTCACGTTACTTGACACCCATATCGGCAATTTGGAGATTGCCCCTGCCGCGCTAAAGCATTACGAAATGAAGGGTGGCAGCATGTTAAATGTAAGCTGTCCCCCGCCGAGTGGTGGAAATCCATTCACGGGTACTGTGTCATTCAAGAATGTCTTTTTCCCCAGAAAGAGAAAGGTGTTCATCCTTCAAGGCCCCCAGCCTTACCGGAACATGCGTCATCACTTGCGTAATCTAGAAAACGCGCAGATGGCCAATCTGATCCATTCCGCTGAGCTTGCGGTGGAGCGGGAAGACGATTCATGGATCAATCGGATTCTTAGTTACTTGTATGAGTGGTTATCTGACTTCGGATCGTCGGCGCTAAGGCCTCTTCTATGGCAAGGATTTCTTTTCTTCCTGTCAATGTCATTGATACTTAACTCAGATGGTGCGGTTCCTGCATTACCTGAGCCCAGTTCCGCATTGGTTGGATGGCAGACAATTCTGCAGGACCCGAGCTTAAGCGGTAACTATGCACGCGCGGTCTATCTTGCGTTGCAGCCCGTGGTGAATCCGATCGGGATATTCGGCCCCAAATCGCTTCTTGTGCCTCGGTACCCATGGCTCGTAGTATGGCTTTCCCTTCACGGAGTAATGTCGGTCATCATATTGGCGTTGCTGGTCTTTGCGATTCGGCGGAGATTTAAGATCCAACAATAAGTGGAAAATTCTGAATGAGAGCCAAGGGGCAATTCACCGTTTCTTTTCTGAATAACCGGCTAGCGCCCTAGTCGAGAGGGGCCGAAGCTTCCCCCAACCCGGACCTCTCCTCCTCCAGTGCGTCTTCGGCCACGGCTGATGTGGTCGCGAGCCAAAATGGGGCGCCGGCCAGTCCCCAGATCTGCTGAACCTTAAGTGCACGCGAAACGCACGTAATTCGGCTATTCTTCATCGATGCCAAAATTTGTAGTCCCGCCGAATGCGAATCTTCACTGCGCAAAGTCGTTTATCCGGGCAGAGAAGCAAGCGTTCTCAAACAAGGCCAAGACTGCCACCCTCCACTTCCATCCCCGGTGGGTGCACGTCGAACCGATAGCGCTATCGATGATGGCGGCGTGGGGTGCTTGGTGCCGGCGAAGCGGGTATCTCATTCGAGCAAGGAATCTCGGCAAACAGGCTACGTACGCCGCTCGCATGAAAGTTTTTCCACATCTCGGCGTGCAATTCGACCCTGGTGTCGTGGAGCACGAAGAGGCGGGGCGGTTCCTACCCGTCACGCAGATTCGTCGGCAAGAGGACGCAACGGCCGTGATTGCTAACATTTCCGCGATTCTTCACCTCGAGAACGATCCGGAGAGCCTTGCCGCTGTGCAGTACTGCATCAGCGAATTACTGCGGAATGTCCTTGAGCACTCCAACTCTCCGGATGGCGCGTTCGTATCAGCGCATCGCTTCGTAGAGAAGGGGCCGCACCGTGTCACAATCGCCGTCGCCGATTGCGGACAGGGAATTGCTGCGCACCTGAGCAACACGCACGCAGAGGTGGCGGAGGATGATGAATTAGCTCTTGGCTTGGCAATGCAACTCGGTGTTACCGGCGCCAAACGCGGGATGTATGGCACGCCGGAAAACGCCGGGGCGGGCCTCTTCATCACACGATGTATCGCCAAGGGTACGGGCGGTTACTTTCTGTTATTGTCCGGTCGTGCTGCGTACCGCCTGCGCCGAGCGCGGTCAAACGACGATATGATTGTGCTTTACGCTGATCCGTACGATGACAATCGCGGCGATCGATGGCGATTTGACAAGCCGTGGCAAGGCACAGTAGCAGTCGTAGAAATTCGAACGGAAACAATTGCAGACTACGACAATTTCTTTCAATGGATTTTCAAGCAGATTCCCAGCCGGAAAGTCGTTACACGAAGGATTAAGTTCACATGAGCGTCGAGATCGTCGTCGAGTCGGGCGTCAATGGGTTTGCCGAAAACAAAGATGAGGCACGCAGTATCCGGCTATCCAGGGTCCTTCCTGCAATGACCGCGGGCGAAGACGTCATCCTGGACTTCCGCGCTGTTCGCTACGCAACCCAATCGTACGTTCATGCGCTTATTGGAGAGGCACTTCAGAAACTCGGTGAGCACGCTCTTGACCACATTGAGTTCAAGAACTGTTCGCCTCAAGTTCGCAGCGTCATTGAGCTCGTTGTCGATTACTCCCTGGGTGGTTTTGCGGAGAAAAAGAGCGCCTGACTGCTCGGGGATTTTGCGATCGATGTCGGGGCGTCCAACTAGACGCACCCAAAACCTGACGGCGCTGGGGAGGGTCCATGTGGATTGCTGGCTTGCTGGTCGGGCTGATACTCGGAGCGATGATCGGCCACGACCTGTGGATCGTTGGCGCGATGCTCGGGGCGCTGGTCGGCTGGGCGATAGGCAGCAAGCTGAACACCGAAGGGCGGCTCGCCGATAAGGTCGCTGCTCTTTCTTCCGAACTGAAGGACTTGAGCCGGCGTCTCGCGGCCTTGGAGATGCGGCCCCCCGGATCGACCCCTCCATCGACCGCACCCGGCACTCCGATTCCTTCCGAGCCGGAGCCCTGGGTAGCGCGACCGGCATCCGTTTCCGAGCCTATCCCTCAAGCGGCCATCGCCGCACCCATCCCGCCACAGACGGAAGCACCCATCAGCGAGCCGCGCCTGGCCGCCGAACCGACCTACATCCCGCCCGAGCCTGCTGCGGAGCCCAACCCCGTCATGAAGTGGCTGCTCGGGGGAAATACGGTGGTCCGCGTGGGCGTCGTGATCCTGTTCTTCGGCGTCGCTTTCCTGCTCAAGTACGCCTACGAGCACACGCATGTACCCATCGAGCTCCGCTTCATGGGCGCCGCGCTCGGCGCCGTCGTGCTGCTCGTTCTGGGGTGGCGGCTTCGTCATAGCCGGCCCGGCTACGCCTTGTCGCTTCAAGGCGGCGGAATCGGCCTGCTTTATCTCACCATCTTCGCCGCTTTCCGGCTGTATTCGCTCCTGCCGCCGCTTCCCGCATTCGTGCTGCTGCTCGCGGTCGCGGTTTTTTCCGCCGCGCTTGCGGTGCTGCAGGATTCCCTCGCGCTCGCCGCCGTCGGCGTGAGCGGCGGTTTCCTTGCGCCCATCCTCGCCTCCACCGGGCACGGAAACCACGTGATGCTGTTCTCGTACTACCTGGTCCTGAATCTCGGAATTTTCGCCGTTGCCTTCTACAAGGCCTGGCGCCTTCTCAATCTCCTCGGGTTTCTCTTCACCTTTGTCATCGGGACGCTGTGGGGAGTCACGTCGTACCGGCCCGAACAGTTCGGTTCCACCGAGCCTTTCCTCGTCGCATTTTTCCTGTTGTATGTGGCGGTGCCGGTCCTGTATGCGCGCCGCCAGTCGTTTGTGCTCCGGCATTACGTCGACGGCACCCTGGTGTTCGGCGTGCCGCTGGTCGCCTTCGGGCTTCAGACGGGTCTCGTGCGCCAGTTCGAGTACGGGGCTGCCTGGAGCGCTTTTTCCCTGGGCGCCTTTTACCTGCTGCTCGCATCCTCGATGTGGCGCCGCGCCGCGGAAAATCTGCGCCTGCTCACCGAGTCGTTTCTCGCGCTCGGCGTGGGCTTCGGCACGCTCGCGATCCCGCTCGCCTTCGACGGCCGGATCACCTCCGCCGCCTGGGCGCTCGAAGGCGCGGCGATCGTCTGGGTGAGCGCGCGCCAGGCGCGCGTGCTTGGACTCGCCTTCGGGCTTGCGCTGCAGATCGCGGCGGGCATCGCCTTCCTGTTCGACGTGGAGAAGGGCTACGGCCCGACACCGCTGCTGAACAGCTTTTATCTGGGCTGCGTGTTCGTCGCGCTCGGCGGCCTGTTCTGCTCGGCCTATCTGGAGCGCCGGCGCGGATCGGGGCAGCCCTGGGAGCCGGGTGCCGCGGCCTTGCTGCTCGCCTGGGGAGCGCTGTGGTGGGCAGCCGGCGGCCTGCATGAAATCGATCGCCATCTGGATCCGACCGTGCGAACGCACGCCGCGCTCGTCTTTCTTGCCACCTCCGCCGCGGTTTTCAGCGGGCTCTCGAAATCGCTCGAGTGGAAAAACGCGCGCTGGCCGGCGTACCTCGTCGTTCCGGTCGCCGCGGTGATGGTCGCGCGCGAGACTCACGAGAGCGCTCATCCTTTCGCAAACTGGGGCTGGCTCGCCTGGCCGATCGCATGGCTCGAACATCTCTGGATACTCAAACGGCACGAAACCGGGGATCGAGCCTTGCAGGAATGGCTGCACGCCGCCGGCGTGTGGCTGCTCGCAGTCGTTGCGTCATGGGAGTTCGCCTGGCAGATCGACCACGCGGTCGAGGGCAAGCGAGTGTGGCCGCTCATCGCCTGGGCGGTAGTGCCGGCCGGCATCCTGGCGCTCGTCACCGCGAGCCCGGCGCGCGAGGCCTGGCCGCT
>Ga0184634_10000298_pt1 | contig 12238 bp, 13 predicted proteins | sample PLM31_200_b1_FD_133016 | JGI IMG/M metagenome (GOLD analysis project Ga0184634, IMG submission 133016) | Groundwater sediment microbial communities from an aquifer in East River, Colorado, USA - PLM3-1_200_b1 | ecosystem: Environmental > Terrestrial > Soil > Riparian zone | place: USA: East... | reverse complement strand
AACCGATCCGCGAGTAGACTCCGTGCTCTTGCCCTTTCCAAAGGGAGATCTCATCTGCCGGAAGTGTTGAATCCAGAAGTGAGACCGGCCGCGGTTTTCTTTCCCTTTTCCCGACGGTCATAAGCGCCGCGCGGTTGCGTTAGCGATGTAGATTCCTGCACCGTATGTACCCTTTCGCTATTGCATTGAAATGAAAGCCCAATAAACCCCGTCACCCTCTCCCCGGAGCTCCCACTGGGGCACAGGCATATTCTCGTCGGGGGCGGCTGGTATCGAGTGAGAGTAGTTGCCAATGGTTCGATGTCGTCAACCCGGCAAACCAAAGACTGATGGGTCGGGTGCCGCGTGGGACCGCAAAGGACGTCGCAGCGGCGGAACCGGCATCCGCGGCTGTCTGTCCCATTCGTTGAACTTTTCTCCGGCTGTCACCATTGTCATTCTCCCGTGATTTCTCGGATGCGACCTTGAACGGTTCTCTTGAGTCATCCGCGGCAATACCACCTCGTCGAGGCATCGCGCAACGCTACGTCGATCGGCTCGAACGAGTCAAGAAAAGGTTTGCGCTCCCTTAAACCCCTACGTTTTTGGGATTTATGTCCATCGTTTTTTTAGCGTGACCGATCGTTGGGCACGGGCTCTTGCCTCTTTCCAGTGGAACCACCGCTCTGGAATGAGGCTGTTCATGAGCTTGTCTATGGGGAAGAAAACCATCATGTTGAGATATCCGCGCAGTTTTTTCGCCATGGGCAAATGAGAGCATCGGGTACACACCGCATAACCGCCCTCCTCATAAACCATGTGATGCCAGTAGCCACTCGGCATGAACAGAGTTTCACCCGGGTAGAGCAATTCTTGGTAACCCGTGACATTCTTTAAGCGCGGGAATTTGTCAAAGTCGGGATGGTCCACATCTACGTAACTGCGAGTATTAAACGGATGCTTGTAGAGATTTCTAGACTCGTCATTGGGAAAGAGCACGACCCGTTTTTTGCCGTGCAGAACGGTGTGAAATAGATGCGGCAGATCGGGATCGTAATGCAGCGGTGTGACCGACCCTTTGCAGCCAAAAAACATAAATATGAATTTTTTTGAAATGCCGCTCGCTATATCGGGTATAAGTATGTCCTTTTTCAGTTCTGGAGCCTGCCAGAATATATTGAAGGCAAACAATCTGAGGTCCGTGGAGCTGGTGGTCATGACGTTCAGAAACTCTTTAAAGGGGACCTTTTTCAAACTCGACATGTACGAAGTGCCGGCCTGGGTAAAGCTGGCATCGTAGACCTTGACCTGTAAGGAACCATATTCCCGCGTAAAGTACTCGGGTGTCCATTTTCTTAACGCCGGCCATGAGGACGCCAAATTCTTGATCACCACCGCACGGTTAGGCTCCAGATATAATTTTTGGAACTCGGCTGCCGTGAGGTTTTCCACGCGGGGTATGGGAAGTAGACGAAGTTGGGTCATTGGATCACTGACAGGCCGGTACTCGACCGGAAACCCGGAGCGCTTGATGCGAATCTTGTCCCGCCACAAAATTTTTCCCGCTGAACCGCTCTACCATTGCTTGCAACCCGCATGCTTCCGCCTGCATAGTTATACCTTGCGCGAACGGAACCACACCATCTTCGGTTTACGGAAGCTGTCTATAGTCCTGAGCACTCTCGACCGGTGCCCGAGCCGGTTTGGCCGGGCGGGGTCTCACCGCGACGCTACGAGAATCTCTTCATAGACATCCAACAGTTCTTCCTTCTCTAAATGGAGAAAATGCCCCACGTTCTTTATCAGTCTCAGTTCCGAACGCGGAATTTCCGATGCTAGAAATCTGACGTCATCGATATCAACGATGGTGTCATTTTCCCCATGCAAGAGGATTGTTTTGCATTGGACTTTGCTCACATCGACAACCTCGCTTAACTCGCGTACCGAAAGGACCATCGATCCGTGCTGGAAAAAGGCCTGAAACGCCTCAGGTCCCATGTGCTGAAACTGGCTGACGATCTTCTTCTTCATCGCCGCGGGAAGGTTTTGGCCAAGAGCCTCGATCAATGTCTCGGCCACTTCTAAGCGGTCTTTTACCGGCATTTGCACACCCTTGGTAATCAAGTCGATCATTTTTTGATTAGCGCGGGTGCCCATACTCGCTAAGATTAAACTTTTTAGCCGCTGCGGATGCCGCACGGCGTAAACCATCGCAATAACGCCGCCCCACGAGGCGGAACAAACGGTTAGTTGATCTGCGCCGCTAGTCGCGTCGATCACGGCAGCTAAGATATCGACCTGCTCCTCTAGGGACAAATGGACGGATCCCGTGACAATCCGTCCTGCGCCTTGATTGGGAAAATCAAAGAGAACGATCCGGTAGCTCCGGCTAAATCGGCGCACAAAACTATGCCACATCGCCATCGACTGCTGGATACCGTTTATGAAAACGAGCGTATACTCTCCCCGGCCATACACGCGGTAAGGGACGACAAAGCGCTGAACGGTCAGTTTTCCTTTGACCGGCGGCGAAACCGCAGTGCCAGTGGCAGGTCCCACGCTTATAGCGCCGTCCGCCTCGATATCTTTACCAGGATTCATCTCGTTTAAGTCCATTCAGTGGTGCTGCCGAATTGTTGCGCGTCTACTTTCATATAGCAAATATCGAGAACCTTAGGTATTGGGCTTTAGTCCAATATGCCAAGGTTCGAGTGGGGGGAGAGTCGGAGGCGAACGTCCGGTTAAATGGGGAATTAAAGGCGACTGGCTACTCTTCCAATTTCTGAGTCCTAAAAAATCGGCCTGTCCCTATTTCTCGTACTATTTCCCCTCAGCGGGCCGCGAACCGCTCATCGTCTGGCAAACGACCAGTCACAAACCATTCCCGTATCAGCTCATCTTGCGGCTGTGGAAATGTTCGTCCTTCCGGCCGGGCAATTAAGGACGCAGTAGACTAAGCCAGCCGCGGCAATACCTCCTCGTCGAGGCATCGGGCAACGCCACATCGATCGACTCGAACGAGTCAATAAAAGTTTTGCGCGCTTCGTTCGCTAACAGTGCGAGAGCGGAAAAGCAAGGAGATATGCGACGCTTAAATAATTATAATGGTTCATTGTGAGGCGTGTGAACGAAGCTATTCTTCGAAAAGGTACTTAGTCATCTTCTCACGGAGAGAAGCCAGCAGTCGCGACACCGGCGGGCTCCGAAAGCCTTGCGGCCGCCGCACGCGGGACAACGGTAGGCCCGGGGATTTTTTCTGCTTTTCTCGACCGACTTGAGCGGGCTCAGCTCCAACCGCAGTTCGCGCACCGCTTTCTCGCTCGCCCGCTCCGGACACTCGCGACCGCGCCGCAGCCATGGCCAGAAGAACGGCACGTTTCCAGGCTTCGTGGTCGTTATGATTCCTAACTGCTTAAGGCTTCCGCACCCAAACTGTATTTGCATTTCGGCGCACTTCATGAGGGCCATGCCGCTCATCTTCATCGGGCACCAGACCATTCCGCTTGGGTAACCCCACTCATCCACCGCGACGCGGTCGTCTAATTCCCGACTCGTCCACCGTTCCGCTTTTCTGATTACGCCGGCCATTTTTCAAAAAACTTTCTCTCCTTCAGCTCAGTACGCGTAAAATCTTCGGGATCGCAAGCAAGAAAAAAAATCGCGGACCGCTGGGCCGGGGCATCGCCCAGGCTCAGACCTGACGCTAGCCCAGCCGAGTTACAGCACTGTTGCACCGCGAGACCCTAACAACTCTCAACCCGGCGCGTGTATGAAATCCTCGGCCCGGTGGCATGGCACTTGGCACTCTTGATCTTTCGGCGTGAGAGGGGTTACCCTCTACGAAATGCGTTAGCCCATCGTTACTTGCTCACCCGACGTGTAGGGGGGACTCCTGTATTCGCGGGGACTCGCGTGCCGGTCCAAACGCTGATCGATTATCTCGAGGGCAACGAGACAATCGACGATTTTCTCGAAGGGTTTCCGACGGTGACGCGCGAACAAGTCGTGGCCTTTTTAGAGGAGGCCAAAGATAGAGTCGTAGCCGCCGCTTCGTGAAGATTTTACTCGACGAATGCGTCGATCGGCGGCTTGCGACGGCGATCGACGGTCATGACGTCAAAACCGTCCCTCAAATGGGTTGGGCGGGAATCAAAAATGGCGATCTCCTGGTATTGGCCGAAAAGCAATTCGAAGTATTTGTTACCGTAGATCGCAATCTTTCGTTCCAACAAAACCTTATTCGATACAATATTGCGGTTCTTGTCTTGCGCGCCCGCACTAATCGCTTGCGAGACTTGAGCCCGCTCGTGCCGGAACGGCTCACGTCATTGTCATCCGCAAAACTCGGTGAAGTTCTTGTGATCGGTAGTTGACGAAACGGTCGCGCGACTTGGGCAATTTAGCAAGTCAGGCACCGGTTGCGCGGTAAAATTAATTCTCCTGGGAATTTACGCACACGAGATCAAAAATTGATAGGAATGTAATGCCCGGCCCCAGTGCTCCACACGACTGCGGCCCCTTCCGTTCCCATCGGCGGCTCGCCGAGCCCGGCGGCGTTCTGTCGCTCTTCCAAGATTTTCAAACTCCGCTGCCGTTTTATTGAAGGACCTAACCCTCGGCGCGTCGCCTTTACTTCAGTCCCTTGAGCGCGATGCGCGCAAAGCTCCAATCCGCTACTTCTGCAATCGCCACATCTCGCGAAATCCCGAGAAACTCTTTGGCAATGTTAATCTCTTCCATCATCGAGGCATCGGAGGGAGTACCGGTGTCGGAATAAAGCTTGACGCCGTCATCGTAAACCATGCTGTTTATTTCGTTATCCTTGATTCCCAATTCCTTGCTCATCAGCTTTAAGGTCTCTTCCTTATTGCGCTTGATAAACTGGATGGCTCTCAAAGTTATCCTGATCGCCCGCATAATAGTGTCGGGCTCGTTCTGAATCTTTCGCAGGCTGGTCGCTAAACCACCGCTCGGCACTCCCCTTAGATCTTTCAACCAGAACAGCTCGCGAAAACCCAGCTTGACGGCCGCCTTGTTATGAGGCGCCGACAGCAAAGTGCCATCGATCTTTCCTCCCTGTAGGGACGCGAGCCTAATGCCGCTTCCACCCAGCGATACAATTTTCACGTCGCCGTCCGGTACCAGCCCGTATTTGGTCAGAAGCAGTCGGACCGATATATCGCTGACGCTCCTGACGCCTGCCACTCCCAGGACTTTTCCTTTGAGATCCTCAACTCGGCGAATTTCCGGGCGAACGACCAGCACTTGATCGGTCGCCGTACTGCTCACCATCACATTACGGACCGGCATGCCGCGCAGAGCTGCGAGCGTTGCGACATTACCGGTGGTCGCGAAATCGAGATCACCGGCGATCACCGCCTGAATCGCCGGAATGCCGGACGAGACCACGATCAGTTCGAGATCGAAGCCCTCTTGTTGATAGAACCCTAGTCGCAACGCCACCATTTGTGGAAACGAGCTCATGCTCCGAGTCGGGATGCCGATCCGAAGCTTCTGCGGTTTTTTCGCCTCTTGTCCCCACGCGGGGCTGGTGAAAAGTATCCACGCCGTTAAAGCCAGCGAGAGCTTCGTTGGTCTCATCTTTTGCTTCATCTAAACACCGATGGAACGAAAAAATTTGTTTGTTCCGCTTCGTCTATGGCCGGTTTTTTCGGATGACGCGAACCGCTTCTGTCAGTTCCCTTTAGGCGTAGATTCTTACCTGCTAAATGTTCGACGAAACAACTTCAACAAAGATTCTCGCGCCAAGACGCCAAGGCGCAAAGTGATGGGCCAAGCCCTGTCATCCCGAGCGAATGTGAGGGATCTAAGAAAGATTTCTCCCGGAGTTTACCCTGAGCTTGGCCGAAGGGGTCGAAATGACAACGTTCCCCCTTGGCGTGCTTTGCGTCTTTGCGCGAGTCATCTCTCTGCCAATTCGGGAATCCAGTTTTTTGAACTGAAAACTGCACGTATCTTTGCTTGGATCTAAAGGCTGGCTTTAGTCATTCCAGCCGTAGAGCGCATTGGCATTTTTTCCCAAGATCTTTTCTTTGGCGCTCTCCGAGAGGTCCTTGCGGCCGCGGATCGTCGAGACCACATGGGGAAACATCGCGTCCCAATGAGGATAGTCGGAGGCGAAAACGATCCTGTCTTCGCCGATCCGCTCGATCACGTAGGGAAGCATCCCTTCTTCGGGCTCGGTGGCGAAAAACCAATTGCCGTGGGTGATATACTCGCTGGGCTTTTGCTTACATAAAGGCGCTTCCACGTCGCCGCGCTTCTCCCACTCTTCGTCCATGCGTTCCATCCAGTAAGGAACCCAACCGGCGCCACATTCGAGAAACGCAATGCGCAGCTTGGGGAACTTTTCCGGGATGCCGCCGTACATCAAACCGACGCACTGAATGATGGTCTCCGTCGGGCGGCCGATCGTATGCATGTAGATGAAGCTATCGAAGCGAGTCTCGCCCGCCGGCCCCTCGCGCCGGCTGTGCACACAAAAGGGAACATTGAGCCGTTGTATCTCTTCATAGATGGGCCAAAACGTTTGCGATCCGAGATGCTCCCTCATTCCCTGAGGAGCTACGGCGACGCCGGCCAATCCCAATTCGGTCACCGCGCGGTTGACCTCTTTGACCGCCGCATCCACGTCCTGAAACGGCAACAGAGCCACCGCTTTGATGCGCGGACTCTCTTGGCAAACTTCCGCAATGAAATCGTTGTAGGCCCGCGCATAAGCAACTGCGTAGTCGCGCTCGAAGACCTTGCTCATGGCAAAGCTGGTGGTGGGAAACAATACCGAGACATCGATGCCTTCGCGATCCATGTCTCGAAGGCGCTTCGGCACATCATGGCACTCGATATCGCTGAAGCGTCCTCCCAACCTCGCGTCCACTCCTAAAGACGGCACCAAAGAGCCGCCCCGACGCCGGTGCGCCTCAGGCAGATGGGCTCGGATGTCCTTTTCTTTATCTAAAATATGACCGTCAGCATCGATGATTTTCATAACGATACACGCCTCCTCTTAAGAACTGTCAGTCTGAAGTTGTTGAACGTAAAGTAGGATAAATGGAAGAAGCGAGTCAAGGAGCAAACAGACAATAGGCGGGGGCAACAACCATTGTTGTCGGCAATCGCCCCCGAAAAAATATTTTCAAGATTGCGCGCCGTCGGAATTTGCCAACGGAAGGGAAAAGCTTTTCGATTACGCGGCGAAATGAATCAACGACAGGCTCTAAACTCGTAAATTCGTCAAGGTTCAAGACCAGATCCTGTTAATGCGCTGGAGCCAATGCCAGCCGTGCAACGCCATCGTCGCTCACCAGAGCAAATATGACCTGATGTTCATCCACCCCACGCAGAAACGCGAATAGGTGCAACAACCGACGCTTCACTTCGAGGCCGTTTGTTGGCATCATCCCGCAAATGGAAACGCCGCCTGAACCAGCCCGCATCACAGCGGTATCATCCCGAGCCTGGTATGGCGCATTCATTACTGAATTCCTGCAAAACCACCCCGATACTATTGTCGGACGACTGGCAAGAAACAGCGACTTCGCTGTGCTTCCGACGCAGAAGGATGCTTGGCTGGCACAGATAAGCTTGCTACAAGCCAGCCTCGTCGGTTTGACGGGCTCGTGTTTTTTGAGTTCAACATCCCACGAATGGGCCGACGGATTGATACGGTGCTGCTGATCGGCCCCGTTGTGTTTGTGATTGAGTTCAAAGTGGGCGAAAGCGCGTTTGAGCGTGCAGCAGTCGATCAAGTTTGGGACTACGCTTTGGACCTGAAGAATTTTCACGAAGCCAGCCATGCGGTTTCAATTGTTCCCATTCTCATCGCTACTGGAACCGTGGTAGCAGCGCCATTGAACCTACACGCAGACGAGGACAAGGTATATCGCCCGATTTTGGTGCACCCCACCGGTTTTCGCGAAGCGATCGACCTAGCACTGCGAACCGTAACGGGCGAAGTGCTCGATGACCAACAATGGTCGGGCGCTTCGTATCATCCCACACCCACCATAATTGAAGCCGCTCGGGCGCTTTACGCTCAGCATTCGGTCGAAGCTATCGCCCGTTACGATGCGGGGGCACAGAACCTGCGCGTCACGTCATCTCGCGTTGAAGACCTTGTAGACGAGGCTAGAGCGCAAAAGCGTAAACTCATTTGCTTTGTCACGGGTGTGCCCGGAGCCGGCAAAACACTGGTCGGGCTTAACATTGCCACCCGTCGCCGAGACGTGGACCAACCGACTCACGCCGTCTTTCTTTCAGGAAACGGCCCGCTTGTCGCTGTGCTCCGTGAAGCACTCACCCGTGACGAGGTTGCACGTCAAAAGAGTGTTGGTATTCGAGTGCGGAAGGGGAAAGTTGCTGAGAGCGTCAAAGCGTTCATCCAGAACGTTCATAACTTTCGCGACGATGCGTTGATCGACTCCGGCCCTCCAGCGGAACATGTTGTGATCTTCGACGAGGCGCAACGCGCGTGGAATTTGCGACAAACCGCGAGCTTCATGCGGCGAAAAAAGAATCGGCCCGGGTTCTCCGACTCCGAGCCTGAGTTCCTGATTTCGTGCATGGATCGCCATACGGAATGGGCTGTCATTGTTTGTCTTGTCGGTGGTGGACAGGAGATCCACACGGGCGAAGCTGGAATTGATGCTTGGCTTGAGGCCGTAAATTCGAGATTCCCGCATTGGCACATGCATATCTCTTCGAGACTCACCGATACCGAATATGCGGCAGGCAAGGTTTTAGAAAATGTCCGCCAGCGGCAGAATACTCACTTTGACGACTGCCTACATCTCGCCGTGTCGATGAGATCGTTCCGGGCGGAAAATGTTTCGGCCTTCGTCAAGGCGCTCCTCGACTGCGAAAAACAACCGGCGCGCGAGGCCTTCGTACGCCTTGCCGATCGTTATCCCATCGCTGTCACGCGCGATTTGAGTCGGGCCAAGCGATGGATTCGCGATCGTGCCAGGGGAACGGAGCGGTTTGGATTAGTCGCCTCTTCGAAAGCTCTACGCCTCAAACCTCACGCCATCGATATTCGCGTGGACGTTAATCCAGTGCATTGGTTTCTCAACGGCAAGGAGGACACGCGGTCGAGCTACTATCTCGAAGACGCCGCCACGGAGTTCCAGGTGCAGGGCTTGGAATTGGACTGGGCATGTGTGACCTGGGATGGCGACCTGCGGTTCACCGGTTCCGGATGGAGCTTCCATGACTTCCGCGGCGATCGGTGGTGCAATATCGCGAATCTCGACAACCAGCGCTACCTCCGGAACGCTTACCGAGTCCTACTCACTCGCGCTCGGCAAGGAATGGTAATTTTTGTCCCACCTGGTGACTCAAGTGATCCGACTCGGTCGCCTGAGTTTTACGATTCAACTTTCAACTATCTTTCCGAGCTTGGCGTTCCTGAACTGCCGTGAACTTTTCTCTCAACCGCGCTAGTGGCCGCGGCCGAGTTTCTTAAAAGGGCCCACGAGATGCTGAAGTGCTGGCAATAAACACGGATGAGAGGATGTCAAACGGCAGGTTATCGGCCACGGGAGGCAGGCTGAGGGTCAGCTTTGGACCCTGACGCTCGGTGAGCCGAGTTAGCTATTGTTGCACCGCAAAACCTGACCCGCATAACCTGCGGCTAATGTTCTGTTACAACTCTTCCAATACAGCGGCAAAATGCAGTGGTGAGCGTTATTTTGCCACCTCTTTTAGAGTTGGCGTCTCGTTTGTTTTCTCCACGATTGGAACCTGGCGAATGATGGGAGTACCATCGGCCATTTTTTCAATATTAAAGTCAGAAAACAGCGATGGTGCTTCTTGATTCAAGGTCTCAAGAATTAGAGCACTTACAGTCCGCATTTCCTCGTCCCCCGGTATCCCACCTCGTATAGCAAGAAAGTATCGGATCGCGCGGGCATTAGCGGTAACAAAAATCTTGGTCTCGGTAGCGTTGGGTAGTACACTACGCGCTGCTGTGCGAACTGCTCGATGAAACTCCTTCTTTTCTAGCGGAGTCAATCTATTATAAGTTTCTGATTGAAGGTGACTTAAGAGTTCTTGGTAAGCTCGTTTCGATTGTCTGACACTGCGTCTCCATGATTCTGCTAAATTTTCGAAGCGAGCGATGATATTGGGCATTACAAAGGTTGCATCGTTCTCATCGTGGTATTGCTGCGACAATTGACTAAAAGAAAATCCGACTCTATGTCTAACTAGCTGGTGGGTAAATGCTCTTGATACACCGGTTAAAATAAAACTCCAACTGACATGTTCGAGGACGCTTTCGTGGCCTTGTTTGATGAGATTACGAATGTAGTCTTTGTTGCACTTTCGAAACTGTCGCGCGCCAAAAGACATATAACAAAGCCGGCCTGCAGCCTCGACAATATTCTCGGGAATGGCGGCCTCGTCGGTCGGGAGCCAAGTTTCCTCCTCTGTCTCCAGAAACCTTAGAAACGAGGCGTAATCAAAATTCGGCCGTCCAACCAGAAACAATTTTGGGCTTTCGCTCCGTAGCTTATCAAGAACATCAATATTGTTCTTCATGGCTTTGGGCTCCTTGGCTCCGCCTTTTTTACCAGTCTCTCCAATTCGTCTATTCTTTTCTCTAAGTTCTGATCATCGAGTTTATTGTTAATCTTGCCAATGTCGATGTCTAACGAAGCCTTGTCCCGGACCATTCTTGTTTCAACATCGTGCACCCGCGAAGCTGTAAAGACATACGCGGCGGCAAAAGAGCCGATGACCCCGATCAACGCTGCTACAACAGGAACTCCGGCAGTCCACCATATAGCTTTCCGCTCGGCCTGTTTGACAATATCCTCAGCGCGACGTTGGAAGTCCAAGAAATCTTTAGCAAGCCTCGAAAGTTGTTCCTCACTAACGCCCCCTTTAATTATAGGATTACGTTCCGAATAGGATTTTATTGGCGCCGGGTCTAGCCGGAAAAATAACAGCGTAACGATGATGTCGCCACTTTTTAGCGGGAACGATTCCCGTCCCATGTTTATGACAGTGAATTTCATTCGGCCTTTAAATCCTGGATCGACATGCCCAGGGTTCGTCATTAGTAAGCCGCGGGAAGAAACCTCGCTCGAAGGCGGAAAGCCAATCGCGGCGAGATCTCTTGGTAGGTTAAGCTCTTCTTTAGTCTGCACAATGGCAGTATGCCCCGCGCGCAAGCTGTGGAAAGCTAATGGGCTCTGGATACTGCCTGTTTCGCCTGGAGAAATTTCAGGCAAAAAGATATCACCGATGGTCAAATCGATTGAAGCGGGCTGTATCGGAGACTTCGCAGCGTATAGATCTCCAGATCGATCCAAACCCTTAACGACATTTGGATCTAAGTCGACGAGCTTTTGATCGCTGAGAAACATGGCTCAGCCCGTTAGGTTGCCGCGCAGCAACGAGCTTTCAGAGACGACTACCTTGCCAGAGCATAACTTCGGTTACAGATACTCGGATTCGATACGGGAATAATCCAGAGTTTAGGTCCGGCCACAGATCCAATCCAGTCGGGCGGCATGAGTCATGATATATGGCAACGGGAGATAATCTAGCTTAGTACTCGCCACACGTTACCCACATTGACTCTTCTCACCGCATAAGGCGTTAGCTACACCACACGAGTTGTTTTATATATGTAACAATCTGTTTAATCTATAATTCTCAGTGTTCAATATGTCAAGCGGAATGTTTGACAAATTGATCAGTCTATCTTACGGTTCCCTCGTGCATCTTGGTGAAAGATTTAAAGCTATTCGGGAGTTGCGAAAACTCTCCCTGGGACAACTTGCGGGGCTTTCTGGCGTATCGAAAGGTACGATTTCGCGGTTGGAAGCGGGAAAAAAAATAGCTGAAACAGGATTTGGCAAGTTCGAAGCTATGGCGGCGGCTCTCCGTATTCCTCTTTCAGACATAATCGATCCCAACCTGTGGGATAACAGATCGGCAACGTTTATTGTTGCGCGGGCTGCGCAAAACCAGTTCTTTGAGCACAATCAGATCGGCGAAAAAGACCGCTTCCTTCTCAGCGAGGCTTTGGACAAGAATATAGCGGTTTACTTCGACCCCGAAGGTTGGAAGCAAGGCCACGAACTGATGAAGCTAAGCCAACGACTTGGGCCCAGTGTGGCTGATTTTTCATCAAAAGTGGCTGATCCTCCAGGAAGCTACGTTTCCGATAAAGAGACGGGAGCCACATAGCAGACAGTATCAGGCGGACATGGGAAACTTTCTCCTTTTT
>Ga0184634_10000296_pt1 | contig 12245 bp, 4 predicted proteins | sample PLM31_200_b1_FD_133016 | JGI IMG/M metagenome (GOLD analysis project Ga0184634, IMG submission 133016) | Groundwater sediment microbial communities from an aquifer in East River, Colorado, USA - PLM3-1_200_b1 | ecosystem: Environmental > Terrestrial > Soil > Riparian zone | place: USA: East... | reverse complement strand
TCGAACAACCCGGGATTTTGTTTTGGAATCGTTTTCATGGCCCATTTTACCACATCTCTCCGCCTCACTCCGGTTGTTTTTTCATTCCTTTGAAAATTTTACTGAGTTTTTAGAGGTGCCCTAAAGATTGCCGAACCGTTGACGGAACTTGTGTACGGATTCTTCGGCTAAAACGTAATCGCGGCAATGCAGCGCGGCAGCCTGGAAGCCCAACTTTTTGAGTTGTTCGTAATGCTGGAAAGCTTCGTTCGCGTCAACCAGTCCCAAAGTCGGTTTGAGATCCGGAAAGCAGCAGGAAAGCAAGCTGGAGAGAACGCAGCCGGTTATTTGAAATGGATGGTGCCTTGAGAAACGTTCCAAATAGGAGTGGTTCGCCTTCTCTTCCACAAGGCGCGGCAGATATCTCAGCCGTCGAACGGGGTGCGGGGATAGCAGCACCCCGCCTTCGGTGAAAAGGATGTCCTCGTCCCGCCGAAAACGCTGAATCGTGTCTTTGATGACGAAACAGTGCGGTCCAGAGTCATCCACAATGATCGATCCTGGGCGTACCTGTGTGATGTCAAGAATCTCGGGGACATTGGTGGCGCCGATGATCAGAGTCGCGTCATAAAATTCTGGCGGAGCTTGGCCTGATGATTGCAGAACGCGTTGGGAGCCAAGAAAGCCTGATTCAAGAATCTGGTGTTGAACTTTCATCATCGATTCGCGTTTGCTGTAGATATCGCACAGCAAGATCTCGCTGGGGTGCGGCAAACACTTCAGCATCAGTTGCAGAGTCGTAAGACCGATAGATCCTAATCCTAAGAACCCAACACGCTCCCGAGCGAGATCTCGTCCGGCTTCTCGTAAAATCCTTTCCAGCGCAAGAACGACAGTGGCAACGGTTGTCGCGTGTCCCGTCGAGACCCTGGGCAAGGCCTTCCGCTCCAAAATCGGGCCTGCCACAGCTCGGCCATAGTCTGTGGCTGATGGAATAAGACCCGTAAGAGAAACGACGCGCGCACCTAGCCTGCCCGACAATTCCAGCGCCTCGAGAAGGGCCGCTATCAGACCTTCTTCATCACTGTAGAAGTCCTTTGGGAACCGGGGCAAAATAATGGTGGCAATCCGCCCCAGAGAAGTCTCTAATACGGAGCTAAACAGCGGCAGGTCATTATACCAGTCAGAAATGACTGCTCCTTTATCAAGACCGGTCTCTTCAGGCAATTCGTTCGCCAAGTAACCTATGGCAGCCGCATCAACAGGGGCTATCTTTCCCGCAGCAAAGAGAGACAGCAAAGGTCGGCGCTCAACTTCTACAAGCGTGGATTTCTTTGCTTCGCAGGATGGCTTCAAGCACATCCTGGTCGCGGCAACAACCTCTGTTTGCGTTCGAGCCGCTCCCTGAACTTCTTCACTAGAATTGCCTAGGACGCGAGCCAGCTCAGCAATCGTGGGGTGCATGAACAAGAGCTTGACGGAAAGCTCGATGCGCATTGCAGCGGATATCTTCGACGCGAGTTGCATAGCTTTAAGGGAATGCCCGCCGAGCTCAAAGAAGTTGTCGTGGATGCTTACTCTTTCAAGGCCTAACACTTCCGTCCATATTTCCGCGAGCACCTGTTCGGCTCCGTTGCGCGGGGTCGTAAAACCTCCTCCCGGGACGACTTGGATCTGCGCGGGCGCTGGGAGAGCTTGGCGGTCCACTTTCCCGTGAGGCGTACGTGGCAGAGCATCCAGGAACACGAAAGATGAAGGGATCATGTAATCAGGGAGCTTCTGGCATAAGAAGTTGCGCAGTTCTTGCGTTGTGGGGAGCTGCTCCTGCTCCGCCACCAGATACGCCACTAATCTTTGGTCACCGGCTGCATCGGTTCTCGCCGCCACGACGACCTGCGCAACAGGCGGGTATTGCCGCAACGCCGCTTCAATCTCTCCCGGCTCGACGCGAAAGCCTCGGATTTTCACCTGCTGGTCCGTGCGTCCGAGGAACTCGATGTTTCCGTCAGGCAAATATCGACCGAAGTCACCGGTCTTATAGAGTCGTGCCCCCGCCTGGTCGCTGAATGGGTTGGGAACGAAATTGGCGGCCGTCAGATCAGGCCGGTTGAGATAGCCCCGTGCTAATCCGGCACCGCCCACGTAGATCTCGCCGCATACTCCAATGGGAACAATCTTCAGGTGAGAATCGAGAGTGTAGATCTGCGTATTCGCCATGGGACGGCCCAGGGGAACTGTCGTGGAACGCTGACCGTTGTCACCCTCCTGCACTTTATAGGCGACTACCCCCACAGTGGTCTCCGTCGGGCCGTAATGATTAATGATGACGCAGTCGGGATTCATTGTGCGAACCGCTTCTATCAAGGACCAATTGCAGGCTTCACCTCCCAGCACCAGTCGCTTGCGCGGCAAGATATACTTTGAATGCGGCGAGGCGAGCAGCACAGCAAAATGAGACGGAGCGATCTTAAGGAGATCGATTGGCCGATGTTGAAAATATTCGCAAAAAGAGCGCGCATCTAAAGCTACCTCATCAGGCACAACATAAAGCGAACCGCCGGAAATCAGCGGAGGAAAAATGACCGATTGGCTCGCATCGACGGAAAGAGGTTGAACCATGTCAAAGCTGGCGCCGTTCTCAAGGCCACACAGGTCCAAGAATGCTTTGACGTAATTTACGATCTGCCGGTGTTCGATAAGAACTCCCTTGGGCGTTCCCGTTGATCCCGAAGTGTAGATCACGTATGCCGGGTTTTCAGGTTCCGCCCCGCTGATCAGATTTTTCTCACTCTGCCGGTCGATGATCTCCGAGTCCACGTCCAAACGCACCGCTTTCAGCTCTCGAGGGAGAAGCTTTTCGACCCATCGCTGCCGGGTCACCACTACAGGCACACGGGCATCGTTCAACATGAATTCCACGCGTTCTTTCGGGTAGTCGGGGTCCAAAGGCACGTAAGCGCCGCCAGCTTTGAGAATGCCGAGGAGTGCTACCACCATCTCCAGCGACCGCTCCATGCAAATGCCCACAAGGACCTCAGCTCCAATCCCCAACTTCCGAAGGTAGTGTGCCAACTGATTCGCTCGGTGATTCAGCTCACGGTAGGTTAAGTGTTTATCTTCAAAGACCGCCGCCACAGCCTCTGGCGTGCGTTCCACCTGGGCCTCAAAAAGCTCATGAATACGCTTGTCCTTTGGGTAGTCTCTCTTAGTGTCATTCCATTCCAGAAGCGATTGGTGGCGTTCCTCTTCTGTTAAGATAGGCAAATCCAAAAGACGCCGCCCCGGATCAGCCACGATGCTCTCCAACAAAGTCTGCCAATGCCCCAGCATCCTAGCAATGGTGGCGTCATCGAACAGATCCGTGTTGTATTCGAAGATTCCCTTGAGCCCTTCCTTCCCCTCAATCATGTGGAGAGTTAAGTCAAACTTGGACGTTCCCCGATCTACTTTCAGCAGACTCAAAGTCAGCCCCGAAAGCTCCAGGTCCGATACCGGATCCTTTAGCAGGAGAAACATCACCTGAAACAGGGGATTCCGGCCGAGATCACGCTCCGGCTGCAGCTCCTCCACCAGTTTCTCAAACGGTAAGTCCTGATGTTCGTAAGCTTCCAGTGCTATCTCGCGCACGCGACTAAGCAGCTCCCGGAATGTGGGATTGCCCGATAGATCAGCGCGCAGGAGCAAGGTGTTAACGAAGAATCCGATAAGTTCCTCGCTCTCTCTTCGATTGCGGTTGGCAATGGGAGAGCCCACCACAATGTCTTCTTGCCCCGTATATCGATAGAGCAACACCTGAAATGCCGCCAAAAGCATCATGAATAGGGTGCCCTCTTCCCGCCGGCTCAAAGTATAGAGCGCGTCGGTCAAGGTTTTAGGAAGCACCACCGATTGCCTGGCGCCCCGGAAGCTTTGCACCGCTGGTCGCGGCCGATCAGTGGGGAGTTGGAGCAGAGAAGGGACCCCTTTAAGCTGTTGTTTCCAGTAGCGGAGCTGATTTTCCAGCGTGTCCCCCTGCAGCCACTGCCGCTGCCAGCGAGCAAAGTCCGTGTACTGGATAGAAAGATCAGGAAGCGGCGAGGGCTTTTCTTGCGAGAAGGCTCGGTAAAGAGCTGAAAGCTCCCGAAAGAAAATCTCCAGCGACCAGCCGTCGGAAATAATGTGATGCATTGTGAGGAGCAGCACGTGTTCCTGCCCACCTAGCCTTAATAGGCTAACTCGCAGCATGGGGGCTTGAGCCAAATCAAAGGGAAGCCGGGCTTCTTCGGTCGCCAAGCGCACAGCTTCGACCTCGCGTTTAGGTATGGAACTCAGGTCTATCACCGGCACCCTAGCCTCAAGGCAGGAGTAATGGCTTGGACGGGTGTCCCCTCCACACTGGAGAAACAGGTGCGCAGCACTTCGTGCCGGCGCACAATCTCGTTGAGACTTCGCTCCAGCACAGCCACATTTAGGCGGCCTGTGATGCGAAAGGCAGCAGCAACATTGTAAACATGGCTCACAGGTTCCATCTGCTCTAAGAACCACAGCCGCTGCTGGGCAAAAGAAAGAGGAAAATCCTTGTACCGAGAGATGGGGCACAGGGCCGGGGTATGCTGTTTCCTTTCTGAACCGAGCTCTTCCTCGATGCAGCGAGCGAGACCGGCTACGGTAGGTCTTTCAAACAGGCGCCGCAACGGAAGCTCAACGTGAAAGGCATTGCGCAGGCGCGACATGACCTGGGTAGCCTGCAGGGAGTGCCCCCCTAGATCGAAGAAATTCTCCTCGATAGCCACTTTTTCCACTCGCAGGACATCTTGCCAGATCTGTGTAATTGCCTTTTCGACCGAAGTCCGAGGAACCGTAAAGATTTTTCCGTGTTTGGGCTGTGACTGCCTGGGGTCGGGGAGCGCGTTGCGATCCACTTTCCTATTCGGCGTGAGCGGCAGCTCATCGAGGCAAACAAAAACAGACGGTACCATGTACTCCGGCAGTTTCTCCCTGAGAAAATTTCTGAGTTCGCCGGGGTCAAGCTTTACGTTACCGTCCGGTACAACATAGGCCACGAGGAGCTGGTTGCCAGACATGTCATCTCGCGCCACTACGACACTGGCTTTCACGGAAGGGTGTTGTCTGAGCTCAGCCTCGACCTCTCCCGGTTCAATGCGAAAGCCGCGCACCTTGACCTGATGGTCGATCCGCCCGAGAAACTCTACGCTACCATCACTCCGATAGCGCGCGAGGTCGCCGGTTTTGTAGAGTCGCGCTCCTCTCTCGGTGCCGAATGGATTAGGAATGAACCGCTCTGCCGTGAGCTCGGGAGCGTTCAGATATCCCCGGCTCGGACCAACGCCTCCGATGTGTACCTCGCCCGCAACGCCGGCCGGAACAAGATTTAGAGAGCCGTCCAGAACATACATGAGAGCATTCGGAATCGGCCTTCCCAGGGGAGCTATGTGACGATTGTTCTCTGCTTCGTAAACGGGATAATAACTACACGTCATGGTGCATTCAGTCGGGCCGTATTGGTTCACAACCAGCACACCCTTCCCGAACACCTCTTTTGCTCTCCGACAGGTAATCAAGGCCAAGGCCTCTCCACTGACCAAAATGAGCCGCAACGAGTCGCAGATGAGATCGCTGCTCTGGGCTGCCTCCAAGAGGCCGTTCAGCAGCGTGGGCACGATGCTCAGGATACAAGTTACTCCGCGCTCTTTTATCTTAGCGAGCAGAGCTGCAGGTTCCTTGGCATCAAAGTCATTGACAATAACGACTTGCGCGCCGGCTGTAAGAGGGCCGATCAGGTCTCTTACTGAAGCGTCAAAGGAAAGAGAGGGGATTTGTAGAACGCTATCGGACCCGTCGAGATTATAGCTTTCACGAAGATAAGAAAGGTAATTCACCACACTTCGATGACAAACCAGGACCCCCTTAGGTTTGCCCGTTGAACCGGAGGTGTACATAACATACGCAAGATTGTTCGGCTCCAAAACGATGTCAGGATTTTCTTCTTGCTCCTTCTCGAACAACGCGGAGTCTCGATCCAGGCAAAGCGCATGCCCCTTGAATTCGGGAAGCTTTTTTAGCAACCGCTCCTTGCTCAGAAGCAAATCTATCTTTGTCTCGGCTAAAATGTAGGTGAGACGGGCCTTGGGATACTCGGGATCCAACGGAACATAGGCGCTGCCGGATTTGAGGATAGCCAGCACCCCTATAACCATCTCTAGGGAGCGTTCCACGAATATTCCAACCAATGCCTCAGGACCGGCTCCTCGCTTCCGGAGATAATGAGCCAGCCGGTTCGCACGGGCATTAAGTTGGCGATAGGTTAGGTATTGATCCTCAAAGACCAGTGCAACCGCTTCGGGCGTTCGCTTCGCCTGCGCCTCGACAAGCTGATGGATGCTCCGATTTTCGATGTATTTCCGAGGACGCCCGTTTGCGGTCAGCAATTGCCTCTTTTCCCGCGCGGTCAAAAGCGGGAGGTCCGATATCCGTTGCTTTGCGTTGCCACTGATAGCCTCTAGAAGCACATTGAAATGTTCTCCCATGCGGCTAATGGTGGCGTCATCAAACAGATCAGTGTTGTAACGGAACAGGCAAGCAATTCCCCCGGCTCGCTCGATGATATCGAGAGTCAAATCAAACTTCGCTATTCCCGTGTCGAACTCAAACTCCTCGACCTGCACTCCGGCCAGATGCAAGGATTCCATGTAAAAATTTCTAAACTGAAACATGACTTGGAAGAGGAGCGATCGACTACGGTCTCTTTCCGGTTGGAGCTCTTCCACGAGTTTTTCGAATGGCAGCTCCTGGTGGAGGTACGCCTTTAACGCGACTTCCCGTACTCGCCCGATCACAGTCGTAAATGTGGGATTGTCCGACAGGTCGGTGCGCAGGACCATGGTGTTAACAAAGAATCCGATCAGCCCTTCGAGTTCGGTTCTATCGCGACCGGCGATCGGAGTGCCGACAACAATGTCGTGCCGACCCGTATAGCGATAGAGCAAAGTCTTGAATGCTGCCAGGATGACCATGAACAGGGTAACCCCTTCCCTCTGGCACAATGCTCTCAGAGCTTCGGAAACATTCCTGGGAATGAAAGTAGCCTGCCTCGCGCCTCTATAGGTTTGCGCGGGCGGTCTCGGACGGTCGGTCGGCAGCTCTAGTGCCGCAGGAAGATTCATGAGCTGTTTTCTCCAGTAGGAAAGCTGCGTTTGTAGAGTGTCTCCTTGCAAGCGCTCTCTCTGCCAGACGGCAAAGTCCGCATACTGGATGGGCAACTCGGAAAGTGGCGACGGGTTACCCGTGGAGAAAGCGTTGTACAGAACCGAAAGTTCCCGGAACAAGACCCCTATCGACCAGCCATCCGAGACGATGTGATGCATGGTTAGAAGTAAAACGTGCTCTTCGCGACCCAGTCGCAGCAAAGTGACGCGCAGCAGCGGGCCCTCCGTGAGGTCAAAGGGCCGCCGGGACTCCTCCACGGCCAGTCGCCTGATTTCAGCTTCACGCGCAGACTCAAGCAAACACTGCAGGTCCACCACTGCAAGCGCTACGGTCAGGATAGGGGTAATGACTTGCACTGGTTGTGCTGCCACATCAGCGAAGGTCGTCCGCAATATCTCGTGGCGGCGAACGATCTCGTTGAAGCTTTGCTCTAGTGCGGTCACATCAAGAGGTCCGTGAAGACGATACGCGACAGGCAAGTTGTATACTGCTGTGCCAGGCGCCAGCTGCTCGAAGAACCAGAGACGTTGCTGGGCAAAAGACAGCGGGAACACGAACCCTTCGCGTATCACTTTATTTCCTGAAAGCTGCTGGCTCTGTTAAGTGAGATCGAAGCGTTGGAAACGTCGGGGAGCGGGAGAGATTGCGGCTACAGACTGGTGGGCGCGCTGGTTCTGAGCTTCCGTGACAGCCTCTGCAAATCCGGCTAAGGTCGGTTTCTCGAAAAGACTCGGAAGAAAAACCTCCGCATGGAAAGCATCGCGCACCCGGGAGATGACCTGGGTAGCTAAGAGGGAATGACCTCCCAACGCAAAGAAGTTGTCATGGACACCGACCTTCTCCACTTTAAGAAGTTCTGCCCAGATCTTTGCCATCGACTCCTCAAGCGGCGTGCGCGGCGCCACAAATGGGATCTCCAACTCAGGGCGGCTCTGATCCAGAGCGGGAAGCGCTCTGCGATCCACTTTACCGCTGGGCGTCAGAGGCAAAGCATCCAGAAAAACAAACGCCGAGGGCACCATGTAATCAGGCAGCTTCCGCTGCACGAAGCTGCGCAACTCGCTTGTATCGGGAGCCGGGGCGCCATTTGGCACAACATAGCCTACCAACCGCTTGTCTCCCCGGGTTTCTTCACGTCCCACAACCACAGCCTGACCTATCCTGGAATGCTCTTCCAGGATGGTCTCAATCTCTCCTAACTCGATACGATAGCCGCGAATCTTGACCTGGTGGTCCATACGGCCGAGAAACTCAATGGTGCCGTCTGGAAAATACCGTGCCAGGTCACCAGTCTTGTACAGGCGTGCTCCGGGCTCGTTACTGAAGGGATGGGGAATGAACTTCTCCGCAGCAAGCTCTGGATGATTGAAATACCCTCGCGCCAGACCATCGCCACCGATACACAGTTCTCCCGAAACCCCAATGGGCACAGGATTAAGATGAGAATCCAGGATGTATACCTGGGTGTTGGCAATGGGGGTGCCAATAGAGACGGAGTCGCCCACCTGCTCCGGGAATGTCATCGAATAGCAACAGGTGAAGGTTGTATTCTCGGTGGGACCGTAGGCATTGATCAGCCGGCATCCTGGTAGCTTTTTTAGAACTCTCTTTACATGAGGAAGGGATAAGACATCACCACCCGCCAGAAGTTGCTTAACACCGCTGAGGCTTTCAATGTGATCTTGCACCATCAACTGGAACAAGGCCGAAGTGAGCCAAAGCGTGGTGACGTGGGATTGCCTAATGACCTGTCCCAACTCTTTCAGAGACGGCGTGTGCGGAGGAAAAACCACGAGTTTGGCCCCGTTAAGGAGAGGGGCCCAGATCTCAAATGTGGAGGCGTCAAACGAGAGCGGAGCAAACTGTAGGAAAACTTCTTTTTCAGTCAGTTCAGCATAATTTGTCCCTTTGACCAACCGAACCACTCCCCGATGGATAACACTGACGCCTTTTGGCCTCCCTGTGGATCCAGAGGTGTACATGACGTAGGCCAGGTTGTTAGCCGATGTTGTACTGACTGGGTTATCTTCTTTTTCCCGGGAGATGATTTTCCAATCTCTATCCAGACAGACCACGTGTGCGCCTTGCTCAGGAAGACTCTCAATCAGATGCTGCTGGGTTAACAGCACAGGTGCTTGGGTATCCTCTAGCATGAAGGCCAACCGCTCCTTCGGATAAGATGGGTCCAAAGGGACATAAGCCCCGCCAGCTTTGAGGATGCCCAAAAGCCCTACCACCATATCCAGAGAGCGTTCCATACAAATGCCAACTAGCACCTCAGGCCCAACTCCCCGCTTTTTAAGATAGTGCGCCAGTTGATTTGCACGGCAGTTCAGCTCCGAGTAAGTTAATTGCTGGTCTTCACTGTATCCTGAGCCTGTCGAACGGAAAACCGCGGCGACAGCATTGGGTGTCCTTTCCGCCTGGGCCTCAAAGAGCCGATGGATGCACAGATCCTTGGGGTAATCTCTACTGGTGTCGTTCCACTCCACCAGAAGTTGATGCCGTTCTGTGACAGTCAGGAGCGGTAAGTCCAAAAGCCGCCGTTCCGGATTTGTAACTATGCCTTCCATTAGGGTCTGAAGATGGCCCAACATCCGAGCAATGGTAGCTTCGTCGAAGCGGTGCCGATCGTATGTAATCTCCAGTAAGAGCTCTGGCTCTAGATATCCAGTGACTGTGAGGGGATAGTTTGTCGTTCCAATAAGGTGAAACTCGCGCTTCTCCCACTCTCTCCCTTGCGCCCGCAGCGCAGAATTCAACTCGTAATTCTCAAAGACCAGAATGCTCTCAAACAACGGCTTTCCTGCGGGGATGTCACTCCATCCTTGAACCTTTACGAGCGGGGTGTGTTCGAAGTCCCGCATCGCGATCCACTGATCCCGAAGCTCCTTCAGCCACGGCAGCAGCAGTCTTTCCGACGAGACGGAAGCCCGCACGGGAACCGTATTGATCAAAAGTCCCACCATCGATTCGACGCCTTGAACGGCGGCATGACGGACGGCTCGTGTGGCGCCGACGACGACGTCCGCTTCGCCGCTGTAGCGGCTTAAAAGTAACGCCCAGGCTCCCTGCAAGAACGTATTGGGGGTTAGCTGATGCCGTTCACCCAGTGATTGCAGGGCGCTCGTAACTTTGTTGGACAGCCGGAGAGTTTGCTTACCAAAACTTACGACTCCGGATTGATTTGTCCGGCTATGGCCTACCGCTATCGATGTGGGAGCGGTAAGGCCGCTCAGCAAGCTGCGCCAAAAACCCTCCGCTTCCGCAGAGTCTTTATTGCCCAGCCAATCGATGTAGTTCCGATAGGACGGCGTTCCGTTCAGACGTAAATTCTGGCCCCTACAAAGTGACTCATAAAATGCAAAGAGCTCCTTCACAAGCAGAAGGCGAGATCGGCCGTCGAGCAAGGCGTGATGCGAAGTCCAGATCCATCGGTACTCGGCTTCGGCACAGCGGAGAAGTGTCTGTCTCATGAGGGGCGCTTCTGCGAAGCGAAATCCCCGCTCCCGATCGTTTTGCAGGAAGCTCTCCAGAAGTTCATCCCGGCGGTCTGCAGGCAAATGACTCCAGTCGTGATATTCGAACGGAAGTGAAACGTCACGGTAAACCTGCTGGAGCGGTTCGTCCGCACCATCCCAAAAAAAGCTGGTCCTTAAGATGGGGTGCCGCTGTATGATTCGTTCCCATGCCTGCCGGAACACGGAAACATTCAGCTTCTCGCGCAACACGCAGACCAGCTGCTGAACGTACAGGCCTGACTGCGACGCAGAAAGGCTATGGATCAGCATACCGTGCTGCACTGGCGAAAGTGGATAAGAATCTTCAATCTGCATGAGTAGACTTCACTCTTGGTTACCTTGATCAGTCCCGAGCCATGCGAGCAATCTGTGCATAGCCCTAGGCTAGAGCAAGCCCGTTTGTCTTTTCATTTGGGCAGGTCAAAATAGTAACCAATTTTCTATAGATGCGGAAAGAAGTTAGTCTTTGGAGGCGTTCTCTTCCATCTTTTTTCTTAAGCTGAGCGGCCGCATGTCGGTCCACGCTTCCTTTATATAGGCCAAACATTCTGACTTTGGCCCGGTCTTGCCTGCGTCTCTCCAGCCGAGTGGATTCTCTCGGTCGGCCGGCCATATGGAGTACTGTTCTTCGTGATTGAGGACCACCTTATAGATTGTGTTGTCTTCTCTCTCGTCCGTAGTATTCATATCTACCTCCTATTCGTTAGGACATTTTCTTGAGCGAGCAGTTGCTCGACCTCTTCATCTGAGAACGATTGCAGATCGGCTAGTATGTCTGCCGTGGAAACAGCTCTATTTACCTGGGCGTGTGCGATTTTGCTACGACGTAGATCGACCGTGATTTGCGGTATCAGAAGCGGGGTGCTCAGCCGCCGACCCATTGGCTAGGCATGTCCTCAATCGTTCGGCCAATACCCTGACGTGCGGCTCCAGAAATATAGTCCCGTCATGGCTGGGAATCCTATGAATCTCCACGCCTCCGGCAGCCAGCTTGCCCCACCCCAATTGGGGATCATGATCATGCGCTAGCCGCCTGCCACCCCGAAACAGCGTCACCCGACCCTGGTAAACTTGTGGACGATAATTTCTTGAGGCCCGGCTCACGGCGTTTAGGATCACTGCCCGGGTGTGGGGCAAAGGAAGCCCCTTGCCGGTATAAAACCAGTAGGCCATCCTTCCCTTAATGTAGTCCAGCTTCTCTTTAGGTCCAAGAACTACAAGGTTGGCCAAGTGAGGGCGAACTTTTCTGACAAAATAGTGAAACCTATCACGGAATAATGTGGACTTTGGCGATAACTTTCGATAACCGGGAGCGTAGGCATCAAACACGGCCAGCAGCGCGACCTTCTCACCTTGCGCATGGAGATGCCGGGCCATCTCGAAGGCCACGACGCCGCCAAAGCAGTAACCTCCCAGAAAATAGGGTCCCTTGGGCTGGAGAGCGCGTATTTCCTTGACGTAGTGAACCGCCATCTCTTCCACCCGGCTGTAGGGGGTTTGTTTTCCATCCAGACCCTGCGCCTGTAACCCATAAAACGG
>Ga0184634_10000294_pt1 | contig 12278 bp, 11 predicted proteins | sample PLM31_200_b1_FD_133016 | JGI IMG/M metagenome (GOLD analysis project Ga0184634, IMG submission 133016) | Groundwater sediment microbial communities from an aquifer in East River, Colorado, USA - PLM3-1_200_b1 | ecosystem: Environmental > Terrestrial > Soil > Riparian zone | place: USA: East... | reverse complement strand
TTGAGTCTTCGCCGCTCCCGGCCGATAATGCGCCGCATGGACTGGAAACAAACGATCAAGTGCTGGCGCACCCTCCCGCCTCAGGAGAAAGCGCGCATCCGCCGCAGCCGGATTCCGCTGAACGTGGCCGAGAGCATGGCCTTCGAGGGAGAGCCGGTGGCGCTGGCGACGCTGCAGGCGGAACTCGCCCGCCTCGAGACGCGACCCGCTACGTCCAAACCCGTCTTGGCGTCCTGAGCTACGCCGATCTCGCGCCGCACCTGGCGCGCAACGTCCTCGCGCTGGAAAAACAAATCGAGGACGGCGAGTACAGTGAAGCCGCCCTCGACGACGCGCTTCTGCTTCAGTTTCATTCCCTGATCTGCGGCGACCTCGTACCGCGGCTTTCCGGCTGGCGGCGGACGAACGTCACAGTCGGCTCCCACACTCCACCCGACTTCTTCAAGGTGCCGGAGTTGGCGCGCGAATACGGCCGCGATTTCGAAGCGCGAATATCCGCTGTCCGCCAAACCGGCGACGACACTCTGCTTGAAGCGCTCGCGTTCGCCGAAGGGCGCCTGCTTTCAATTCATCCGTTCGCCGACTTCAACGGCCGCGTCACTCGCGTCTGGCTGCGCGAAATCCTGCGGCGGCTCGATCTTCCGCCCGTTCAACTCGCGCCGAACGAGGAACCGGCGCGGGGAGAATATCTGGCGGCCCTGCGCGCCGCGGACCACGGCGATTGGTGGCCGTTGACGGATATCTGGCGGGAGCGTTTCGAGAAGGGGGACACTGAATGAACTACGTTTCGACTTCGTCCGGACACATTGCCGCTCGTTGCTTGAATCGAACGCCATCTGAAACGACGGTACGAACATGAGCGGCAAGTATCTTTACGGCGGGCAGCCGGCCGAAGTCGAGTCGGCGGAGGGATTGAAGGGCGTGATCATCCGCACCCTCGACGGCGCCTTGACGTTTCGCGTTTATCACGATCGCGAGCACTTTACGGATTATGAGATAAGACACGACGACCTGAGCGTCACGATCGACGCAGACGCACTGGCGGCGTTCTACAAGGTCGGCGAACGCTGCATTCTCGACCACAGTCCGCAGGTATTGGGTTTGAAGAACCTCGCAGGACAGAATCACCAGTGAGGGACTCGTCGCGTGACTGAAGGTCGAGCTTCAAAGGATGCGGCCCGATGAATTACCACGCCCTGGTTGAATCCATCGTCGCCCTGCATCAAGAGTCAAGCGGCCGGGCCGCGCTTGCCGTGAATCGGTGGCTCATCTTGCGCAACTGGGTGATTGGCGCGCATCTGGTCGAGTTTGAGCAGAATGGCGAAGACCGGGCCAAGTACGGAGCCAGGCTGCTGACGGAGCTCGCGCACGACTTGAAACGCCGATCTGTTTCCGGAAGCAGCGCTGAAATGCTGGGCCGCATGCGACTTTTCTATCGCGCCTTTCCTCAACTGCGCGGACAGATTCCGTCATCGGTGACGGCGGAATCCGGGAAGTTACCCGTCCCGCCGGCGGTGCCGGAAATTCCGTCATCGGCGATGACGAATTCCTCTCAGGGAGGGCCGGCCCCCTTGCCTGCCGAGAACATCCTGCGGCTCTCCTGGACCCACTGGATCGAACTTCTGCACCTCGACGATCCGTGGAAGCGCGCCTTCTACGAGAATGAGTGCCTCAAGGGCAACTGGTCCGTGCGTCAACTTTAACGCCAGATCGGTTCCATGCTCTACGAGCGCACCGGACTTTCGGCTGACAAGCGCGCCGTCATCGAAGCTGCGCGCATGCAGTCCTGCGAGGCGCCTGCGGCCATCGCCGACCTGATCCGCGATCCCTACGTACTCGAATTCGTCGGATTGGCGGAGAAACCCCATTACCGCGAGTCCGATCTCGAAAGCGCTTTGCTCGATCATCTGCAGAGCTTTCTGCTCGAGCTCGGCGCCGGTTTCTGCTTCGAGGCGAGGCAGAAGCGCATCACGGTCGGCAACGAGCACGACTACATCGATCTCGTTTTCTATCACCGCCGGCTGCGTTGTCACCTGCTGATCGATCTCAAGGTGCGCGCGTTCAAGCACGGCGACGCCGGGCAGATGAATTTCTACCTGAATTACTGGAAGACGAACGAACTCGCAGAGGGCGACAACCCGCCCGTCGGCCTGCTTCTATGCAGCGGCAAGGACGCGACCAAGGTCGAATACGCCACGGGCGGAATGGATCGACAGCTCTTCGTTTCCCGCTCCTTCGCCGATTTCGACGGCCGCGTGACCATGGCGATGGATGCTTATAGCGGCGCAACGACACCGCTCGAATCGCGGGGGCTCCTTTCATGAGCAAGCCAAGCGGGCCTCTCACGGGCTACGGCGCCTTCCTCGGCGAGATCAAGCAGCGGATCGCCGCTGCACGCGCCGGTGCCGCACGCGCGGTGAACTACGAGCTCGTTCGGCTCTATTGGGATATTGGGCGCGGGATTGCGGAGAAACAGAAGCAACTCGGTTGGGGGCAGGCTGTCATCGAGCGCCTGGCCGGGGATCTTCAGCGGGCGTTTCCCGGGACGACGGGTTTCTCCGCGCGAAACCTTCGCAATATGAAGCAGTTTTATGACGCTTATTCCCTGCCTTCAATTTGGCAACCGGCTGTTGCCAAATCGAGAGCCGTCGGGAGAGGGACCGGGTTTCGGCAACAGCCTGTTGCCAAAATGGCTGCCGGGAAGCCGGCTGAACTTCTGCCGTCGGTGCTCGCGGAAGTCCCATGGGGACATCACCTTCAAATCCTCAATAAGGCGGGCTCCGCGCCTGCTCGCCTCCATTACCTGCACGCGACCGCGCGATTCGGCTGGAGCCGCAATGTGCTGCTCAACCAGATCAAGGCGAGGTCTTACGAGCGATCGCTCAAGGACGGCAAGGCGCACAACTTTCCGGCCGCGTTGCCCGAGCATCTGGCGGAACAAGCCGAGGAAGCGCTCAAGAGTTCCTACAACCTGGAGTTCCTGGGCATCCGGCGCGCGGTGAAAGAACGCGAACTCGAGGATCGGCTGATCGACCGGTTGCGGGAGTTCATCCTGGAGCTTGGCTACGGATTCTGCTTCATCGGCCGGCAGCACCGGCTTGCATTGGGCGCGAAGGAATACTTCATCGACCTGCTTTTCTATCACCGCTTCCTGAAAGCGCTGGTGGCGATGGAGCTCAAGCTGAGCACCTTCGAGCCGGAGTTCGCCGGAAAGATGGATTTCTACCTCAACCTGCTGAACGAGAAGGAGCGTGCCGCGGACGACAATCCATCCATCGGCATCATCCTCTGCGCAGAGAAGGACGATGTGGTCGTGGAGTTCTCGCTCAAGAGCAAAACCAACCCCATCGGCGTCGCCCAATACGAGCTCACGGACAAGCTGCCGAGAGAGCTCAAGGGCAAGCTCCCCAGCGAGCAAGAGCTGCGGCGCGCGCTGCTGGCGGGCCGGGCGGAGGACGTCTGATGGACGATCTGCGGGCCTCACCACGGTGTGGCGAGAAACGGATGCATGCGATGCGCCTTCGGAAATTCTCTCGACGCTGTCGAGAGAATCGTCTGCGCCCGGGTTTGGACCGCTGTCTGGTCCTGTGCAAGAGCGCGATGAGCGAACACCGGGACGACATCGACTGGAGCCTGGCCACCTGGGAGGGCAGTCGCCGGGTGCAACTGCACCATGCGCTTACGCTGACGCTGCGCGAGCGCATGGAGGCGGTCGAAGGGATGGCCGATGTCGTGCGCCGTTTTCAGGAGATGCGTGCGCAGGGCAAATTCAAGACGGGGTCGGGTGACGGGGAAACCTCCGGCGCAAGCGGCACAGGCGAGGTTCCGTCGATACAGTCAGACGGGAATCAGCGATGAGCTACACAGACTTCTTCAAGCGCGCGACGCGTAGCGCCGAGTATCACCGATTGATAGTCGGGCGTGGCAAGCTGGAGGGGTGAGGGACACCGAGCATGTCGTTGGATGACCGAATTCCTGATCGAGGGAGCGCCATGAACGCGTTGAGCCGTCCGGTCAAGCCGCAACAGTCCGCGCTGCCGTCCGGCTATGCCGTTGTTCTGGCCGAAGTGAGGCGGATGATCGGCGATTCCCGCCGCCGCGCTCTGGCGAGCGTCAATCGCGTACTGGTCTGGCTGTACTGGTGCATCGGCCGCGTCATCGTTGCGCAGCAGGAGAAGGCCGCCTGGGGCGACGCGGTCGTGGAACGATTCTCGGCGGACCTGCGGGCTGCGTTTCCGGACATGAAGGGACTGAGTCGCGACAACCTGTTTCGGATGCGCCAGTTCTATCGGACCTGCTGCCGGACCGACGAATGGCTGTCCGGAAAGGTCACGCCGGGAGCCGCGAAAGTCGGGACACCGTCCCGACAACTACACCGCGCAGACCATGCTTTCGCCATGTCGGTGGAGGAATTGACGTCGCCGGGTCTCGCCGATGTGGTCTTCAGGCTGTCGTGGTCGCACCACTGCGCGATCATCGCAAGCGTGACCAGGCCGGACCAGCACTACTTCTACATGGCGATGGCGGTGCGCGAACGCTGGTCCGTGCGCGAGCTGCGGCGGCAACTCGATGCCGACCTGTTCACGCGCTATGTCTCGGTCAAGCGCGATCCGGAAAAGTGCCTGCCGGCGGCGGCCGAACAAGGCGACCTGCTGCCGTTCAAGGATCACTACCTGCTCGATTTCCTGGGGCTGGAAGAGTCCCATACCGAACGGCAGCTCCGCCAGGCAATGCTCGCGAACCTGCGCGACCTGTTCCTCGAGCTCGGCCGCGACTTTACGTTCATCGGAGAGGAATACCCGGTCGTCGCGGGCAACGACACCTTCCGCGTCGACCTGCTGTTCTTCCACCGCCGCCTGCAATGCCTGGTGGCGACGGAACTGAAAGCGGGCAAGTTCAAACCGGAATACGTCGGCAAGTGCCAGTTCTACCTCGCGGCGCTGGACGAGCAGGTGCGCCTGCCGCACGAGAAACCTTCCGTCGGCCTGATCCTGTGCAAGAGCGCAAACAGCGTGCAGATGCGCCTCGCGCTCACCGCCGCCGCCCGCAAGATCGGCGTCGCCACCTACCAGACCGTGCTGCCGGAAGAGCGCTTGATCCTCGAGCGGCTGAGGCAATTGCCGCTTGCGCAGCCGCCGGAAGCGGAAGACGCTCGGTGACGTCGAGGCGGCACGCGATATGTTGAAGTGGATCGCAAAGCTGCTGCGATACGCCGGCCGGCCGGCATCCGGGAGAGAGCCGCTTGAGCCTTCGACGGCCAAGGCCGATAATGCCACCCATGGACTGGAAACTCGCAATCGAGCGCTGGCGAACCCGCCCGCCGGAGGAGCAGGCCCGGATTCGCATGGCGCGCCTGCCGCGGAAGGTGGCGCGGAGCATGGCGTTCGAGGGCGAGCCGGTGGACCAGCGCATCCTGGAGCGGGAACTCGACCGCCTCGCTCGGCAACCCGTTACCTGAATACCGCGCTCGGCGTCCTCAGTTACGCCGAACTGGAGCCTCACCTGGCCACGCGCGTCCAGGCGCTGCAAAGTGCGATTGCGGCCGGTGAGCTCGATGGCCGCACGCTCGACGAGGACCGCTTTCTTGAGCTTCACCGGCGCATCTGCGCCGACCTGATTCCCGAGCTCGCGGGCCGCTGGCGCACGAGGGACGTCGTGGTCGGAGACCATGAGCCGCCCGCCTACCCCTTGGTGCCGCAACGGATGCGCGAGTACGCACTCGATTTGCACGCACGCCTCGCGTCGTTGCCGCAGGAGCCCGACGATCTGTGGCTGGAAGCCTTGGCGTTCGCCGAAGGCAGGCTGCTCGGCATCCACCCCTTCGCCGATTTCAACGGGCGCGTCACCCGTGTGTTCATCGATCTGCTCACCCGCGTCCTCAAGCTGCCTCTCGACCACAGTCCGCAAGTGCTGGGCCTGAAGAAGATCGAGGGCTGAAATGTCGATACGCAGAAGGCGAAGCACGTCGAGCTTGAGACTCGTATCCAATACTCAGCGACGGAACTATAGGTGCAGCGAACATGAAACTCGCAAGCCTTGAAGCGATCGCCCGCGCGTTAAGCGAAACGGATGTGCGGTATCTTGTTGTCGGCGGTTTGGCGGTCGCCGCGCACGGTTACGGCCGGGCGACGTTCGACGTTGACCTCGTAGTTCAGCTGCAGCCGGACAATGCGCGCCGGGCCATGACGGCGCTGGAATCGCTGGGCTATCGGCCGCTCGTCCCGGTTTCCGCCCTTGGTTTCGCCGATCCGCAGATCCGGGAGACCTGGATTCGAGACAAGCGCATGATCGTATTCCAGCTGCATAGTGAGAAGCATCGCGACACTCGCATTGATTTGTTTGTAACGGAGCCTTTCGAGTTCGACCGTGAATATGACCAAGCACTCGTAGGAGATCTTGTTCCCGGTCTGCGGCTCCGATTCGTACGCATCGAGACGCTCATCCGGATGAAGGAAACCGCGGGACGCGACAAGGACCGGGAAGACGTCAGGCAATTGAAGAAACTGCTGGAGGATCGGAAACATGGGGCATGACAATTCATTCCGTCGGAAATTGGAGCAGCGCGCATGGGAGGAGCACAACCTCTCGCAGCTCAGGTATTTCCGATCCCTTTCTCTGCACGAAAAGATGGCGGCCGTCGAGGGGATGGCGGACGTGCTGCGGCGTTTCGAGGAGATGCGCGGGAGAGGCGAGTTCACAACGGCTCATCCTGATACCGCCAAGCCGCAAGCGGAAAGCGCGCCGGTGGCGCGCGAACCGACTCGCCGCTATGACTCGGACGAGTAAACGATGAGCTACACAGACTTCTTCAAGCGCGCGACGCGTACTGAGGAGCAGCCAGACGGGCTGAAGCCGTTCCCGTATCAGTGCCGCCTTGCGGAAAAGCCGTGGCCTGAGCTACTGGACGTTCCGACCGGCATGGGGAAAACGGCGGCGGTCGTGCTGGCCTGGCTGTGGAAGCACGGCTGGCGCAAGGGGGCGCGCGAGGCCGGCCCGGACGCAGGGACACCGCGGCGACTCGTGTACTGCCTGCCGATGCGAGTGCTGGTCGAGCAGACGGAGCGAAACGCCCGTCGATGGCTGGAGAACCTCGCGGTTGCAGGTATGCCGGGCGAAAACAAAGTCTCGGTGCACCTCTTGATGGGTGGCTCCGAGGACGTGAAAAAGGCGACTTGGGCCGACTACCCGGAAGAAGACGCGATCCTGATCGGCACCCAGGACATGCTTCTTTCGCGGGCGCTGATGCGCGGCTACGGAATGAGCCGCTATCAGTGGCCGGTGCACTTCGCCTGGCTGCATAACGACGCGCTGTGGGTGTTCGACGAAGTCCAATTGATGGGACCGGGCTTGAAGACCAGCGCTCAACTTGAAGCGCTTCGCCGGAAGATCGGGTCGTCTTCGCGCAGCCGCAGTCTTTGGGTCTCGGCCACGCTCAAGCGGGACTGGCTAAGAACGGTGGATTTCGATCCCGTATCGACGAACCCGCTGGCGCTGAGCGAGGAGGAAAAGAAGGCACCCGAAGTTCGGGAGAGACGTGAGGCGGTCAAGGTTCTGACGCGCTGCGATGTGGCGCTCACCCCGACGAAGCCTTCCAAGTCGGGAAAGGCGGAGGAAAGCGAGAAGGTCGACAAGCTAACGAGCGACGACATCAAAACTTACCTCAAAGCATTGGCTGACCGAGTTCTTGCGGCGCATCAGCCGGGCACCACAACGCTTGCAATCCTCAACACTGTCGAGCGGGCGCAGGGCCTGTTTGTCGAGCTGGAAAACCGCCTCGCGGAATCGCCGGTGAAAGGCAGGAAGAAAGCGGCGACACCGGCACCATCGGTTTCAAACAACCCGGAACTGATGTTGATTCACTCCCGTTTCCGCGCCGAAGACCGCCGCGCGAACGAAGGGCGCCTGCATTCTGACCCGCCGGCCGAAGGCCGCATCGTCATCGCCACCCAAGCCATCGAAGCCGGCGTGGATTTATCCGCTCGTGTGCTGTTCACGGAACTGGCGCCCTGGGCCTCGCTTGTACAACGCTTCGGACGTTGCAATCGTTACGGCGAATTCAACAAGACAAAAGAGGCGCAGGTCATCTGGATTGACGTAGCGGATGCCAAGCCTTACACCACCGAGGAACTCGATGCCGCGCGGCAAGTTGTGGCGAATCTCAAGAGCGCCGCGTCCGCCGATCTTCCGCCGATCACCGCCGAGGCCCCACTGCATCCGGTGTTACGGCGCAAGGATTTTCTCGATTTGTTCAACACCGACCCTGATCTTTCCGGATTCGACGTGGACATCGCGCCATACGTGCGCGACGCCGACGACGCTGATGTGCTGCTGTTCTGGCGTGCGTTGGGCGGAGACCCTCAGGACGAACCACCAGCATCGCGGGAAGAGCTGTGCCGCGCCGGGTTGGGTGCAGCAAAGAAGTTGCTGGATCGTTTGGAAACCGGGGACGTGTTCGTGTGGGACACGTTGGCCCGCAAGTGGACAACGCCGAGGCCGAAGGACATGCGCCTGCGCCCCGGCATGACGCTGATGCTGAAAGCCGTTGTCGGCGGCTATACGCCGCAACTCGGCCTCGCCCCGGAGAGCAAGGTCGGGGTTCCTCTGATCGTCGCGCCTGCGGAGGAATCACTAGCCGAAGAAGCATTTGATGATGATCAGCGAAGTCTCTTGCAGGTACCGGTGACGCTCCCACGCCATCTTGCCGACGTGGAACAAAAGGCGCGTGAGTTGTGCGAGGCGCTGGAATTCAAAGAGCCGCAGGCCGTCATCCGTGCTGCGCGCTGGCATGACGTGGGCAAGGCGCATGAAGCCTTCGATTCGATGCTCAGATACGCGCACGAACAAGGAACAGACGAAACGCTAGGCGCAGGGCATTGGGCCAAATCTGGCCGCAAGCCGAACCGCAAACCCGGCAAACCGCGTTATCAGGTCATTGTGGACGGCAAGGCTGTGAAGCGCAGGACCTTTCGCCACGAGCTCGCCTCCGCGCTCGCCTGGATCGATCAGCACGGCAAAGAGACCGGCGCTGACCTCATCGCCTACCTGATTGCAGCCCATCACGGAAAGGTGCGCATGTCCCTACGGGCTCTGCCGCAAGAAACCGAGCCGCCGGATGGGCGGCTATACGCACGAGGCGTGTGGGACGGTGATCGCCTTCCAGCGATGCAATTCGCGGACGGCGAAACCGTCCCTGAAGTCGAACTCAAGCTGGACCTGATGCAGCTCGGCGACGGACCTCAGGGCCCGTCGTGGACCACGCGCACACAAAGATTGTTGAAGGCGCTCGGTCCGTTTCAGTTGGCTTGGTGCGAGGCGCTGGTGCGAATCGCCGACTGGCGCGCTTCACGTGCGGAACAGGAGGCTGCGAAATGATCCATGAACACCCCTTGCCTGGCTGCACGCCCACGCCGCTGGCGTCCTACCTGAAGGCGCTGGCTGTGCTGCGCCTGGTGGCTGAGGCAGGGGCGGACGAAGGTGGCGATCCCGATGCGACCGGTTTCTGGCGCGACGACGTGTTTGTGCTGCGCACGCAGCTCACGGCAGAGCAGCTTGGCGTGTTCTTCCTGGAGCACTACCGGCCGACGCCACTGATCGCACCTTGGAATGGCGGGAGCGGGTTCTACGCTGGCGACAACCTCTCCGGTATTGCGCCATTGTCCGACACGGTTTCATTACGCTTCGCTGGCTATCGGCAGGCTATAGAAACCGCCAAACATGTGATTGCCTTGCTCGGCTTGAGCGAAAGTCCAAAGCTGCAAAGCAAGGCGATGTTCCTGCAGTCGCTGCGCAACCAAGCACCGGAGGCCTTGCTGCGCTGGATGGATGCAGCGGTGATTCTGTCCGATGACGATCCGCGCTACCCACCGCTGCTGGGGACGGGCGGTAACGATGGCCGGCTCGATTTCACCAACAATTTCATGCAGCGTCTGGGCGAAGTGTTCAACCCGGCATCGGGTGCTGCCCGTCCCAGCGCTGCCACCCAGCTTGAAACGGCCCTATTCGGCACACCTGGCAATGAGCTTGCGGATAGCGCCATCGGCCAGTTCGCGCCGGGTTCGGCAGGTGGCCCCAACGCGGCGTCCGGGTTCGAGGGGAGCGCTCGCATCAACCCTTGGGACTTCATACTGATGCTGGAAGGTGCGGTATTGTTCGCGGCCTCGGCGGCGCGGCGCATGGAATCGGCGGATCCGGCGATCTTGGTCGCACCGTTCACGGTTCGCAGCCGTGCCGGCATGGTCGGAAGCGCCAGCGCTAATGATGATAGCGATGCTCGCGGTGAAATCTGGATGCCGCTGTGGAATGCGCCGTCCAGCCTGGATGAATTGCGCACGCTCTTCACGGAAGGCCGCGCCGCGCTGGCTGGCCGCGCCAGTCGTGACGGCCTCGACTTCGCACGCGCCGTAGCCCGGCTAGGCGTCGATCGCGGCATTGCAAGCTTCCAGCGATATGGCTTCCTGATGCGCTCCGGGAAGGCTTACCTCGCTACTCCGCTCGGCCGGATCCGTGTTTGTCGCACCCCGGACGCCGACCTGATCGCCGAACTCGAACACCGCAACTGGCTTGCTTCAGTGCAGCGCCACGCGCGCGACGACAACGCGCCTAACGCCTTCCGCAGCGCCGCGCGGCAACTGGATACCGCGCTCTTCGAGCTGACCCAGCAGCCCGGGCGCGGCACGTTCCAAAGCGTGCTGCGGCACATTGGGCATATCGAAGCGGCCTTGAGCATCAGCCTCAAATCCCAGGAAGCGGTGCGCATGCCCGCGCCACGACTCAGCCTGCCGTGGGCAACTAAGGCGCAGGATTATTCGTCTCCGGAATTCAATATCGCCGCCGCACTGGCCGGACTGCGTTTGCGCAATGCCAACCGCCACTTCGTCCTGTCCATGCGCCGCCACCTGGCGGCCGTCAGCGAAACCTTCAACAAAGACGGCGACCGTAACTGGGAACCCATGTCGCGCACTGCCGTCTGGGGTGCGGGTTCGTTGCTTAGCAACCTGAGTGCACTCCTGCACCGACGCAGATTGGAAGCCGCCTTCATCGGGGCTGAAGGTGAGTTGCTGGCGAGCACGGTTGGCGCGACCGGCGCGGACATAGCCGCCTTCCTCGACGGCGAAACGGACGATGCGCGCGTCGGTGAACTGCTCGCCGGACTCGCCTGCGTTGATCTGCATGATTTCGCCTCTCCTGAAGGACATAGCGCAGCCGTACCGCCGCCCGCATTCGTACTGCTCAAGATTTTCTTCACCCCGGAATCCACGTTGCACGCGCTGAAATTGCTGCCTGCTGATCGCACGCTGCATCTACCCAGCGAAATTCCCGCGCGCTTGGCTTCCGGTGATGTGGAAACCGCCGTCCGCATCGCTTGGAGGAGCTTGTACGCGCTCGGCGTGAAACTGCCCGGCCGTCACCCGCCGCGCATCGTCGCCGAGAACGGCCCGCGCTGGTTGGCCGCGCTGTGCATTCCGCTTACGTTCGCCGAATCCGGCCGCCTACTGCGCGGCCTCGAATGACGACCCTATTGTCATTGGTTGGCCCGAGCTTGAGTTGACCGGAAAGCAAACCGAAGTGCTCGACGCCTTGCTTGAGAATTTGGGCTTCCTGGGCCGCGCCGAGTCCTGGGTGGACGCTCGCCGCGCGCCGGCGCCACTGGACTTCAACTGCGTGCCCACTGCCGAATCCGTGGATCCTGAAACAGGAGAAGTAACCGGCGAGATCGTGCGCCTGATGGCGCCGAACACGCCGGAGATTTATCGCGCATTCCGTTCAGGAAAGCTTGAAGCCGCCGGGATCGAGCTCGACCCATCGGGGCGCCCGCCCAAACTCAAGCCGGACCAGAAGAAGCTGCTGACAACCCTTCCCGAGGACTGGCTGAACGCCATCGGTGTGGAAACCGGCGAACTCCAGGCCGCCGGCTGGAGCACGCCGCCCTGTGCACGGCCTGTAAGCTACCTCCGACCGCTGCACGCGCTCAGGACCACCGCGCCGAAGGTTCTCCGCAAGCCGGCGATCGTCAGGCCGACTACGGCGATCACCACTGCACGCTTCGCGCTCTACGGCAAACCTCTTCCGCGCATTGAAGACGCGGTACGCACGGGCGAATCCCTGCGCGCTGCCGCGATGGGGCGCGCCAAGCGCCTGCTTGGCCCCGATGCTCTGCCCACCCTGCTTTCCGGGCATGACTTGGGCGAGCACAACCGTCACGCGCATGCCTTCTGGCTGCCCGATCCGAACGAGCGCGGTGAGATCGAACATGTTCTCGTGCACGCTCCGGGCGGTTT
>Ga0184634_10000290_pt1 | contig 12313 bp, 13 predicted proteins | sample PLM31_200_b1_FD_133016 | JGI IMG/M metagenome (GOLD analysis project Ga0184634, IMG submission 133016) | Groundwater sediment microbial communities from an aquifer in East River, Colorado, USA - PLM3-1_200_b1 | ecosystem: Environmental > Terrestrial > Soil > Riparian zone | place: USA: East... | reverse complement strand
GGTGGGGCTGGTAAAGCACTACCGTCAGTCGCCTGATCAGCTGACTCAGGAGCAGATTCGCTCTTATCTGTTGCACCTCCAAGAGCGGGGCCTCTCACCGAGCTCGCGCAACGTGGCGATATCAAACAGTAAGGGGTCAAGACTGCTCTTGGCTCTTTAGGGTTGACTCGGAAAAAAGTCGGTTCAGAAAAGCGGGGACTGGTGCCTGGCTTTGATTATTTGCTTTTTGAGTGTCAGGCGCTGACAAGACCTTGAAATAAAGGAACCAAAGCCTGACACGCTGATAATTTGTGGAGATAGATCTATGAGAGCATTGTTGGTCCGCGTTGGCGCCGATGTGACAAAGGCGGGTGGCGGTTGGAACGGACCGGTCAATCCAAAGACAGGGGACTTCGTTTACCTGCCGATCCCAGAAATCTGCCTGCAACATCAGCGGATGCGCCGACCGTATACTTTGGTCAGGCCAGCCCTTACCCGCTTCGGATGGGAATTACCGCCGGGTTTGCGGCAGCGGATGATGCATCTCGACCCAGACTTTGCCGAACTCACGTATGGCGATTCCAACGAACGAGCTAAGCAAATAGGGCAGAAGCTTCGGCGTGGCGACCTGATCGTTTTCTATGCAGGGCTGCGTGCCGTGCCTCGGCAGCGACGGCTAGTTTACGCCCTGATCGGGATTTTCGTTGTCGCTTCCGTCAGGCAAGCGGGGGAGATTCCAAAACGAGAGTGGGACAGAAACGCCCACACCCGTCGCTTCCCGTCGCCCCGAAAGCAGGACATCATAGTGACGGGAAAGCCGCGCCTGTCCGGTCGCCTTGCGCGCTGCATCCCTATTGGTTCGTTTCGGCGGAAGGCTTATCGCGTGGCACCCAACCTCATCCGTAGGTGGGGAGGCTTGACGGTCAAAGATGGCTACCTGCAACGCAGTGCGCGGCTACCTGAATTTCGCGATGTCGGGCGCTTTTACACCTGGTTCAAAAAGCAAGGAGTGCGACTCCTAAAGCACAACCACTAACGCGATGGAAGAGAAGATCTACGTATATAAGCTGGTGACCGACAACGGCGGCGCACCTTGCGTCTGGCGGCGACTCCTGAGTCTGGCGATCTGCAAGCTGAAAATTCGTAAGAAGGCAATGAAAGGGGACATTGTTTTCGGCTTCGGCGGTAAGAATTACGAAGAGCGGCTGATCTATATCGCCAACGTGACCGCAAAGCCGCCTGTCGGTGACTACTATCGGAAGCCACAGTATGCGAAACGGTCTGATTGCATTTACTGGAGTATCAAGGGCAAGGCTCGGCGGAAACGGCGAGCTCGATATCACATACAATCCGACGAACGGAGGAACGATGTCGGGATGACGTTCAAAAACGCTTACGTGCTCCTCAGCCGGGACTTTCGCTATTTCGGGAGGAACGGAACAGACGACTATAAAGGCGATTTTCCTGCTATTGCGGCTTTGGTGGAAGGGCTCAAGCGAGGACATCGCGTGAACCACTCTACAAAGCTGCACCGTGAACTGCTGGAGTTGAAGAAGCGAGTCTGGCGGGAACACCGGCGAATGAAGATCGGCGCGCCCACTGATACGGATCGATCCCGCCTATGCAATTCGGACTCGCCTAGTGTCCAGTGTTAGCGCGTGGGGGGAGTATGGGGGAGTATGGGGTCAAGACTGCTCTTGGCTCTTTACGGTCGATTCGGGAAAAGGTCGGTTCAGAAGAAGGGAGTCTTTATTTGAATCAGCCGCGAAAAACCCCGAGCAGAAGACCCGCCTTCAGCGCGAGATCGAATCCACCGACCGCCAGATCGACCAACTCGTCTACGAACTATATGGATTGACAGAGGGGGGGATTATGGGGGAACCGGGGACGGGCCTGATATTTGCCATTCGATGGCCCAGGGTTTCGCTTAGCTTCAGAAAGCCCTTGCCACTGGGGCCAGCCTGTCAAACTTTACGGAGATGGGCTATGCTGAAGCTTAGGGGGCCTGGCTTGAATACGTGAATGGGGAAACCGAGCAAAGGAACGGAGTTTTTTGTTGAGAGCTTCGAATAGGACGCGAATCGTTATAAAGACACAGCAGGGATTGTTAAGGTGCGTTCGGGCTCGCGTTGGCGGTCAAAGATATCGTGATAAATCTCGTCCATCCGTTTTAGAACATCAGGCTTAAAATACTTTTCGCCACATTGCCGACAAACCCCGGCGGTGACGTTGCTGACCACCATCAGGCGTTGCGCACGCCGATAGTCATATTCGATCTTTTTCTCCGCCACTTCCCCGCCGCAATAAGTGCAGTCCGCATAAGTCGTCATGGTCTTTCTCCTCGAGTTCTTGGATCTCTCCACTTGGGCAAAGTCGGTCTATAGACCGTGATCACTCTTAATATTTTCTCTTCTTCTCGTTTCCTTCTGGCCCAACCCAACACAACATGAGTCGGTTGGACACTGACAAAGCCGAGGACTAGACAGCTCTCACCACGGGGATCGTGAGGATACTGCTCAACAATTTCTCCGTGGTTGAGAATGGCCTCTTCGATCTCTGCAACATCCAGGTTCTCTTCCAGCCTTTCTTGTTGAGCATGAAAGCTATATTCATACTTTCCTTCGCGTATCAGGGACTGGATCTCTTCCAGATCCATGCCATATCTTACTGGAACGAGGGTGATATAGCAATGCTCTCCCCCTTTCATTGAGAGGGGGAAAGGGGGCGGGCCTGATATTTGCCATTCGATGGCCCAGGGTTTCGCTTGGCTTCAGAAAGCCCTTGCGATTGGGGCCAGATGCAAACTTTATGGAGATGGGCTATGCTGAGAGCCAACCTGGAACCGGTGACTGACGAGTGTAAGGAGGTAGAAATGATGTTTAAGCGGATCACGGTTAACCCGAAACAGATGGGCGGTGTCCCCTGTATTCGAGGGCTGCGGATACCAGTAGCGACCGTTGTAGGAATGGTCGCGGAAGGGATGGCCGAAGACGAGATCCTTAAAGCCTACCCTGATCTGAAGCGCGAGGATATTCGCGAGGCCTTGCGATTTGCTGCTGAATGCGGGGCCGGGTCGGGGCCGGGGTCTGGCCTTTAAATCTTGCCTTTCTTTCCTAATCGGTTAAGCCCTCGGTCGGAAAGTCGGAAATTCGAGGGTTCGGCTTGAATACGTGAACAGGAGAAACCGGAGAAGCGAGAACGCTGGCTGCGGGCTTTCCGTCACGAGACTTGGATGAAAAGTGCCGAGAGATCGGTTATAAGGAGAAAAGATATGGCCCATATCCGAGTGATCCATGACCCGGTCGGCGAAACGCTAACTGTTTATTGGGGAGAACCTAGGGCGGATCAGATTTGTGAGGAGACAGGGGAGGGGATCATCCTCATCAAAGACGCTCGGACAAGCGAGGTTATCGGGTTTGAGCGTCTTTATTACAGGCCGGAGCCCGGCGCGAAAACGATTACAGTAGAGACCAGGGACGTAAGCCTGTAATGGCCGAACTGGTGGCGAGATGATGCTATATGGCGCGCAAAACCGTGAAGCTTTGGTTTGATCCGGAGGGAGATTACCTTGAAGTGATGTTTGAGGACAAGCCTGGTTATTTCCGAGAGACTGCTAGCGATCAGGTCATGGAAAAGGTGGATGAGAAGAGACGAGTGACTGGCTTTTCCGTGATCAAAGTCAGTGCCCTCAAGTCGGCACCCCTATCCGTCGAGCTTGCCTCGTGAGAGCAGTGATCGCCATGAAGATAAGCTATGACGCAGAGCCCCAGAAATGCGGTAAACAGATCGGCGTTGCGGTGTGATTTTGGTCCTCCCTCAAAGGGAGAGCTTATGGTATGATCATTCAAAGCAACGGCAGCGGAGAAAGGAGAGTTTTAACGTGAAGGATTGGCGAGAGCGCATATCCATTGATCCTAACGTCTGCCACGGTAAGCCGTGCATCAAGGGAACACGAATATGGGTGTCCCTCATTGTAGACAATTTGGCCGCTGGCGCCACGGATGAGGGAATCCTTGAAGCGTACCCATCCCTGACTAAAGAAGACATCAAAGCGGCGCTTGCTTATGCGGCTGAGATGGCAAGGGAGCGATACGTAGACATCCCTATAAAGCAGACATCATGAGGCTTAAACTGGATGAAAACATTGATGCACGCCTTGCAGCGTTCGTCCGACAGGCCGGCCACGAGACCACAACTGTCCTGGATCAAGGGCTTCACGCAACAGTAGATCCTGCCCTCTATGACCATTGCGTCTCAGAAGGTTACGTTTTAGTAACCCTCGATCTGGACTTTTCCAATGTGCTCCGGTATCCGCCTGAACGAACTCCCGGCTTGGTGGTTCTCCGTGGTCCGAATGATCTTTTCCCCACTGTAAGGATTCTCTTTCAAACGCTGCTTAATGCCCTAACCAGGGACACCCCATCCGGCCATCTGTGGATCGTTGAGCCGGGTCGGATCAGAATTCACGAATCGAATTAAGGGGACAGTGATCTTTCCGCTCTTGCACTCTTACGTCCTTGTCTTCCTGACGAGACATCTTCCACCTCCTGACTAAGTTAAATTCTATCAGAATCAGTACCGCCGGCCGAATCTCCCGTTGGCGCGCACCCGACGGTAGAGATGGGCTACGCCTCCCCGTAATGCTTCACCCCAGGCGCCGGCCTTCTGCCGCACGAGCGAACTGACCCGCAGTCTGCCCAAATCATCGAACAGCGAGTAGGAGACCGGCGTGATGAGGAGCGTGATGAGAAGGGAGAGGGCCTGACCGCCGATGATAACCTTGGCCATGGAGGCGCGGGAGGCGGCCCCGGGCCCTTGGCCGAGGGCAATCGGCAACATGCCGAAGACCAGCATGAGCGTCGTCATCAGGATCGGCCGCAGCCGGGCATGATTGGCCTCGAGGATCGCCTGGTCCCGCTCCATCCCCTGGGCCCGGAGCGTGTTCGTGTAGTCGATCTGCAAGATGCCGTTTTTTTTCACGATGCCGAAGAGCATGAAGAGTCCGAACATCGCGTAGATATCCAGGGGTTGACGCAGCAGGATGAGGGAAAAGATGGCAAAGGGTAAGGTCAAGGGTAAGGCGAGCATGATCGCGACCGGGTGCAGGAAACTTTCGAACTGAGCGCCAAGGACCATGTACATGAAGATGAAGCTGAGGATGAAGGCGATGGCGAAGTTCCTCATCGTCTCAGCCAGGACCTTGGCCCTGCCGGTGAAATCCGCCGTATAGGTTGCCGGGAGATCCAGCTCCCGCACGAAGCCCTTGACTTTTTCCACCGCCTCTCCCAAGGGCAGCGAAGGGAGAAGGTTTGCGACGATGGTCACCTTGCGCTGGCGGTTATAGCGATCGATTTGCGATGGGCCGAGCCCCTCTTGCAGATTGACAACATTGGCGATCTTGACCAACTGTCCGTCGCGGCCTGGAACGGTGAGATTCATGATCGCTTGGGGGCCATCTCTCTCTCCCTTGATCGCCCTAAGCCAGACATCGTACTGCTCATCCTCCTCCTTGTATTTAGACACCGGCTCTCCTCCTACGAAGGTCTGGAGGGTTGAGGCGATGTCTTCGATCTGGATGCCGAAATCGGACGCCTTCTTACGCTCGATCAGGGCACGCAGTTCCGGCTTGCGCACCGAGAGCGTGGTGTCAATGTCCACGAAGCCAGGCACCTCTCTTACGCGCGCTATCGCCTTATCGCTGTACTCCTGAAGCCGCTCCAGGCTGGGTCCGCGCAGGTTGAATTCCAAGTCCGCTGCCCGGACCCCTCCGCCCGCGAATATATTGACCCCCTGCACGCTGACCCGCAGGTCCGGGTAGCTCTTGAAGATCTCTCGGGCCTGCGCCATGGCGTCGAACTGGCTGTAATTCCTTGTGGAGAGATCCACGAGGCGTGCATAAATGGACCCGGTGGTGACGTCGCCCTCTCCGGGCTTCACCCTCCCGGTCGTGTCGCCTATGGTGGTGAGGATATGGGTTACTCCCGGCAGTCTTTTGATCTTCTCCTCCAGCTCTCTCAAAAGACGGTCTGTCTCCTCAAGGGTATAACCCCCGGGGGTCTGGATAACGATTTGAAACTCGCTTTGGTCATCGGTGGGAATAAACGCCTTCCCAACGCCGTAGAAAAGAGGGACAGTCGATAGAACCGTTGCGATACCGCAGACAACAATCACCCAGCGGTGCCTCAAGGACCAGGCGAGTATCCAGCCATAGGATCCATCAATCCAGGAGTAGAAACGGCTCTCCTTGGAAGATTTTCCCTTGGGTTTGAGCTTGAGAAAGCGCGAGCTGAGCATGGGCGTCAAGGTAAAAGAGATGAGGAGCGAAATGGCGACGGCAAAGGCCACGGTAATGCCAAAGCTCTTGAAGAAGCGCCCAACCCGGCCGGCCATGAAGGCGAGGGGCACAAAGATAACCAGGAGAGAGAGCGTCGTCGCCATCACGGCCAAGGCAATCTCTCGGGTGGCCCTGGAGGCAGCGCTCATAGGAGATTCCCCTTTCTCCTCGATGTGGCGAAAGATATTCTCCAGCACCACCACGGCGTCGTCGATGACGATGCCCACCGCCAGCACCAGCCCCAGCATCGTGATGTTGTTGAGAGTAAACCCCATATAACGCATCAGGGTGAACGTGGAGATGATCGAAGCCGGGATCGCCACGGAGGCGATGAGGGTGCTGCGCCAGTCACGCATAAATAGCAAAACCGTCATGGCGACGAGAAAGGCGCCGAGGACTAAATGAAACTTGATCTCCTCGATGGAGCGCTTGATGAAGCGCGATTGGTCGTTAATCACCTCAGTGCGGATATCCGGAGGGAGAATGGACTTTAGGCCCTGGAGACGAGCCTTGACGCGGTCAACCACCTCGACCGTATTGCTGCCGGACTGTTTTTTGACGATCAACTGAACGGCGTTTTCACCGTTGAGCCGCGCGAGGCCCCGGGGCTCCACGGTGCCGTTTTGCGCATGCCCGATATCCCGGATCATAATCGGGCGCCCCTGGAAGTTGCCCACGATAAGGTCATTAAAGTCCTCTGCCCGCTCGATCCGCCCCATGGTGCGCAGCACGAGCTCGCGCCGCTCTTGATCCACCCGCCCTCCGGGGATTTCGATGTTCTGGGCTTGAATCGTGCGCTTCACCTGACTGATGGGGATGTTGTAAGCCGCCAGCTTGCCGGGGTCGACGTTAATATTGATCGCCCGTTCCTGCCCCCCCACCAGGATCACCGCGCCGACCCCACGCAATGTCTCGATACTTTCCTTGACCTGTTTTCTGGCGATCTCCGTGACTTCGCGCAAGTTCCTCTTCCCCGACACGGCGATGCTCATCACCGGTTGCGCATCGATGTCAAACTTCTCGATCACAGGCGGGTCCGTGCCGACGGGAAGCCGTGAGAGTATGGTTGAGACTTTATCGCGCACGTCCTGGGCGGCCGCATCGCCGCTTCTCTCAAGCACAAACTGCACCGTGATCGTGGAGATTCCCTCCTTGGTCACCGAGCGCAGCTCATCAATGCCGTCGATCGTATTGATAATTTCCTCGATCGGCTTGGTGACCGTGGTCTCCATCTCCTCGACGCTGGCCCCTTTGAGGGCAGTGGTGATCGTCACCGTCGGGAGATCCACGTTAGGAAAGAGGTCCACTCCCAACTGCGCATAGGAAAAGAGTCCCAAGACCACCAAGGCCATAATGAGCATGGTGGCAAAGACCGGACGTTTTATGCAGACATCAGCGAGATTCATAAGCTAGTGAATAGTCCCCTCCATTTGCCATTCGCCATTCGCTATTTGCCATTTGCTATTTGCTGTCCTGCCGTGGCATCACCGGCCCGCTGAGCTTAACCGCCGCGCCGTCGGTAAGGCGGGTGAGACCGGCAATGACGACCAACTCCCCGGGCTTGAGCCCCCCGGTCACTTCCACCTCGTTGGTCCCTACCCTCACCCCGGTTTGCACTATCCGCTCACGCGCCACCCCGTCTTCTACCACAAAGACCTTGGTCACGCCCGCATAGGTCGCCACGGCCTGCTGCGGCACGGTCAGCGCCTGCGGATCCACATGCGTGAACACAGACGCCTTGGCAAAAAACCCGGGCTTGAGGCGCCGGTCTGGGTTGTCCACCAGCCCTTCCACGAGAAAGGATCGGCTGGTCACCTCCGCAGCAGGGCTCAACCTGGTGAGCTTCCCCGTGAAGGTTTTATCAGGAAAGGCATCCACTCGGATCTCAACTCTTTGCCCGGCGCGGACCTCCGGGGCAAACCTCTCCGGGATCATCCCCCTCAGTTTCAGCGGGTGGTCCTGAACCAGGGTAAAGAGCTGCGTCCCCACCTTCACATACTCGCCTTTAGAAATGAACCGCTTGTTGACCGATCCTCCGATCGGAGCGCGAATCACCGTGTCCCTTAATTTCTCCCGTGCCCTCTCCAATTGCGCCTCTTTGGCATAGGCGTTGGCCACCAGCGCCCTGGCCTCCTCTAAGCTATTCTTATAGGTGGCCAGGGCAGTCTTGGCCCGGGTCTCCGCTGTATCATGCTCCTGTGCCGATATGACCTTCTCATCATAAAGGATCTTCATCCGCTTGAGGCTAACGTGGGCATCGTCCAGCTCGGCCTTGGCCTTTGTCACTAAAGAGATCTTGGTAACATCGAAGTCAGGCTGGGGCGCCTTCTCCAGGCCCAGCTTGGCCAGGGTCTCCTTGAGGCCCCCCTCCATCTGTTCCACGGCAAAGTGGAATTCCGTCTCTTCAATCTTGGCCAAAACCTGTCCCGGAGTGACCCGGTCGCCCAGGTCAGCGGCGATAGCAACGATCTGCCCGTCCAGCTTACTAGAGACGGTAACCTCCTCGTTGGGATAAAGGGTGCCGACCAGTTCCACCGTGCGCTCTACTTTCTGGGTGCGCACCGGGGTTACAGTTACCGGGAGGAGGGCCTGCTGGCTCTCTTCCTTTCCCGGTTTGGCCGCCGATTGGCCGCGGTCACAACCCGTCAGAAGAGCAACGGAGAGAAACAGATGAGCCAAAGCCCAATGAAGCCTGTCCATGATCAGAACCTCGCCCACCACGGATCGGACTCTTTTTTCGGCCCTTCGATCCTGACATTGTAGTGCTCCAGCAGCGTCCCTTCGCCGAGCCTCAGGCGGGAAAGGGAGTGATTGTAATCCACCAGCGCCCTCAGCTCGGCCACCTCGGCCTCGAGCGCCTTGGATTGAAAATCGATCACGTCTTTCTGCGTCACCAGGCCCACCGCAAAGCGCTTCTCTTGGGCCCGCAGGTTCTCCTCGGCCAACTCCCGCCTGAGGCGGGTAGTCTTAATCCTCTTGAAGTTTGCCTCCACATCTCCCAGCGCCCTCTCGACCTCCTGAGTGGTCTGCGAGAGCAAATCGCGATAGCGCGCCCTGGTCTGATCCAGCTCTATGCGGGCACGCGCCAGATTGCTCCTGGCCTGGGCATTGCCTAAAGGGAATTGGAGAACCACCCCTACGCTATAATCGTAGAAGTCGCCACTGCCGAGACGGTCGAGGGCGGTGCCATAGCTTCCTGGGAAAGGGTTCGACTCTCCGGGCTTCAGATCTCCGGCCAGGCCGGTTAACCCGGCGTTTCCCTTGAAGTCCAAACGGGGGAGAAGCTGGTTCTCGGCGTGGCGCACCTGAAGGGCCTGGCTCTGGATCCTGAGACCAAGCGAGAGGATCTCAGGCCGACGGGTCAGGGCGCTTTGAAGACTATCTGCCCTCTCGATCTGAAAGGGCAGGATCGAGGGCCTTTCCGCGGGCTCGATCTTGCGCGGCATAAAGGTTTTTTTAGGGTTCAGGTTGAGGATGAGCCTGAGGTTGGTACGGGCAATCTCGAGCTCATTTTGGGCGATGATCACCAGCTCCTCCCGGCGCGCCTTTTCCGCCTGTGCCTCCGTTACCGCAACCGGCGGAAGGACTCCGGCACGCACCCTGGCCTCGGCCCCTAAAAATAACGCCTGAGCCAGCTCGACGCCCTTGGTCTGCACCTTCAGGTTTTCCCGGCCAAAGACCACTCCCCAGTAGGCCTCGGTGACGCGCTGGATCAACTGGGCCAGGCGCGCCTGATAATCATAGAGGCTCGCCTCTTCACGATTCTCCGCGATCCGGACAAAGATGGTGGTGAGCCCCCAGCCAAAGTCCCTGAGCAGGGGCTGGAGGAAAGAAAATCCCAGGCGGGGACGGTATTCCGGCTTGAGCACCTGAGTCGGAAAACTGCTGACCAGGCGGTTATTGAGGAAGGAGAGTTCTAACTGGGTTGCGGTGCGGAAGAGCTTTTTCACCGAGAGATTGTAGTCCCGGTTGCGGGTGCGTTGGAGCGGAGTGCTAAAAGCAGTGCTCCGGGTCCCCCTGGGGTCGATCTCGAAGTCTTTATTGAATTCCAAGGTCAGTGTGGGATCGAAGACCGACTGCTCCAGACGGGTCTCTTCCACAGAACGAAAGGGCTCCAGCCGGTCTACCACAATACCGGGATTGTTCTCCAAACCGATCAGCACAGCCTCCCTGAGCGTGAGGGTCGCGCTCTCTTCATCTGCGGTACGGAGAAATTCAAGGGTGTAGGGGCTCGGTGGAAGCTCAAAAGGAGTCCATTGATCGGCAAAGAGGCGAAAGGGGTTAGGTGTCTTTCGGTAATCTGCCGATAGGGGAGAGGCGTCGGTAGCATAAACCGTAGAGAGGGGACTCAGAAAAACCATAGCTAAGAGGGCTAGGCGATGGGGACGGTTCATATTCTCACCTCGGGTCGGTCACGGTCTTTTGCTCCCGTAATAGACGGGATATAAAATGGATCAGGCCCTGAATGTCTTGATCGAGAGAAAACCGGCTTAAGCCCAGCATTCTTTTTTGCGCTGTGCTGATCGTCATCTCGTTGACGTAAAAGGCGGCCCGGGACGTGTCCACAGGATAAAATATCTTCTGTCTTACCCCCTCCTTCAAGATCTCTTTCAGCCGCGCCTCATGCCGAGAGCGATATTTCAGCAGCCGGGCGGATTGCCTTCCACGGGGGCTATCGCGTAACAGCCTGCGATCGAGCAGCAAGGTGCGCAGCAAGTCCTTATGGCGCTCCATAATCTCCATCTGGGCCCGCACCACCTGACAGAGCCTCTCCCAGGGAGATCCCTTGAGGTCCACCCGCTTTTCGATCTCCTGGAGCATCTCCGAGGCGATCTCCTCTATGGCCGACAGGATCAACTGGTCTTTGTTGGGGAAGTAGAGATAGATCGCCCCCTTGGTGATCCCGGCCTCTTCGGCGACCCGCTCCATGGTGACCGCATCGAATCCTTGGGTGGCTATGATCTTGCGGGTCGCCTCCAGGAGAGACCGGGTGCGGAAGTTCTCGAGGACCTCCCTGCGGCTGATGCGTGCCATTGGAATGAATACGAATTCAGTTCACTGAATATAGGTTCACTTTTACCCCAAATCCGCTGCGCGTGTCAATGGAGGCCTATCGAGCGCGGGCGGAATGGCCTGTTCGATGAGGACAAGATGCTTTCGGAGGAAAGTAGCTAGAGCAGACAAGGATGAGAAAAAAAGGGGAAATGAGCTATTTCAAAGTCGGTCCTTGTTTCTCGTTAGAGATCTTATGAGCAGTCAGACTTCTAATGTTTTACCTCCCAACTTCTCCACAACGCGTATATCGCTGGAATAACCGCAAGTGTGAGAACCGTAGATGTCACCATGCCACCTATCATCGGCGCGGCGATCCTCTTCATCACATCGGCCCCCGCGCCGTGCGACCACATGATCGGGAGAAGACCGGCGATGATGGCCGTTACCGTCATCATCTTCGGGCGGACTCGTTGCGCCGCGCCTTCGATAATCGCCTCATAGAGGTCTTGCAGCGTGGACATGGAGCCTTCCCGGAGCCTTCTTTCGTAAACCTCGTCCAGATAGACGATCATGACTACCCCGGTTTCCGCCGCCACGCCCGCTAGCGCGATGATCCCCACCCAAACCGCCACGCTGAGGTTGTATCCCAGCAGGTAGAGAAACCAGACGGCACCTACCATAGAAAAGGGAACCGAGAGGAGCACGATAAAGCTCTTGGCCGCCGACTGGAAGTTCATGTAGAGAAGCACAAAGATGATGACTAAGGTAAGCGGGACCACATAGATAAGCCTCTCCTTGGCCCGCTGCATGTACTCGTACTGCCCGCTCCAGGAGAGAGTGTATCCAGTGGGTATCTGGACCTGCTCAGCGACCTTTTTTTGGGCCTCTTTGACGTAGCCGCCGATGTCTCTACCCACCATATCCACATAAACATAACCGGAGAGCTGGGCGTCCTCGTCCCGGATCATGGCAGGACCCGTGGTGAGCCGGATCTCCGCCAACTGC
>Ga0184634_10000285_pt1 | contig 12381 bp, 14 predicted proteins | sample PLM31_200_b1_FD_133016 | JGI IMG/M metagenome (GOLD analysis project Ga0184634, IMG submission 133016) | Groundwater sediment microbial communities from an aquifer in East River, Colorado, USA - PLM3-1_200_b1 | ecosystem: Environmental > Terrestrial > Soil > Riparian zone | place: USA: East... | reverse complement strand
CGACGTCCTTGGACGCGCTGCGGATGGCATCCTTGATCTCGTTGGTGATGTGCGGAATCACCTGCACCGTACGCCCGAGGTAGTCGCCCCGGCGCTCCTTCTGGATCACGGCGGAGTAGACGGCTCCGGTGGTGAGGTTCGAGCCGCGGTGCAGGTTCTCGTCGGTGAACCGCTCGTAGTGGCCGAGGTCGAGGTCGGTCTCCGCCCCGTCGTCCAGCACGAACACCTCTCCGTGCTCGAACGGGTTCATCGTGCCGGGATCGACGTTGACGTAGGGGTCGAGCTTCTGGAGGGCCACCCGCAGGCCGCGGGACTTGAACAGGCGGCCCAGGGAGGCGGTGGTGATGCCCTTGCCGAGGCCCGAGGCGACCCCACCTGTCACGAAGATGAACTTCGGCTCTTTTTGCACCTCGGGATTGCATGCTAGCAGAGGCGGCGGACACGTCCGCTCCGTTCGGTCCGAAACTCAGCCAGGCCGCGGAACGATCTCGCCGCTCAGCGGGGAGCGCCGACTCGGCCCAGCCGGTCCAGCCACCGGAGCGGCGGGGCGGCGTCGATGACCCGCGACAGGGTGACGGTGTCGGCCAGCACGTTCAGGGCCACCGCGATGGCCGCGGCCGGGACCACCCCCCGGTCGGGCAGGGCGAGGTAGACGGCCAGGCCGGCCGTGAACCCCAGGAGGTTCGAACCACCATCGCCCAGCATGGCCTTCTCGCGCAGGTCGAAGGAGAGTGCGGGCAACGTCCCCACGACGAGCAGCCCCGGCATGGTGGGAAGGAGACTCCAGTCGACCCCGACCGTGCACACGCCGACCACGAGGAACGCCTTCAACGCCCGTCCGGGTGCCACGTCGAGCCCGTTCCACAGGTTCGCGCATCCCGCCACGAGGATCGCACCCGAAACGAGAACCCATCCAGGCCGAACAGGTTGCAGCGCAACCCAGATCACCGATGATGCCACGATCACGATGAGCTTCAGGATGCCGGTCGTCATGTGCCCGGATGCCACTGAGCGGAGGTGGCCTCGCAGGCCACGCGGTCCGATCGGGTACAGGTCGTCGATCAGGCCGGCCGCGAACACCAGCAGGGTTGCGACGAGCGTCCCCCAGCCGCCCGTGGGGACCCCCGGGCCGGCGGCCACCGCGAGCGTCGAGAGGACCGAGACACCGGCCAGCGCGATCCCCAGGACCCGGGGCAGGCGCACGCCCCGGTAGTTCTCGGTGGCCAGGCGCCCCCCCGTCATCGAAGCCCCAGCGCCCTCGGCATCACGGCCCGGAGGACGTCGAGTCCCTGACGGCCCCGGTGGGCGAACCCTCGGAGGTCGCGGCCGGTAGCCCGATGCCCCAGGTCGGCCTCCACCTCGACCACTCGGAACCCTCGGCGGACCGCGTCGATGGTCATGGCCGTCTCCACGCCGAACCCGGCGGCCAGGGGCCGGCACGCCTCCAGGGCCTCGGCCGTGATGGCCCGCTGCCCGGACAGGGCCTCTCGGGCCCGGAAGCCCGACAGCAGCCGGATGGCCGCCGCCGCGGCCCGCTTGACCAAGCCGAACCCACCGGCCGCGGCCGGCGGCAGCACCGCCACGGCCAGGTCCGCCCGGGCCGCCACCACCTCGGCCAGGACCGGCCCCAGGCGGGACGCGCTCTCCCCCAGGTCGCCGTCTGCCAGCACCCACACGTCGGCGGGCGGGAGGCGGCGGAGGGCCCCCTCGACGGCCCGGCCCTTGCCCGCCCGGCGGGGCGGCCGGAGCACGGTGGCCCCGGCGGCCCGGGCGGCGGCGGCGGTCCCGTCGGTGGAGCCGTCGTCCACCACCACCACCTCGTCGACCTGGGGGAGCGAGCGAAGCCCGGCGACCGTCGCCACGATGCGGTCGGCCTCGTTCCGAGCGGGGACGAGGGCCACCACCCGCCCGCCCGTCACGTGATGGGCGGGATGGGGCCTGTCGCGCCCGGCTTGATCCCGTAGTTGCCGCCCTGCCCCAGGAGCAGCAGCCGCTCCAAGCCGAGGACGAGGGCAGTCCCACCCACCGAGAAGTCCAGGTCGTCCACGGTCACCATGCGCGTGCCGTCCCCGACCGAATCGTCGGAGCGGAGCTCCGGGACGAAGGGGTACTCGGTGGAGGCGCTCTCCCCGGCCGCCACCGTCGCGCCCAGCTGCACCAACCCCTCCACGAGCGGCACCAGGAAGTCCTGGGGCGGAGCGAAGGGTTCGTCCGGCCCGCCCGAAAGAACCACGACGACCTGCCCTCCGATGTCGGGGAGATCCCCGGGGGAGACCCCAGGCGCCCCGGGCGGCGTGGTCAGGAAGTTCGCCGCGAGCAACTGGTCGAGGACGTCCACCTGGCCTGGGTTGGCCCCTCGGCGTGGCGAACCCTCCACCAGGCGCCGGGCCAGGACCTCGGCAGCGCGCTCCCGAAGGGCGACGGGGTCGGAGCCGCCGAGCATCCCCAGGATCTCCTCGAGCGACTCCCGGGCCTGATCGTCCGAAGCCGCCATCCGCTCGGTCGCCGACAGCACCGCAACGAGGTCGGCTCCCGCCTCCGACAGCGACTCTCGCGCCTGCGACAGGAGCTGGCCGTCCACACCCTCGTGGGTCACGATGACGACCGGGACGTCGGTCAGGGTCCCCCGGTCCACCAGGGGCAGGATGTCGCCGGCCCGCTGCTGATCCTCCACGCGGTCCTCAAGCTCGCCCACCTGCGCTCGCGTGTCGCCGAGGTCGCGCTTGAGGTCGCCCACCTGCCGCTCGAGGTTGTCGATGAGGGCTGGCTGGACGACCGACGTCCCCATCAGCACGCCCAGCCCGACCGCAAGGAAGATCGCCACGATCGTGAAGATGTGGTACCGGAACGAGATCAAAGGAGCTCCTTCAGATCGAACAGCCACTGCCTGAACTGCTCGAACACGATGGACACGTAGGTTCGCAGCACGGGCGAGACCACCACGATCATGGCCATGACCACGATCGCTCCGGCGATGAGGAGCAGGGTGTCGCGGGTGCGGATCCTGGGCGTGTACACGCGGGACACGCCTTTCGCGTCCATCAGGATCTCGCCGACCCGCAGCCGCACAAGGAACGTGCTCGCCATCCCCATCCGCCCCTTGTCGAGGAACTCCCGAAGGTTCCCGTGGCTCCCCACCGACACGATGAGATCGGCCCCCTTCTCGTGGGCCAGCAGGAAGGCCACGTCCTCGCTGGTTCCGGCGGCCCGCACCATCTTGTACGGGATCCCCAGGGACTCCAGCCTGGCCTGTCCGGGGGCGAAGCCGTCCGGGTAGGCGTGGAGGACGACCTCGGTGGAACGCCTGCGCCGGAAGCGTTTCGGCCGGGCCAGAGCCATCCCGAGGGCGGCGTCGGAGACGCTGTCCATGTCGCCCACGATGAGGTCCGGCGCGAACCCCGCCTCCATGAGCGCGTCGGCCCCACCGTCCACCCCCAGCAGGACCGGGCGCACGTCGCGGATGTACGGGTCCAGGACCGCCAGATCCTCCTTGTACCGATAGCCCCGGACCACGACCAGGACGGGCCGGCGGGCCAGGTCGTGGTCCAGGTCGGGGAGGCCGGACCCGCCGAACAACAGGTCGCGTTCGCGCTGCATGTAGCCGACGGTGTTGCGGGCGAAGCTCTCGAACCGTTCGGCCAGCTGCGCGTGGGCCTCTTCCATGGCTCGCCGGACCGAGTCCTCGGTCTGGCGAACCCCCACCGCCACCAGCCGGTCGGCCACGAACACGCGGTCACCGTCGACCCTCACGAGGTCACCCTCCCGGATCTTGCGCATCAGGAGCGGGCCCACGTCGTCGACGAGCGCGATGCCCGCCTCGACCAGGACGAGTGGCCCGAGGTTGGGGTATCTGCCGCTGATCGACCGAGCCGCGTTCACCACCACGGCCACGCCCGCCCGGACCAACCCCTCGGCCGCCACCCGGTCGAGGTCCTCGTGGTCGATGACGGCCACCTCACCCGGTCTCGCCCTGGGGACCAGGTCCTTGGTCCGGGGATCGACCCGGGCCCCGCCCCCCTCGGGACCCGCTCTCCGGGGCGGCCGCCGAAGCAGGCTCCTCGGCTTCGATGCGGACGTGTCGATCGCCTCCCGTCTCCAGGGCCGTCGGCGCCGGGATGGCCTTGACCGGCCGCAACACCGGCCAGGTACCGGCCAGGACAAAAGGGTATCCGAACCCGAAGCCGGGCCGCCCGGCCGCGGCCTGGCCGGGCGGCCCGGCCGGGCGGCCCGGTCTACAGCTCCGAGCCGGGGTCCCCGCCGGGGAGGCCGAACTTCTCGCGCACGAGCGCGTGGAAGGCCGGCGCGTCGTCCCGCCGCACCAGGAGGGCGGGCGACGGGGCCGCTCCCACCCGAACCCTGGCCCCGACCGGAAGCTCCAGGCTCTCCCGTCCGTCGGCCGAGAGCACCCCGGGCTCCTCCCCCACCACCTCGAGGGTCACGTTCTGGTCCGCCCCCAACACCAGCGTCCGGTGGAAGACCATGTGGGCGGCGACCGGCGTGACCAGCAGGCACGGGAGGGTGGGGGTCACGATGGGACCGCCCGAGGAGAACGAGTATGCCGTGGACCCGGTCGGGGTGGCCACGATCACGCCGTCCGCCGAGAAGGTCGTGACGTACGTCTGGTCGACGTACAGCGCGAGCCGCACGATCCGGTGGCGGGCCCGCTTCTCGATCATCATCTCGTTCAGGGCCCACTGCGGCTCGAAGTCCGCGCCCTCCGGCTCGGCCAGCACGGCCAGGCGCTCCTCGATCCGGGCCGTGCCGGCGATGGCCCGCTCCAGCAGCGGCGGCGTCTCCTCGGGCTCCACCTCGGTGAGGAAGCCCAGGCGGCCCACCTTCACCCCGAGGATGGGACACCCCACTCGGGAGGCCACGTGGGCCGCGTGCAGGAACGTGCCGTCGCCTCCCACCGACACGACCAGATCCACGCCTCCTTCGCCGAGGCCAGAGCCCGGCCCGGCCTCGCCGGCTCCCTCGTGATCGAGCCACTTGACCTCGATCCCCCGGTCCTCGAGCCACTGGGCCAGGCCCTTCGCCGCCGCCACGGCAGCCTCCCGGGCCGGGTGGACCACGAACCCGACCGTCCTCACCGGTGGGCCCCCATCCGTCGCCCTTCGTCCACGGCCGGCGTCACGTCCACGGCCCGCGCCGGGCCGTCCTTCGTGGCGTGCAGGAAGAACTCGACGTTCCCGGCCGGTCCTGGAAGGGGCGAGGCCATCACGGCTTGCGGCGGGAGGCCGGCGCCCGTGCACGCCTCGGCCACCCGCTCCACGGCCCGGCGCCACACCGCGGGATCCCGCACCACGCCGCCCTCGGCCACCTCGTCGGGACGGGCCTCGAACTGGGGCTTGACCAACAGTACGAGCTCGGCCCCGTCCCCCGACACGCCTGCCAGGACGGGCACGACCGTCCGCAGCGAGACGAACGAGAGGTCCGCCACCACCACCTCGGGCGCGAACGGGAGCTCGCCCGGCCGGAGGTTCCGCACGTTCGTTCGCTCCAGCACCGTGACCCTGGGGTCCTGCCGGAGGGTCCATGCGAACTGACCGTATGCCACGTCGACGGCGGCCACCCGGGCAGCGCCCCGCCGAAGCAGGCAGTCGGTGAACCCGCCCGTGGAGGCGCCGACATCGAGGCAGTCGCGGCCCGCGACGTCGACCCCGAACCGGCCCAGGGCGGCTTCGAGCTTCTCCCCACCTCTCGACACGAACCGGCGGGGGGGACCGAGCATCTCGAGCGGCTCGTCCGGAGCGACCAGCGTGGACGGCTTGTCAGCCGGACGCCCCCCCAGGACGACCTCGCCCCGCCGGACGGCCGCCCGGGCCTCAGTTCGCGTTCCGGCCAGGCCGCGACGGACGAGCTCCGCGTCCAGCGGACGGCGGGTCACCGCGGTCCGGCTCAGCCCCTGGCCTTCCGGGCGGAGGCGGGCCGCGCGGCGGTGCGCTTCTTGGCCGAGCTCTTCTTGGACGCGGAGCTCTTCTTGGCCGGCCGCTTCGCGGCGGCCCGCTTTGGTGCGCCCCCGCGCTCCAACTCCCGGATCCGCTTCTTCAAGGCGTCGACTTCGTCGCGAGTGGCCGCGCCCATCGTCTTGAGCTGGGCCTTCACCTCGCGCCGCACCAGCGCCACCAACCGGTCACGGCTCTTGCTCGACCACTTCATCAGGTCCTTGGCGGCCTTCTGGACCTGGTCCCTGCCCTGGCCCTTCATGACGGACCGGGCCATCTGCTGGGCCTTGGCCGGCGACAGCTTGTCCATCGCCGCATCCATGTACCTGCGAACCTCGCTCATCACCATGGCTCGCTCCTCCCGTTGCCGTCCGATCCCGCCGACCTCAGGATACCCCGGCCCTCACCCCCTCCGGCGCACCACCCTGCTAGGCTCCCGCCCGGTGGACAGGGGAAGGGGCCGCCCGTGATCCCGATCCGCGACGTGAACCCCACGAGCCGACGGCCCTGGGTCACGCTCGCGCTCATCGCCACCAACGTGCTGGTCTTCCTGCTGTGGCAGCCCACCTTCGCCGCGAACAGCGACGAACGATCCTTCTTCTTCTTCTACTGCAACGCCATCGTGCCCTGGGAGGTCACCCACCAGACCGACCTGGCCGACGGAGGAGCCCCCGCGCGCCAAGCCATCGAGGATGAGCTGCCGCCCGAATTCGGACCCGAGCGCGGAACCTTGCTTCAACAGGAGCTCCAGCGGCGGTGCCCCGACAAGAGCTGGGCCCTGTCGGTCCTCGTGGCGATGTTCCTGCACGGGGGGTGGCTCCACATCGGCGGGAACATGCTGTTCCTGTGGATCTTCGGGAACAACGTGGAGGACCGGCTGCGTCCGGCGATGTTCATCGTCTTCTACCTGTTGGGGGGGCTGGCCGCGACGGCGCTCCAGCTCGCCTTCGGGCCGGACTCCGCCATCCCCAACGTGGGGGCCTCCGGCGCCATCGCCGCCGTCCTCGGGTCCTACCTCGTGATGTTCCCCCGGGCTCGGGTGTACACGCTGGTCATCTTCTTCTTCATCACCGCGGTCGAGCTGCCCGCCGTGGTGCTGCTCGGGGCGTGGTTCGTCCTCCAGCTGTTCAGCGGGGTCGGCGGCCTGACGGACGAGGTGAACGCCGGCGTCGCCTACTGGGCCCACGTCGGCGGGTTCGTGTTCGGGGCGGCGGTCACGTGGCTGTTCTTCCGGGAGCGCGGAGAGCGGCAGCGCCTCTCCGAGATCCCGCGGCGCCCCGACTTCTTCTAGCGGGAGGTCGTCCGGCGGACTTTCAGCCCGGAGCAAGGGGTGCGGGGCCGGGTTCCTCGAACAGCGCCGACAGGTCGGGGGCGACGAACGTGGGGCGCACTTCGGTCCCGGCCAGATCGGCCTCCCCGGTGACGCCCGTCAGCACGAGCATCGAGTCCCACCCCAGCGCCGCGGCGCCGGCGATGTCCGTATCGAGCCGGTCGCCCACCACCAGGGGGAGCCCGTCGCCGGCCCGCCGCAGCGCGGCCTCGAACAGCGGCGCGTGGGGCTTCCCCACGATCTCCGGAACGGCGCCGGTGGTGGTCACGATCACCGCGAGGAGGGCCCCGGCTCCCGGCCACAGCCCGTCGGGCGCCGGGTAGGAGGGGTCGGCGTTGGTGGCGACCAGCGCGGCCCCCCGCTGGACCAGCAGCGAGGCGGTGCGGAGCTTCGCATAGTCGGCGGATCGATCCCACCCCACGACCACGTGGTCCACCCGCTCGGGCTGGCCATCCACGACCGTCACGCCGGCGTCCGAAAGCGCGGTCCTGATGCCCTCCTCCCCCACCACGAACGCCGACCCGCTGCCCCGCGACGCCAGCAGGTCCGCGGTGGCCAAGGCGGACGAGACGATCTCGGACGGCGATGCCTCGATGCCCAGTCCGGCAAGCGTCTGGGCCACCCGCTCCGGGGTTCGACTCGAGTTGTTGGTCATGAACACGACCCGGCCGCCGGCCGACCGGAGCCGGGCCACGGCCTCCGCGGCGAGCGGCACCGCGCGGTCGCCTCGATACAGCACGCCGTCGAGATCGAACAGGAAGCAGTCGTAAAGATCGGCCAGGGCCATCAGCCGGCCAGGCGCCGGAGGGCCCGTTCGTAGTCGTGGTTCCCCGGGCGCATGGCGATGGCCAGCTTGAGGTGGCCGATGGCACGGGTCCGCTCGCCCGTGCGCTCGCACGCCAGCCCCAGCGCGAAGTGAGCCCAGTCATCCGAGGGGTTGATGTGGACGGCCTTGGCGAACTCGCGCCGGGCCCGCGCCATCTTGCCCGACATGAACAGGGCCCGCCCCAGGGCCGCGCGGATCGAGGCCTTCTCCGGCTCGAGCAGCTTGGCCATGGACAGCACCATGGCCGCCTGGTGGGGATGGCCCTGGTCGAGGAACCGAACCCCTCTCGAGAACAGGTCGTACGCGGTCTCGCGTTCCAGGCGTTTGCTATACACAGAGTCGCCGTGTCCCAGATCTCACCGTTCGTGGGCTTGCTGTTCGACCGATCCCGGGTCGGCCCCCTGGAGCGGGTCACCACCCCGCCCTACGACACCATCTCTCCCCGGGAACAGCGCCGGTTCCTGGACGCCAGCCCCCACAACGTCATCCGGCTCGACCTCGGAGAGGACCGCCCGGGAGACGACCAGGTCGAGAACAAGTATATGCGGGCCTCCGCGGAGCTCCGCCGGTGGCGGGAGGAGGGCGTCCTGGTCGAGACGCCCCGCCCCGCCTACTACCCGTACGAGATGCGGTTCACGCTTCACGGGGCCCGCCGGCGCGTCCGTGGGCTGATCTGTGCGGTGGAGCTTGAGGGATGGGGCGGCTCGATCCTGCCTCACGAGCGCATCATGCCGGGGCCGGTCGAGGACCGGCTCCGGCTGATCCGCGCCGTCCGCGCCAACCTGTCCAGCATCCATGCCCTGTTCTCCGGGCCCTGCCCGCCTCTCTCCGAGCTCTTGACGCGAATGTCGAGGACCGAACCGGCAGCCCAGGCCGCGGACGAGGAGGGGGTGGAACATCGGATGTGGGTCGCGGACGAGGACACCGGCGTCCGGGACTGGCTGGCCGGCCAGACCCTGATGATCGCCGACGGCCACCACCGGTACGAGATGGCCCTGAAGTTCCGCGACGAGATGCGGGCTCTCCACGGCACCGGGCCATGGGACCGGGTCATGATGCTCCTGATGGACGCGTCCACCGAGAACCCCCCGGTGCTCCCCTTCCACCGCATCTTGATCTCCGGCGCCCCGCACGTGGACGGGTCGAGGGTGCGCGATCTCCAGGAGGTCCTGGACGAGGTGGCCGACGACCGGCTCGAGTTCGGCGTAGTGGCTCGGGAGGAGGGCGAGATCGTCCACCGCGTGGGGAAGCTCGAGGGAGAGCCGCCCACGGTCAGCGCCCTCCACCGCAACATCCTCGATGGACGGGACGGAGACCTCCGGTTCACCCCGAACGCCGTGGAGGCGGAGGAAGCCGTGCGGCAGGGGCTGGCTGCGGCCGCGTTCTTCCTCCCCGCCACGACGGCGAGCCGCATCCGCTCGGTCATCGACCGGGGTGAGCGGCTGCCCCAGAAGTCGACCTACTTCTGGCCCAAGCCGCGCACCGGCATGGTGATCCGCTCGCTGGACTCGGGCGTCACTCCTCCTCCTCCACGGGATCGAGCTTCTTGATCCCCGTGGCCACTACCTCCGTGAGGCTTCGAGCCCCGGCTCCGCTCCGGTAGAACCGCCTGGCCAGCTGGCCGTACACCAGGACCTCGTCGCCCTTGGCGAGATCCTTCACCGCCCGCTTGCCCACGATCTTGTGCCAGGCCGCGACCGGGAGGGGGAGGAGGCGCTTTCCGGCCTCCGGAACGGAGAGCCGAAGCTCGGTGACCTGGTCGCCCGACGGCATCTGGCGCTCCACCGGGTCGGCCGCAACTGTGCCGGCCAGCACGACGACGTTCACCGTCACCATTCGACTCCCCTCCTTTCCGGTGGCGACCGTAGCAGGAGCCACCGACACGCCGGTCCGGGCGTCGCGGCGACGCCGATAGACTCCCCCCATGCGAACGATGACGTTCGAGGTCGCCCCGGGCATCACGGCGATCGACACGTTCATGGCGGGCCGGGAGCGCTACACCGCGGCCTATCTCCTCCAGGACGAGGAGCCCACCTTGGTCGAGACCGGTCCCACCACCTCGGTGGAGCCGGTGGCGGCGGGCCTGGCGGCCCTCGGCGTGGGGCCCGACGACCTGGCCAACATCGTGGTCACGCACATCCATCTGGACCACGCGGGCGGCGTAGGCCGCCTGGCTCCCCGGTTCCCCCGGGCCACGGTGTGGGTCCACGAGCGCGGCGCGCCGCACCTCGCCGACCCCGCCAGGCTGGTGGCCAGCGCGACGCGGATCTACGGCGACGAGCGCATGGACCAGTTGTTCGGGCCGGTGGATCCCGTCCCGGCCGAGCGACTGCGGAGCGTGGCCGACGGCGACCGGATCGCGCTGCGGGGCAGGGATCTCGACGTGCTGTACACACCGGGACACGCCTCCCACCACGTCGCGTTGGTGGACTCCGAGACCGGTGCCATATTCGTCGGCGACGCGTTGGGGATCCATGTCCCGGACCTCCCGGTGCTCCGACCGGCCACGCCGCCGCCCGACTTCGACGTTGATCTCGCCCTCGACAGCATCGAGCGGATCCGGTCGCGAGCCCGCTCCGTGCTGTTGTTCGCCCACTTCGGCCCGATCCAGGAGGTCGACCGGACCTGCGATCTGGCCGAGCGGCGCGTCCAGGGATGGGCCGAGGCCGTGCGGGACGCGCTCGAGACCACCGAGGACCTGGAGGAGGTCGTCGAACGGCTCGTGAAGGAGAGCGCGCGCGACATCGAGACCGGCGCGGAGAGCACGCTCGACCTCGACCGGCTGGAGCAGCGCTTGGAGCTACTGTCCAGCATCCGGATGAACGCGATGGGCCTGATCCGATACTGGAAGAAGCGGAGGGAGCGGGAGGCCGCGGAGGAGGGGACGCGACCGGGTCAGCCCAGCTGAGCCAGGCGCTCGGCCACGTCGTACGCGGCCGGGTCGTGCCGCATGATCTTGCGGAACATCCGCTCCGCCTCCTGCGGGCGCCCCGAGCGCTCCAGGATGTCGCCGATCACGTACCACACCCGGAGCACGTCGGGCCGGGCCACGTCGTCGCGGGTCCGGACCCGGCGCAAGAGCCCCAGGGCCTGATCGAACCGGCCCATGTCGGCCAGGGCGGACGCCGCCACGACCACCGCCTCCGCCTTCGCCTCGAGGGGAACGCCCCGTGCTGCCAGGGCCTCCTCGGCCAGCGAGACCGCCCGCTCGGGCCGGCCAAGGCCTCGCTCGCAATCGGCGATGATGTGGTTCTGGTCTGGGCGGCCCGACATCCGACGGTACGCCTGCATCTCCGTGAGGGCCTCGCGCCACCGCTGCTGCCGGTACAGGGCGAGGCCCAGGACCTCCCGCACCGCGGCCGATCGTGGCGCGAGCTCCTTCGCCTTGGCCGCCTCGCTCGACGCGCCCTTGGCGTCGCCCCGCTCCAGCAGCTCGACGGCGCGCTCCAGGCGGGCGATCGCGGCGTGCTGCTTCCCGGCCCTCGCCGTCCGGTTGAGCTCGGCCACGATGTCACGCGGCAGCGTGCGCTGCACCGGCGAAGGCGCCATGCGGCGGCGGCCGGCGGGACGGGGGCGGAGTGCCTTGGGCATGGCGCACCTAGCGTACCCGTCGGCCGACGAGAGAGCGGTGAGAAACGAAAGAGCCGCCCGAAGGCGGCTCTTTCGTAAGGTGTTCCGGCAGCGACCTACTCTCCCACCCGGTCGCCCGGGCAGTACCATCGGCGCGGGAGGGCTTAACTTCCGGGTTCGGGATGGGACCGGGTGTTTCCCCTCCGCCTTGGCCACCGAAACCCGGTCTCGGACCCACGAAGGATCCGACACCTGGAGGGTGCGAGCTCCGAGCAGAGCTCGGAACACGATAGCGAGCGCGAGCAAAAGCCAAGTCCTCGGCCTATTAGTACCGGTCGGCTCAACACGTTGCCGTGCTTACACCTCCGGCCTATCGACCTCGTAGTCTACGAGGGGCCTTACCGGGTCAACCCCGTGGGAGACCTCATCTTGAGGCGAGTTTCGCACTTAGATGCTTTCAGCGCTTATCTCTTCCGAACGTGGCTAACCAGCCGTGCCGCTGGCGCGACAACTGGCACACCAGAGGTCCGTCCGCCCCGGTCCTCTCGTACTAGGGGCAGCTCCCCGCAAGTCTCCTGCGCCCACGGCGGATAGGGACCGAACTGTCTCACGACGTTCTAAACCCAGCTCGCGTGCCTCTTTAACGGGCGAACAGCCCGACCCTTGGGACCTGCTCCAGCCCCAGGATGAGACGAGCCGACATCGAGGTG
>Ga0184634_10000282_pt1 | contig 12452 bp, 13 predicted proteins | sample PLM31_200_b1_FD_133016 | JGI IMG/M metagenome (GOLD analysis project Ga0184634, IMG submission 133016) | Groundwater sediment microbial communities from an aquifer in East River, Colorado, USA - PLM3-1_200_b1 | ecosystem: Environmental > Terrestrial > Soil > Riparian zone | place: USA: East... | reverse complement strand
TGCGTGAATCGGCGAACGAGGCCGAGCGCGATGAGGCCGATCCCGACCGCCAGGAGGACCCCGTACTCCGGCACCCCGAACACCTTGACCAGAACGATGCACAGGCCGGAGAAGGCGACCATCGCCCCCGCCAACATCAGGCCGGTACCGGGTTGGCTAGCCACGATCGAGGACGAAGCGACGATAGGCCTCGGCGTACTTCACGCCCGCCCGCTTGCCGTCGCGAAGCGCCCAGGCGCGTAGCAACGCGTCGATCCACCCGCCCGGACCTACCTGCGAGACGTGGGCGCGGAGTGCCGCGCACTTGAGCGCCAGCGTGTCGCCGATGTCGATCCAGGTGTCGGGCGGGATCGCGCCGCTGATGAACACTTCCTTCACCTTGTGCGGCTCGAGGCCCTCCGCCAGCAGCTCCTGGAAGATGACGCGGGTCTCCGCGGACGGAAAGACGGCGTCGAGCGTCGCGCTGGCGACCGCCCGATGATCCGGATGATTGAGGTACTCGTTGCCGTACCAGCGCACCGTCGGGTCGCCGGACACCACCACGTCGGGCCGGCAGCGGCGGATCACGCGCGTCAGGTCGCGCCGGAGCCCGAGGGTCGGCTCGATGACGCCGTCCTGATACCCGAGGAACACGAGGTCCTTGACCCCGAGGATCTTCGCCGCGTCCCACGATTCGCGCTCCCGCACGGGCACGAGGCCCGTGTTGTCGCGGGTGTGCTCGTTGGTGCCGGCGCCGCCTGACGTGACCAGGCAGAAGACGACGTCGCGCCCTTCGCGGGTCCACCGGGCGACGCTCCCAGCGATCGTGAACTCGTTGTCGTCCGGGTGCGCCGAGATGCAGAGGATCCGCGTCAGCGACGCGTCGAGCGTGTGCGGTCGGCGTGCGGTGCCCGCCATCGAGCCTGGCTGCTCCCGCCTAGCCGCGCATGTGGTGCGTCGACGGCCCCGGGCGCCGCAGCGGCGCCGTGAGGTTGGCGAACTCGCAGAGCAGCGGCCGCGTGTCGCGCGGGTCGATGATCTCCTCGATCCAGAAGGTCTCCGCCGAGCGGAACGGCGAGCGGAGCTTGGTCAGCCGCTCTTCGATCTCGGCCATCCGCGCCTCCGGATCCGGAGCCGCGGCGATCTCCGCCCGATACGCGGCTTCGATCCCGCCTTCGAGCGGCAGCGAGCCCCAGCGTCCGGAGGGCCAGGCGTAGCGCGTGCAGTAACGGCTGCCGTTCCGGTGGGCGGCGCCGGCGACGCCGAAGACGTTACGGACGATCACCGCGCACCAGGGCGTGGTCGTCTGCCAGATCGCCGACATCGCGCGCACGCCCTGCTTGATGGTACCGGTCTGCTCGGCATCCTTCCCGATGAGGAAGCCGGGGCAGTCGACGAGGTAGACGATCGGCAGGTGAAAGGTCTGCGCGATGTCCACGAAGCGCTCGACCTTCTGGCAGGTGTCGGCCGTCCAGGCGCCTGCGTAGAAGAAGGGGTCGCTCGCCATCAGCGCCACGGGCCAGCCATCGAGGCGCGCGAGGCCCGTGATGATCGCGCGGCCGTACAGGCTCGCGACCTCGAAGAACGAGCCCCGGTCCACGACGGCGTCGACGATCGCACGCATCTTGTACGGCTTGCGGACGTCGTGGGGAATCGCTTCGAAGAGCCAGGGCTCGCGCCGGTCGGCGTCGTCGGTGCGCGGTCCGCGGGGCGGCACGTCGTCGATCGACGACGGCAGATAGGAGAGGAAACGCCGCGCGCAGGCGAAGGCGTCCTCCTCGGTGTCCACGGCGTGGTCGACGGCGCCCGCTTTCAGCTGGATCTCCCAGCCCCCCAGCTCGTTCTTGGTGAGCTTCTGGCCGAGCCGCTCGACGACGGGCGGCCCGGCGACGAAGAGCGCCGACTTGTCCTTGATCATCACGGAATAGTGCGCGGCCGCGAGGTGAGCCGCGCCGAGCCCCGCGACCGAGCCGAGGCCGAGCGCCACGCGGGGGATGGCGCCCATGTTGGTGACGACCATCTCCCAGCCGTCGACGGCGGGGACGTTGGCGCGCCCCGTCGTCTCGATGGTCTTGACCGAGCCGCCGCCGCCGGAGCCTTCGACGAGGCGGATCAGCGGCAGCCTCAGCTCGTTCGCCATCCGTTCGCACATGTTGTGCTTGCCCTTGATCGTCGCGTCGGCGGAGCCCCCACGCACGGTGAAGTCGTCGCCGCCGACGATGACCGGGCGGCCGTCGACCTTCGCGCGCCCGAAGACGAAGTTGGACGGTGTGAAGTTCTCGAGGTCGTTTCGCTCGTCGTAGGCCGCCCGGCCCGCGATCTTGCCCAGCTCGTGGAAGGTGGCGGGATCCACGAGCTTGGCGATCCGCTCGCGGATGGTGTACCGGCCGCCGTCATGCTGGCGCTTGACGCGCTCAGGCCCGCCGAGCCGCTCGGCCAGCTCCTCGCGGCGTCTCAGCTCGTCCAGCTCCTTTTGCCAGTCCATGCCGGCCTCCGTCCGACGCTCTCACGTGGCGCCACAGAGTGTACTCGATACCTGCTTGCCGCGCCGCCGCTGGCCGCGGTATCGTCGATCGCTCACGTGAAAACAGGGAAGGGGCCCTCGGCGGCGTGACACAGCCTATCCGCGTCCTCGAGCTCCTGGTAACGACGAGCCCCGGCGGGGGGCCCAAGCACGTCTGGGATCTGGTCCAGCACCTCCCGCGGAACGAGTTCGAGCTCGTGATCGGCGCTCCGCACGACGGGATCTTCTTCGATCGGTTTCGCGCTCGCGGCCTCGAGGTTGTCGAGTTTCCACTCCGTCGCCTGAGCGCGCGGCACTTCGCCCTCACCCGCCGTCTGATCTCGAGACTCGGCATCGACGTCGTCCACACGCACGGCAAGGGGCCGGGACTCTACGGCCGGACGGTTGCACGGTGGATGCGCGTGCCGGCGATCCACACCTTCCACGGACTTCACTACAGCGGCTACTCCCCGCTCAGCCGGCATCTCTACCTGGCTCTGGAGCGACAGCTCTCGCGCTGGAGCCACACCATCATCAATGTCTCCCGCTCCCAGCACCTCGAGGGGCTCGGCCTGCGCCTCTTTCGGCCGGAGCAGGGCGTCGTCATCGTCAACGGTGTCGACATCGAGGACATGGAGCGGGCCTTGCTCGAAGCGCCAATCCGCCGGGAGAGCCTCGGGCTCACGGCTGACGACGTCGTCATCGGCTGCATCAGCCGCTTCGACCCGATCAAGCGGATCGAGCTTCTCGTCGAGGCTCTTCGACGCCTGAGGGTGCGGTTCCCGCGCCTGGCCCTCGTTCTCGTCGGGGGCGGCGGCGAGCAGCAGCGGATTCGCCGGCTCGTCTTCGAGAGCGGCCTGTCGGAGCAGGTGATCTTCACCGGCTTCCTCGAGAATCCAGCGCGGATCCAGCCGGTGCTCGATCTCTACGTGGCCAGCTCCCGGAAAGAGGGGCTCCCGCTCTCGATTCTCGAGGCCATGGCAGCCGGGCTCGCCGTCGTGGCCACGGACGCGCCCGGCCATCGTGACGTGGTGGTCCCCGGCGAGACCGGCCTGCTGGTGCCACCCGAGGACCCCGCCGCGCTGGCGGAGGCCGTCGCGGCGCTGCTGACGGATCCCGCCCGGCGAAAGAACCTGGGCCAGGCCGGGCGTGAGCGCGTCCGCCAGGAGTTCAGTATCCGCGCGATGGTGGACGGCACGGCCGCGGCCTATCGCCGGGCGGCGCGTCGGTAGGCCATAGTGCCCGCAGTGGCCGTCAGCAACGCTCATCCCTCACTCGCTTGAGATCGGCTTCGACCATCATGGCAATCAGATCCTCGAGCGTGGTCGTGGGCTGCCAGCCGAGCTCGGCCTTCACCTTCGCGGCATTTCCGCAAAGAGCGGGCACGTCCGCCGGACGAGCGATCTGCGGATCGACCCTGACGTACTCTCGCCAGTCGAGCCCCGCGTACGCGAAGGCAATGCGGCAGAACTCCTGGACGGTGACCGCGCGGCCCGTCGCGACGACATACTCCCTGGGGTCGTCGGCCTGGAGCATCAGCCGCATCGCTCGAACATAGTCACCCGAAAAACCCCAGTCCCGCTTGGCCTGCAGGTTCCCCATTCGGAGGTCCGTGGCCAGACCGTGCTTGATCCGCGCGACCCCATCCGTGATCTTCCGGCTCACGAACTCGATGCCGCGCACCGGCGACTCGTGGTTGAACAGGATGCCGGCGCACGCGAACATTCCGTAGCTCTCGCGATAATTGATGGTCGTCCAGTGCGCACAGAGCTTGGCGATGGCGTACGGGCTTCGTGGGTGGAACGGCGACGTCTCCGACTGCACCGGTTCTGCGGTCAGCCCGAACATCTCGCTCGTGGACGCTTGGTAAAAGCGAATTTTCGGGTTGACGAGGCGGATGGCTTCGAGCACGTTGACCGTGCCGACTGCGTTGACTTCCGTGGTCAGGACGGGTTGTCGCCAGGACGAGCCCACGAAGGACTGGGCGGCGAGGTTATACACTTCATCGGGCTCAGCCCCCTCGAGGGCCCGGACCATCGATCCCTGATCCGTCACGTCCCCATCGAGCAGGACAACCCGATCGGCCACCTCTAGGTAGTGGAGCCGCTCCGTCGTCGGAGTGCTCGTGCGGCGGTCCAGCCCGTAGACCTTGTATCCGCTCTCGAGCAGAAGCTTCGAGAGATACGCACCGTCCTGACCGGTGACCCCGGTGATAAGCGCGTGCCGCATGACCGGCCTGATTCTACCCTGCCGAGGTGACGAACCAGAGACTCATTCAGCGGCCTCCCGATCGTCTCTCTCTTTTGTTATGTCTCCGAGTATCCGCTGCCGCGCGTCTCGACGCCCCGGCCGCGCGCCTCGGTGATCCAGCCGAATTCTTTCAAAATCTGCTGGCTGTACGTCACGCGCCCGGCGATCTTCTCGAGTGGCTGCGTCGCGAGCAGGAGCGCGGCCCTCGCCATGAGCAGCGGCGGCTCACCGCGCGGGTCGTCCATGCTCTTCACGAGCCGGTGGTAGACGGTGCCTGGAGACGGGACGATCTGCGAGGGCGACACGCACGTCACCGAGATACCGTGCTGGTAGACCTCGGCGGCGAGGCCCTGGGTGAACCGCTCGAGCGCGGCCTTCTCGGCGCCGTAGCAGGTCCCGCCGCGGGCGCCGACGGTTGGATCACGGTAGGGACCTCGCCCGGGGCCGATCGCGGCGCCCGACGAGATGTTGACGATCGCGCCCGAGCGGCGCGCGATCATGTCGACGAGCACCAGCTGGCTCAGGACGAAGGGCGCGTGGAAGTTCACGGCCCACGAGCGCATCCAGCGGTTCAGCGGATAGTCCTTCACGGGCAGGTAGTACGTCAGCGCGGCGTTGTTGACGAGGACGTCGACGGGCCCGTAGGTGTCGCGCGCGCTGCAAATCAGCCGCTCGCACTCGGCGGGCTCGGCGATGTTGACGGTGAAGGCCTGCGCCTCGCCGCCGGCGGCGCGGATCGACGCCACCGTCGTCTCGAGCGAACCGGCCAGCTGATGATCGCCCTCCCGCAGGGTGCGCGCGGCGCAGATCACCCGTCCGCCCTCGGCCGCGAAGAGCCGCGCGATCTCGGCTCCGATGCCGCGGGAGGCGCCGGTCACCACCACGACCTTGCCGTCGAGCCGCCCCATCCCGCTCCGCCTCACTCCAGTGTGACGAAGATGCAGTTGCGCAGCTTGGCCTCGATGGCCTTGGAGAGATGGCCCTTACCGTGCGTGTCCTCGACGAGAAGGACCTCGCCGGCGCCGATCCGGCGCGCCTCGCCGTCGCTCGCGGTGATCTGAACGCCCGCGTCGAGGTTGATGATGTACTGGCGCCGTGGCGCGGGATGCCAGTCGAGATCGTAATCGGGCTGGACCTCGCGGAAGATGATGCCGGTGGCGGGGATCCGCTTCGAGAGCCGCCCGGCGCGGGTCGTCTCCGCGTACTCGACCTCGACGTCCTGGAAATGCGACTCGCCGTTCTTGTCCGCGTAGAGCCTGTGGATCTTCATGAGGGTCTCCTTTCCGTAAGGTGGGCCGATCATAGTGAGGCGGGGGCGCCGTGGCAAGGACACCGGTATACTCGCGGGGAATGACCACCAAACCGGCCGTCGGCCTCGTCGCGGTGGCCGGACGGCGCCGCGTGATGCTCGAGGTGGCCCAGCGGTTCGAACGCGAGGGATTCGCCGGGCTCTACTGCCCGAGTCCCGGCGACGGTCTGGCCCTGTGCGAGGCGCTGGCGCTCTCGACCCGCGAGATCCCGTTCGGCACCAGCATCGCCAACATCTACACGCGCCACTCCCTCGAGTACGCGCAGATGGCGGCATTCATCCATGAGCTGTCGAACGGCAGGTTCAGGTTTGGGATCGGCGTGAGTCACGGGCCGATCCACACCCGCCTGGGAATCCGCGCGGGCAAGCCCCTCGACGACATCCGGAAGTTCGTCGCCGACCTGCGCGGGCACGCGACCCAGGTGGGCGGGCTTCCACCGATCGTGCTCGCGACGCTCCGCCGCCGCATGGTCGAGCTGGCCGGCGAGATCGCGCAGGGGGTCGTGTGGGCGAATGGCGCGCGATCGCACATGGCGGCCTCGCTCCGCGGTCTGCCGGCGTCGGCGCAGCAGGACCCCGCGTTCTTCATCGGCAACATGGTGCCGACCTGCATCGACGCGGATCGCGCCGCTGCGGCGGCGCTCTTGCGCCGGATTCTCGTCCCCTACGTGCGCCTGCCGAACTACCAGAACTACTGGATCGAGGCGGGCTACGAGGAGGAGATGCTCGCGATCCGCGGTGCCATCGCGAACGGCGAGTCCCAGCGCATCCCCGAGCTCATGTCCGATCGCTGGCTCCAGGACGTCACGCTCTTCGGCAGCGTGGCAGAGGTTCGCGAGGGCGTCGAGGCGTGGCGTGCGGCCGGCGTACGGACGCTCATCGTGGTCGCGTCCTCGACGCGGGGTGGGCAGATGGTGGCCGCCGAAGAGCTCATCCAGGCGTTCCGCTGACCACAGGAGAAAACCCATGGGGCAGCTCGAGGGAAAAGTCGCGCTCATCACCGGCGCGAGCAAGGGGGTCGGACGTGTGATGAGTCGCATGTTCGCCCGCGAGGGCGCCGCCGTGGTCTGCGCGGCGCGCTCCCGGGATCTGGTGGAGGAGACGGCGGGGCTCGTCAAGGCCGCCGGGGGCCGGGCGGTCGCCGTCACCGCCGACGCTGCGGTCGAGGCCGACGTGCAGCGCCTCGTCGAGGCCGCCGTGAAGAGCTTCGGCAAGCTCGACACCCTCGTGAACAATGCCGGTGACGGCGGTCCCACCAAGCCGGTGCAGGACTACACGACCGAAGACTGGTTCTACACGATCAACTCGTGTCTCACCAGCTCGTACATGTGCACGCGGTTCGCGGTGCCCCAGATGATCACGGCCGGTGGGGGCGCGATCGTGAACATCGCCTCCACGGCGGGCCGGCACGGGCTCGCCTATCGCATCGGCTACTGTTCAGCCAAGGCCGGGCAGGTCGGGATGACGTACGGTCTCGCGCTCGAGCTGGCGGCGCACAGCATCCGGGTCAACGCGATCGCCCCCGGTGCCATCGCCGGCGACCGCATCGATCGCGTCATCGCCGGTCAAGCGCAGGTGAAAGGGGTGCCGGTCGAGGAGGAGCGCCGCAGGTGGGTCGAGCGCTCACCGCTCAAGCGCATGTCGACCGCCGAGGACATCGCCTCGCTCGCGGTGTATCTGTGCAGCGATGCGGCGCGAAACCTCTCCGGCCAGTGCATTGCGGTGACGGCCGGCGAGCCCGCGCTCTGACGCGGCCGAAGACGACCGGTTTCCCTACCAGGCCTTGCGACGATCCAGACGGTCTTCGACCCAGTCGAAGGACAGGACCGAAACTCGATAGGAAGGCGCGTTCGGCACCGCGACGTCGAAGAACGCGCGGTTGTTGGGCGGGACATCGCGAACCCACGTCATTGTCTTGGTGACTACCGTGCCGGCGGCGTCGAGGCCCTCCACGAGCAGCTGCATGTGCGCGGCGCGACGATTCGAGGAGTTGTACACGTAGCCGTTGACGTTCCGCCCTGACTTCGACCACTCCAGCCGGAAGTAGCGGTCCAGGGTCTCTCGCGTGTAGGTCTCCGCGGCCCGGACGGGCGCGCCCGGGAGGACGACAGAGGCGCACGCCAGGACGCGCGCGAGCAGGACCGCGGCCCTCGCCGTGGCGATACGCACGCTCGCAATGACGCGGCGCATGACCCTAGTGTGGCACGCCTACGAGGCCTTGCGGTGATCTCGGTTGGAAGCGATCTCTTGGATCCAGTTGAAGGACAGGATCGAGACCCGATAGGACGGGGCGTCGGGCACGGAAACATCGAAGAAGGCACGGTTGTTCGGCGGGACATCGACGACCCACGTCGTCGTCTTGTTGACGACGTTGCCGGAGCCGTCGACACCCTCGACGAGCAGCCGCATGTACGCGGCATGCCGACTTGAAGAGTTGTACACGTAGCCGTTGACATTCCGCGCGGTCTTCGACCACTCCAGCCGGAAAGTCTGATCCAGAGACTCGCGCGTATAGGTCTCCGCAGCCTGGACGGGGGCGCTCGTCGGCGAGAGGAACGAGACCAGGCTGACCGTTCCGAGGAGCGCGCTGACAATGACGCGGCGCATGCGGCCAGTGTCTCACGCAAGCGGCCGTGAGGCCACCTCGCCGGCCCCACGGCAACCGCTGCCGGTCGGGCGAGACACGGAACGAGAATTCGGGTATCTTCTGACGCACCGGCTGGTACTTAAGGAGAACGTCCAATGGGGTCGATCACGGGTTCGGAGCTCCTGGCAAAGTCACTCAAGGCGCAGGGTATGGACACGCTGTTTTACCTCATGGGCGGACCGATGCTCGAGACCGAGAGCGCCTGCATCAAGCTCGGTGTGCGGGCCATCGACAGCCGTCATGAGCAGGGCGCCTCGATGATGGCGCACGCCTACAGCCGCCTGACGCGCCGGCCGGGCGTGTGCATGGCCTCCTCCGGTCCGGGCACGATCAACATGGCAACGGGCGTCGCCAACGCGTTCATCGACGCCGCCCCGCTGGTCGCCGTCGGCGGCACCAGCCCGCGCGTTTATTTCGGAATGGATGCTTTCCAGGAGGTCGATCAGCTCTCGCTGTTCAAGCCGATCACCAAGTGGGCCACGCGCATCCTCGACGCCAAGCGCATTCCCGATGTCGTGGCGACGGCCTTCCGTCAGGCGACGTCGGGCCGACCCGGGCCCGTGTTTCTCGACCTTCCCGGCGACATCCTGGGCGAGGTCGTCGACGAGTCCTCCGTCACGATGCCGGCCCAGTGGAGGCCCGCACCCCGCGCCCACGGCGATCCGGCGGCGATCGCCGAAGCGATCGCGCTGCTCGGGCGGGCCGAGCGGCCGCTGATCATCGCCGGAAGCGGCGTGTGGTGGTCGGACGCCGCGTCGGCGCTCCAGACCTTCGTCGAGACGGCGGGGATCCCCTTCTACACGACGCCGATCTCCCGCGGGTCCGTCCCGGAGGACCACGACCTCGCGTTCCTCTTCGCCCGCGCCAAGGCGTTCGCGGAGGCGGACGTCATCCTCAACGTCGGCACCCGATTCAACTACGTCATCCAGTTCGGTCGTGCGCCTCGATTCGCCGAGAACCTGAAAGTCATCCAGGTCGACGTGGACCCGACCGAGCTCGGCCACAACCGCCCGGCGGACGTCCCCATCTTCGGCGACGCCCGCGCCGTCCTGCAGCAGCTGACGACCGAGGCGCGGGGCAAGCTCGACAAGGGACGCTACGGCGCGTGGGTCGGGAAGCTGAAGGCGCTCGACATGGAGAAGGCCCTCGAGTCGGAGAAGGCCATGAGCTCCGACGAGGTTCCGATCCACCCGCTCCGGCTCTGCAAGGAGGTCCGTGATTTCCTGCGTCGCGACGCGATCCTCGTCGTGGACGGTCAGGAGATCCTCAACTTCGGGCGCCAGTCGATCCCGACCTTCACGGCGGGCCATCGGCTGAACTCCGGCCCCTTCGGGTGCATGGGCGTGGGGCTGCCGTTCGGCGTCGGCGCGAAGGTCGCGTGCCCGGACACGCAGGTGGTCGTCCTGCACGGCGACGGATCCTACGGCATCAACGCGATGGAGTTCGACACGGCGGTGCGCCACCGGATCCCCGTCCTCGTCGTGATCAGCAACAACGGCGGCTGGACCGCGGACCCGAAGCAGGACAAGCCCGGACGCAATCTCGGCTACACCCGCTACGACAAGGTCGCTGAGGACTTCGGCGGGTACGGCGAGTTCGTCGAGAAGCCGCACGAGATTCGACCTGCGCTCGAGCGGGCTTATACGTCCGGCAAGCCGGCTGTGGTCAACGTCAAGACCGATGACAGAGCCCGCGCTACGACGGTCCGATTCTCGGCCTACACGACCTAGCAGCGCGAGAAGCTTGGGGGCCCCGTCGAGGCCCCAGGACAATGAAGCGAGCTCGAGGGGCGCCCCGGTTGAGCCGGGGCGTCTCCGAGCGATGGGGGCTTGGGGGGCCCGTCGAGGCCCCCCATGTAAATCGATGGCCAAGGCGCTCGACGGGATCGTGGTGCTTGACCTCACGCAGTACGAGGCGGGGCCGAGCTGTGCCCAGATGCTGGCGTGGCTCGGCGCCGACGTCATCAAGGTCGAGCCGCCCGGCGGCGAGCCGGGGCGCCGTGCGCTATCGGAGCGGCCTGATCAGGACGCCTTTTTCTTCCTGCTCCTCAACGCCAACAAGAAGAGCGTCACGCTCGACCTCAAGTCCGCCGAGGGACACGCCCTCCTCACGCGGATGGTCGAGCGCGCTGACGTCCTGGTGGAGAACTTCGGCCCGGGCTCGATGGAGCGGCTCGGCTTCGGGTACGAGGATCTTCGCCGGCTCAACCCCCGGATCATCGCGGCCTCGGTCAAGGGCTTCGGCAGCAGCGGTCCGTACGCCGACTACAAGAGCTTCGAGATGATCGCCCAGGCAATGGGCGGCGCGATGAGCGTCACGGGTGCCGCCGACGGGCCGCCCGTTCGGGTCGAGGCCGGACTGGGGGACACGGGCGCCGGGCTCCACCTGGCCATCGGCATCCTGGCCGCGATCGTCCAGCGCCAGACGACCGGCGTTGGCCAGCGCGTCGAGGTCGCCCAGCAAGACGCGGTGCTCAACCTGGTGCGCATTCACCTGCGCGAGCAGTACGTGACCGGAAAACCCGTGCCGCGGCGCGGGAACCGCTCTCCCGGCGCCTCGCCCTCGAACATGTACCGCTGTCGGCCGTTCGGGCCGAACGACTACGTCTTCATCCACTGCGCCACGCTCGAGATGTGGCGCACGCTTGCGAAGATCCTCGGGCGCCCGGAGCTCGGCGACGACCCGAAGCTCGCCGACCGCATGGGGCGGGCCGCGCGGAACGACGAGCTCGACGCGCTCGTCGAAGCGTGGACCGAGAAGCGAACCAAGCACGAAGCGATGGAGACCCTGGCCGGCGCGGGGATCCCCTGCGGCGCCGTCCTCGACTCCGGCGAGGTTCTCACCGATCCCTCGCTGGTCGAGCGTGGCATGGTGGTCGAGCTCGACCACCCGACGCGCGGCCGGTTCCCGATGCCCGGCAACCCCGTGCGCCTCTCCGACTCGCCCACGGACGTGAAGCGCGCGCCGCTTCTGGGAGAGCACAACGCCGAGGTGCTCGGCCGGTGGCTCGGCTGCGGAGCCGACGAGCTCACGGCGCTCGAGCGGAAGCGCGTGATCTGACGCGCGCGCGAGGGGTCCGATTCCGGAAAGAATCACGGGTCGGATTGGCAAACCAGCCTGTCACAAGCCCCGGAAGCCAGCCACGTAACACCCCGGGAACAATCACCATTTTTCACTGAGACCCGTGGCATTTCGCTTGCTGTTTCAAGAACATGCTGCCCATGGCCCGCACGGAAAAGCGCACGGACAAGCCGTTTGATAGACCCACGAAGCGGGTCCTCATCATCGACGACGAGGAAACCATCCGGCAGGTGCTGACGGAGTTTTTCAACAGCTTCAACCACGGAACCAACTACAAGGTCGAGACGGCCTCCAACGGCGCGGACGGAGTCATGATGGTGCTCCGCGGACGTCCCGATCTGGTCCTCATCGACCTGCACATGCCGGTGATGGACGGGCTCCAGGCGCTCAAGCAGCTTCGCAGCATCGACGCGACGGTTCCCGTGATGGTGATTACCGCGAGCCGCGACAGCAAGGCCGCCGCCGAGGTTCTCAACAGCGGGGTCTTCGCCTTCATCCCCAAGCCCTTCGACTTCGGCCAGCTCGACCATCTGGTCGCGCTGGCCCTGGCGACCGGGCGACCCCGACCGCCGTCGATGAGCCACGCGCGATAGTTCTCTGGAACGAGCGCGCAGTCTTTCCGCGCTACCTGATCAACCCGTAGAGCTTCCCGGCGTTCTCGCAGACGATCTTGCGGCGTACCC
>Ga0184634_10000281_pt1 | contig 12484 bp, 11 predicted proteins | sample PLM31_200_b1_FD_133016 | JGI IMG/M metagenome (GOLD analysis project Ga0184634, IMG submission 133016) | Groundwater sediment microbial communities from an aquifer in East River, Colorado, USA - PLM3-1_200_b1 | ecosystem: Environmental > Terrestrial > Soil > Riparian zone | place: USA: East... | reverse complement strand
GCACAAGCCCGACGCGATCTTCGCGACGCCCTGGGCCGGAGAAGCCGTGATGCTCCTGCGGCAGTCCCTGATCCAGGGGGTGTTCGACAACGTCCAGGTATGGTGGCAGGCGATGGGAGGCTCGGTGGACGTGCTCGAAGGGATCTCGGCGGAGGTCGCGAAGGACCGCTTCAAGGGCAAGCTCTGGGCGACCGCCCGCTATATCCACAACTGGCCGGATACCGCGGACAACAAGGCCTTCATCGAGCGCTTCAGGAAGCGCTGGGCGAGGTTCCCCAACTACTCAGCCGAGACCACCTATTCGGCCTTGTTCATCATGAAGGCTGCGGTGGAAAAGGCCCGCAGCATGGAAACCGAAAAAGTCATCGCGGCCATGAAAGGAATGCAGATCAGGAATCCCGGCGGGGTTCGGGTCTTCAGGTCCGAGGATCACCAGTTCATCTACAACGTTCCGGCCGGGCGCGTGGTGGCGGACGAGAAATACCCGATCCCGGTGCTCGGGGACCTGCGGGTGTTCGAGGCGAAGGACTACTACCGCCACCCGCCCTTCACGCCGGTTTCGGCGGCGAAGTAAACGCTCCGACGAAAAGGGCCCCGGGCGGGGCCCTTTCTCTTCTCGCTCGATGGACACGATCGCCTTCCAGGGTCTCATCGGCCTGTCGATGGCGATGTACCTGTGGCTGATCTCGGCCGGGCTCACGATCATCTTCGGCGTTCTGCGGATCGTGAACTTCGCCCACGGGAGCCTGTTCATGGTGGGGGCCTACCTCGCCTACACCTTCTACGGCCAGATGGGGCTCCCGTTCGGGGTGGCGGTCGTCCTGAGTCTTCTCGGCACGGGGCTGCTCGGCCTCGTCATGGAGCGCTGGTTTCTCAGCCGGATCTACGCGATCGATGAGGCCTATCAACTCCTCCTGACGTTCGGCTTTATCCTGATCCTCGACGACGCGGTCAAGATGATCTGGGGCGGTGTCTTCAAGATCCCGCCGATTCCCGCTTTCCTCGACGGGTTCTGGCCGGTGTTCGGCAGGTCCTTTCCGGTCTACAACGCGTTCGTGATCGCGGTGGGACTCGTGGTTGCCGCGTTGCTGTGGGCGCTGTTCGAGAAGACGTGGTGGGGAAGGATCGTGCGCGCGACCGCCTCGGACCGCGAAATGGCGAGCGCCATCGGCGTCAACGTCCCGCGGGTTTTCTCCGCGGTCTTCGTTTTCGGCTCGATGCTCGCGGCCCTGGGCGGCGCCATCGGGACGCCGGTGCGCGTGGTCGCGCCGGGAATCGGAGCGACGATGATCATCCAGGCTTTCATCATCACGGTGATCGGGGGCCTCGGGAATCTCAAGGGCGCGTTCGTCAGCTCGCTCATCGTCGGAGTCCTGAGCGCCTACGGGACGCTGTTCTTTCCGGTGTTCGAGCTGTTCTTCATCTTCGTGATCATGGCCGTCGTCCTCCTCATCCGCCCGCAGGGGCTTTTCGCGCGCTGATGACCCGCCGCCTGCCCTCCCGCCGAACGATATTCGTCGGCTTCCTGGTCCTGGCGCTTTTCCTGCTTCCATGGATCGTCGGAAAGTATCCGGTGTACCTCACGATCCAGATTTTGATCCTGGCGGTGTTCTCGATCGGCTTCAATCTGCTGTTCGGCTACACCGGGCTGCTCTCGTTCGGCCAGGCGGGGTTTTTCGCGCTCGGCGCTTACGGCTGCGCCAAGATCCTGCTCGTCGTGCCGAATCTATTGCTCGGTCTTGCGGGTGGCGTGGTGGTGGCCGGAGTGGGAGCCCTGCTGCTCGGAATCCTTTCCGTCCGCCACACGCGCATTTACTTCTCCATGTTGACGCTGGCGTTCGGCATGATGATTTTTTCCATCGCCTGGAAGTGGCGCGATTTCACCGGCGGCGACGACGGCCTCGTGGGAATTCCCCGGGCGCCGCTCGAAATTCCCGGCCTCGTGAGCCTCAGCGTGGCGACGATGGAGCGCTACTACTACGTGGTCCTGGTGCTCTCGCTCCTCGCGATCGCGGCCATGCACCGGCTGGTGCGCTCGCCGCTCGGCCTCACGCTGCAGGCGATCCGGGACAGCGAAACGCGGGCCGAATTCGCCGGGGTGCCGGTGCGGAAGTACCGCCTCGTTGCGTTCACCATCGCAGGGCTGTATGCCGGGTTGGCGGGAGCGCTGCTCCCGCCGCTCGAGAATACGGTCACACCGTCCATCGCGCATTGGAGCACTTCGGCCGAACCGGTGATGGCGACCCTTCTGGGCGGCGTCCACGCTTTCGCCGGCCCCATCGTCGGCGCGTTTCTCTTCTTCATCATCAAGGACATCATCGTCCGATTCACGGAATACTGGCTCATCTGGTTCGGCGTCATCGTGGTGGCGCTGGTCATGGGCTTTCCCGGCGGCGTCATGAGCATCTTTGTGAAGCGCCCGAAATGACCGGACTTCTGACGATCGAAGCTGCGGTGAAGCGCTTCGGCGACTTCGTGGCCGTCAACGGGGTGAGCCTGACGATACCCGCGGGACGGCTCACCGCCATCATCGGCCCGAACGGCGCCGGCAAGACGACCCTCATCAATCTCGCCACCGGGGCGCTCTTTCCCGACTCCGGCGCGATCCGCTTCAAGGGCGAAGCGATCACGCGCATGGCCGTTCACCGCCGCATCCGCAAAGGCCTGTCGCGTTCTTTCCAGATCATGAATATTTTTGCGCGCCTGTCGGTGCTGCAAAATCTGCTCGTGCCGGTCCTCGCCCGGCGCGGGCGCGCCGGCATCGCCTTTCACGCGATGGAACGGGAAACGGAGGCGGTGACGGAGGCCCGGCGAATCCTGAGGGAGGTCGGCCTGCACGACCAGGAGAACCTGCCGGCCGGCGCCCTCTCGCACGGGGACCAGCGGCTCCTCGAGCTGGGAATCGCGATCGCCCCCGCGCCCGAGCTCTGTTTCCTCGACGAGCCCTCCTCCGGGCTGACTCCCGTCGAGCGCGCGACGGTGCTGGACCTCGTCCGCAAGCTCTCGGCCGGGCGGCGCACGACCTTCGTCATCGTCGAGCACGACATGGACGTCGTGTTCTCTCTCGCGGACTGGATCGTGGTGATGAACCGGGGCCAGGTGCTCGCCGAAGGGCCGCCCGCCGAGATCCGGGAGAACCGCGCGGTGCGCGAAGTCTATCTCGGGGAGGAACTGCCGGCGTGATCCTCGCGACCCGCGACCTGGTGACCGGCTACGGAGTGGGCGCCGTGATTCACGGCGTGTCCATCGACGTCGAGGCGGGAGAAGTCGTGTGCCTCCTCGGGAGAAACGGCGCCGGAAAAAGCACCACGCTCCGCAGCATGATGGGGCTGACTCCCCCGCGGAGCGGGAGGGTCGAGTTCATGGGGAAGGAGATCACCGGGCGCCCGCCGTTCGAGGTCGCGCGGCTGGGGATCGGCTACATCCCCGATGACCGGCGGATCTTCGCGGACCTGACCGTCGAGGAAAACCTGCTGATCGTCCGGCAAGTCACGCGCCGGGACGGGCGCTGGACGCTCGAGCGCGTCTACCGGCTCTTTCCCGTGCTGACCGAGCTGCGGGGAAAGCACGGTTCCGGCCTCTCGGGCGGGGAGCAGAAGATGCTCGCCATCGGCCGGGCCCTGATGGGCAATCCGAACCTGCTCATTCTGGACGAGCCCTCGGAAGGCTTGAGCCCGCTGATGGTCAAGACGCTCACCGAGGCCATCGGCCAGATTCAGAAGGAAGGCGTCACCCTCCTCGTGGCCGACCAGAACGTCAAATTCGCCCGCCGCGTCGCCGACCGCGGCTACATCATGGAGAAGGGGCACATCCGCTATTCCGGCCGCCTGGAAGAGCTGTGGGCGAACGAAGAGGTGGTCAAGAGGTACCTGGCGGTGTGATGAGCTTCGCAGGAGGTGAAAAAACTATGCTGATCTGGCCGCTACCGGGCCAGGCGCAGCTTGGCGTAGCCTAGAAGGCGATTTCAAACCGCGCCCCCGCAACCCAGGCATTGCCCATAGCGGGGGCTAGCCCCGGATTGAGGATACGTTGCAGGGTGGGCTGGATCGCGAGCCAACGGATGACCCTGGCGCGGTAGGTGATTTCCAGCGCGCTTTCATTGGTTTCCAGCGGTGTTGCGGCGGCTTGCCTGAACTTGGCGCCGGCGTGGCCGCGGGTCAGCCCGATACCGAACTCATCCTGATCCCGCCCGGGCAAAAGTCCCTTGTAACGCAGCCCCAGGCTATAGGAATAGTCGAGGGTATTCACGTCGCCGTTCGCGACACCGTAGCGAAAGAACAGCGCCAGGCCTTGCGATGAGTCACCCTTTTCGCGGAACACGGTCTGCTCCGCGAGAAAATAGGCGCCGCGGTTGACGCGCCGTGCGGGATTGCCCAAGGCATCGGTGTCGACGAGATCGTCGAAACGCGGGGTGTAGCGCCAGTAGCCGACGGCGTACTTGCTGATTTCCTCGGCGGGACGAAGGCCGGTTTCCACGATCGCCAGCGTGCCGTCGCCCCGGTCGAAGCGGATGTGGGTGCCGTGCGGATTGTTGGGGTCCCCGGGCACCCCGTCCACCAGCGCCGCCTGAAAATAGAACTTCGGCGTCGGTTGCCACATCGCGCGAAAACCGAAAGAACTGGTGGGGAAGATGGAGGGTCCGTTGACGCCGGTCTGGGCCACTTCGGCAGCCATTCCGCCGGTGGGATGCAGGAATAACCCGGTCGCATCGGTCACATAGAACTGAGAATCCACCGGATACAGCCCCACCAGGACCGAGAATTTCTGGTCAAAGAAACTTCTTTCCAGCCAGGCGTGAAACAACTTCGTGGTGTTGGTGTTCACCTCGATATTGTCCACCCCCATGAAGCTGCCCACATGGGTTTCGTTGAGCTTGCCGCCATGGTTGCTGATGAGCTGGAGATAGACCGTGGTGTTGTTCCAGCCCAACAGCTTGTCGGCGTCGGCGAGAAGTTTGACGTCCCAGTTATCCATGTATTTTGTGCCGCGTTTTATGCCGCCCGACAGGTTGGACAATATGTCCGCTTTGAGGACCACTTCGAGAATGACGCCCTCCCCACCCAACTTGGTGCGGATACCGCTCCAGTCGCCCGTGAGCGTATCGGCGTTCCATTCGGGACCCTCCGCGGCCGGTAAGACCGGGCTGAGGAGGAAGAACAGCAGGAGTCCGCAGAGGGCTCGCCCCAGCCTGGAAGTCACGGTCATGATCGCGGACTAAGCATGACGAGGCCGCCAAAGCACGACTGTCGGAGAGGTAAGGTCAGCGTTCGATCACGCCGCAAGCGGCGCGGGCACCGGCATCGCCGGTAGGGTCGGTAGTCAGGTCGTCGGCCTGGAAGTGCACCACCACCGCGCGGCCCAGGATGCCGGTCGGGCCCGTATCGACCGTGATGCCGCTCACCATCATGTTGACCACGGCCTTGCCGTGTTGGTCGAACACGATGTTGCCGAGATCGCCGGCGTGACGCTCGGCGCTGTACGGGCCGCCATGCCTGCTGCTCCAATTTCTCGGGCTCCGAGGATTGAAATGGCCGCCGACGCTTCCAGCGTCAGCCGCGCTGCAGTCGCCTTTTTCATGAATGTGCAATGCTTTCTCGCCGGGCGCCAAGCCCGCGAGCACCCCCTCGATGCGCACGCGGCTGCCGACCTGGGTGAATTTGATCTCGCCGTGGACCCGGCTGCTGCTTTTCGGGCCCAATTTCGCCACCGCCGAGGGGCCCTGCTGTTCCGGCGCGGCGGCGCACGCTGCGAGCAATAGCGCGCAGGACGCCACGGTAAATGCGGCCTTCATGATTCGCCTGAGTTGCCGGGTTGGTTGATCTCGGATCGAGCGGGCGAAACAGTCGGTCATCGCCCGTTCCACATAGGCCGCCGCGCGACTTTCCCGATGCGGCCGAAAGCTAGTATTTTACTTTGATCTTGTCCAGGTCGCGCTTGGTGATGGCCGGCACTTTGCCCCGCGCCTCCCAGCGGTTGAGTTTCCAGGCGTCCTTCCCCACCCACTGCTTGAAAAGATTCAGGTTTTTCTGGCGCTCTTTGTCTGTGGCGCCGAGGTTTTGATACATGTTGCCCGGCTTGCCATCGCTCGTGTTTTTCCCGTCATCGAGCCTTCTCATGATGGCGCCGGTGTCTGGCCAGCCGATGAAAAAAACCAGATCGGCATAGGTGTCCATTCTTGGTCCCTTGAGCAGGGCCTCGAACTTCTTCTTGTCCTCGTCAAAGTCGCCAAGATACGGGGCACTCGCACCATGACAAACAGCGCATTTTTGCTCCCACAGCGGCCGGACGTGTTTTCGATACGTGATATCTTGCGCCCACGACGCAACCGAAACACCCGCAGCCAAGAATAGTGCAACGATAATTCGTAACATTTGATCCTCCATCATTCTTCATGTCGAACGATAAGAGAGCGTTGGTACGCTCAGCCGCGCGCCTGACGGGTGCCGAAATGCATCTCATCAGGGGTCGTGCACCGCTCCCAAAGATAGTCCCGACAACTAATGAGAAGGTTGATCTGGGTCAAACAGTTGGAAAGGAAGGGGGCCAGTCCCTCAGATCCCGGTCTTCGGAAAATCGAGTGGATCTACTACTGGCACGTGGCGGCAACCACAGAAGGGGCACATCCGCTATTCCGGCCGCCTGGAAGAGCTGTGGGCGAACGAAGAGGTGGTCAAAAGGTACCTGGCGGTGTGACTGCCGCCTCAAAGCTCAACGAGGCCAGGACGAAGCTCCTCGTGCGGGTTTTCCTGACACGGGTATCCGTGGATGTACGGACACAACTCCATCTACGGCGGCCGGAGGACGCAATCTTGAGGCCTCGAGGGCGCCCGCCTAGCGGCCGATGGGCAACAGGGAGTTGATCCCCGCGCCGACAACGTGGCAAGCTACGCGCGGGAGGGAACATGAGACTGCGACTTGCCATAGGGGCAGCGTGCCTGGGCCTCGCGACCTGCGTCGCGGCTCAGCAGAGCTACCCGAACAAGCCGATACGAATCATCGTCGGCTATACCGCCGGCGGCGGCAATGACATCATCGTGCGCGTGGTCGCGCCCAAGATGTCCGAGGGCCTGGGGCGGCCCGTCATCGTCGAGAACAAGCCCGGCGCGCAAGGGATCATCTCCTGCGAATACGTCGCCAATGCAGAGCCCGACGGCTACACGCTGCTCATGGGCCCGAGCGGTCCGATGACGATGAACCCGGCGCTCTATTCCAAGCTGCCCTACTCGCCGCTCCAGGACTTTGCACCGATCTCCATGATCGGGGATTTCCCGCTGATCCTCGTCGTGGGTGCGTCGCTGCAGGTCAAGACGGTGAAAGAGTTGATCGCGTACGCGAGGGCCCGGCCGGACCAAGCCAACTATGCGGCGAGCGCCACGCCCTTCCAGCTTGCCTCCGAGCTTTTCAACCAGAAGGCCGGAACGAAATTCACCCACATCCCCTACAAGGGCAGCGGCGACTCGGTCGCCGCGGTGATGTCGGGACAGGTGACGATGACCATCATGGACCCGCCCCCGGCGATCGGCCCGCTGAAAAGCGGCAAGGCGCGCGGGCTCGCGGTGACCTCGGCGAAACGCCACCCGAACTGGCCCGAGTTGCCGACGCTCACCGAGGCGGGCATCCCAGACGTGGAGATCCGTCTCTTTACCGGGTTTCTCGCGCCCGCGGACACGCCTTCCGCGATCGTGAAACGGCTGCAACAGGAAGTGGCGCGCGTGGTCAAGCTTCCGGAAATCAAGGAGCGCCTCGCCCAGATGGCGATCGACCCTTCAGGGAACACGCCTGAGGAGTTCCGCGCGATCATCGCGCGCGACATCAAGAAGTGGACCGCGGTCGCGAAGGCCGCGAACATTAAAGCAGATTAGCTTCTGATCTGCGTCGTTCCCGCGAAAACGAGCGAAAGCGAGTTTCGAGGAACGGCCAAGCGGGAACCCAGTGGCTTTCGAGCCAGTAAACTGGATGCCCGCTTCCGCGGGCATGACGATCACCGCTAGCGGCGCCGCGCCTTTCTCTTCGCCGCTTTGGCGCGCTTCGGAAACTTGGCACGCTTCGCCCAGAGCTGTTTGCTCGCCAAGTGCGCGCCGTCGGCGAGCGCCCTGAGCTTCGCCCAGGCGATTTCCCCCTGCGCCACCCGGGGGCCGAGGCCGCAATCGGTGCCGGCCATCACGTTCTCGCGCCCGACGAGCTTCGCGTAGCGCACGAGGCGCTGGGCGACGAGCTCCGGGTGCTCGATGAAATCGCTGAAATGCCCGACCACCCCGGGGATGAGCACCGCGCCCTCGGGGAGCTTGACCGTCTCGAAAATGCGCCATTCGTGCTCGTGGCAGGGGTTGGAGGCCTCGATCGAGTAGCTGGAGGCGCGCACCCTGAAGACGATGTCGATGATGTCCTTCAAGGGAATGTCGTGCTGGTGGGGGCCGTGGAAGCTTCCCCAGCAGACGTGCAGCCGGATTCTCTCTCTGGGGATGCCGCGCAGCGCGTGATTGAGCGCCTCGACGCGCATCGCGGCGTACTTGCGGTACTCCTTGACGCTCATCTCCGGGTACATCTGCCAGCCGTCCGGCAGGTCGGGATCGTCGATCTGTAGCAGGAACCCCGCGTCCACGATCGCCTTGTACTCCTCGCGCATCGCCTCCGCGACCGCGTAGACGAATTCCTCCTCGCTCGGGTAGTGCTCGTTCCTCAGCCAGTGCTCGATGGTGCCGGGCGTGTTCGCGGGCAGGTAGGTCTCCTCGACCTTGACACCCTGAAGCGCCGCCTTGAAGTTATCGAAGTCCTCCTTCAGCGCGGCCTGGCCTACGTACTTGAGCGGCGCGACGCAGAAGACCTGGGACTTGCTCGGGCCCGACCAGACGAAGGAGCCGAAGCCGCGCCCGCCGCCCGCAAAATAGTCGGGGAATTTCTTCATGTCACGGCTCGCGATCGACAGGGGCTTGGGGCCCTTGCCGGGGTCGTAATCGCGGGTCTCGAACCCGGAGAGCCGCTCGCGCACGTAGTTGGTGAAGCTGGTCTTGCCGAGCTCCCCGTCGTTCACGCTGTCGATGCCGCACTCGATCTGCTTGCGCACGACCCCGGCAACCTCGCTCTTCAGCCGCGCCGCGAGCGCCTCGCGGTCGTGGGGCTTGCCTTCTGAACGGGCGAAGACCATCTGGCGCAGCTCGGCCGAGCGCGGCAGCGCCCCCGCGTGCGTGGCCAGGATCCGGCCGGTGCTTCGTATCATTCTCGCTCCCCCCTTGAAATCCAAAGCGGCGCGGGTGCGCCGACGGGGCGGTATTGTAATCTCGCCGGGCCGGAAATGCGTCCCACTTTCATCCCACTTCTGAAGGGGACTAAAATGGGTTGACACCGCGCCGCGCTTCGCCTGAAATCCTCCCTCCGCCGTCCGGGACATTCCGACAAACCAGGGATCGCCATGACACAACGCACCACCCCACCCTTCCGCGCCGACCACGTCGGCAGCCTCCTGCGCCCGGCCGAGCTCGCCGAGGCGCGCCTCAAGGCGAAGCGCGGCGAGCTCGGCGACGAGGCCCTGCGCGCCGTGCAGGACAAGTGCATCCGCGAAGCCGTCTCGAAGCAGGAATCGGTCGGCATGCAGGTCGTCACCGACGGCGAGTTCCGCCGGGACTGGTGGCACATCGACTTTCTCTCCGGCTTCGACGGGGTCACGCTCTCGACGGGGGACGCGTACGGCGACGCGAAGTTCAAGAACACGGAGGAACAGCCGCCTTTCATGCTCGTCACGGGCAAGATCCGGCGCACCAGGCCCTCCATGCTCGATCACTTCAAGTTCCTGAAGTCGATCGCGAAGCGCACGCCCAAGTTCACCATGCCCTCCCCCGCCATGCTGCACGCCCGCGCCGACCGCGCCTCGCTCAAGAAAACGTATCCCGACCTCGACGAGTTCTGGGAAGACCTCACGCGGGCGTACCGCGAGGAAATCGCCGATCTGTACAAGGCCGGGTGCCGCTACCTGCAGATCGACGACACGACGATCGCCATGATGGGCGATCCGAAGGTCCAGGAGCAGTTCAAGAAGCTCGGCGACGATCCGAGGAAGGACAACGCGATGTATGCCGACGCGGTGAATGCGGCGATCCGCGACGTCCCGGAAGACATGACCGTCGCCATCCACACCTGCCGCGGAAACTTCAAGAGCACATGGCTTGCGTCCGGAAGCTACGATTTCGTCGCGGAGACGGTGTTCAGGCGCCTCGAGGTCGACGCGTTCTTCCTCGAGTACGACAGCGACCGCGCGGGAGGCTTCGAGCCGCTGCGCCACGTGCCGAAGGGCAAGACCGTCGTGCTCGGCCTGGTCAGCTCCAAGGTGCCGGAGCTGGAGAAAAAAGACGACCTCAAGCGCCGCATCGAAGCCGCGGCGAAATACGTGCCTCTGGAGAACCTGTGCCTCTCCCCGCAGTGCGGCTTCTCCAGCACCCACCACGGCAACAAGCTCACGGCGGAGGACCAGTGGAGGAAGCTCGGGCTCGTGCTGGAGGTTTCAAAAAGCGTTTGGGGTTGATTTTTCCCCTCTCCCCGTGGGAGAGGGCCAGCGTGAGGGCATCACCACAGCGCACCGCGCGCGGTGACCGGCCACAGCGCCTCGACCTTTCCTTTGCGCACGCAGACGAACCAGTCGTAGAGGTTCACCGTCGGGTCACAGTGGCCCGGCACGAGCAGGAGTTTCTCGCCGAGCCGCGGTGCTTTCGCGCCGGCGGCGATGTTCAGCACGCCGTGCTCATCCGAAGCCTTCGCGTATTCCACGCCCGGCCGGCCGTGGACCTGCGGGAGCCCCGAGTCCACGCTCGAGGCTTTGAGCCCCGCGTCCACCACCGCCCGGTCCGGCGCGGGCGCGCTCATCACCGTCGCGAGGACGAAAAGGCTCTGCTCGAAGCGTGGCCAGCCCTCCTCCCAGTTGTTGCGGTTGTAGTCGGCGTCCATGAACACGTAAGACCCGGGCTGGATTTCATTGAATACACGGCTCGCGCTCTCCAGCAAAAACGTGCCCGTGCCCGCGCCTGTCACCGTCTCGCAGGCGATCCCCGCCTTCTCGATCAGCGTCCTCGTCATCCGGGCTTTTTCCGCCGCGGCGGCGATCGCGGCCCGGCGCTCGCCCGCCTCGCGCAGGTGCTGCGCGGACCCGTGGTAGGCGTGCAGACCTGCAAAACGCAGGCTTCCGCAGCCCGCAATGCGTTGCGCGAGGCGCGACGCGGGCTCGCCCGGCGCGATGCCGCAGCGGTCCGCGCCGACGTTCAGCTCGACCAGCACGTCGAGCCGCACGCGCGCTGCGCGCGCCGCGGCGTCCAGATCGCCGACGTTGCCGGCATCGTCGGCAAGCACGGCGAGCTTCGCCTCGCGCGCGAGCCGCGCAAGGCGCTCGACTTTCTGCCGCCCCACGATTTCATTGGTGACGAGCACGTCGGCGACGCCGCTCCAGACCAGCGCCTCGGCCTCGCTCACCTTCTGGCAGCACACGCCGACCGCTCCGGCGGCGATCTGCCTGCGCGCGATCTCGGCGCATTTGTGGCTCTTCGCGTGCGGGCGCAGGCGCACGCTGTCGCCCTTGACGGCGTCGGCCATGCGCGCGATGTTGCGCTCGAGCGCATCGAGATCGAGAACGAGCGCCGGCGTATCGACTTCGTCGAGCGGGATTCCGACTGAGGCGGGCGGAAGCGGGGGCATGGCGGCGCCGTCATTCTAGCGAAATGCGATAATTGCGCTTCTTTTTCAGAGGCAGCGATGACCCTCCCGAAAACCATGCGCGCGGTCGAGATCACCCAGCCGGGGAAGCCCGAAGTGCTCAAGATCGGCACTCGCCCCGTTCCGCAACCCAAGCCCGGCGAAGTATTGATCCGCGTCGCCGCCGCCGGCGTCAACCGCCCCGACGTGCTGCAGCGTACGGGCAACTATCCGGTTCCTCCCGGTGCGTCCGACATTCCGGGTCTCGAGCTCGCCGGCGAGATCGTCGCCCTCGGCGAGGGCGTCACAAGCTGGCGCGCGGGCGACACGGTGACCGCGCTCGTGCAGGGCGGCGGCTACGCCGAGTACTGCACCGCCCCCGCGCCGCAGTGCCTGCCGGTCCCGAAAGGCATGACGGTCGTCGAGTCCGCTTCGCTTCCGGAGACCTTTTTCACCGTGTGGACCAACGTCTTCGACCGCGCGGGGCTCAAGCCGGGCGAGAGCTTTCTCGTGCAGGGAGGGTCCTCCGGTATCGGCGTCGCGGCGATCCAGATGGTGAAAGCCTTCGGGCACAAAGTGTTCGCGACCGCGGGCAGCGCGGAGAAATGCGCCGCCTGCGTGAAGCTCGGCGCCGACCGCGCCATCGACTACAAGACCGAGGATTTTGCCGCGGTGGTGAAGGAAGCGACCGGCGGGCGCGGCGTGGACGTGATCCTCGACATGGTGGGAGGCGACTACGTCGAGCGCGAGCTGAAATGCCTTGCCGACGACGGCCGCATCGCCGTCATCGCCTTCCTCGGCGGCTCGAAAG